>FKKE01002468.1_pt1 | contig 82788 bp, 68 predicted proteins | sample 1106331 | NCBI WGS metagenome assembly FKKE01 (sample SAMEA3931202, study PRJEB13176) | freshwater metagenome | biome: Drinking water system; feature: drinking water; material: freshwater | place: China | collected 2013-02-06 | reverse complement strand
AACACTATTTCCAATCGCGGTATGGGTGCCTCGCTTAAGAAAATATGCCCTCGGCACCATCGCACTCCTCCATCTTGCAATTATGGTCTTCCTCGGACAGGGGATCTTCTACTTTAATGTTCTTCTACTTATCTCTCTGGTTGTGTTTATTCCAGCAGCGAGTGTACAGCGGGCGGTTGAGCGCGCCGCTCAATTCATGGTGAGCATTGCGGCACCAAAGACCCCTGCGCTATCGCCGAGAGAGTTTTGAACGACCGTTGTCCCGAGCCGATCATTAAATACATGCTTGGAGAGTTCGGTGATTCCCTGGCGGTAGAGTGCTTTGATGTTACTCACGCCTCCACCGAGGACGATGTACTCCGGATCGAGTATATTCACGACCATCGAGAGCGCTTTCCCAAAATATTGGGTCAGCCGTTCGATCGTTTCCTCTGCATGGACATCTGAAGCTCGCTCTGCGCGTTCAGCAATCATCTCGAGGGGCAGTGTGCGTCCAGAACGTTCCCGATAGTAACGCTCTAGCGCTGGTCCTGAGATCACCGTTTCAACACAACCAAGCCTACCACAGTAACATCCGGGACCACCGGGGATGAGTTCGTTATGACCCCACTCGCCGGCAATTCCCTGGCAGCCACCAAATACCCGTCGATCAACAACGATGCCCCCTCCGACACCGGTCCCCATAATTACTCCGAAAACACTCTGAGCGTTTCGGGCGGCCCCGAATCGAGCTTCCGCTAGAGTAAAGCAATTTGCGTCATTCGCAAGAACGAGGGGAACTTTGAGCAACGCTTGAAGATCATTCCGAAGCTCGCGTCCATTCAGTGACACGGTATTTGAATTCTTCATCCTGTTCGTTCGTGGATCGACTACTCCAGGATGGCCAATGCCAATTGCCGATGGCGAACACCCACTCTGTTTGCGGAGTTCTTCGACAACCTCACTCACCGCCGCGAGTATCGACTCGTAACCAAGCGAGTGGTCGGTTGGTTTTCGCATGCGAACAAGTGACGCAGCTGGAGCAGCAGCATCCACGACAACGCCTTCGATTTTGGTTCCGCCGATATCGATCCCGAAATGTGCCGACATTGTGACGACATTACCGATTGTTCATGTCACGCACAATGGCACAGGACTTGGCACAACTGTTCTCGGGTGCCAAGTCCTGGGGAGTTATTGGCGCTACGGCTACTTAGACGGTTCCTCAATAATCAGGGACTCATAGGCTAATTCCTCATACTAGCGGTGGTATGGGGATTGCAGTGTTCTCGTTAAGCGTCAACAAGATTTGTAGGCTTTTTGTAGGTCCGCTCATGACTTCACTTATTGCTGGAAGATATCAAGTAGTCGAGTGCCTCGGTGGCGGAAGCACCGGTATGGTGTATGCCTGTAAGCACCTTGAGGCTACCGACATGATGGTCGCAGTCAAAGTGCTCTTCAAGGATGTGATCAAGGATCATCGTGCGGTGAGTAAACTCCGCAGCAATGTGATTACCTCCTTCAGCGTGCAGCACCCAAACGTAATTAAAGGTTATGAGTACCTCCGCGATGGAGATCTGATACTCTATGCAATGGAATTTGCCGAAGGGGGAAGCCTGGCTGATATCCTCGATCTTGAAGAGCTGGAAATCTCCCGGGTTATTGCGATGCTCACGCAAATTGCCGGTGGGCTGCAAGCAATTCATGAGGCAGGAATCGTCCATGGCGATTTAAAACCGGAGAATATCTTGATCAGTCGTGATGGCGATATCAAGATCACAGATTACGGTTTGTTCCCAGCCCAGGCTGGCTCAAACGAGAAAACAAATCGAGGCGTTTGTGTGACCACCATCGATTACCTCAGTCCTGAGTTCCTCCAATCTGGTGCAGTTGACCAACGATCGGATATTTATGCGCTCGGCGTGCTCGGTTATTATCTCATCACCGGGGTGTCGCCCTTTAGCCATGAGAAAGTTACCGAAATGATTAAGCGCAAGTTATGCGCCGATGTGAGCCGACCCGAAGAACTAAGAACTGACTGTCCACCAGCGCTCGGCGAAATCATTTATCGAGCCATGGCGCGTGAGCCCGAGAATCGACAGCAGAGCGCAGCGGAGTTGTATCGCGATCTGCAAGAGCTCGCTGCCTGACCATCACAATCAATAGACATCGACAATTACTCATGGTAGTGGTCGTACTCGATCACGAATCACAAAACGTCGATGAAGATTGCTATCCTCTCCGGAGATCCAAAGCTCTACAGCACACGTCGATTGAAGGAGGTGGCACAAGCACGTGGACATTCTGTTCGGGTGCTCGCCCCCGCCCAGTTTGCAATCCATATTGAACAAGGGAAACCGGCGCTCTACTTTAAGGGGAAGCCTGTCGGGAAGTACGATGCGGTGATCCCACGCGTGTCTATTTGGCAGGCGAACTTTGTTACAGCAGTTGTTCGTCAGTTTGAGCAGATGGGGGTTTTCTGCTTAAACCCATCGCACGCCATTACCGTCGCTCGCGACAAGCTCCGGACAATGCAGATCCTCAGTCGCCATCAGGTAGGAATCCCAACAAGCGCGAGCGTGTCACACCAGGGCGATGTGGAAGGTGCCATCGAACGTATCGGACGAGCACCGGTGATCGTGAAACTACTCCAAGGCTCTCAGGGGAGTGGTGTGATGCTCGCTGAGTCGAACAAAGTAGCTGAAGCTATTGTCGAGGCACTTCGTTCAGTGAATCAGGGAGTGTTGATCCAAAAATTCGTTTCAGAGAGTAAAGGAACCGATATTCGGGCATTTGTGGTGGGTGACCGCGTTGTTGCAGCAATGCGGCGTGTGGCGCAGGGAGAGGAGTTTCGAAGTAATGTCCACCTCGGTGCCGATACCGAGCCGGTGGAACTTGACGCGCGGTACGAACGAGCCGCGATACAGACGGCACATATTCTCGGTCTCCGTGTGGCAGGCATCGATCTCCTTCAGGCTCGTGAGGGCCCGCAGGTGATGGAGGCAAATTCTTCGCCTGGACTCGAGGGAATTGAGAAGGCAACAGGTGTCGACGTGGCATCGACGATTATCGAATATCTTGAAGATCAGGTACTGTTCCCCGATATCGATATCCGTGAGCGGCTATCGCTCAGCCGGGGCTACGCAGTCGCAGAGATCCCGATTATCCCGAAGTCGCCTCTCATTGGAAAAACGCTCGGTGAAGCGAATCTGCTCGAGCAGGAGATCCAAGTGCTGAGCATTATCCGGAACGGCCTTCCGATCCCAACGCCTGCTCCGACAGAACAACTTCATTCGGGTGATGTGCTCCTCTGCTTCGGAAAGCAACTTTCTCTTCGTGCGCTGCTCCCTGCGAGAACTAAGAAACAGCAGCTGAAAGACGCCTCCAATTCGGGATGAAAAAGGGAGGGCCATCTGGAGACCCTTTGACATCTAATTCTTCGAACCAGTTTCAGCGCGCAAACGGCCGATGACTACCCCGCCACAAACCGTTTCCGAAGAGCAAGCAAAGGTCTTTCGAGACCTTGATGCCCGACTACTTAAAGTGGCCCAATCGGTAAAAATCCTCTCCTCGCTTTCCTGGAGTCCAACGGTGACTAAGGATTTTCTGCAGCAGTATAATTCCGGGAATCCTGTGCTTCCCACCTTTGAGCCTCAAACGCAGAACTTCACCAATCAGAAAGCGGAGCTTCGCGATATTCTCAAACGCTGCGATCGCGAGCATCCGATTGGAAACTATCTCTTTGACACGGCGAAAAGCTACCTCGTTGCTGCAGAGCTCCTCGAGAACGTTGGAAAGCCTATTTTTACCAAGCTCTCTGCGGAGCTCTATGGCCTACCGAGCGATCCGATTGATTCCGGTGGACTCACCATCCTTCAAGCGGCAGACCATCTCATTGACCAAACGAAAGATTTTATCGCTTTGTGCGCTCTCGCGAATGAGGAATGCTGTCTGCTCCCGGAATATGTCGCCGCAGAAATTCAGCGCGAGGTAAATTCATTCTTCCACAAGCATAAGGTCGACGTCATTGTTGACGCCAAGCTCTCGGCGAAGGCCGCAGCAAGCGCGCGTCGAATTCGAGTGCGAAAGTTTACTTGCTTTTCGCCGTACGATATCCCACAACTCCTCCACCACGAGGCCTTCGTCCACACACTTACAGGGATCAATGGACAGGGTCAGCCTCAGCTAAAGATCATGTCCCTCGATTCGCCGCGGGTTGCTGCGACGCAGGAAGGTCTTGCGGTATTTGCGGAACTCATTACCAATTCAATGGATCTCCACCGGCTGAGACGGATAAGTCTCCGAGTAAAAGCAATTGAGATGGCGATCAATGGCGCAGATTTTCTCGATATCTTCCGATTCTTTCTCGACGCTGGCCAAAATGATCTCGAGAGTTGCCAGTCAGCAGCCCGTATTTTTCGTGGCGGAAACGTTCGCGGCACAACGGTATTTACCAAGGACAACGTCTATCTTCGGGGCTTCGTTCTCGTTCATTCTTTTCTCCACCGAGCAATGCTCACTGAGAAAGTCTCCTACCCTTCGTATCTAGTCTCCGGAAAGCTTCACGTAAACGATGTGGCTGCACTCGAGCCGTTTTTCATCTCTGGTTATATCGGAAAGCCAATTTACCAACCCCGATGGATTACAAACCGTTCATCATTGCTTGCCTTCCTCCTCTACTCCGCTCTCGCGATGGAGCTTCGTTTGCTTACGCCACGCTTGACCGAGAACGCGACGGGCGAAACAATTTTTTAATGCGAAGGACGCGATGGACACGAAGGAAAAACCCACTCCTCCTTCGCGACCTTCGTGTCCTTCGCATTAATCGCAAGTCGAGGACACCCACCATTCTTGTCACGAGCAGTGGAACCCTAAGGCATTGTAATTAAGACATTTTTTACCGAGAAAGTTGGTGGGTGTCCTAATATTTTCCCCCGGATATATTGTGAATTATGTTCCGCAAAAATGGCAGAATGAAGACTATTATCAGGACGTTCCTCGTCGCTCCGTTTTTTTGTTCAGCTGTTCATATTGCATGCGCAGCCGACATCAGCGGACCGCTCCAGCCAACAACTGGACCGGGTGGGCAAAGCTACGCTCATTCAAACGTAACAAAAATGGTCGTGGGAAGCGGGCCGAGCGGGTACTGCCTTTTCGAACCGGCCGGTCCCAAACCTGAGACCGCTCCGTTGATAGTGTTTCTCCACGGCTGGGCCGGGACGAATCCAGCTGTCTACGGTGGATGGATTGAACATCTCGTCCGACGGGGTAACATCGTCATCTACCCTTTCTATCAAATTGAAGGGAAATTCCGTTATCCACCAGGTGAAGTTACCGCCAATGCAGTTCGAGCAGTAGGTCAAGCGATCGCCGAGCTCAATACTCTCGGACACGTGAGACCTGACTTGGGGCGCTTTGCTCTCGTTGGCCATTCCGCTGGAGGAATGGTTTCAATAAACTTGGCTGTTGCAGCAGCAGATTCAGCTCTTCCCGCAATCCCAAAGGCTGTAATGGCGGTGCAGCCGGGGAAATCTTCAACCAAACGAGGACGTCCGGTTATTCCGCTTGAGGATCTAGGGAAGCTCCCCGCGTCAGTCTATCTCCTCGCCGTTACGGGAGACAAAGATCGCGTCGTAAAGGAGGAAGATGCCCGACGCATTATCAGCGATAGCATCCATGTTCCAGCCACTCACAAAAATTTTGTTCGGTTGATATCAGATGACCACGGGAGTGAATCATTAAGCGCAGATCATTTTGCGCCGCTCGCTTATCGAAGTGAGTACCATCTCGATACCGACACAGCGTCAGTGTCGACTCCACGAAAATTCCCAAGTCCGGAGATTACAACTCAGCAGACGCAAAGCCGATTCCGACGAGACCGTGCTCGAGTTCGAAAGTCTTCCGCGTCGATTAATCCCCGCCAACGAACCGATGCGCTTGATTTTTACGGAACCTGGAAACTCTTTGATGGTCTTTTAGAATGTGCCTTTTATCAACGTGAATGCCAATTTGCACTTGGGAACTCTCGGGAGCAAAAATTCATGGGGGTTTGGTCAGATGGCGTCCCGGTGAAGGAATTAATTATCTCACCCGCAGTGTAACTCACAAGAGGAGTGATGGCCGCTCACAGATTCGAAAGCATAAACCCTACGACAGAAGAGCTTATCGCAGGCTATTCAGGCACTAGCGACAGCGAGATCGAACAACGCCTCACAGTTGCTCATGCTGCGTTTAAACAATTTCGCTCATTCCCTCTCGCTGCGCGAGGAGCACTCCTCAGCAAACTCGCCGAGCTCCTCAGCCAGCGGAGCCGACAATATGCGGAGCTTATGGCACGGGAGATGGGAAAGCCGCTCGCTCAAGGAATGGCCGAGATTGAGAAATGTAAGGATAGCGCGCTTTACTTTGTTTCGCAGGGAGAAGATTACCTCCAAGAGATCGAGCGACAGACTGAAGCACAATATACTGCGACGCGTTTTGAACCCCTCGGGCCGCTCCTTGCAATTATGCCGTGGAATTTCCCATTCTGGCAGGTTTTTCGTTTTGGCATCCCAGCGCTTCTCGCAGGGAATGCCGTATTGCTCAAGCATGCACCGAACACCACGGGTTGTGCGCTTGCAATTGAGCAATTAATGACGGAAGTGGGATTCCCCTCAGGTGTCTTTCAGGTGATTCTCGCGTCACACGAACAAGCAGCGAAGATAATCGCCGACCAACGGGTTTCGGGGGTAACGCTCACTGGGAGCACACGCGCCGGCCGTGCCGTGGGAGAGGTTGCGGGCCGTGCATTAAAAAAACTCGTGCTCGAGCTTGGAGGGAACGATCCGTTTGTTGTTTTTCCCGATGTCCCGTTAGTTGACGTTGCCCGGCTTGGAGTCACGGCACGTTGCATCAACAGTGGACAGAGCTGCATCGCTGCGAAACGATTCCTCGTCGCGCGACCAATCTTGGATGATTTTCTCGCTTATTTCCAGGAAGAGATGAAAGCGCAGCGCGTAGGTGATCCGCTTGAGCAAGAGACGACTATTGGACCACTCGCAAGGAGTGATCTGCGGGAGGAATTGGACGCCCAAGTGAAACGTGCGGTCGCAAACAAGTTTCGGTTGATCATGGGCGGAAAGCCTCCCTCCAGAAAAGGTTATTTTTACTCACCGACGATATTGCTCGCTGAAACGAATGCCGCGCCATTTGACGAGGAGTTATTCGGACCCGTAGCAACGATTATCCCTTTTAGGGACGAGGCAGAGGCCATTCGACTCGCAAATAACACAGCCTATGGTCTCGGTGCTTCGATCTGGACCACGGACCTCGACCGTGCTCGACGAATAGTGCCTCAAATTGAAGCGGGAACAGTGTTCGTTAATGGCGTAGTGAAATCGGATTCGCGCGTCCCCTTCGGCGGGATAAAAAACTCCGGTTACGGGCGAGAGCTATCAGAGATCGGAATACGAGAATTTGTAAACATGAAGAGTGTCTCACTCTACTCGAGCTTATAGAACAGCGTCGAGGCGCTGATGAAACCGCCATCAGTCGAAATCTGAACAGAACCAACTGAGTTTTCAGTAAAGAATCCTGAGTCGCCGGCCCTGTTTACGATCACGTGCCGTGTGGCTCTTGATGGCACCGAAAGAGTCTCTTTTCCGGCGAGATCTCCGTTCACATCAAAGAATTTCAGTGTTGTTTTCACCGCAGCCGCTGTCACGTTGTTCAATTCAACAATACTGATCTCGCCATCCATTGTTGATACACCACCAAAGGTCATGAGATTTGTGGACGGCCGATGAGGCATGACAAATGCAGTTAAGAAATCGCCGCAACTTGCTTGGAAGCAATCGTAGAAGTACCGCGTGTTCGTAATATAGTATGTGGCTAAGGCGCCGCCCTTTAGTTTTTTCGGAGTAAAGGTTGCCATGCCAACTGCATCAGCATTTGCCGTACCGGCGAGTGCATCGTGGCCGGAAAAGTCAAATCGTCCATTCGGTGGAATTTTTACCGTATCGGTATGAACGACCTGCCCTTGCGCATCGAAGTATTCGATCTTCCCCTCAAGTCCCTTCCCCGACGCATCGGTGATATTAATCCAGTTCGCCACCGTCGACGTTGCCTCAGTGCCAAGATGGAAGGTATTGAGCGGCAAAGTGTAGACTCCAGTAAATGGGTTTCGGATCGAATAGTTGAGTGCAAAGTCCCGGCCATTACTCGCGCCAGGACGAAAGTTTGGCTTGTAGAGCGTGACGCTCCCCATCCAGCTCCCCTTTGTCGTTGCATTCGTTCTCACACACACCGTGCCATAAGTGTCCGGCATTAGGCCGAATGCGTTTACGTCAAAATCTTTCTTGATATACGACTCGATATAAGCTCGTTCCTTCCCTTGAACGACACCAAACAAGTCGCGATACTCTACATCGACACGCAGAGTCTTCTCTCTCAGGTTTATCACCGAGAGAACATTTCGCATGCCGAGAAATCCGTTTACGCCAACGCATCCAGTTGGCTCGAGGCCATCATAGATACAATCACCACCATCGCTCGTCTGACACTGCCCAAAATCAGTGCAGGCGTCTCCTTTCCCATCGCGATCGCTATCCTCCTGCTTCTTGTTCGGATTATACGGACAGTTATCCTTATTATCTGGAATAGTGTCATCATCGTCATCGTCATCACAGAAATCCCCGATGCCATCGTTATCATTATCCCCTTGGTTGCTGTTGGCTGTAAGTGGGCAATTGTCGCTGGGATCGTCGATAGCATCTCCGTCGTCATCGTCGTCACAGACATCGCCTACGGAGTCATTATCTTTGTCCGTTTGGGTTTGATTCGCGATAAGGGGACAGTTATCGTTCACGTCAAAAATCGTATCGTTGTCATCATCCGGATCACAAACATCACCGAGTGAGTCACCGTCATTGTTTGCTTGGTTAGCATTTCCGGACAACGGACAGTTATCCGACGTATCAGGAACGCCATCATTATCGTCATCAGGATCACACGCGTCTCCGCTCGAATCACCATCGGAGTTTAACTGATTCGTGTTTATCGTTGTGGGGCAATTATCGACTGAATCGTCAACACCATCCCCATCTGTATCATTATTCGAGTCACAGGCGTCACCTTGGCCATCACCGTCAATATCCGTCTGGCTTGCGTTAGGAACGGTTGGGCAGTTATCGGAAACGTCGGGCACTCCATCATTATCATTATCTGTATCGCAAGCGTTTCCGATCCCATCATTGTCGGTATCCGTTTGACCACTGTTTGAAACCGTCGGGCAGTTGTCGCTGCTATCGGGAATCCCATCCCCATCCTGGTCAATGAGCGGGTCACAGGCATCTCCAATTCCGTCATTATCAACGTCAGTTTGGGCAGCATTTACCACTAGTGGACAATTGTCCGAGGGATCGTCTACTCCATCACCATCATCATCGACATCGCAATCGTCCCCTGAGCCATCATTATCGGTATCTGTTTGCGCCGAATTTGGTACTGTCGGGCAGTTGTCGGTCGTATCTGGAATCCCGTCATTATCGCTATCAGTGTCACACGCATCCCCAACGCTATCGCCATCAGAGTCAGTTTGCGACTGATTTGCGACTGTGGGACAGTTATCGACATCGTCGGGAATGGTATCGTTGTCAGCATCGATATCAAGATAATCTGGGAAATTATCAGAATCTGCATCGTCGTCTGTGGGATCGGTGTTGTTATTTGCATCTTCCAACGCCGTTATTACCCCATCGTTATCATCGTCCGTGTCGCGCCAGTCGCGATCATCGGTGCCATCAAAGTTTTGGAGGACCGCCCGTGTACCCGTCGAGTTTCCGGTCGCTGGACCGGCAATCGTATCGAGCGCGTCATCTAAACCATCGTTGTCGCTATCGGAGCCAACGGGGAGTATATCGGTCGCTCCGTCAAAATCAGCATCGTTCCCTTCGATCAGATCTGAAACTAAGTCGCCATCGGAATCCTGATCGAGGAGATCCGGAGTCGCATCGCTGTCTGTATCAACTGAATGGGAGAGTGGGACCCCTCCTATTGCGTCGACATCGTACGCGTCATCAACTCCATCGCCATCGCTATCAACCCCAATCGGTGACTGATAGGCCGCTGTCAGTTGTGCTTCAACGTTATCCACAATTCCATCGTTATCCGAATCGATATCGAGGTAATCGGGGACTCCATCACTATCACTATCCGGGATCACGAATGGCGAAAGCGCCGTCTGATCGTCTTGACCATCTTTTGGTGACACATCATTGAAACCATCGACGACTCCGTCTGAATCTGTATCAGATTCGCCAACTTCAATTAAATCAGAGATGCCATCGCCGTCTGAGTCAAGGTCAAGGTGATTCAGGCGACCATCTCCGTCGAGGTCTCCGCTTCCTTCGGTTGTGTCCGGGACTCCATCGTTATCTGAATCGAGGTCAAGCCAGCTTGGTGTGCCGTCCCCATCGATATCTGAGTTCTCATCGATCGCGTTTATGAGCCCATCGCCGTCTGCATCATTATCGCAGAGATCGCCTTGCGTATCGGAATCAAAATCATCCTGCCCTGCATTTGAAACCGTTGGACAGTTATCAACATCGCCGCAGACGGTGTCACCGTCAACATCGTTTGCCGCATCGTTCGGACAAGTATCACAAGCATCGCCGAATTGGTCTCCATCACCGTTCTCCTGAAGGGCGTTTGCCACGGCAGCGCAATTATCAATATCACCGCAGACTCCATCTCCGTCCGCGTCATTGCTCGAATCGTTCGGACACGAGTCACAAGCATCCCCGAGTGAGTCGCCATCGGTGTTCGTTTGGGCTTGGTTGGAAGTGCTCGGACAATTATCTACATCCCCGCAGATCGTATCACTATCGGCGTCATTATTTGGGTCATTTGCGCAACTGTCGCACACATCTCCGAACGCATCCCCATCTGCGTTCTCCTGTGTTCCATTTGCTAGTGTCGGACAGTTATCAACATCACCGCAAACGGTATCACCATCCGCATCGTTTGCAGGGTCGTTCGGGCAACTGTCACAGGCATCACCTGAAGTATCTCCATCCGCATTCTCTTGAGCAGAATTCGCGACGAATGGGCAGTTATCGATGTCACCGCAGACTCCGTCGCCATCCGCATCGTTATTCGCATCATTTACGCAAGTATCGCAGGCATCTCCGAGAGCGTCGCCATCGACATTGTCCTGTGTGGCGTTTGAAACCGTGCTGCAGTTATCAACATCACCACAGACCCCATCGCCGTCGGTGTCATTCGCTGCGTCATTTGGGCAAATATCGCAGTCATTACCAAGTGAATCGCCATCCGTATTCGTCTGCGAGGAGTTTGCAACTACGGGGCAATTATCAACATCACCGCAGACGCCATCCCCATCTGAGTCATTGCTCACATCGTTGGGGCACGTGTCACAGGCATCACCGAGTGAGTCGCCGTCGGTATTGGTCTGCGAGGTATTCCCTGTAGTTGGGCAGTTATCGACATCACCGCAGACACTATCTCCGTCTGCATCATTCGCCGCGTCATTCGGACAGCTGTCGCAGGCATTCCCTAGGCTGTCACCATCAGCGTTTGCCTGGTCCGTATTCGCAACACTCGGGCAGTTATCGATATCACCGCAGACTCCGTCGGTATCGAGGTCATTGTTCGCATCATTCGGGCATGAATCACAGACATCTCCGAACTGATCTGAATCAGCATTAGTTTGCGAACTATTGGACGTAGTCGGACAGTTATCGACGTCACCGCATACTCCGTCTCCATCGGTATCGTTCGCCGAGTCTGCGGGACAGAGGTCACAGGCATCACCAAGGCCGTCGCTATCGCCATCCTCCTGTCCGCTATTTGAGTTGACCGGGCAATTATCAATTTCCCCACAAACGCTGTCTCCATCAGCGTCATTATCTGGATCGTTCGGGCAAGCATCGCATACATCACCGAGCGAATCACTGTCCGCATTATCTTGTGAAGTGTTCGCGTCATTGGGGCAATTATCCACATCGCCACAAACTGCATCCCAATCGATGTCGTTTAGTGGGTCATTTGCACAGACGTCGCAGGCATCACCAAAGCTATCACTATCGGCGTTCTCCTGCGCCGGATTGGAAGTCGATGGACAGTTGTCAATGTCACCGCATACTCCGTCTCCATCGTTATCGTTCGCTGAATCGTTTGGACATGTGTCGCAAGCATCGCCAAGTCCATCCCCGTCACTATCCGCCTGTCCAGAATTTGACATTGCCGGGCAGTTATCAGGGCCGTTTACATTGAGCGTGTATCCTGCGGGTGGTGAACTTCCGAAACACGATACTGTCTCAATCGTGCTCGATTCGCGCACGTCATCACCATCAGCGTCCGGATAAGCTTGATTTTGCCATGAGGTATTATCGAATTGCGTGCAATCTGACGCATCCGCTGTGCCATCGTTGTCGTCGTCGGTGTCGCAGGCATCGCCTTCAGTGTCCCCGTCAAAGTTATCTTGAGAAGTGTTTGCGACTCCCGAACAATTGTCTGGCCCATTTGTATTTGTCGTGTAGCCAGCTGGAGGAGTTGTTCCAAAGCAGGTCAAGGTCTGCGCTGTTGTTGAATCACGAACGGTATCCCCATCCGTGTCTGGGTAGGCTTGACTCCGCCAAGCTGTATCATCAAACGGCGCACAGTCAGAGGTGTCGGGAGTCCCATCGTTATCGTCGTCCGGGTCACAAGCGTCCCCTGCCGCATCACCATCATTATTTTCCTGTCCGGCATTAGCATCCGTTGGACAATTGTCTGGGCCGTTTGTTGCAAGAGTATGCCCAGTGGGTGGCGACGTGCCAAAACAACTAATTGTTGCTAATGAAGTTGAGTTCCGTACTCCGTCATTATCTCCATCTGGGTACGCTTGATTCTGCCATTTGGTATCGTCAAATGGTTCGCAATCAGAAGCGTCCGGAGTGCCATCGTTATCATCATCAGGATCGCAGGCATCGCCAAGGCCATCGCCATCGTTATCGTCCTGGCTAGTATTTGCGTCGGAGGGGCAGTTATCCGGCCCATTTGTCGCAAGCGTATGCCCAGCAGGTGGGGAAGCTCCGAAACAACTAATTGTATCTAGTGAAGTGGAATTTCGTACCCCGTCATTATCTCCATCAGGGTACGCCTGATTCTGCCACGAAGTATTATCAAATTGCGTGCAGTCAGACGTATCCGGCGTGCTATCGTTATCGTCGTCAGTGTCGCAGGCATCACCTTCAGCATCTCCGTCAAAGTTCTCTTGCGAAGTGTTTGCGACTCCTGAACAATTGTCTGGCCCATTCGTATTTGTCGTGTAACCAGAAGGAGGTGTCGTTCCAAAACAGGCAACAGATTGCGCGGTAGTGGAGTCGCGAACGGTATCTCCGTCTGCGTCTGGGTACGCTTGATCTCGCCAAGCGGTATTATCAAACGGCGCACAGTCAGAGGTATCGGGCGTCCCATCGTTGTCGTCGTCCGAGTCGCACGCATCTCCTTCTGCGTCACCATCATTATTCTCCTGTCCAGCATTTGCATCTGTTGGGCAGTTATCAGGTCCATTTGTTGCAAGAGTATGACCGGCGGGTGGCGACGCGCCAAAACAACTAATCGTTGCTAATGAAGTTGAGTTGCGTACTCCGTCATTATCTCCATCTGGGTACGCCTGATTCTGCCATTTCGTATCGTCAAAAGGTTCACAATCAGAGGTGTCCGGCGTTCCGTCATTATCATCATCGGGATCGCATGCATCACCCTGTCCGTCGCCATCGTTATCGTCCTGACCACTATTTGCGTCTGCAGGACAATTATCCGGTCCATTTGTTGCAAGCGTATGACCGGCGGGCGGTGACGCTCCAAAGCAGCTAATTGTATCCAGTGAGGTGGAATTTCTTACTCCGTCGTTATCCCCATCAGGATAAGCCTGATTCTGCCATGAAGTATTATCAAACTGTGTGCAGTCAGAGGTATCTGGTGTGCCATCGTTGTCGTCGTCGGAGTCACAGGCATCGCCTTCAGCGTCCCCGTCAAAGTTATCTTGAGAAGTGTTTGCGACTCCCGAACAATTGTCTGGCCCATTTGTATCTGTCGTGTAACCAGCTGGAGGCGTCGTTCCAAAGCAGGCAACAGATTGCGCAGTGGTGGAGTCACGAACGGTATCCTCATCCAAGTCCGGGTATGCCTGCTCCTGCCATTTCGTATCATCAAATGGTTGACAGTCAGAGGCGTCAGGCGTGCCATCATTGTCATCGTCGGGATCGCATGTATCACCAAGGCCGTCGCCATCGTTATCTTCCTGACCACTATTCGCGTCTGTTGGGCAATTGTCCGGCCCGTTTGTCACAAGCGTATGACCCGCGGGTGGTGACACGCCAAAGCAACTGATCGTTGCTAATGAGGTCGACTCGCGTACTCCGTCATTATCTCCATCGGGGTATGCCTGATTCTGCCACTTGGTATCGTCAAGTGGTTCGCAATCAGAGATATCCGGTGTGCCGTCGTTGTCGTCATCGGGATCGCACGCATCGCCAAGGCCATCACCATCGTTATCTTCCTGGCCAGCATTTGCATCTGCTGGACAGTTGTCCGGCCCGTTTGTCGCAAGCGTATGACCAGCGGGTGGTGACACGCCAAAGCAACTAATTGTATCCAGTGTCGTGGAATTTCGCACCCCATCGTTATCGCCATCGGGGAACGCCTGATCTTGCCACGAAGTATTATCAAACTGCGTGCAATCAGAGGCATCGGGAGTTCCATCGTTATCGTCATCTGAGTCACACGCGTCACCATCTAGGTCGCCGTCAAAGTTGTCTTGCGAAGCGTTTGCGACTCCTGGGCAGTTATCTGGCCCATTCGTATTTGTCGTGTAGCCAGATGGAGGGATTGTTCCAAAACAGGTAACGGATTGCGCGGTAGTGGAATCTCGAACGCCATCGCCATCCGAATCTGGGTAAGCTTGATTCTGCCAAGCTGTGTCATCAAACGGTGAACAATCCGTAACGTCCGGCGTACCGTCGTTGTCGTCGTCCGTGTCACAGGCATCGCCTGTCGCGTCTCCGTCGTTATTGTCTTGGCCAGGATTGGCGTCTCCTGGGCAGTTGTCCGGACCGTTTATAGCGAGGGAATGTCCGGTGGGTGGCGAACTCCCGAAGCAGCTGATGGTTTCTAGTGTGGTCGAGTTTCGTACGCCATCATTATCCGCATCAGGGTACGCCTGATTCTGCCATTTTGTATCGTCGAAGGGTTCGCAGTCGGGGCCATCGGCAGTACCGTCGTTATCGTCATCGGGATCGCAGGCATCGCCAAGGCCATCCCCATCATTATCGTCCTGGCTAATATTTGGGTCGGTCGGGCAGTTATCCGGCCCATTGGTCGCTAGTGTATAGCCCGACGGAGGGGTGTTACCAAAACACGAGATGCTAGCTAGGGTTGTCGAATCACGCACCCCATCACTATCGCCATCGGGGTACGCTTGGTTCTGCCAGGTGGTATTATCAAACTGAGAGCAATCACTCGGATCGTTGGTTCCATCGTTGTCATCATCCGAATCACATGCGTCGCCTTCCGTATCTCCGTCAAAATTGTCTTGGGAAGGGTTTGTAACCGCGGGACAATTGTCCGGGCCATTGGTGTTTTGTGTGTAACCCGCGCCGGGTGTCGTGCCAAAGCAGGCAATCGTTTGCGCTGCACTCGAATCTCGAACACCATCCCCATCTACGTCTGGGTACGCCTGATTCTGCCACGCCGTGTCATCAAACGATGCACAATCCGCGGTGTCTGGCGTGCCGTCGTTATCGTCATCCGAGTCACAGATATCCCCCGTCGCATCGCCATCGTTATTCTCCTGTCCGGAGTTTGAGGTTGCCGGGCAGTTATCCACATCGCCACAGACTCCGTCACCATCGGCATCGTTTGCTGCATCGTTCGGGCAAATGTCACATGCATCGCCGAGCGAATCTCCATCAACGTTCTGTTGCCCGACGTTTGCCGTCGTGGGGCAGTTGTCGGTATCGCCACAAACACCGTCCCCGTCGATGTCGTTTGCTGGATCGCTTGGACAAGCATCGCACGCGTTACCAGTTCCATCGCCATCGCTATCGGTCTGAGCTGGGTTTGCGATCAATGGGCAATTATCGGCAGGGTCAGCAACGCCATCGCCATCGGGATCCGGTGCCACGGTAACGACTACGGTGTGCTGGTCGTCTTCCAGTGGATCGTTGTTCCATGGAGTAGAATCCGGATCGTATGCGCTGCTGCTGAATACCTCGACTGTATTGCTAATATCTCCGCTCGAGATCGCTTGCGCAGTGATTTCAATTGAAACGCTGGTCCCGGGGAAAATTGCATTATTGATCCAGTTTCCGCTCACGGGACTATAAATTCCGTCTCCGGTGTGACTGATATACGAGAATCCCGCGGGGAAAAGCTCACGAACGGTCGCCTGCGCCACTCGATCAGGACCGTTGTTCGTAAGCGTCAGCGTAAAGATAACGTTCTCTCCTTGGACGATGTTTGAAGAATCCGCAGCAAGCGAAAGCGAAAGATCACCAAATTGGGTGATACTTGCGAGATCCGAAAGGACGATCGGCGTCTGATCCGAATAAGAAGTGATGACCGCTCCGGTTTGGGCGTTTACCACGTTGACAATATTTCCTGCGGTAGAAACGAGAAGCTGGTTCTCATTTCGCACGCCCAGGCCAGTAGCAGCTCCCCCTTGCAACCCCGTCATTGCACCGACGAGTGAAACGGCCCAAGTGGTTGTGTTTATGGTGTAGAGGTTCGTCGCACTTACAAGATAGAGTGTGCCGTTTAGCACCGCGAAATCGCCCCCTCCAAGTGAGGTGTCTGAGAGCGTGCCTGCGAAGGTCACTGTTGGCGGATAGGTAGTAATGTCCACACGGTACACCTGTCCATTGTTTGAGTTCCCGCCGAACAGAATCACGTTGTCAGAGATGAACGCCGCGCGGGGATAGGTCGTGCCACTTGGGAGCGATGCCTGGAGATTAATGTTTGTCTGACTGAGCGGATTCCACGCATAAATCTTTCCGGTATCTGCCCCAGTCCAACCTGCATAGTAAACCCAACCCGTATCTGCATGCGTCGTAATAGCTGCCGATGCAAACGCGAGGTTACCCACGACAGCTGCCACGCCGGTAAGCGGGTTTACTTGGGAGATTTCTGGCGTAGTGGTTGATGAGCTAGACGCGTAGAAGACACCGGTAGAAGCAGGCGCTGTTTCGCACGTATCTCCCGTCCCATCGCTATCGCCATCGGCCTGGCTCGGATTCGGGATAAATGGACAGTTATCAGTTCCATCAACAGTTCCGTCGTTATCATCGTCCAAATCGCAGGCGTCGCCCTGGGCGTCGCCGTCGGTGTTCAATTGATTCGCGTTTGAAACCGAGGGGCAGTTGTCACTCGCACTCGGAATTCCATCGCCATCCGGGTCGGCGATGGTGATCGTCACGGACTGGTAATCATCCTCAACCTGGATCCCGCTATTGGGATGTGAGTCGGGATCGATTGCGCTCGTCCCCGTTATTTCGGCAAAGTTCAGCTGCGGGCCGCTCCCCGTTGCAGTGAGGGTGATATTAATCACCTTGGATGTCCCCGGCGTAAGTGTTCCAACCGTCCAAATCCCCGCGCTATAAGCGCCGGCGGAGTCGTCTGAAACGTAAGTGAGGCCGGCTGGAATGTAGGTTACCCGCACCCCGTTCACGTTATCCGTGCCTTGATGGGTCACTGTGAGTTTTATAATGAGTGTTGAGCCCTCGGCAGGGGTGAGAGAACTCGCCTCCATCGCGAGTGACAGATCCCCATGAGCAGTGACGGCGCCAAGGTCGTTGATTGTCTGACCTGTTGAATTTGGTAGCGCGGTCATTGTTAGCCCGGAGAGATCGATTCGATAGAGCTGGCTGGTATCCGACGCGAGAAGCGAGTTCTTATGCCAGTAAGCAAGCCCACTCGGTGTTGCGCCGAAGGCGAGGCTTCCTAGTGAAGTTGCTGCAAGTGAGGGGAGATTCATTCGGTAGAGGGTCAGAGCACTGGTGACAATGTACATCTCTCCGCTTGGCCCAAATGTGATATCCGCATTCGTTCCAGTCAGGCCAGTCATCGCCCCGACCAAGGTGCAACTGGGAGAACCAGCAGCGACGTTCACCATATAGAGTTGATTCGTCGAGTTCGTGAGGTAGAGCGTCGACTTGTCTCTAAACGCCGCGCCAATTGATGTCCCAATGGAACAAGAGCAGACGAGCGAGTTACTTGCTCCGCTTGGCGCGGATTTGCGAAGTTCATTGGAGGTGTTGGTGAAGAACAGCTCTCCCGTGTCATGACGGATCGCCGCGGTCCGTGGACGGCCGACTGAGCCTACCTGCGTGGCTGCCCCCGTGATTGTGGAGATAGTATAAACATTGTTGTTTGGACTAGTTCTCACTCCGTAGAGCGAAGGTGTCTGCGCCACGGCGCTCGCCGAAAATAGGAGAAGCGCGACGGCGGCGAGAATCCCTAGCCGCAATCGTTTGCTATTGACCCGGGAAAGGGAGGACATATTCATTCTTACTGCCAACGTAGTTACGGAAAACCACGCCATTACCGTTAATGATGATCGTGCCGTACTTGTCCGGATCGACCTGAAGCGGAATACGCCGCGAACCATGAGGCGGAAGCGTAACCTTCATATCGAACAGCAACGACCCATCGAAATTGAGAACGTTTAACTCGGCATCAACCACTTCGTCGGTGGAGTTGTAGAGTTCAACGGTGTTCCCATGACCAATGAAACTGTTATGTTCTGAGATTTGAACCGAGCCCGGCGCTGCCACTGTTGGAGCGGCATAGCCATAAACCATTTTTGGCGTGGCGGCCTGACCTGTGGTTTTCGTGTTGAGGTTTTTTACAGTGGGATAGCCAACGAGAATGATGAGGAGCACCAGAATGGCGAGCGTAACCCAAACACGAACAACTCTTCGACTCATACAAACCTTCAACTGAGGACGACAACTTTTCCGGACGCGACGACGCTCGTGCTACAGTGGTTTACGTCCGGAATTACAACGCGGAGATAGTATTAGAAAAGTCGACTTAAGCTTGGGCTATCTTTAAGAATTTCTTGCTTGGACAACCAACAAAAATCGCTAGTCCGATGAGTCCGAATTCGTAGTGATGTCGCACGATCTAGGCGCATTGTTCGAAAATGTACAGGGATTTCTGAGCTGTTGTTGGGAGATCTCCTGAAGGGCGATCGGTTGTGATTATGCGGCACAATGCTCTGGTTGTTATTGCGGAGCAACGCTCCGCGGTTCAAGACATGCCTCCAATGTTGCGACAAGGGCTGAATCCTCTCCTGTTTTATTCAGCTCTCCTCTTAACGCTTCCAGATTTCTCTCCCAATCAGCGGCCTCAACCCGCCTGCTATCAACAGCAAACAGAAATTGGGAAAATGCTCGCGCAACTTGCTTTGCACGGGACGATTGAGGGAGTCGCTCGATGTCATCTAGTACCTGGCTCGTCGCCTCTTCCCACGAGAGGAGCCCGTCTTCAACTCCATAGAGCTCACTCGCAAACATCACAAGACTGCACAGCGCTGAGATGAAGAGGACTATCGTAGCGACATGTAATCGGTAACCCGTTTGCTGCTCAAACGACGCTTCGACCTCCGCGGGTGCAAGCTCCGGTGGGGCCGCGGTTTTGCGATTTGCGAGATCGGTTAAGCTCTGATCAATAAGCTCTTCGTAAGTGTCACCACTTCTTGGGTCCTGATCGCGAGAATCATCCGAGGTTGTCATAGTGACACTTTCTGAAATCGTCTTGAACCAAACGCATCGATCCAGCGAAAAAGCGTTTTTCCTTTCGCATGTCGAACGGAGATAAAAATCATCCGCTCGCCGAACCGAGGTAGATCAACGGCATAGGAGACAAAAACGTCGTCGTGAAGTTTGATTGTTTCGGTTCCAGCGATTTGCAATTCGCCGGACAACTCTTGCAACTGAATGAGCTGATGTTCCGGTTCTCGAATCTGATAGAGGGCATCCCGGATCGCTCGTAGATCTTTCTCGGCAACATTATCACGAGCTCGTTGCTGGTGGAGAGAGAAAGCCGCGACTCCGCTTGCGATCGTGACTAGTCCAAAGAAACTTGCAAATATGAGCTCAAACCTTCGCATGGGATCGTTTACTCTTGTCCCGCTATCGGTATTTTTGTCCAACCGCATGGAGAGTATACTTTATATCGCTTACATTTCCTGTGCCAAGGGATTCGTCATAGTGGAGAGCGACGTTTCCTGACACATCGAGTATACGGGCGCTCATCGCACCGAAGAAGTTTTGATTTCCACTCGTAGTTACTTGTGCATATGGCGCTTGAAGCGCAAGATACATAGCCGCGTTAACGTTGACGGTGAAATTTGCATTCCCTAAGTAATTGAAGCGGAATCGAGCTGGTTGTTGGAAGCTGTTCACTATCTTCGAGGCTTGAATTCGATTCGATCCCTGATCGTTCATCGTGGCGACGAAGAGCTTTACCGAATCAGTTGCCGGGGCAGGTGTGATCACGAGAGTTGAACTTGCATCCATCCGAAGCTGTTGAAAGAAGTACGAGTACGCCGTTGTCGTGAGCGTCAGCTGTCGGTTGCTTCGAATTCGAACTTGGTTCCAACATTTCTGGAGCGGGGCATCGCCCGAGACGGTGAGTACCGTATTCACGGTAATATCTAAGTTCCCTTGGTTTGCCGGACAGTAACTATTCCAAGGGTCAAAGGATTGCCCAGGGGGAACATTGCAACTTGTTCCTTGGCAGATTTCACCCGGGTTGGGGCAGCCTGGAGCAAAATCAGCACACACTGAACCGAGCAGTTGGACGGTTCCATTACTCACAGCGCTCCCATAAATTATGCGGCTAGCATCAATCCTGACGAGGCTGTTTGAGCCCACCGTACAATTTGCGGTTCGACTCGCGACGGAATAGGGGCCGGTACTCGCATTGTAAGAATCGCAATCCCTTCGGAACCGGGCCGAAGTTGCACCGTAGAAACCTGGGGAGTAGCCGCGCACCACCTCGCCTACGAGATAGCCATAGAGCTGCGCACCGTGATCGGTGTCGCCTAGCGAATCAATCCGGTAAACGGGATAGAAGTCTGTTTGGGGTGTGGGGTTGGGCGGCGGGCCAAAGTCTTTTGCTGGCGTAATTGCGATTGCGTCGACGAGCGTGAGTCTGACTTTACCATCTCCTAAATTGCTTGATGCAAAATTACTCTGAGCAGGAAATAGTAAGCCCGTATCAAGGTCAATCGTCTTCGGAAATGCTCCGGTAGCAAGCTCGCTCTCATTGGTGAGTATTGCTGACTGGCCCCCGCCGACAAGCTTCACTTTTGTTGGTACTTGCGCAAGGAGATCATTCGCGCCGTAATCCGGTTTCGTCCGTTGAAAGGCGGTATAGAAATTCGCCCGAAGGAATGGCGAGGCGAGCTTCTTTGAATTTCCCCGAAGCCACGAGAGTGCGCGATGATGAGAATCTTCAGCGGTATAGTACATCGCTGAGCGAGCGCCGGATACATTGCCACTGCGAAGAATATCCGAAGTAACATTAAGCACACCGGCAAGCACAATCGCGCCAATAACAAGGAACAAGAGGAATGTGACCAACGCGAAACCTTTCATCGTGTTGCTACCTGCTTACGATTAAATTCCGTAGTGCAATTTGCCGCGTCGCTTCTGCCGAATAAATGCTCCCATTCTCGAGTGGCTTACTCGCGCGAACAAATGCAGTTACTTCAATTGCAGAGAGATTACTTGCTACGCGTGGATTTGTAAGTGGGAGCGGCATCGAGTTACCGTTTTCATCGAGATATTCGAGGACAAACGTTGAGTTTGGTGCGATGATGACAGCCCCACTACCATCATCGCGAGTAACTCCGCTCCAATCAGATGGCGAATTAAAATGCACCTCGTCGACTAGGTTTGCGGTGCTGCCACTCGCAAACGTTGCGCCAGCAGTCGTGACATATCCTGCTTGAATGGTGATGTCTACGCCGCTCACTGATTGAACGACACCACGTAACCCTTCGGCACTTCCCGCTACAAGATTCGAGAGATAGACCACGTCCCCCACTTTGAAGTCTGCTGAGGAGAGCACACTAAAGGTCCGATTGAGTGCGTTCGGTGTAAATGTTGCGGCAAGCACTGAGTAGGCGCCACTAAGATTCCCACGAAGCTGCAGGGACGTATTGGTCGAGGTGAGCAGTATCGGTAGTGGCGCCGTGCCAAGTCCAGCCTGGCCGATAGCGAAATTCGTTTGACCAAACGGAATCCCTGCCCCGATCAAACGAACCTCCGCGGCAATCATGTCCGCGATCGTTTCCGCTTGATCTTCCGTTCGTCCAATCGTCTCGTGGTCATAGGCTCTCCGAAGCACATCGAAGAAGGCACCGACTGTTGCTGCGGATACGGCGCCAAAGATCGTCAGGCCAACGAGCAGCTCAATGACACTGAGCCCTTTCATGCTCCTCGTAGTATTCAGCTCGCGTTTCATTGAGTCCCCCAGAGGGAAAACGTATTCAGTGCCGAGACGTCCACGGGGAGATGCGATTCCAAATCCGAAACTCGCACCATCACCGTCCGAGAACCATCGGAATTGGCAGTTACATCCACCACCCGAGTGAATTCAAAATTTCCATGGCTTACATTCTCGGTGAGATCATCAGCGTCCGAGAGTGTATTGGGATTGACCGCGGCAAAATGCTCGAGCTGGTTAAGCACGAGCTCCGTTGCTATCTGTCGTCGGACATCTCGTCCACGCACGCTCAGACTGAAGAGAATGGATTGCGCAAACAGATAGGCGAGAATCGAAAAAAGCAGTGTTACCACGAGCACCTCGAGAATAAAGAATCCGTCCTCCCGCGTGGGTTGCGACAATCGCAAGCTAACATCCATATTCGATGTTCCCCGTGGAATGAATCTTCCCCGTGCAGTACTCTTCCCCCGCGTAGCTCAGAATGAATTTCGCATCAGTCGGATTCCCCGACACATCAACGAGGAACCCTTGAGAACTAAATACCAGCGGGTCACCGAGGACCGTAACCTTCGGTGGTAAATCACGAATGAATGAAACGTAATCTTCGATTGGGGCGGAACTGAATGGGAGGTAATCAAAGCCGAAACTATACGAGGCGCCGTCCTTACTAAAGCGAAGTATCCCTCTTGTCCCACGGTCAACCGAGTCACTACGCGCCCGACGAAGCGCGAACTCAACTTGGCTCTTCCCGAAGTGTCGGTCGAATGATTCGCGAACGGTAATCACGCTTGGCACAGCTATCGCAGTGAGAACCGAAAAAATCGTGACCGCGACGAGAAGCTCAACAACGCTTGTCCCTCGCTCAAGATGGTCCATACTTGAGAGTCGGAATAAGAAAAGAAAATCTTTAATGATTTCGGTGATTTTGGTGTAAGTAACTGTACGTCTGCGTATACGTCTACGTGAGCGTTTACGTGACCGTTCACGTAGACGTATACGGATATGTCAACGCAATCCTAGTGGTGAGATGGGGAGGAAACAGAGTCTAACAACCTCCCCGACATCCGATCGCCGCCTTACATCACCGCCGCTTCTTGAGCCTTGAGATTTGTCATCGCAGCTCGCACTACGCCACGGAGATCGGCATAGCGTCGCGATAGCTCGCCTAGTATCCGCAGGAGCAACTTGTGCTCCGACGATCTCGCTCCACGGAGCCGCATGCCCGCTTTCACGATGAACATTCGTTGCTCACGCGGAATGTCGAGCGCAGCTACGAGCACGGCGAGTTCCTCTCCGGTCCAGCGACTAAAGGCGAGTCCAAGTGCGATTTCTCGGTCTTCATTGGAGAACTCTTTTTCGAGGAATGCCCGAACGATCTCGATCTGCTGTTCGGGTTCCTGGATTTCGCTCTCCAAGACACCATTCACACAACCAAACAACCTTCGAACCAGCGTTTCACTTGTCATAACCAAACTCCTTTCGGGGCCTCTGTTCATGCCCCCATACAACCTTGTCGGCAGATGACCACTGCGAAAGTATGGGGACAGGAACAGAGAGTGAGGAATTTTGATTAGTTTCTCTAGTAAAACGTGCGCAAACCCTAACAAACCTTAATTGCCCCTGCTTTCTCCTCAACTACTTGGAGGCGAGGAGTGTGTAAGTAGATTCATTTAAGTTAAAGGGAAGGATTGAAGTTATTAATGATCCGCGACCGTTTACGCTCACGTTAACGTATACGTATTCGTCTACTGAAACGGATTGGTATCGCCGAAGATCTTATCCTTCTCCATCCAGACCGGTCCGCCCGGTTCGGATTCAGATATTGGTGTTCCATCTGGCGCGGAGGTCCCAACCTCAACCTTTAACCGATTGATGTCATCTTTCACCGGCAAGCGTTCGGCCGGGTCCTCTGGCTCCTCGGCCGGGAGTAATTGATCGAGCGCTCTCACGTAATCAGGAACTTTCACGCCCGGGGGCGTTGGCACAACGGTGCCGGTAGGATTCGTCGGTTGAACCGGGAGTGGGCGAGTCTCGGTGGCATTACTCCCGGCGAGCGCTGCCGCGGCTTGTTCGGTGTAACGCATTGAGATCGAGATGCGTCGATTAGAAGGATCAAGCGGTTCGCCTGGAACCTTGAGGCGGCGGTCAGCATAACCTACGACACGAGCAACCTGAACTGGCTTCAAGCCTAATTCTTCGAGTGTCCGGCGAGCGACATTCGCCCGATGGGTCGATAGATCCCAGTTGTCGTACTTCTCGCGAATTCCTTCGCGAAATGGCGCACTATCAGTGTGCCCCTCAATATCGATCGGATTTGGAAGTTGAATGAGTATCGCCGAAATCCTCTTGAGGACTTCACGGGCTTCAGGCGAGATCGAAGCGCTCCCACTTTGAAACATTGAAGCCGTCGGTGTGTCCATAATCTCAAGATGGAGTCCGCGTTGGTCTACCTTCACCCCAATTTCGCCAACGAACCCGGCGACCGCCCCCTGCTGCTGTTTCACTGAACTTTGAATTTCGCTTGCAATCCGCTCGAAGTTCAATTCCTCTTCACCGCTACCGGAACCGCCTTTCCCTCGCTTCGGAGCTACATCTTCTTCGGTATCCTCCGAAGCGTAGATCTTCTTATTGGCAACTATTTGGGAATTTGCCTCGGCGGGCGGCGCAAATGTATCAGGAAGTATTCCGCCGCCCCCGATCTCAAGCGGCGTGCCGGAACCTTTCTCAAACACACCAGGTCGTTTGAAGTAGCTCGCGATGGCTTCACGTGTGGTAACCGAAGCTGAGTTCACCAACCAGAGCACGAGGAACAGCGCCATCATCGCCGTAACGAAGTCGGCGTAGGCTACTTTCCATGCACCACCGTGGTGGCCGCCATGACCGGCAACCTTCTTTACGATGATGATGGTTTTCCCATCCGGCCCTTCTGGCATGAGAAGCTCCGTTCAGCGTTCGTGACCTAACCTTTCTTCGCGTCCTGAACGATCTGTTCGAGCTCAGCGGTGGTCGGTCGATTGGCGCTATCAATCGATTTCCGCGCGAACTCGAGTGCGACTTGCGGCGGTGCTCCTCCAGCAAAAGAAACCACAGCCGATCGAATGGCATTCAGGAGCGTATGTGTCTCGTTATTCATTGTCTCAATCGATTGGGCCAACGGTTGGAGATACCCGTAGCTGATCAGAATACCGAGGAATGTTCCAACGAGCGCTGCCGCCACATGATGACCGATCTCGGAAGGGGGTCCATCGATATGGCCCATCGTAATGATAATCCCTAAAACCGCCGCTACGATACCGATTCCAGGCGCGGCGTCGGAAACTTTGTTTAACAGCGTTGGAACCACTCCCTCCTCTTTGTGATGTGTATCAATCTCAGTCTCCATTAGTTTGTCGAGGTCAAACGCATTAACTACTCCATCGACAAAGAGGCGAAGTGAACCAACTAACAGATCCATGGCATGATGATTGTGGGCAATCGCCGGATATCGGTTGAATCGGTCACTGTGATGTGGATCGGATAGATCTTTCTCGATTCCCAACACACCTTCCTTCCGAATCACGTTGAAGATGGTCAAGAGCAAACCCATCAGTTGTGTGTAAGTCGATTTATCAACGCCGCTTCCCTTTAACGCCTTTGGAACTGTTTTCATGACTTTGATAAATGTTGGAAGCGGAGCGTAGCCAATTAGCGCCCCAAGCATTGCGCCACAGATCACAACGTACTCGGATGGCTGAACGAGAACTTTGAAATCGCCGTGCGCCATCGCAAAGCCACCAAAGACGGCTATCGTCACTACAATGAGACTAATAATTGTGTTCATTTGGTGTGAACTCGATACCTTATCTTCAGTATCGGCAAATTTTGAGAAGATACTTAACTAGAGAACGGAGTAAGACACCCAGCTCGAGGCATGGCTTCCTGATTTATTCAATCGGAAATACGGCGATGTCTACCGCAACGGCATAGAGTCACACCGAGCTGAAATATCGAACGCTGAGATTGTGGCCCGCGGTATTTTGAGATAGTCACAATTTGGCGGCGGGAGCTTTTGAAGCAGTTTCGGCGCGAGTCTTATCTAAACCTAACGTTGATATTTAAGAACGTAGGTTTCTTAGCTTTTTTATTAGGTAGAGGTGTGAGCAAAGAATTAAGTCAAGATACTGTTGAGATCGTACTTCCTGAGGGCACTAGGATTGAGCTTCCAATTGTTACTGGAACAGAGAATGAGCGCGCCATCGACATTAGCCAACTACGCGCGAAAACCGGATACATTACCCTCGACCACGGTTACGCAAATACGGGATCTTGTTTTAGCGCGATCACTTACCTTGATGGCGAAGCTGGCATTCTCCGCTACCGTGGGATCCCGATTGAGGAATTAGCTGAGCACTCTACCTTCGTCGAGGTGAGCTACCTTTTAATCTATGGTGAGCTTCCGACAAAGGAACAGCTCGAGTCTTTCTCCGAGACGCTCGTTCGCCATACGTTAATCCATGAGGACATGAAGCGGTTCTACGACGGCTTCCCGCGAGACGCCCATCCGATGGCAATTCTCTCCTCGTGCGTGTCTGCGCTCTACACGTTCTATCAGGATTGGGAAGATCCAAAAGATCCAAGAAAACAAGATCTGGGAATTATCCGGCTTCTGGCAAAGCTTCCGACTCTTGCCGCCTTTGCCTACAAGAAATCGATCGGGCATCCGTTCATCTATCCCGACAACGGCCTCTCTTACTGCGCGAATTTTCTCCATATGATGTTCGCGACCCCAGCCGAGGAATACTACCTCGATCCCGATATCGTGGCTGCGCTTGACCTATTGCTCATCCTCCATGCTGACCATGAACAGAACTGTTCCACCTCAACCGTTCGGTTAGTTGGGAGCAGCTTATCAAACCTCTATGCGAGCATCGCTGCGGGGATCAGCGCGCTCTGGGGACCGCTCCACGGCGGCGCCAACCAAGAGGTCATTGAAATGCTCCAGGACATGGCTCGGGGCGGACATACGGTAAAAGAGTATGTAGAGATGGCGAAGAAAAAGGAGAGTGGGTTTCGCCTGATGGGCTTCGGCCATCGCGTGTATAAGAATTACGACCCCCGCGCCAAGATCCTCAAGGAGCACTGCCATCGGATTCTCGAGAAATTGCCGCTTCGCGATCCATTGTTTGAAATTGCGCTGCAATTAGAAGAGGTGGCGCTTCGCGATGAGTACTTCATTGAGCGGAAATTGTACCCGAACGTCGATTTCTATAGTGGCATTATCTATAGCGCCCTCGGCATTCCAGTGAACAGTTTCACTGCGATGTTTGCTCTCGGCCGTCTCCCCGGCTGGATTGCACAGTGGAAGGAGATGCTCGCCTCTCCCGATACACGGATCGGTCGGCCGAGACAGGTCTACCGCGGACATAAACAACGTTCATATATCCCTGTCGAGGAGCGGAAGTAATCGCCGTGGCCGATATCGCCTATGTGAATGGCGAGTTTTCCCCGCTCACGCTCGCAAAAATCTCGATTAGCGATCGTGGCTTGCTCTTCGGTGATGCTGTCTATGAAGTGATCCGTGCGTTCAATGGAAACCTCTTTCTCGGTGAACAACATTTCGAACGACTGCGAGAAAGCCTCCAAGGAATTAAGTTGGATGCGGCCGAATGTCTCGCTAAGCTTCCAGGTGTTATTGCCGAGACACTCCGGCGAAATGCCGCGAAAGAGGCGCTCGTTTACATCCAGATCTCTCGGGGCACCCAACCGCGAAACCTTATTTTCGATTCGTCGCTTACACCGAATGTGATCGTGACAGTTCGTGACTACCACGACACGTTTGAACGGGAGCGTCGAGAAGGAATTTCGGTGGGGCTTGCTCCTGATATTCGCTGGCGCGGAGCAGCGTTGAAGACCACCAACCTTTTACCGAATGTGCTGCTCAGAAACGAAGCGCGAGAGCAAGGGCACTTCGAAATGGCACTCTATGACAGTGACAACCAAATCACCGAGTGCTGTAGCTCTTCGCTCTTTATCATCGAAAACGGAGGACTTGTTATTCCTCCGCTTACGGAAGCAATCCTCCCGGGAGTGGGCCGACAATATATCTTAACCACGCTTGCGCCACAGCTTGGGCTTACCGTGACAGAAGAACCAATATCCCGTACCCGTCTCGTCAAAGCCGCGGAGATATTCATCACTGCGACTAACTACCATCTGGTTCCCGTGGTACGAGTCGAGAACCACGTAATCGCGAACGGCAAGCCTGGAGAAATCACGAAGAAACTTATTGCTGCTTGGCTCAAAAGTGTCGAGCAATTCTGATTAAGAGTCCCTAACAAAATGAATACGTTTTCTCTGTTGCTCTGGTGCTCCATTGCTCTGTGCACAAAATAAAGCGTTTGAAGCAGCTATATAGGCAGTTTTATATTGCACAGAGCAGCAGAGCACCGGAGCAACAGAGGATTAATCCGGCTGTTCTCGGCCGTGGAGAGTAAAGGCGTTCTCTGTTCCACCGAAACGCGTAATCCCCCGCCAGGTAGATTCCCGTTCAGCGAGCCGATTCTGACAGTACGGACGGCTTCGATTTCTCGGGTCAAGACAATTCGTCACTGCACTCAGTGACGGGTTTGCGTCGGCTCCCTCAATACGGCGGAGGACGCGGAGTGTCTTGGTCATGACAAGCCCATCGGTGAACCAAACGGCGAGAATCACCACTACAAGAAACGAAACTGCTCCGCCGAGCACGAGGCGCTCGATTCGCTTCTTTCGCGCCTTCACCTGCGCGAAGAGTGCACTTGCAGCTTCGAGTTTCGCTAACTCTTGATCAGCTGCTTCGAGCTGCTTCTTCAAGCGTTGCTTCTCGGCACGCTTCGGGCTACCGCCCGGTTTCATTTTTGATGGTTGCAGCGGCTTTGGTGGCATCTTCCCTTGCCTCGAAAGAGTACTCCTTCGTTCAACTATTACCCTATCGGCAAATTTGTGAATGATTCCAAGGATTTTTACATGCGTAGGGGATTGCCCGGATAAGAAAAACGAGTCGTTCTTGAGTCTTACGGCGAAAAGCGAAATATCTTAGAGGGACCCACACAGAGACACGGAGACACAGAGGGTAAACGGAGGATTAATTCATGTCCGAACACAAGGTGACACTGAGTTGGAAGCGAACATCGGATGATTTTTCGTACGAGAAGTATACGCGAAATCATAATTGGGCCTTTGATGGCGGTGTAACAGTGAACGCTTCGGCAGCGCCAGCGTACCGTGGGGATCCATCTCGGGTTGATCCGGAAGAGGCGTTCGTTGCGGCACTCTCTAGTTGTCACATGCTCACCTTCCTTGCGCTTGCTTCTCGGAAGGGATTCGTCGTCGATAGTTACACTGACCACGCGGTCGGGATCTTAAGCAAAAATGAGACGGCACGACTGAGTGTCACAACGGTAACATTGAATCCTGTGATTTCGTTTTCTGGAAGTCGACTGCCGACACGGGGCGAAATTGAGGAGCTCCATCATCGCTCACACGATGAGTGCTTCATCGCAAACTCGGTGAAGACTGACGTTCGAGTTAATTGGGAGTAGGGAGTGGTGGGCCGGAAACGGCCATTCGGCTCCCAGAAGCGACACCCCACTTACGCGCGAGCCCTCCCCTCACCTCAACAACGTACACCGCCGGGAGCGTACTTCGTCGAGTTTGGATTGACTGTGGCACCGCTCGCTCCTCGATACTCACAACCTCTCGCGCACTATTTATAAAGATCATATCAAGCTCAAGAAAGGTGTTCTTCATCCAAAAGTTACGAATTTCTTCCTTGGGGAAGATGAAGAGCATTCCACGGGTTTCATCAAGTTCACGCCGATACATGAGTCCCAATTGTCGGGCGGGTTCGTCAGCTGCAATTTCAACTTCAATCTCGGGACTCTTCGTGCCGTCAGCGTTAATGAATTGGACGATCGTTGCTGCGACTGATGGTTTACAACCAGCGATAGTTGTCGCGAGGAAGAGAATTACCAGTAATATTAAGCGATAGGTGATTGTCATCATTAGCGCTAACTGTCATTGCGAGCGAAGCCCGAAGGGCGAAGCGTGGCAATCTCCAACCACAGGGGCGATTGCTATTCCCTCGGTATGAGATTGCCGCGGTCGCCGTAGGCTCCCTCGCAATGACAAGATATGACGTAAGATTTCCACAACGATGAGCCGCCCTGAGTTGAAATGGTTAACTTATCACCTTCTTCAATTCTTCCACTAACTCGGGAAGCGCTTGGTAGAGATCGGCAACAAGACCGTAGTCGGCGATCTCGAAGATCGGAGCTTCTGGGTCTTTATTGATCGCAACTATTACCTTCGAGTCTTTCATTCCAGCCAAGTGCTGAATTGCGCCTGAAATTCCCACCGCAATATACAAACTCGGTGCAACTACCTTTCCGGTTTGACCCACTTGCCAATCGTTCGGCGCAAACCCTGAATCAACTGCTGCACGACTCGCTCCGACAGCGGCACCGAGCACATCTGCAAGGGGATAGATATACTTCTCGAAATTCTCGGCCGACTTCATCGCTCGACCACCACTGACAACGATGCTCGCCTCGGTAAGCTCAGGGCGCGCGCTCGCGACCGTGTCGAACGAGACGAACTCCATTGTGTTGCTCCGCTCGACGCGAATCTCTACCTCACGAATCGGTGTTGTGGCTGAGGTTTGCGTGGCGGGTTCAAAGGCGCTCCCCCTCACGGTGACTACCTTACAGGGAGTAGTTATCTCGACTTCAGCGAAAACGTTTCCCGCATACATCGGACGCCTATAGTGTCCGTCCGGAAGAAATGCGATGACATCGCTCGCCTGTCCTGCGCCTTGAAGTTGGGCGACTCTCGGCATGAGATCTTTCCCTTGACTGGATGCGAGAGCGAGAATGAGCGCGGGCTTTTCACTGGCAAGGATCTGCTTCAGTGCAAGAGCATATGGCGCTGCCAGGTATGGTGTAAGCGCAGCACTCTTCGCAACGATGATTTCGTCTAAGCCGTAGCGTGCTGCTTCGGCTGCTGCGCTTGAGCAATCGTCCCCACCGAGGAGAAGACCTACCGCTTTCGTATAGCGATGAACCTCCTTCGCAACAAGCGCGGCTCGAATCGCAACCAATGCACTTTTCGATATTTGCCCCTTTGCGTGCTCAATATAGAGAAGAATCGTCACTCTGGTCCTCGCTGTGTTTATATCACCTTCGCTTCATTCTTTAGTTTAGCGACAAGCTCCTGAACCGTCGCTACCTTTACCCCGGAGGCCCGTTTCTCCGGCGCCTCGAGGCGAATCACCCGAAGCTTCGGCGTTGCATCGACGCCAAGCTCAGTGAACGGCACCTCATCGAGTGGCTTCTTCTTTGCCTTTACTATGCCTGGGAGGGATGGATACCTCGGTTCATTGAGTCGTAAGTCAGTGGTAATCACCGCAGGGAGAGTGACGCGTATTGTCTCGAGTCCGCCATCAACCTCACGCGTCACAAGCGCGCTCTTCCATGCTTCATCGACTACGAGCTTCGAGGCGAACGTCGCCTGTGGCAAGTCAAGTGCTGAGGCGAGCAACTGTCCAGTTTGGTTTGCATCCGAATCGACGGCTTGTTTCCCAAGAATGATTAAGTCGTAACTCTCCTTCTTTGTAAGTGCGACGAGAATTCGAGCGGCAGCATCTGAGTCGAGAGGTTCATCGGTGCGAACGAGAATTCCACGGTCAGCGCCCATCGCGAGCGCAGTTCGAATCTGTTCCGAGGTGCTGCTCGGCCCAGCTGAAACTACTACTACCTCAATGTCGCCCTTTGCCTCTTTTAATCGAAGCGCTTCCTCGACGGCGATCTCATCGAATGGGTTGATGACCCACTTTACGCCGTCGGTATTTACACCGCTCTTATCAGCGAGAATCTTAACCGCAACCTGGTAATCCGGAACACGTTTAATTGGAACGAGAATTTTTTTCATGCGCTAACCTTTACAACAACTCTCTGCTATTGCTCAAGGAGCTCGCGAGCAATAACAAGGCGCTGGATTTGGCTTGTGCCTTCATAGATCTGGAGCAGTTTCGCGTCGCGCATGAGCTTCTCAACTGGATAGTCTCGCGTATACCCATAGCCCCCGTAAATTTGAACTGCATCGGTAGTAACTTTCATCGCGGTATCGGCAGCAAATCGCTTCGCCATTGCCGATTCTAGGGTGTTACTCTTGCCCTCATCAGCAAGCCACGCTGCTTGAAAGGTGAGGAGTCTCGCCGCTTCAACTTCGGTTGCCGCGTCTGCAAGCATAATTTGAATGGCTTGAAACTCTGCGATCGCTTTACCGAACTGTTTCCGTGACTTTGAGTAATCGACAGCGCATTCGAGCGCACGGCGTGCAATTCCAACTGCGATGCACGCCGTAATCGGCCGGGTGCGATCAAGCGTTTTCATCGCAATTGGAAATCCTTGCCCCTCGCCACCAATCAATGCCTCCTCCGGCACAAAAACATTGTCGAAGGTCACGGTCGTAGTATTTGAGGCACGTTGTCCCAGTTTATCCTCGTGTTCCCCATGGCTCACGCCTTCCGTCGTACTCGGGACAATGACACAGCAGATGCCGTGGTGCTTTTTTGCTGGATCAAGCGTTGCAAACACCGTATACTGTGAGGCCACCCCACCATTGGTGATCCATTGTTTGCTCCCATTTAAGCGGTAACCACCTGACACCTTCTCCAATCTTGTTCTGAGCCCGCCGGCGTCTGACCCTGCTCCCGGTTCACTGAGACAGAAGGAAGCAAAGGCCCCAGATTCTGCAATCGGTCGGATGAATCGAGCTTGTTGCTCGCTTGAGCCGCCGAGGAGAATTGGAATGAGCGCCAAGTCATTGACTACACATGAGGTCGTGATCCCGGCACAACCCCAGGCGAGTTCCTCTGTCACCACACACCCGTCGACGTTAGAGAGACCAACACCGCCAAGATTCTCTGGAATGTGGAGATTGAGCAAGCCTTGAGCATGCGCTTTCTTAAACACGTCGCTCGGAAAGCTGCTCGTCCGATCGCACTCGGAAGCAACCGGAAGGATTACGCTCTCGGAAAATTTGCGTGCCGTGTTCTGAAGGAGTTTCTGTTCGTCAGTGAGTACGAATCCTAGCGGCATGGCTTAAGCTTAGCCTTGGTAGCCAATCGAGGGTAGCCCCGAATACCGCGCCTTAATCCCGTGAACGTGAACGTGACCGAAAAATACGTATACGTTTACGTATACGTAGACGTATACGGCCACGTGTTTTCGGTCACGCTCACGTTCACGATTTACGGAGTAACCGGGGAAGGCTGTGTCGTAGAGGGCGGACTAGCTTGTTGTCGTAGCTCACGGTGTTTCAGCTGCGGGATCTGTGCAGCAGCTTCAAACAGTTCACCAAGCTTCATTCTCGCTTCGTGGAAGAGGAGAACGCCGTAGCGATCAAAGTAGGCACTGAGGCTGATGCTAAAAGTCGCGGATACAATGAAAAACAGTACTGCCTTCGTCGTGGTGAAGGTATATTGCCGCTTAAAGCGCTCCTTCCGTCGGTAGCGATTGTATGCCATCGAAGAAATCCCTTTATTACTACATATGTTATGGCGTAACCCCCGCAAAAAGCGAGGCGAGCGTTGAGTGGCGAGGGGATAGTTACGGCACAATTTCCATTATTTTAGTAATAACAATAGGTGCATAGCTTCGCACGTCACGCGTTAGATTAAGTAGTTTTTCCGATGGATGACAAATACATTCACTCCAAGCTTCATGACGTCGCGGAAGCGTTATTTACCTATAAGGCCACGTCAAAAGGGAAAATCATCCCTGGGAAAGATGATGTACTTACTCGATACAAGGAAGATGTCTGCATTGAAACCCGCCTTGTTCCGGCACCGTGGCCGCTGGTGATACTTTTTGCCTTCTGTAATGCCATTGCTGTCTGTTTCGTTCGAATCGCCTGGATCGACTTTTTTGGTCATCCGGGCTTCTTTGCCTATAGCCCCCGGGCGGAAGAGCGATTGAACACGCCGGAGATTCAGCCCTAGTTGGGGCTGTAAAACGCAGCAAATCAATATAACTATCTAACATTGTGCGGAATATTCCGAAAATTATTAGTCAGTTAGCTCTTGTATTTGTTCTTTAAAGTTAGTACATCCCCGGAAAGATTTGCGAGGTCTGCGATGGGGTTCGCGATACTCAAGTTACGCACGTTCTTTAGAGGAGACACGAAAATGAAAAAGCTTGTTGTACTTCTCAGCTTAATTCTCTCAATTGGCGCCGTGTTATGGACGCCGGCGACTTCTTCCGCCGTCACTGTTACAGCGTGGGAACGACTTGCTGATCCTCAACCATTCGATCCGTTTAATCGCAACCTCGCTCGCACACGAGCGAATGATGTCGGCTATTTCGATTTCGAAGGAGACGATGCGACAATTATTGCCGAAAATGCGATGAGCGATTCTTTCGGAATTCTTAGCGTTGATGACGTAAGTTACCGCCATCTGGTTGATTGGCTTGATCCGGAGGCAGGAAACTTCACCGGTGCTACGCTCAATATTTCAGCGTTTGGCGTTCTCGGGGGAAATGATGTCGTGTTCGCAGATACAATCAACCTCGGACCATTACAGAATGGAATCTTTACCGTTACGGCGTTCCAAAGTAGCAATCCGCTCGTGCTCAACCTCTTGTTTGCGGATGATATGTTAGAGATATTCATCAACAAAAACTTGAATGCCAATTTTCTCGGGAATTTGAACTTGTTCTCCGCATACGAGTCAGAACTCCGAGTGAGCTACGAAGCCGTACCAGAACCTGCGACACTGCTCTTCCTTAGTTCAGGTCTGATGGGCGTCGCATTTATGCGTCGGCGCGCGAAGCACTAACGACTTCTCAAAGTGACTCGCTTTGCGTTTGCGTAGCATCATCTCTTTCGCTCTTCCGTTCATCCTTGCATCCTGCGCCATCACGGAGCGCGGGCCGATGGAAGATTCGGCGTATTCCGGAGACGTGGCTTTAGGCACTACTCGTCCTGGGGTTGAAAGGAAAGCCGTTTACGGCAAGGCAAGCTACTACGCCCGAAAATTCGATGGGAGACGTACCGCGAGTGGAGAGCGATACGACAAAGATTCCCTCACTGCAGCACATCGTGATTATCCCTTTGGGACGTTAGTTCGCGTGGAGAACCTCGCAAACGGTCGGAGCGTCATCGTTCGAGTGAATGATCGCGGGCCCCATAAAAAAGATCGCATTATCGATCTCTCTCGAAGAGCCGCAGAGCTCATAGGAATGATCGAAGATGGTGTGGTCGACGTGCGACTCCGGGTGGTGAGCTTCCCAGAACAAAGACCGACTTAGAGCCTCTAACAAAATGGATTTCTTTCTCTGTTGCTCTGGTGCTCCGTTGCTCTGGTCATAAAATGGAGCGTTTGAGCAGCTCCGTAGGCTTTTTTATTGCACAGAGCAGCAGAGCACCGGAGCAACAGAGAGAACGAAAAGAACGCGTTTATTTTGTTAGGGGATCTTAAATCACTTGTGCTGTTCAACTCGCATCTTCATCATACTGAAGCGTTGCTTTGCCACCTCTGATGCTTTCGTCATCCATTCCGCATTCTGGAATGCAGTCGGAGAAACCTCTTTGCGGAATCGTTCCAAATACGGGGCGAACTTCGCAAAAAGGAGCATCCCTTCACCGCTATTTTCAGCGAGGAAGTCCACGTTTACGATTTCATGCTTCCCAAAACTGTAGACCATCTCCCAGTAGCTCGAGACCTGCCGAAACGCAGCGTTCATCGGATGGTCAAACTTTGTTACGGCGAGAAATTCTTCGTAACTCTTCGGCCAAAACTTTCCGATCATCGCCGAGCGCGACTCTCTCATCACGGTCTCGCGCCGTAATTCGTACAATTTTAAAACTATCTCAGCATCATGGTGGTCTGGTTTGTCTTTAGCCATCTGTGTTATTCCTCCAGTGGTCCTTCTATCGCAAGCCCGGGTGCAATGAAAGCGCTGCTCATTCTTGTCCTTGCCCTCGCCTCCATCGTCGCGCTGCTCTATTTTCGCCAACACAAAATGATTTACTTCCCTCGTCCGTACGATGGTTGGTACGACCGCTCACAATACTCCCGTGCCGAGAGGCTCGCATTTTCTAGTAGCGAGGGAAAGCAGGTCGCATTCTACCTCCCTCCTCAGGATTTAACTAAGAAACTTCCAGAGCGGTTGTGGGTAGTGTTCGGTGGAAATGCTTCTCTCGCACTTGATTGGTATACGTTCTTCTCAGATTTTCCCGATCGTAGCGCCGCCTTTCTCCTCGTTGATTATCCAGGATATGGAGACGGTACGGGGACCGCTACGCCAGAGACGATCGAGGAAAGCGCAAATCTCGCGCTTGCTACGCTTGCGAGCAAGCTCGGGATCACCAAGGAAGAGTTTGAATCCCGTCTCAACGTTCTTGGCCATTCGCTTGGAGCTGCTGCCGCCCTTTCTTTCGCTCGAGGCCATAAGCTATCGCGACTTGTGCTGCTGTCGCCGTTTACGAGTCTCAGTGACATGGCACGACGAGTGGTTGGGTATCCACTTTCACTCCTCCTTCGCCACCGCTACGACAATGAGGAAGCGTTAGAAGTGGTAACAAAGCGAGCAAATCCTCCAACGATTTACATCATCCATGGGAGCCAAGATGAGATTATTCCCGTTGAGATGGGGCGTGCTCTCGCTGACCGCTTTCGAGAGTATGTTCAGTACATAGAAATCGAAGGAGGAGAGCATAATACGCTGCTTGATACGGCTAAAAAGCAAATTGTTGGTGTGATGATTGGGTAACTGAGCGGCTAGCTTCAAATCATATTTTTGTCATTGCGAGCGTAGCGAAGCAATCTCCAACCACTATCGCAATTGCTATCCCCTCGGTATGAGATTGCCGCGGTCGCTAACGCTCCCTCGCAATGACAACGGGCGAAGGCTACGCGGCGTCTAGATAACGATACGTTCGAACGGATCCAGTTTCGTATTTCTTTTCTGATTCCTTCGTCCCGCTCGTGGGCGTTGGCTTCGGAAGGGTTGAGTGCGTCTTCGTTCGCCCGAGTAAATGACGAATCACCGATTCATCGGACTCGCCTTCTCCGCTTGATATTCCAAACAAGCGGAAACGCGATAAACGACGAATTTTTTGACCGAGTGAAAGATTAGGAACTGTATTATCTTTTAATGAACGCATGCCAGCCACACCTGCCTCAGGCTCGCGTTGTCTCCCTTACAAGTTCCGCACATTACGCGAGCGTTACTTCCATCCAATTATCCGCATTTTCCGCGAACATGCTTCAGTTTCCGAGTTTCTTTAGCGCTTTCCGCTACTTACGCGAGCACATCCCTCATTGAGTAGAGCCCAGGCGGTTTTCCAAGCAGAAATCGGGCGGAGCGGAGTGCTCCTTGTGCAAAAACCTTCCGGTCGTTCACCCGGTGTGTGAGTTCAATGCGTTCACCAGCGCCAAAGAGGTAGACCGTGTGTTCGCCAACAACGTCTCCACCACGAACGCCGTGGAATCCAATCTGCCCCTCCCGTCTCAGCGCGTCTTCCCCTCGACGACCGACGACTGAAGCCTTCGAGAGCGGTACGTCCCGTGCCGCAGCAACCGATTCTCCGAGGAACAACGCCGTTCCGCTCGGAGCATCTTTCTTGCCGCGATGATGGATATCGACTATCTCAACATCGTAGTCAGGTCCAAGCATTCGAGTTGCCTGCTCACAGAGTAGCGAAAGCACATTAATGCCGATACTCATATTACTCGCGATGAGGAGCGGAATATCACGGGCAACCCGCTCTATTTTGGAATGAACAGCAGTGGAGAGCCCGGTTGTTCCGATGAGCAGTGGCAGCTTACGCCGCTCAGCAATCTCTAGTGCCTTCTCTGATCCCTCCGCACTTGAGAAATCAACGAGCACATTCGCCGGTGAATATGAATCATCCCAGTGGGTCGTAAGTGGCCTTGAGATCCCGAGGAGTTCGTCGCCGAGGTAGTCGTTCTGCTCGCTAACGATCCCCCCAACAATCTCGACTCCCCGCCCCCATGGTTGTCCCTGATCGTTTACGATACTAAGGATGGCGCGCCCCATCCGCCCCGTTGCGCCGATGAAACAGATGCGAAGTGGCGTGTTCGCGGTCATTGCTAGAACAGGACCTTCGTCAGCAGCTCACGTGTATCTTCTTGAACTGCGACAAGCGGAAGTCGCAAGGTGTCGTTCGGGAGCCGTCCCAGAATTTTGAGCGCGGCTTTGGCAGGCGCTGGATTGGTCTCGCGAAATAGCGCGCGAATTACCGGGAGTGCCCGACACTGTGCCGCAAGCGCAGCCTGAACATCACCCCGAAGCCAATTGTCAGTGATCGCGACCATCTCCTTGGGGATAACATTCGATGCCGCAGAAATAACTCCCCGCCCACGGGCAGCCATGACAAAGTAGGTAAGACTATCCTCACCTGCAAGCAATGCAACACGTGGCCCAAGGTGTGCGGCAAGGTCAATGAGCTTATCCGCTGAGCCACTTGCCTCTTTCACCGCAACAACCTGACTCAACTTTGCCAATCGACGAAACGTATCGAGGGAGATGTCCACCGAGGTTCGCCCTGGAATATTGTAAACGACGATCGGCAATCCTCCTTGCTCAGCGACAGCGCGAAAATGTTGATAGAGTCCCTCTTGCGTTGGTTTATTATAGTAGGGTGATACGATAAGCGCCCCGTCCGCTCCCAATTCTTTTGCCGCCTTCGTAAGTTCTATTGAGGTACGCGTACAATTCGTGCCAGTGCCGACAATGACTGGAACCTTGCGTCGCACAATCTCGAGTACCCGCTTTACCAATTGAATCCGCTCAGTCGGCTCCAGGGTCGCCGATTCTCCCGTTGTCCCACCGACAACGAAACCTCGAACTCCACATTCGAGTTGCCAGTGGATCAGTTCCTCCAAGGCGTCCAGATCGAGTGGCGGTTGCTCAGTGCTCGCGACCTTCTGGAATGGCGTAACGAGTGCAGTAATCGTTCCTTCTAACATGTACTCCTCCATACGTGACTCCTCTCTGCCCAGCTCAGCTCGCTGGCAATGCCCCTCTGTTCGCCCGTCGAGCTGCACCATCGATCAGTCGATTGACGTCAACTTGACCATGATACACCTCCTCTTGGCTCCCCGTGAGATACACCCGATCGGTGGTCTCATCCCAGTTCACCTCGAGCACTCCTCCTCCGGTCTCAGCCATGACCTTTCGCTTTGAATACCCGGCGCGAACCGCGGTCACAAGGGCAGCACATACACCGGTCCCACAGGAGAGCGTCTCCCCGATACCCCGCTCCCAAACTCGTACCCGAAAACGCTCATCATCGATTACCTCAACGAATTCCACATTCGCGCGTTGTGGGAAAAACGAGTGCTGCTCAAGCTTGCGTCCAAGATCGCTTACGGGTGCATTTGACACGTCAGGGACAAACAAAACGCAATGAGGATTTCCGATCGAGACCGCGTGTACCGGATAGCTCTTACCATCGACCTCAAGCCGCACTCCGAGTTGCTCGCCGGATGACGCAGTGGGAATTCGAGCTCCTTCAAAGATAGGATGCCCCAGATCAACTCGAATTCGCTCGCCACGGCCAAACACCCGGACCGGAACAACACCGGTTAGGGTTTCGATCTCAAATTCCTTCCTCCCTTCCTCAATGAAACCACGTGAAACGATGTAGCGGGCCAAACACCGAAGTCCATTCCCACAGATGGTTTCCCCTCCGTCGGCGTTAAAGTAGGTCATCCGAAAATCCGCGAGTGTCGAGGGGTCGAGAAAGATTACGCCGTCGCAACCAATTCCAAAGTGTCGGTCAGCTACTAGTTGGACAAATTTCACTCGCGCGCACGGGAGAGCTTCGCGTGAATCGACGAGCACAAAGTCGTTGCCACTTCCCTCCATCTTCACAAAGTCAATGATTTGGGCGCTCATTGGTCGTCTCTCAATAACGTAAGCTCATCATGGAGCACAGTTCCAAGCTGCTCGCGGGAACGAATTAAGCGAAAGGCGTCCCCATCGATCAGCACCTCCGGCGGCTTCGGCCTTGTATTATAGTGCGATGCCATAGAAAAGCCATACGCGCCGGCTGAGTATACAATCACTGGCTCACCTTCCTCCAATCGGGGAAGCACTCTCCCTGTCGCGAAACAGTCGCTGCTCTCACACACTGGCCCTACAAGATCAACTGGTTCTTCCTCCCGGGTGTTATCAAAGCGGAGGGGCTCGACGTGATGATACGAGCCATAGAGAAGCGGTCGGAGAAGATCGGTAAAACCAGCATCGAGTATAATGAATTTCTTCCCGCCCTGAACTTTTACGGTCACCACTTGAGAGAGGAGCACCCCACAATCAGCGAAGATAAAACGGCCGGGTTCGCAGATGATGGTTACCCCAAGGTCAGAGAAGTTTTGCTGGGCGAGCGCTGCATACGCGCCAACGTCAAGCGCTGTTTCATTGCCGTAGCTCGTTCCAATTCCTCCACCGAGATCGATATAGCGAAGCGATGGGATGAGTGGCTTTAGCTCCTTGATAAAACTCCGAAGCTCCGAGAAGAGCTGCTCAAAAACGCCAAGCTCCAGCAGATTTGATCCCACGTGGCAATCAACGCCAACGAATTCAAGGGTCGGACAATCCTTCCACTCTCGATAGAGCGCACGAGCAACATCGCTTGGGATACCAAACTTATGGGTGTTGAGACCTGTGCTCACGTAGGCATGAGTCTTTGCATCAATGTCTGGATTGATCCGGAGACTCACCGGCGCACGCACGCTACATTCGCCAGCAAGGCGTGCGACTCGCTTGAGCTCGCTCTCCGACTCAATGTTGACCATCAGTACCCCTTGACGAAGCGCCAATTCGAGCTCGCGATCGGTTTTCCCAACCCCAGAGAAAACAATCTTTTTTGCGTCAGCGCCGGCGAGTCTCACACGTTCAAGCTCCCCTGCGGAAACAACGTCGAAGCCTGCTCCATGACTCGCAAGTAAGCGGAGGAGCGAGAGATTGCTATTTGCCTTCACGGAAACACAGACGAGATGAGGAATCGCCGAGAGTGCATGAGCAAGTGCCGAGTACTGCTCCAGCATTACTGCCTTGCTGTAGACGTAAACGGGAGTTCCGATTTCGCGCACGATATCGTCGAGCCGGAGATCCTCAAAGTAGAGCTCGGAAGCTTTTCCTCGCCGCGAGAATCCTCGTCTGGGGGAACTGTTATAAGGCTTCGATGACACTCGTTTCTCCGCTAAAAGTCACTCGGAGCAAACTCGTTACTGCACCCTCAACTCCATCGTCGTTAAACGGAACGACGACATAGACGTAGCGAGTCGCGGGCTTCGCTGTGGCGTCCCGATACTCGTAGCGGACTGGAGGCGTATCAACCGGGGGTGGAGGCGGAGCAGTTTCGATCGTCGGCTCTGGCGGTGCGGGCGGGCGAACTGCTGCTACAGTTCCAATCGTCTCGTAATCGGGAGTTTCATCCGGAATGAAATCGGCCCGTTTTATTTTAAAACCAGCGAGATCCGTGAGTTCATCACCACTATTATCCATAAACGGCGCTTCCCAGGTGAGCAGTATTCCTCCCACTTCGCCGGTTGCTGTGAGATATCGCACCGAGCTCGGTGCGATCGCTTCCGGTGGACGGGGATTCCCCTTTCGACCACAAGCGAGAGCAAAGATGAGAAGAAAGAAGAGCACGACATTCATGTCATTGCGAGCGAAGCGAAGCAATCTCGACTCTCTCCTCATTGTGGCTTGCGACTCCTAGAGAATAAACCGTGATAAATCAACATCCTGGACAATATCATTCAATCGTGAACGCACGTAGTCGCGATTGATCACTACCGTTTTCCCACGATACTCCTGTGCCGAGAAGGATAACTCTTCGAGCAGTTTCTCGAGAAGGGTGTGAAGGCGCCGCGCGCCGATGTTTTCTGTCTTTTCATTTACGAGCTGGGTGAGCTCAGCGATTTCCCGGATCCCGTCGGGAGTAAATGAGAGTTCGACGTCTTCGGTCTTGAGCAAGGCAACGTACTGCTTGGTGAGCGCATTCTCGGGTTCACTAAGAATTCGCTCGAAGTGTTCAGCGCTGAGACTTTTCAGTTCAACGCGAATCGGGAAGCGGCCTTGGAATTCAGGCATCAGGTCAGAGGGTCGAGTAAAGTGAAATGCTCCAGACGAGATGAACAGAATATGGTCGGTTCTCACCGGGCCATATTTTGTACTCACGGTGCAACCTTCGACGAGTGGGAGCAAATCTCGTTGCACTCCCTCGCGAGAAACGTCGGGGCCGCGTGTGCTCCCGTCCCGCCCACAGATCTTGTCGATCTCATCGATAAATACGATGCCGAGTTGCTCCGCGCGTCTTAGCGCAAGTCGAGTGACTCGTTCATTCTCAATTAAACTTTCCTGCGCTTCCTCGGTGAGGACCTTCTTTGCATCCTTGACGTTGAGTTTCTTCTTCTCGCGTTGTTTGGGGATGATCTGCGAGAACATCTCTTTGAGTTGTCCTTCAACATCACCCATTCCAGGTGGGCCAAGAATCTCGAGATGCGTCGTCATTTGACGTTGCGTCTCGACTTCAACGAGTCGACTGTCGAGCTTCCCAGCCCGGAGTAGTTCGCGAAGCTTTTCCCGCGTCGTCCCACTTTCCGGAATCCCTGGCGCTCCCTCAACATCGCCGGAATTCGGGAGGAGCAGGTCCAAGAGTTGCTCCTCGGCAAGCTCACTTGCCTTCTCAATAACCTTCGCTCGCTCCTCCTCACGGACAAGATTACAGGAGATCTCCATCAAGTCGCGGATGATCGATTCGACGTCGCGGCCGACATATCCGACTTCGGTAAACTTCGAAGCTTCCACCTTCACAAACGGCGCATTCGTGAGCTTCGCAAGACGTCGTGAGATTTCGGTCTTCCCCACACCGGTGGGGCCAATCATGATTATGTTCTTGGGCGTAATCTCGTCCCGCATCTCGGGCGACACACGTAGTCGCCGCCAACGATTTCGAATTGCAACCGCGACAGCACGCTTCGCCTCTTCTTGGGCGATGATGTAACGATCGAGCTCAGTCACTATCTCAGCGGGAGTGAGGGTTTCGGTCGGAACAAGCTCGGTTTCAATCTTCTCCGCAGTATTCATTCGCAGGCTATCTCCTCGAAGTGGATTCGAGAGTTGGTGTAGGGGCAGATCTCTGAAGCGATCAACATGGCGAGCTCGGCGATCTCTTTTGCGTTCCGCTCGGCACCGGCTCCTCGAACAAGTGCACGAGCGGCGGCGAGCGCAAAACTTCCGCCTGAGCCAATGCCGACCACTCCATCGTCTGGCTGAATACAATCGCCTGCTCCAGAGAGGAGGAAGAGTGAGGTCCGGTCGCCCACGACCATCATCGCTTCAAGCCGTCGGAGGTAACGATCGGTACGCCAGTCTTTTGCGAGCTCCACTGCAGCTCGCGCAAGCTGCCCGCCGTACTCCTTCAGCTTCGCATCAAAGCGCTCGAATAGGGTGAACGAATCCGCCGCAGAGCCGGCAAACCCAACCAGCACCCGCCCGTCCTGAAGCCGACGAATCTTTACCGCGCCGTGCTTCATGATTGTGTTTGCGACTGTCACCTGCCCGTCTCCCGCAAAGACGAGCGTGCCACGATGCCGAACGGCGAGAATGGTCGTTGAATGGCTCTCAATCATAATCTACAGCGAATTACTCGCTTTCAGTCGTTCAATTATTAGTATTGCAATGTAACTTAGTACCGCTCTCGTTATCAAGTTAGTGTGAAATTACTCACTTGAGTTCCTTGCGAGACGCACCCCTTTCTGCGAGATCGGATTGATGCGTATGCCGCCAACTCGTCCCAGCAAGCCTTCACCTGAAACAAAGTATTTCGCGCGGCGAAGGCATTTGATGTCGCTCATTAAGGGTGAGGCAGCGATTGTTCCGGCCGCTCCATCGCTTCGGCGGGCCCCTGACCATGAGCTCGTCTTCCGACAAGACGCGAATTTCTTCTACCTTACCGGCCTCACCGAACCAGATTGTGTTCTCGTGCTCCTCGGTTCGCCGAAGGGTTTGCGAAGCGTTCTCTATATTCGCGAACGGAACCCGAGCGAGGAACGGTGGCAGGGCGAACGTCTCGGTGTGGCCCGCGCGAAGCGACGATTTCGTGTTGACGAAGTGCGAAACATCACGGAGCTCGAGAGCACGCTCCCTAAATTACTTAGTGATTCAGCTGTTCTCCATTACCCCGCCGGTATCAATCCGCAGATAGATGAGCTCATCTGGCGTCTCTACCGCTCACTTTCCGGACCGCGGGTCGTTTTCCCACACACGATACGCGATCTCAGGCTACTCACGAGTGAGATGCGAGTGGTAAAGGATCGTCATGAGATCCAAACAATTCGTCACGTAGTGGACATCACTGCACACGCCATCCTTTTCATTATGCGTCGGCTTGGTGAGGTAACGAGTGAGCTTCACGGCGCAAGGATGATTGAGCAGCATTTCTCTAAGCTCGGAGCGAGCGGGGCGTCATTCCCAAGTATCGTTGCTGCGGGTCGAAATGCTACCTGCCTCCATCATCAACCGAGACTTCAACCGCTCTGGCGGCGAGAATTGGTCCTGATCGATGTGGGCGCCGAGTTTCGTGGCTACGCCGGGGACATTACACGGACACTTCCAGCGTCAGGGAAGTTTACCTCAGCACAAGCGGATCTCTACGACGCCGTTCTTTCCGCGCTGAAGGCTGGGATATCACGTGCCCGTCCGGAGAGTACGCTTGAAATTATCCACCAGGCGATAGTTCGAGAGCTCGTCTCGGGATTACTTTCATTACGGATACTCAAAGGGAACGCCTCAGACATCATTGCATCGGAGAGTTATAAGAAATACTACCCGCACCGGAGCGGTCATTTTCTCGGTCTTGATGTACACGATATTACGCCGATCCAAGCGGCAAAGTCGGGCACGCTTGTTTCGGGATACCAGCGGTTACTTGTCCCAGGTAATGTGTTTACGATCGAGCCCGGGCTCTACTGCGATCCGAAGGATGATAAGATTTCAAAACACTTCCGGGGCGTGGGTATTCGTCTTGAGGAAGATGTGCTAATTACCTCCAATGGTTGCGAAGTGCTCTCGGCAAGGATGCCGGTTGAGCGTTCGGAGATCGAAGCGATAATGGGCGAGGCCTAGAGCGTCATCGCTGGAGGGTTCGATGCGAAGTAGTATTAGCTGTCGTAAGCTTGTTGTTCAATTTCTATTACTCTCTTTTCTTAGCTTGCCTGGAACACTAATCGCTCAGGGCGGTGATCAAGGTGCGCAAATTCCAAATGAGGTAGCAGTTACTGCAGATGCCTGGGCTTGGGCTCCGCCCGACCATGTGCGGCTCACCATTCTCCTTCGTGCTTCGGGCGCAACAGCGGGAGAGGCGCAGGCTATCATTCTCGAGAAGGAGGGGAAGATTGTTCAAGCACTGAAGCAACTCGCTCCTGACAACTTTCAAGTACTCCCTCGCGGCGATAAGTTTACTGCCGGAGAAAAGGGAGCGGCGATTGCAAAGAATTCACCGATCACTGTCGAGCGATACCTCGGGATTGAAACAGCAGCGTTAAATAAGGCGGCTCAGCTCGTTGATGCCGCACTAAATGCCGGAGGAGAATCAGTCACTGACGTGCTCTATCTGGTGAAAAACGACGCATCGCTCAATGAGCTTGCGATGCAAGATGCAACAAAAAAAGCGCGCGGGAAGGCTGAGGCAATAGCAAAGAGTCTCGGTGTACAGCTTGGCCCGTTGCTTTCCGCGACGGTGAGTGAGGAACCTGCCGGGCGTATTATCCGTGAAAAATTTCAGCGTGGGGTTGAGCTCGAGATGTTTGGCGATAATGATATGCATGTCTTTGTAAGCTTACGGTTCGGAATTGAGAAAGGCGCATAAGAACACGTTCTGAGTAGCTCAAGGGGAGGCGATGGAGTATGAAACCTGCATTTAACCTCATTGAAAAATTTGAAGCGGGAACTTCGTTCTTTGCTGGTGACACAATCTTTGCCGAAGGCGATGCGGGCTCGTTAATGTATGCAGTGGCGGCCGGAGAGGTAGAGATCCGTTCCGGGAAGAAGGTGCTTGAAGTCGTAGACAAAGGCGGTGTTTTCGGGGAGATGTCGCTCATCGATGGCAGCCCACGGAGTGCGACGGCTATTGCAAAGACAGACTGTCAGCTCGTTCCGATCGATGAGCGCCGCTTCACCTTCATGGCACAGCAAACGCCCTTCTTCGCCCTAGAGGTCATGCGACTCATGGCTGCACGACTGCGGAAAGCGAATCAAGAGCGGTAACTCACCTCCGTAAAGCGTTTTCTGAACGAAAAAGGAAAATGCTACAGAACGTTTCCCTTCGCTTGACGAACCCCTTTGTGGATGAGTCTGAGAGTTTTCCCTTCCATCGGTCGGAACCGGCCGCACAATCTGTGCCGGTTCCGACCACCTAACTGTGAACACCCAGTGCGTGATGCCTCGCTTAGTCGAGGTCACCAAATAGTGCCTCAAACAGCTCCTCTCCAATGTCATTCCGAATCGCGGCATCAATAATGCCGCCTGGGATTTCCAACTGGAACGGCGTGGTGTTCTGGAGGACACGCGCACGGGCGCTCGTCTGAACAACTACCCCAGTTCCGTGGACGCCATTTCCAGCCCCACGCCGGTGGAGGTGATTTCGGCGCCGCCGAGATGGCCACCGTAGTGAGGCCACCGCATTGACTACGCTCGACATCAGACCCAAAAAACCAGTAACTCCCAATCCCATTCTGCATGCCGTTGTCATGGATTCTACTCCTTATTCGGCATCCTCTTTGCGGTACTTACCAGGGGGACCGCATAGCCCCTTTTCACTACGAACCTTCCCGCTCGTAGCATTTTCATTTTTCGTTCGAGTTGCGATTCGGCTCTGTATTTGCCAAATCGCTTCCTTCTACCCACAGCCGTTTGTTGAGAGAGAACAAAACTTCAACCGAATTTTTACGCCCCGAAAAACAAAACCCCGCACCTAAGTTCAGCCTTAGGTGCGGGGTTTTCTCGTTGGGACTAAACAACGGTCCTACGAGGGCGGCCCGCACCCGCGGATAATTCGAATAATGGTAATTGCGATTTGGAGGTGCATATTCCGTTCAGATCCTAAGTGCGAGTCCTGTTCTCATAAGCCCAAAATAAAAAAGCCCGCTTCCAGGTGGTGCGGGCTTTTTTCTAAGGACTTAATTTTTTTTAAGTCAAACTCAGCCCGCGCCACCCTGTAAGGTGGTAATGATGATAATGCTAATCATCTGGCGGGAACTGAGCATCATGGGCGGAGGATGTCAGATGCATCCTGGGGTGTCAAGACGAATATTGGTATAAACCGATTTCTTTACTCATCCAATAGCAGGAGATAATATAGCAAAGCTAATCTGCCCCGTAGATGGAACCCGACGCCACAATACAAGCTCAAACTGACCCGCTCATCGGTCAAACAATCGATGAGAAGTACCTGATCCGAGAAAAGATCGGTGGCGGTGGGATGGGTGCAGTCTATAAGGCTGAACACACCTTGATGCGGCGGACAGTGGCGATTAAGATTCTTCGCCCTGATCTTTCGACCGCAAATGAAGACGAGCTCCTCAAGCGCTTTGAGAAAGAGGCACGTCTTGCAAGCAGACTCAGCCACCCAAATGCAATCACGATCTATGACTTCGGCCGAGACCAGGGTCGGTTGTATCTGGTGATGGAGTATCTCCAGGGGGAGAGCTTGAAATCGGTGCTCACCCGTTCGGGCGCACTCGGCGTTCCACGAACATTAGAGTTCTTGCGGCAGATCGCGGCGGGGCTTAGTGAAGCACATGCGATGGGCATCGTTCACCGGGATCTTAAACCTGACAATGTGATGATCGTAAAGACGCGAGATAACAATGAGCGGGTGATTGTCCTCGATTTCGGAATCGCAAAGCTCACCCAGATGGATGACGAGCCAAAGAGCGATCTTACGGAAACGGGAAAGATCATCGGCACGCCGAAATACATGTCCCCGGAGCAGATTCAAGGCGGCGAGCTTGATGCACGGAGTGACATCTACTGCCTCGGTCTTTTGGTCTATGAAATGCTCACCGGCGCTGCTCCGTACGAAGCTGCGTCTGCTGTCGACCAACTCCTGAAACATGTTTCGGGAACTCCAAGGCCGTTTTCTGTGGTGGCGCCAAAGGCCGCCCCTCCGAAAGCCATCGAGCAGTTAGTGCTAAAGGCCCTCGCCAAAGCACCGGGGGATCGATTCCCTACTGTCGAGCAGTTCTACTCCCAGTTCGCGAGAGCTGCGAAGGATCTCCCGGGGATTGTGACGTCAAGCGATGGTCAATTTCGAAATGACACGCGTTCGAGTGAGGCGCTAAGCAGTGATACGAAAACGGTTCGCGGCGGAACGACAAAAGAAAATTTCCTTAGGCAGAAGGCGCCGCTACTCGTCCTCGTTGCTGCAGTTGTGGGGCTGGGTTTTACCCTTATCGCGCTCCTTCGCGGGAGCAACGAAGACGATGTAGCTCGTATCGCTGATGAGCAATTGCTTGCTAAACTCGAGCAACAAGCACCACCCAGCGTGCCAGTCACTGCGCCAACCGTTCCCGTTGTCACCCAAGAGCTTCCGCAGGCATTGCCTGTTAGTCCGCCGAGCGAACTCCCCGAGGTACCAATCGTGCCTCCTCCACCGCCGCCAGTAGAGGTAAAGGTAACCCCACCAACATCACCACCAGGGGAAGCACGTGATGTTGTTCCCTCGCCTCGTCCAAAGGAGGGACCGCCACCCAAGCGGCAGGCAGCGCTTCAGCCTGTACTCGACAAGGCCGCGCAGCTTGCAAGCCAAGGGAAGTATCAGGAAGCTGCCGGCTATTTACGACAGGAGCAGGCTAAGTTTCCAAATAACTATCAATTGAAGCTCGCACTCGGTAGCTACATTGCCTATGCTGGGGATTTTAAGGAGTCTCGAGCAATTCTGATGGAGCTTATTCGAGCCTATCCGAAGCGTGCTGATGCTCCGTATAATCTTGCTTGTCTCTATGCGCTCAATGGATATAAAGCAAAAGCGCTGACTTATTTACAGAATGCGATTTCACTTGAACCGCGCTTTCGAGGGATTGCTGCGCGGGATGCTGATTTTAATTCGCTTCGTGGAGATCCAGCGTTTAATAGTCTTATTGGGAGAACGAGATGAAAAAAATTCGCTTCGTACTCATCATTCTTCTGTCTCTATTCGTTTCGGGGTGCGTTCGGACGAGAGGATATTCTGGACCCGAGCTACCTCCAGAGCAGATTGCAACGATTCGATTTGGAACTGGCCCTTCAAATATTGATCTCGTTCGAAGTGTCGTGGATACGATTGAGGCGAATTTTTTGGGCATCGATATGCTTCCTGGCTTGCACGATTATCTCGTTGATGTCAGCGCCAAGGGTGCATATACAAATTGTTTCGCTTACAAGACCGTTGATTTCGATGACTTAAATGAATGCCTGCAGAAGAACGCGGTGTGTGATTGTTTCGAATATCTCACTGTCTACAAGCGGTGTTCCTTTCCCCTCACCTATCTTACCTGTGAAGGTGATTTTCAGAGCGCTCCCGGACACCGTTATGAGATTGAAGTCGAGAACGCCGCGCGAGGGATAGTCACTCGTGTGCGCGATGATGAGACAAATCGGCAACTCGGTGAGCATTCCTGTATCGTCACCGGGCAATCGAGCGGTCAGGAGAATCTCTACCAAGGAACGGGTCGAGCCACTGCAGCGGCCAATGGTTTCTTCTACTGTCCGTGATTAAGTCCGTGTTTGGTCGAGCTCGGTGGAACGGAACATCGTTTCGGTAAGTGCGGATAGTGCTGCCGAAGCAGCTTTATAAACCTCCCTTCGTAAACCACCTTACGTATCCACACCCGTTGAATCTTTTAGGCTTCTCAGAAAATCTGCGCACATTGCTAGATAGGATGACAGATTCTCTTTCCCAAACCGTTCCTCGCTCCATACGTCATCGCTCAAGAGCGATGCTCGAGCCTTCGGTAGGAGATATACCTGGGCGGACACTACTCCTCTTCCTGCCGAGACGACAGTTACCCCCTTACGTTGATAAAGGGGATCTTCGAACCGATCAAGAACGCGGATCGATTCCGGAGGAAGATCGAAATAAAGACGACAGGTAACGTTTTCTCCGCTCCTTTCTAGAAGACCGGGATAATCGGTCCCATTCATCCTTCTTCTCCAGTAGCCCTCCATCACCACCACTTCAAATTGAAAACGCCTTCCAGTGAGTGCTTCCATCACCTCTGCAAACATTAAGGTCCCGTAAGCTAAAAGGTTCACGAGCGTGCCCTCCTTTCTAACCTGATAGACATACCCGCCTTTTCCTCACACGAAGAAAAGGAGGGAATGCCTCCACCTCTCATACTCAAAGTAAAATTGTGGTTGGACCTCAACTCTCTGATCAGAGAGCTTGATTCACGTCAGCTGGTATATGTTACATCACTCACTGAGGAAAGTTTTAGACACCCACTGTTTTAAGTCCGTTAAGCACCTGAACTTCTTACGGTTTTCTTTTATTTGTTACAGCTCAGATGGTTCTGGCTAAAACTTAATTGTATCTCTAAAGTTGTCGGTTATATCGGTTGGTTGATGTGCGGTGGATAGTGGAGCTTCGTAGCTTAGTTCAAATCCAAGCCCAATTTTTGTATACTTATGCTGGCCTTTGGCTAGGATTTGCTTCGCACTGGTTTTCTTCCCCTCTCATAGGTTTCGACGTTTCTGTCGGTTAAATAACCTTGGCCATCTTCGGGCGGCTTCATCACTCTGACCTCGAACATAACCCGTAACGAGAAGTAACAGTACGGTACGGAGGTTGAGGACATGGGGAAAATAGATTTTAGTTTACATCTGAGTTCACGACTACTTCGCGTTGCTCTTCTTATCTCGTTGATTCCCGGAACAGCGCTTGCGGCTGATTCGTTTGTTGTTACCATTCCTGATTTGAATCCGGGTGGGGTGAAACAGTTAAGTGATTCAAGCTTTCTCGTTGTAGGGGGACAGAATAACCTTCCAGTAGTTTACCGACTCACTGTCGATGCTAATGGAAATATTAGCAGCTCAATGCAGGCTATGCCTGGACTACCAGGTGGTACGGGAACCGGCGCCATAGGAGATGTGTCTCGCGACGGGAATATATTTGTTGGTTCGAGCGACTCTCCATCGGCGCCTATCGTCGGGGTTGAGGAAGCGATCTTTTGGAATAGCAGTGGTGTTCCAACTAGCATTGGCCTTGGTTATAATTCAGGCGGCGCGCAGATTGGCTCTGTATCGGAAAACGGGATCGGTGTGGGTAATGGCTCTCACTTCCCGTGCGTGTTTTCGATCGAAAACGGGATAGTGCCGCTAAATACGACGACCGCGGGAGTGGCATATGAGATATCGGGTGATGGAAAAATCGCGGTTGGATCAGTGCAATCAGCTCCGGTATTTTGGACGGCGAATACGCCGGGAGTAAGCTACTCCGAGTCCGTTGTACAGATTCCAGCGGATGGGGTCGCAGCCGGTGATGTATATAGCGTTTCTCCAAATGGACAGTGGCTCGGAGGAAGTTACTTTTCTTTTAACGAACAAGAGCTTGTTGGCGCGATTTGGAATTCCAGCGGTACGCTTATTCACCGGTTTAGCGTAGGGAGTGTTCGCGCGGTCACCGACGGTGCTGCCGGCTTTGATTCACTTGCGACCGGAGAGTCAGAGGCGTTTATTTTTCTAGAAGGTTCCGCCGCTCCCGTTTTGCTTACAGAACATCTTCAAGCACAAGGAATCGATCTCACTACTCCGGGGATCACCGGTTTTGATTGGATCATTCGAATGGAACGGGGCCTCAATAATCGGGGTCTGCTCATCTTGGGTCGAGCAAGGATCGGTCTTAACCATCCAGCTTTTCTTGCCTACATTGCGGAAGGCGTGGAGCCACAGACCTGCGAAGGGCTTCCAGCAACTATTGTTGGAACAGAGGACGATGACTTCCTTGAGGGGACTGATGGACCCGACGTCATTGTGGGTCTTGGAGGAGATGACTTTATCCACAGTAGGAATGGGAACGATATCGTTTGTGCAGGACCGGGGAACGATACGGTATATACCCGAAATGGAGCGGACATCATTAACGGCGATGATGGAAACGATCGCCTAAGCGGCGGTGGAAATAGTGACGTTATCCGTGGTGGTGCTGGTAATGATTATATCCTCGGTGGTGGTCACGATGATTCACTCTTTGGGGATGACGGAGACGATCTGTTAAACGGAGGACCTGGCCTTGATAATTGCAACGTAGGGGCCCCTTCAGACTCAATTGCACCCTCACGGGGTGAGGTGATGTCAGGCTGTGAATCTCCACCGGGTATTACAAAAGCCCCCCCACTAAAATCAGGCAAAGCGGTTCGCAGGCCTTAAGAGTTCCTCTATTGAACGAGAACGTAGGGCTCATTCGAGAGGACTTGCTCAATATACTCTTCGAACTGTTCTCTCGGGTGCCGTCCAAGCGGGTCATACTGAAGCCTTCCATAGTTGTCGGTATAAGGTAGCAGCGTAACTGATGTTCCAGGACTTCCAGCTTCACAAGCTGAATTAAGTGTTATTGTGAGATCAGTACATGTTCCGCTCACTGGGAAACACGGTCTTACCGGCCCCCAAATTCCATCGGTCATCCGCGCCAAGTTGTAATACTGATTTGCCGGGAAGAAATACTTCGTCTCGTCCGTGAGCGCTTCTGGCAAGGTATCAGTGTATGCGTTTACGTCGACAAGCGGGATCGGTTGCGAGCCAAACCGAGCTTCGCCTTCTTCCATACATTCAGTTGGGTCGTTGCTGCTTTGAACAAGCAACGTATGCGGACCACCAGTCCGACCGATAAAGACAACATGGAGTTTAATGCCATTCGGCACAAATTGATTCTGAACGATGCTTGCTGCCTCATTAAAGGAATTCTGAAAGCCTGTAGCACTAAGGTCACAGCTCGCGTCATTCTGACAGAAACTAATTCCATCGGTGATAAGCACGACAAATTTCTGCGAAAGATCTCGATCAGAAGCAGTAAGGAGCATATTTACGGCCTCGGTTAACGCACCTGGAATATTTCCAAGGGCATCAACCCGAGGGAAAAAGAGATGTGTTTGAAAACGTTCTTCGAGGGTCTGGGGTGTCTGATTATCAACATCAGTAATCCGTTTTAGCGATTCATAATCGGGGAGCCCTGGCCTCGATAAGGGGAACTTTCGCGAGCGAATCCACGCTGATTGATCAAAACCTACTGCTCCGATCATATCTCCAATTACATTTCGCTGGGTCACACGGTCGAGCGCATAGTGCATGCCGTAAAGCATCGTACTTAACGGTTCGGGCCCTATAGTATAGGCCGGATCGAAGATATCGGTGACTACAGATCGATAAGTATCAATCAGATAATGTTCGGTTACAGGCGACTCATTTCCGTCCTGATAGTTTACGGTGTAGCAAGCGTAATCGTCCTTAAAATGGCGGTGGATTGGTGTAGTCGTCGCACCGCGAGTACGCCGGATAAGGGGCGGCGGAGAGTTGCAATGGGAGTTGTAGATGGCCGTATATAAGTCGAGGAATGTTTTACCCATAAATTCACAATCTGTTGGTGGTCCAAGAGCGTCACCGACGGCTCCACAGGAGATGTAATGTCCGGCTGGAGGAGGTGGAGCCCCAGGCCATAGCGTTAGGGTTTGGCAAGGATTTGTATGATCCGACGGTCCAAGGCAGGTTTTGTTTTTCAGCTGAAAGGCGTACTCGGAAGATTCTTCAGCTCCCCACGCCTCGTAGTGACGGTGATTCTGTCCCGCGCTTGATCGCGAAAGATCGGTAAGAAGTACCCCATGTGTTGGAACTGTTGCGGCTGTTGCAGATGAAGCTACTGAGACAAATTCAGCCCCGAGGACTCGCATAAAGAAAGTCCGAAGTGGAGATTCAGGTCGCAGATGAAGCTCCGCGCGAAACGCATTGGGCACAATTGTTTGTTGAGCTGGGTCATCAAAGTCTAGTTCACGAAAACATGGCCCCGCCCAATTTCCGCTTGTGTCGCACGGACACGGCGTGGGTTCAAGCGCACATGAGGCCGGGGGGACGAAGTACCAGAGGCCAGGAGCAATTCTTCCATTTGGCCCATCTGGGACAGTGCCTCCACCTCCATCATCGAGAGGTCCAAGCTCTTCGGGTTGTGCAGGGAGATAGAGAAACGGCTCTGCAAGCATAATGTTTGCGCCAGCAACCTGCTGTGCATGATCCCGTGCAGCAAAAAGACGGGTGTAGATATCTTCCGTTGCTGGCCGTCCGCTGAATGTTCTTAGTGCGGTAAGTGCTAAGTACTCCGCTGTATGTCGCTGTTGGGATTCAGAAGCACCGAGAACTGACGAATCAATCCCCATTCCGACAAAACCTATAAGCACGACTAGAATTACGGCGAGATAGATCAGAACCGCTCCGCGGTCTTCACTAACCGTTCGTATTGGGAAAGTTGGAAGATAACGGTTCTTCACTTGCAACCTTACTGAGCCCCTATCGCACAATTGAGTTCACAGTTACATGAACCATCGGGGTATCCTATTGCATCTACCGGGCAACGCGGTCGGCGAATCGGGATGTTCGATCGTTGAATGCACTTTGCCCAATCCACCCAACACGTAGCCATCACCGACGTCGTCGTGGTCGACGCCGACGGATAAATTGACGTTGTTGTCGTCGATGACAACGTCGTTGTCGTACTCATCCCCTCCAATGCCCCAGCAACAAGCGGAAGTGGTGCTTTCGGCACATCCTCACGGTAACCCACCGCCCGCCCAACAATGACGGTGTCGTGGAGAAACGGCGAGAACATCTCGAGCCGCGCGTGAACTTCCACCACAATCGGGTGAATTCTCAGCAACTGATGAACATCCTGCGGCGGCAGGCCACCTGCGTCGGGCGGATAGGTCGGGTGACTTACCCAGTTTGTTGTGGTGCCGTCACTTACAAGCGTCCGGTCTCCGGGACGGAACACGGTTGCCCCAGAGGTAACAGTTGGAATCGGGTCTGTCACCGCAAGTGTCAGCTCAGGATCGGTATCAGTAATAGCGAGAAGCTGCGCCGAACTTGGCGTGTCAAAGTTTGTAAGTAACGTCGCAAGCGGGACACGGGTTGCCTCACGTAAGACCCGTCTCCGCGCTTCAGCAAATGCTTGATAGTCCGGATCTCCCGGCGCAAGGTTTCGGATATTGTTATCAAATGAGGAGAGCTTTGCCGCCAAGTTCAAGCCTTGAGCAGCACCTTTGTTGATAATCGCCTGAACAGCGAGATAACGCGCTAAGTCGAATATCCCAAGTAAGGTGAACATGAGAAGCGGAAAGATGAGCACAAACTCAAGGTGCGCAATACCTCGCGCGCGAAATGCGCGGGCGAAGCGTCTCCCGTTTTCCCGAGCAAAAAAGAACAAAGCAAAACCTCCGTAAGCAGCCCGAACCCCCTTGTAATAACGGCAACTTAAGCGAATTTCTAAATCGCGCCTGATAGCTAAGTAGTTGAAATGACGCGTTTTCTGGGAGCGTAGTTAAGCAATCTCAAGCAGCTGTGGCAGTAGCTTTTGCCTCGGTATGAGATTGCCGCGGTCGCCGGAGGCTCCCTCGCAATGACAGGGGGTGTTAGAACAAAAAGGCGCTTCGGGCTTCTACCGTAACGGGGAAGCCGTGAAAGAACGGCGAGAAACCATCGAACGAATAAACCATTTTCACATACACGGTGTTATTGAGCGGATTGGTACTTCCAACAACGTTTGGCGTTCGCCCCGATTCCACGCAAACCTGTGTCCGCACGAGGCCTGGGTTTTCAAGCACGAGGAGGTCGATCACCCGCTCCTGGAGCTCTTCATGCTCGCTGTCGCTCCCCACTGATGAACAGAACTGCGGAGACGCAAGGCCACTGAACTGCCCTACCGTAAGCCCATCGGTAGTCACTGCCGCCCTCACCCCTTGGTGCACAGCTTCGTAAAGCTTGAGGTAGAGATTGAGCACCGCACCGAGGTCATAGAAAGTGGTAACTAAGAGAATGAGAAACGGAAGCGCGATCGCAAATTCGATCATCGCAGCACCTCTTCCCTTCCCTGCTCCGCGCGGCGTGCTACCGCCAGCAGTTCTCACAGCTCACCTTCACCTTAATCTTCTCTTTGCTTGTAACTGATTCGTTGAGTTCAAGCTGATAACGAGCGGTCGCGTTTCGCTCAAGCTCACCTGGACCGACAAGGAGAACCTCTCTCCCGCCGGGGATAACGGCGATTACCCTGACCTGGGTGGCTCGAACGTCACCGACATTTGCAATCGTGGCGCTTATTTTCCGCAATCGAAGGGTGTCACGCTTTTCCCAATCTCCGACTGGCTCTCCCCGCAAACGAAGCCGAGTGAGCTTACTCTCCTCCTGGGTTAGCGTTGGTGTAACTTCGGCAATCCCAGTTGGTTGAGCCTCGGGAGTGCTCCCAACTTGCGCTACCGTTCCTCCGCGACTAAGAAGCGCACGCACTATACTTGGATCATTTCGCTCCTCGGCGTAGCTAAGTGGTGTTTTTTCACTATCATCCTTCAGATTCACATCCGCCTTACTGTCAAGTAGCGCTTGGACAACGCTGAGATCTGCTCCACGAACGGCATGGATGAGAGCAGTCTCGCCGCCCTTATCGCGAAGGTTCACGTACGCGCCTCGATCGATGAGCGCCTGAACGATGCTCACCTCGCTCTTTATCGCGGCATGCATCAGTGCCGTTCGGCCACGATTATCCCGGGCGTTAACGGAGAAGACGCGTTTCAATAGCTCATACACAATTGGAAGGTTTCCGTTTCGCGCGGCATACATCAGTGGAGTAAGCCCATTCGTATCTACCGCGTTAACGTTAGCGCCTCGCTCAACAAGGAGATGGACAAGATCTGGATTCTCACTTGCAGCCCCAAGGTGGAGGAGCGATTGGCCAGCGTCATTCCTAGCATTTACATCCATCCTCGCATTAAGCAGGAGCTCGGTCGCTTCAAAGTCGCCATCTCCGACCCGACGGAGGAGCTCGTCCTCGGTGAGGCTAAGATCAATTCCAATGAGCGATTTCACTACCGCAAGGTCAACTCCGGTCATTCGTTCCACCTGGAGCACTGCTGCTCCGCCGGTCTCCCGCACCACACTACTTACGCGCGTAAGCCCCACGAGAATGAGAAAAAGAACAGGGAAAAAGGCGATCATTGAGAGATTGAAGAGGAGCATCTTCAGCGACAGCGGCGCGCCTTTTCGCTCTCGGCCTGCTCGGTACATCGAAAGTACAAGTGGTCGGCGTTTAAGCTCCTCGTCGACAAGCGCAGGTTCGACCTCCATCTCCTCCCGGAGAACTGTCGCAAGTTCCTCGGCGCTCGCATACCGTTCTTCACGCTTCTTTGCGAGACACCGCTCGACCATCGCTTCGTACCAGCGCGGCACTCCGGGCACATCATCCGAGAGCGCCGGAACTGGCTCGACGAGGTGCTTCCTCGCGATGGTAAAGTAATCATCAGCGAGAAATGGTCGCCTCCGAGCAACGAGTTCAAAAGCGATAATCCCGAGCGCATAGAGGTCACACCGTGCGTCAACCGTATCGCCCTGGATCTGTTCCGGCGCCATATACGCTGGGGTTCCAACGGCAGTCCCGGTCTCGGTAAGTCCCTTACTGAGCGAGACGGTTCGTGCCAGGCCAAAGTCCGTTATCTTCACCTCACCACTGATCGTAAGGAGAATATTATCTGGTTTTAGATCACGATGAACAATGCCTCGCTGATGCGCATGCGCAAGGCCAGCGCAAATTTCATAAAGGATCGCGAGCACTTCAGGAAACGTAAGTCGTGGTTCGGTCGCACTATAGATTCGGTTCCGTAGGCTTGTGCCTCGGACATACTCCATCGAAATAAAGAAATATCGATTCCCCGCATCACCAAAGTCATAGGTGCGAACAATATTCGGGTGGGAAAGTTCGCGAGCGATCAGCACTTCGTTCCTGAAACGGGCAAAAGAGATTTCGTCCTGCACCCGGTGCGGATGGAGAAGTTTGAGTGCGACCGTTGCGTTATCTAACGTGCGGTCAATTACCCGGAGCACTGAACCCATCGCCCCGACGCCGAGCTGTTCAACCACCTCGTAACGCTTGGCGATGAGCGCGCCAATTGCAAAGGGCATCTGTATTCCAGGTTCGGTTGGTTTCATCGAATCGTGCCGCTAACCCCTTAAAACTGCGCAAAGTCTTCCTTTGATCGATCGACCTATTTGGCGGCGTTCTTAACCCACCAAATTTGGCTGTGAAACGTGGGGTTTCCATTGCCCAAGTTGTCGGAGATTGCTTCGCTCTGCTCGCAATGACAATATGAGCTAGCAATGAAACTCTGGATTGATCCGCGTATATTTGAGCGCTTTCCGGGAATTACCTTAGGGGTGATTGAAGTAAGCGGTATGGACAATAAGAGCGAGCGCCCTATTCTTCAAGCGCTGCTCCGGGATGAAGAGGCGAGGCAGCGCGAGGTACTCCAAAACGTCGAGCTCACGAAGCTCCCAGAGATTCGTGCATGGCGAGAGATTTACCGCGCATTCGGTAGCGATCCCCATGATTATCGATCATCAGTGGAGGCTCTCCTCAGACGGGTTCGAGCCGGGAACAAACCGCTTCCCTCGATTAGCCCACTTGTCGACCTCTATAATTACATCTCGCTCAAATATCGTCTCCCGGTTGGCGCCGAGGATCTCGACCGGATTGAAGGCGATATCGCATTAACGTTCGCGAACGGCACCGAACAGGGAATCACGCTCGGGTCGAAAGAAACCGAGACCTGCTACGATGGTGAGGTAGTGTATCGAGATGAGCAGGGGTTTATCTGCCGCCGGTGGAACTGGCGCGAGGCTGACCGAACGAAGATCGAGCCCACCACCTCCCGTGCAGTTGTGATTGTCGAGAAAGTACGCGAACTGAGTGAGGACACTTTACAGAATGCACTCGTTGAGCTTGAGCAAAGAATTTCGGCAGAGTTAGCGGCAAACTGTCGAAGGTTTGAGCTCTCGTCTTCCTGTTCAACGTGCGAGTTGCTCTAGGAACGACGGTCCTCAGCCTTTTCCCCTTCAGCGTTCAAAAAATGTCCGGGGTCACGGCCTCGGAAGGTATCAGCAAGGCGAAGCTGCAGCTCGCTAATAAGCTCACTGAATCCAGTTCGCGCCACTGCTGATACCGGAAACGCGCCAAGAGCGCCAACCAAACTTTTCGTTTCGAGCTCGCTCAATTGATCCACTTTATTTAGCACCAGCATCAATGGTTTCCCCCCGAGTTCTAAGGACTCGAGCGTGCGCTCTACAACCTCAATCTGTTTTCGTAATTCCGGATTGGTTGCATCAACAAGGTGAATAAGAAAATCTGCTTCCCGCACCTCTTCGAGCGTCGCTCGAAACGCAGCGATGAGCTCCTTTGGTAAGTCACGAATAAATCCCACCGTATCAACGAAAATAACCTCACGCTCGTTTGGGAAACGCATGCGGCGGCTTGCTGGGTCAAGCGTGGCAAAGAGCTTATTCTCAACAAACACATTCCCCTTGGTAAGCGCATTCAGCAGCGTGGATTTCCCAGCGTTGGTGTAGCCTACAATTGCAATGACTGGAACACCACGATGTTGTCTGCGCTCTCGTCGGAGCCCACGTTGATCACCAAGTTTGTCGATTCGCCGCTCCAAATCTGAAATTCGGTCGCGGACGCGCCGGCGGCTAATCTCGAGCTTCGTCTCTCCCGGCCCTCGTCCCCCGATTCCCCCAGTGAGCCGGCTGAGTCCAGTATCCTTTTCAGTGAGTCGGGGAAGTGAGTACTTGAGCTGCGCTAACTCGACCTGTAACCGCCCCTCGCTCGTCGTTGCGCGTTGGGCAAAGATATCGAGAATGAGCATGCTCCGATCGATAACCCGTAACTCAGTTCCATTGGTAATTGACCGAAGCTGTCCCGGGAGTAGCTCCTGGTCAAAGACGAGGAGGTTGGCACCAAGGTCAAGACTCCGAAGCACTATCTCCTCAAGCTTCCCCTTGCCCACGACAGTTTTTGGGTCGAGCGCCTTTCGGCGTTGACTCACTGTATCAAGCACATGAATTCCGGCGGTTCGCGCTAGCTCCCGAAGCTCCGCCATACTGCTCGAAGCCTCTTGCTCAGTGCCGCGATACGCACCGATGAGAATCGCGCGATCGGCATCAGTTTCTATCCCACGTGTGGTATGAGCTGCGATGTCCGACTCGAGTTCCTGAATAAAATCAGAGAAGTTAAGACTGAGCGCCTGAAGCTCGCGTGCGTGGTGGAGCGCAATACCCCATGCCCCGCCTTGTCCGTTCGCTTTTGGCCCAGCTGTCACCCCAGGGCTCAAGTGCGCGAGCGTTACCGGGCCCGGGACACCATCGGACTTCACAGCAACAACCAAGAGCCCATCAAAGCGAAGTTTCTCCAAGTCGGTAACTAAATCGTGGGAAATTTCCGGTCCGAGCAGTTCTCTTCCTGAATGAAAGAGAAAATTCGTCGATCCGTTTCGTTTACCGTTCTTCTCCCGCTTGTTTCGGTTTAAGAACTCTTGCTCCCTTACCGGTCGAAGAATTCTTTCTCCATCAGGCACGAACACGATATAGCGGAGTCTCCGGAGGCGCGCGTTATCGAGACGATACCGTCCGAGATCAGGAAGATAGAGCCGGTCGCGAGTTCCGGCGACAACATGTGTCACCCTTCCATCGCGCCCGAGTAAGAGCCCAAGTTGAACGTTGAGTTTCGCTGCCGCGCTTGCCCCAAGACGGGCAAGGTCTAGGTCGACGAATTCAGTTCCTTTGCTGCGCTTCGTTACAAGCTTCTCGAGGAGCGCGCGCTCGGCGCTACTCAGCTGCTCAAGTTGCCCGGAGACATCGTTTCTCATCTACGAGTCGCCGGGCACACGCACAGGTTTTTCTGAAAAATCATAAGGGATCTATGGAATTACCCTTTTCATAGTGACCAGAATCATATCTGAGCTATTTTTGGCTATTATATATGGAACTACTATTGAATAGCGAGCTCAGCCCAAATAAACTAGTATATGCGCCCCCGCCCCTGCGGGGAAGCGACAGGCGGTAGTTATCGGTTTTTCCCTCCGGGTTTGTAAAATTGGGTTTTCAGCGTTATACGACTCCGTCTTATACTGTAAGTAACGGCACCTTGTGGATTTCAGCGGAGCCGTTTCGCGGCAGCGTTTCTCGACGGTTAGTTTATGCCACATGTAGTTACCAACGTACAGCCGGTTGAGTGGGAAGCGGAGCAAGTGTACTCCGAGGAAAGCGGCGAGAAGCACGACATCATCATCCGTGCACTCAATCCAGATAATCTTCGCGAAGTGGAAGAGGTGGTTGATCTGTTCACCCGCGATTACGGGATGAGTTACCCATTTAAACATGTCTACGATCCATCGTTTTGGTACAGCAAGCAAGATGAGGCGAGCGAACAGGAGAACCTCATTAGCATCGTCGCCGTAGACGATCGCCGATTCGTTGCACACATGGGATTACGCCACGAGCCGGGAACAGGTCGCATCGAGATGCAGCTCCCGGCGATTCATCCCGCGTATCGAAAACAGGTATTCCATATGAGTCGCTTGTTCTGGCGCTGCATCCTTGAACAGGGGAAGCGGCAGAACTGGAGACTGATCTACCACCATAGCTTACTCGCCTACCCAATCTCGCAAGTGGTTGCGAGTAAGTGTTTCCATTCAGATACGGTAGCGATCCTCCCGAATTCGACCCCAGCAAGTAAATACCGACTACTCGGGGTGAAGAAGCGGACTGGAAGAGCGAGTCTTCTGATTAACTACAATGTGTTGAACGAACGGCGCGTCACACCTCGAGTGCTTCACGTTCCACAACATCATGCCGGAATGATCGAAGAAATCTACCAACCATTGAAACTCTATCGAATTTTTAAAACAACCCAGGGGGCTGAGCAGGCGGTCGAACCAGGCGAGACCTCGGGCTATGAACATGGACTCTCTGCGACTGTAAACGAAAGCCTCAATCTCCAGAATTTAAGTATAGTACCTAGCGAACTTCGTACGCGCGATGAAGGACTCGAGCGCGTTTTCGAACTCGGCCGCGAGGACAAGAACCAGTTATTCGTTCACGTGGCACTGACTGACCCTGGGTGCCCGAAGTTTTGTAATACGCTTGAGTCGAATGGTTTTCGATTCTGCGGTGTCCTCCCCGAAGCGCCTGCCGGGGATTTTATAATCTTTGGAAAGTTCGAGAACACTGATATCAAAGATGTAGCGCTCTATTCGCCCAAGGCGAAGGCGCTCCGTAACTATATGCTCACGGCCGATCGGGGGCGAAAGTTCCATTGAAAAACGGCTCCGAAGGACGCGGACGTTTGCTCTCGAGCTTCCTCGCCTATCTCGTCTCGTTTTTCATCCTCATTGGCTTTGCGATTGCCTTTCTGGCCGCGTTATCTCTCTCACTCAGTGCACTACTTTAACTTCTCGTCTCTGCAAAAAAGTAACAGGGCGTGCATAATTGTAAGGACGAACGGTCGTCCGCTACCACATCAATTGTCAAGTTCGATCTGATCAGATCACATTCATGCTGCAGTCAGTGCTGGTACGGGGATCGCATGGGGGACACCTATGGTGTAATTCTTTCCAGAAGAAGTGATTGAGCAGTGGCAGTCGTGGAGGTGGAAATCCTAAAATGCTTAGGAGGACACTGCGATGCGATTCACTTCTCTCTCGCGCTCACTCGTTCTTGCCTGCATATTACTCGTTAACAATGCCTATGCCTGGGATTCGTCGGATCCTCGAGGACGTCTCGATATTCTTCGTGCGGAGGGGGATATGGCGTCAGGGATACTGACCATTGAGGGGCGAAATTTAAAGGTTGCATCAAAGTATCTTCGGGTTCGGCTTGGCGATAGAGACGTCGAAGTCCTAAGCGTTGAGCAATCAAAAATCGAAGCGGAAATTCCAAACGATCTCCGTCCCGGGAGTTACCTCCTCACGGTGTCCCGCGAGCATAAACATAAGAATGTCCGCGAGTATGAAGTGTTCTACGTCACACTTGGTGGAATGGGTTCTCCAGGTCCACAAGGACCGGTTGGGCCCGAGGGACCGCAAGGCGAGATGGGCCTTCCCGGACCACAGGGGCCGCAAGGTGAGACCGGTCCACAAGGTCCAATGGGACCGCAAGGCGTACCCGGAGCAGCAGGTCCTGCTGGACCTGCCGGTGCAACTGGCGCAACCGGACCAGCGGGACCACAGGGAGCGCAGGGACCCGAAGGACCGATGGGTCCGCAGGGAATGCCAGGTTCCGATGGTGCCGAAGGGCCGCAGGGCCCAGCGGGCGCACAGGGGCCACAAGGCGAGACCGGACCACAAGGCCCCCAAGGACCTTCCGGTGCGCTCGGATTGAATCTTGCGAGTCACTGCGATTGTATCCTCCAAGATTCAAATACGGTTGGTGCCTCAAGCTCGTTCCATATGTGCCCAGCTGGACTCTTCCTCGCAGGATTAGTTCAGGAGCCGGATTGCGGCACCCGTGATAACTGTATCTCAACGATGTACTGCTGCCGAATCTGCACTGCGCCGTAGTTACCGTTTAACTCTGCGTCCTCGGCGAGAGAGGACGCAGAGGTTAGGAGGAGGTTTTCTCTCCGTCCTTTGCGCGAATCTTACTCGAGAGCGTTGGGAGCGAGGCCGTAACGGCATCGACAAACATAGTAGCCATGCGCGGGTTTGAGCCCCAGTGAGGGACGATTGTAGTAGCAATGACATGCGGGAGTGGCGAAAGTCCTTCCATTGCTGGTGGCGTATCACGTTGATTCTGATCGAGGAGCACCCGCCGATCTCGCATTTGGAAACAATTAAGGACCTTCTCTTCCAGTCGAACGAGCCATTTTGACTCGCGCATCCCCCGGAACTTATCCCCAATGCGAGTGATCACAGTTTCCTCACGAGCGGTGATTTCGCAGTACATCGTTTCAACATTCTCGTTCGTTGTGTTGACAGCGGTCGCCGTTCCCGGGATTAAGCCAACCATTGTGTACTTCTCGCCTCCTGGTGCGACGAGGCGTTTACAGAGATACGCAACTGCACCGCCCTCGGCATAGATTGCGCCACCGGCATTTGCGAACTCGCGGATTGCGGTCCGTATCGCTTCGTTTGCTTCGAGATCTGCAGCGTAGAGTGTCATATACGCGTTCGGGAGATACAAACCGCCCGCATCCGAGGGAAGTTTAATATCTGCAAGTGGTGAGAAGGCAACGAGTTCCGCGCCAGCACGGCGGATCAGATCGAGGTTGTCTTGAAAGGTGAGATGAAACGCTGCATCATCAGCCACTGCAATTCGACATCGCCGTGGAAGTCCTGCGAGGATTGCCTTCGTTGTTGGAAGCGGCGTGGCCGTTTTTGCAACCTCGCGGATTGCAGTGAGGTCGATGGCCTTCTGAACGAGATCGCCAACCGCCATCACGCGATTCCGAGTGAGCAGACTCGGATTTTCTTCTGCGCCCGCGACCTGCGCACCGCTAATCATCATCGGGTCTCCCACGGGCACACCACCGAGATAACGAACTCCCCCTTGCCCTTCAATCGCAGCACGGAGCAGTTTGTTATGCGCGTCGTCCCGCACCCAATTGACGATAACACCGGCGATTGGAAAATTCTTCTGATAGCTGGCAAATCCGCGAACAAGCGCGGCAATGCTCTCCGCGTAACCGCGCCCATCAACCACAAGGACAACTGGCGTGCCAAGCATGGAAGCAACCTCGGCCTCAAGCTTCACGGCGTAGTCACTCGGGTAATTATCGAAGATCCCCGATTGTCCCTCCAAGAGAATGAACTCGGCGCCACCGGAGAGTCGACAGAGGCAGTGATTCAACTGCTCCGCGCTCAGCATCCAGAGGTCGAGGCTATGGGTTAATCGGCCGGAGATTCGTCGATGATGTGTGGTATCAACAATATCTGGTCCGACTTTACCGACAGCGACCGAGAGTCCGGCCCGCTTCAGCGCGATGAGTAAGCCTTGCGCAATAGTTGAGGTCCCGACCTTGCGCCCAGTGCCGACGACCATCAGGCGCGGAGTCGAAACCGTTACATTTGGATTTGTGTCCGATTTTTCATCAGCGGAGGTCACGGCGAACTGCGACGAGATTGTTTCTTACATTGGAGCACAACCAGCCGATTGGTGTTCGTGCCTTTCAGATTGTTATCAACACGGAAGCAGTTTGCAAGCTTCGTGAAGCTCTGTTTGTTCACCAACACCTCTTCGACTAAGAAACGCTTCCCCGAGAGATTAATTGCTCGAGCTTCTTCTGCGACGGCCTCGTCGAGAAGCACGAGCTCTTGCCCTACCATCACCTCACCTACTTCTACTATAGCACGCGCATTGGGCTTGAGAACGCGAAGCATTTCGAGCAATACATCGCGAATAAACGACCGCCATTCACCCATATTCCTGGACATGATCAAATTATCACTGAATTCCTTCGGTGAGATGCCAGAGAACCAAAATTCAAGCCAGTTGTCGGTAAGATAATCGACCTTGTCGAGGAACGGTGGCGAAGTGACGATGAGGTCAACCGACCCCGAAGGGATACAATTCATCCGCCGCGCGTCGGCAACCTCAATGAGGTTTGCTTGCGAGACGCCAAAGAACTCTCGAGTGAAGCCATCGCGTAACGATTGGGCTGCTTTACGAATAATGCGCGGCGCAACGGACCGATACTCCGGCACCTGCCCGCGCTTCACATTAATCAATCGTTGGTTCGCCGGCGGGATTGAAATTTGCGGAAATGAGTAGACCGAGAAAAATCCGGGAGAATGCCCGTGAAGCCGTGAGAGAGCGAGCAATTCAATGAAACTGTTCACCATGTCGCGTGACCTGCGGATGGCGTTACGGAGATTGATCAGTTCGCGGTAGGTATCGGGATGATAGAACGGGGCGAAGTATTCGCTGTAGCCCTCGAGGTCTACCGGACGGCGAAAATCAACTTCGTTCAGCCGGAGTACGATTTTATCGAGTCCCACTGGATTGGTTTTCGCCTGCGTCATTCGTACCGCAAGCGGATTCACGTCACACCCCCAGCCCACGCGTCCAAGAAGATTTGCCTGAAGAACGGTGGTGCCTCTCCCGCTGAACGGATCGAGCACGATATCGCCTTTCTTTGAATAACGACGAATACAGAAATCAGGAAGTTCTGGCTTAAAACTCGCGCGGTAACTCACTACATAGTGGAGCGAGTGCATCTGCCGCTGCTGTGCAGTCCAGAGCTCGCCGACGAACCGCTTATATCCCTGTTCGACGAGTGAACTATCTTGAACCAGTGTGAGTGATGGTTTTAGTTTTCCAGCCAACGTATTTCCCTCCGCTCCAGACAAACGCCGCCAACTGAAAGCGGAACTTAGCAGCAAACTTTCATTCGCGCATCAAAATAGTCACTTGCTACATGCAAGCTGAAGTCAGCAAAAATTGTTACGAAGCAAGCGTCGCGTCGGGAGGAAGAACGTAATGTTACAAGAGCTTAGCTCGTTCTGATTTAATTGTATTGAACCTGCGCAAAGTCTCTGAGACTTTGCGCTCCGTTTCTGAGACTTCGTACTCCCCATTGGGACCGCCTTTGTACTCAACTGGATTTGGCAGTTCAATTCACTTGAAATTCGCAACCGGTCCGGATTGAAAAGTTAGGCTGGAATGAGTTTGACGCAAGTAGTTGGCTCGAAGGTGTAGCGCTCGAGGAGTTCGTCGATATCGTTCATTGTAATTCGCTTAATTCGGTTTAACTCTTCGTCAAGAGTGACGTAGTCGTTTCGGTAGACATACTCACTCCCCACAGCCATCAGCCGTCGCATTGTGCTCTCGCCCTGAAGCACAAGCGAGGTTCCAATCTTGATTTTTGCGCGATCAAGGTCGTGTTGCGAGTACTTCGTCGGTGTCGTCATAATTCCAGAGAGAATGCTTGTTATTTGGTCAAGTCGCTCCGGATCCGTGCTCGCGTAAGCATAGATGAGACCGGTCCCATCCATCTCATCGACGTTGACCGACGCTGAATCAGCGAGTCCCTTATCGATCAGATCCCAGTAAACTCGAGAACCGGAGCTATCTCCCATAATGCAGCTCATGACGTTCGCCGCATATCGTGTGTCTTCTTGCGCTGATGGTCCAGCCGCAATGAGACTCACGTGTGCTCGTTGAAGGTTCTCCCGCGTCAGTGTCAAACTATTTTGTTCGGCGATATGCTGCTGTTTCACCCGCTCCGTTTTCTTCTCGACCCATGATGAGCAATAACGCTCAGCAAGTTCGACGAACTCCTCCCAAACAAAATTTCCTGAAGCCGCGAGCACCACGTTCGAGGGCGCATATCGTTCGCTAAAATACTCTGCCATTTGATTTCGGGTGAGGGCGCTAATTGATTCCGTGGTGCCGAGCACCGGATTTCCCGCGGGGTGATCGCGAAAGTACGCCCGAAGAGTCGCTTCGAAGAGCACATGGACGGGGCGATCCTGGTAGAGCGCGATCTCTTCTAAGATCACCTTCTTCTCTGTATCGAACTCGATTTGATCAAGCGCCGGCCGAAGCATGTCAGCGATAATCTCAAAAGCAGTTCCAAAATACTCTGGGAGCACAGCAAGGTAGTAGACCGTATTCTCCTCGGTGGTATAGGCGTTTGCCTGCGCACCAATCGCGCCAAGGGCATAGGTCACCTCAAGTGCCGAACGTTTTGCCGAACCCTTAAACATCATATGCTCAAGAAAATGGGATACGCCTGAAAGTTGCGGTTGCTCGTCGCGCGCCCCGGTGCGGACGAAAAACCCGATCGCGGTTGAGACGGCGCTTTCTCGTTGCTCGCCGATAAGAGTAAGCCCATTTTTTAGTTTTGTTGAATTGAATCTCATCCTGGAATTCCTAGGGGTTTGTTCCCAAGCGTGACCAAGGTTATCGGCGAAATAGGAAATTGAGTAAGGTGGCGTCGAATATCCTCGGCGGTCACTGCATCAATTGCCAGCTTAATCTCCTCGAGACTCCTCACGCGCCCCAAATGCCACCAGTCATTCACTAACGCACCCGCCCGTGAAAACGTCGACTCCCCCTGCATCACGATCTTCGATTTGAGATCTGCTTTGGTGCGTAAAAGCTCTTCGTCCGTTATCCCATCCTTCAGCCCACGGAGTTGCTCGAGAGTGACAGCCAACGTTTCTTCCGCATTCTCTGGAGTTGTTCCCGCATAGACGAACACTGCCGCGCGCCCCTTGGTCGCACTATGGGACGCGGAGATCCGGTAGACCAATCCACGCTTCTCTCGAACCTCAATAAACAATCGTCCAGCCATGCCACCAGAGAGGAGCCCTACAGCAACTCGCGCGACCGCGTAATCGGGATGATCTGCCGCAACACTTGGGTAAGCGAGCGCAATCTGAACTTGGTTTGTCTCTTTCGCCAGATGGTGTGCTGATGAACTATCGCTCAGCTTCCCCTGCGGATGAGGCTTACGTACTCCAGACCAACGAGCGAAGCAATGTTCGACCTGATTCTTCACCGCCTCCCAATCAAACTTCCCAGCGATAGCGATAATTGCCCGCTCGGGGACAAAGGAGCTCCGGTAGAAATGAACGAGCTGCTCATGGTCGAGCGCGTTGACACCTTCAACGGTCCCAAGTTGCGAGCGCCCAAACGGGTGGGGGTAGAAACGCTTCGCAAGTTCAACCATCACCTTACTCGACGGATGATCCTCAAGCGAAGAAAGTTCCTGGAGTGCAAGTTGTCTTACACTCTCAAGTTCATCAGCGGGGAACCGCGGCTCAAGGAGCACCGTGCTATAGAGTTCGAGCACCTTTGGCAGATTGTCGCCAAGGACCGCACCCGAAAACACCGAAACCTCAATTCCAGCACTATGACTCCGATGAGCGCCAATTTCCTCAAATTGCTCAGAGAGCGCACGTGTATCCCACGGCCCAGCCCCCTTATGGAACATTTCTGCGAGGATACCAGCTGCGCCTTCGCATCCATCGGGATCTGATGCAGCGCCAATCGGAACAAGTATGGAGAAAGCGCCGGAGCGGACGAAATCCATCTCCTCGCCAAGAAGCGTAATGCCGTTTGGTAAGTGATGAATCTTAATTGTCGAGCGCGACTGCATAGCTACAATCTTAATAAATGGGGTGCAACAATCTCTGGCTTGAACAACCAACGTCCCTAGCCTTACAATGCCTTAGCACACAGGCCCATGTAAACCGATGTTTGAGACCGATGAGCACGCAGCCCAAAAAACCTTGCTGTTACTCCTGTGGAAAACCGCTTGCATTGGACCCTGGAGCGTTTGTCGGTCGTCGGGACTCTTGTCCTCACTGCGCGCGGGATCTCCACGTCTGCTACAATTGTAAACACTACGACAAGAAAAGTTATAACGAGTGTCGCGAACCACAGGCAGAGCGCGTCGTAGAAAAGGACCGGTCGAATTTTTGCGATTATTTTGTCCTCGGTCGCATCGATACGCGCGAGCAAGGTGCGGGGAAAGATGCCATATTAAAACAACTCGATGATTTATTTCGGAAGTAGAACAACGATGCCACCCAACGCAGAGATCTTTAGACGCTTGTTAGATTTACGAGGGAAGAACGTACACGTCGGGTTGAAAGCCCCCGGCGAAGTACTCCGAGGCGTGGTGGAATACGTCTCCTTCGACAGCTTCCTGTTACAGGAAGAGCGAGCCGGAAATCGCGTCGTTTCATTTGACGATATCGCCTACCTCACCGCGGCACCAAGCAGTTAATCGACTTCCGGTGAGACGAGACGAGTTCTGAGTTGCGCCTCGAGCTGTTTCTTAAGCTCGCTTGGAATCAAAGGATCGTCGAGCGAGTCGATTTTACGTAGTTGCGGTGTCCTGGAAGATGTAGGGGAATTCCGCTCAAAGGTAAAATAACCGATGGGGCCATCAGCACGATTCTCACCATAAACATCCACTCGCTCCAGTTTTGACGATGGGTTTACCAGTGGGGGATTTGTCGCGGCATTATCAGTGACCTGAGACATCGCGTCTCGTACGCTACAGCAGAATACAAGGCAGAGGCAGATGGTTCCAAACTTAATCATACTCTCTCCCTCAATCTCTCCATCCGGTATTTTGATTACTGTAGGCGCTCTCAAAACCACCCGTTGATGTGCGAGCAAATTTCACCCGATAATAATAGGTAACGTCACGGGCCGCGCTCGTATCGTGGTAATAAATCGGACCGATTTCAGCCAAGTCGTAATGGCCTAGAAAAAACCATCCTGGAGCCAGCGCAGTTGTGGGATTAGAGCTGGTGCCACGAAATACTTTGAGATAATGCCCGCCATTTACACTCGTCATATAAACAGTGACTTCTGTGGTACTCGTGCCGTCGCTTGCTGAAAGGTTACTCGGCGTAGTGAGCAACCGCTGTCCCGAGGCGACTGGCCCTAATCCGCTTGCGCGAGTACCAAATGAGTCCGTCGCTGCCTGAAACCAGTAGTAGTAATTTTGGCCCGCTTCTGTAAGCCAATCGGCCGAGTTTTCATCAAGACCCAACTCCCCAGTATCAATATAGATCAATCCTTGCGGCGGGCATGACTCTGGTGGTCCAGTATCAGTCCAGCCAAAATATTGGCTCGCAGTTCCTGAATTGTTCGTCGTATTTCGAAGGACTCTGTGGTAGCGCGCGCCGCAGCTTACCTGGCTAAGCACGAAAATCCCCTGCGCAGCTGTTGGCGAATTTATTGGCGGGGCCGCAATCGAAGCTGCTGGAGCAGCGAGCGCGCGCCAACCCCAATCAATAGCACTATAGCCGCTCGCATTTGCACCAGAAGAAGATGTCGCCGCTTTTACCCAGAACCAATGAGTCTGTCCCGGCATCACCGCGGTATCATCCAGCGTCATCTGATAAACAGTTTGTGCTGATTGTGTGCCAGCCCGCCAACCCGTAACGTTCGTTGAACCCGATGGATTCGAGTCATCGTCACGGAAAAGGGCGTAATACGTGCCGCCGATCACCGTATTAAACGTGACGCGAACCTTATCAGTATAATTTCCTTTCGTCGCCGACACACTTGTCGGTGGACCGAGGGTTACCCAGCCGACATCCTCGTTACTATTATCACTCCAGCCAACTCCGGGTGCGATAAGCGCCGCGACAATATAATAGTAGTTCGTCCCATAGACCGCCGTATTGTCCGTGTATGAGTTGGTCGTAATAAAATCGCTCAGCCACGGGTACGGACCGCCGCTCACTGTCGATCGGGCCACGCGATAATTGTTCGCACCTGGCACCGCGTTCCAAGTAAGACTCACTGTCGGGCCAGTACCATTACTTGCTATCAGATTCTGGGGAGCTGCGAGACGCTTAAAGCCCGTATCATAAGGACTGTAGGGCGATGCATTTGCTCCAGTTGAACTCGTCGCTGCCTTAACCCAGTAATAGTAGATTGTGCCTACGGCCGGCCCTCCATCAACGAGTTCCCCTGCGCCCGGTGGATAGGCAAACCATCCCTGTGGTTGCGCTCCGCTCACATTGCTATCGGTGTCACGGTAAACTTGATAGTGCGTGGCTCCAGGAACGGCGTCCCATTCAATGTGTACATATCCTGTGAATTCGCCGTCACTCGCCGCGACCCAATCTGGCGCAGGAAGCGGACCAATAGTTGTCGTCGTCGTCGGCGTGGTGGTCGTCGTGGTAGTCGGAGCGGCAGTTGTAGTCGTCGTCGGTGTCGTGGTTGTCGTAGTCGTTGGCGTCGACGTGGTGGTGGTTGTCGGAGTCGATGTCGTCGTTGTCGTCGGCGAAGCAGTTGTCGTGGTAGGTGGTACAGTCGTTGTTGTCGGCGGACTGCTCGTCGTCGTTGGTATTGTTGAGGTAGTAGTGGTCGTCGTAACTACCTCAGCTGCGTTCTCATTGAGGGCCATCAGGTCTTCTGGGGTTTGGACGCCTCCCGCTCCCAAACTTTCCTGATGCGAGAGCAGGATTACGGCTCCGCCACCGACACCAACGGCAGGCCAGAGTCTGCTTGCAGCTCCACCGGCGTCATCGACCACACTGATCCCGCGCCACGGTTCACGAACACGACGAATCGCGCTGTTCGTGATTCCCTCGACATTATTGATAAACATGCCGATGCTATTTGCTTCACCTGAAAGCGCACTGAGTACTCGTTCCTCGTCATAGTAGCGATTCACGTGGTCGATTATCTGTCCGCGGCTTAACTCTCCTCGTGAATATCGCGATATTTGATCGTCATAAATTCGATAGCCTCGTGCCTCAAGCTCATCAGCATAGCGATCGATCTGCGCGCCATATTTCTTCCGCAGGTACTTCGCAACCCGCGAATGGTAGTTAAACTCTGCTGCATGGGTAACAAACTCTCCGGGAGTCTTTGGGAGCCCATAGAGCTCCGAAAGGAGTCGGTAGTTCTGATGGGCAACCTCATGTGCAAGAGTATCACCAACGTCGGTGTTCTCCAGCCGAGTGAGGAGTGCCGTGAATTCATCCATATCTGGGGTGATCTTGTTCGCCGTAGGCACGAGGATTACCCCAGGTCGTTCAGCAACCCGAAAGAACAGTCCAGCGGTCCCGTCATCAAGTTGCCCAGAGAGATTATCGACATGGATCGCGATTAAATTGTCTCCCTTCGCTTTCGTAATGCGGGCGACTGTTGATTCTGTAACACCCTCTTGCTCAAGAATTGAACGAACAAGGCGTTGGTCATCGAAATCGAGTGTTGCAAATCCAATAATAACGCTTGCAGCCGTGAAATAGGAGTTGTCTGTCATGTCTCCTGCCGCCCCAAGCGCCTCGGATGTCGCGTCAATCGTGGCGATACCGAGCCCAGCTCTTGCACCAACCTTGATTAACGCTCCCCCAGTTCCGGTAAGCGACAACACCGCGCCACTCCCCCGAAGCGCTGAGTTCCAAATGGTAACATCAGAATCGACAGTATCGTGTATTGCAGACGCAAGGTCAGGATTAAAACCCATCAGTGCGCCAAAGACCTTGAGCGTCGAAAACCATGAGTCGCTGATGCCAAAGTCTTGAACTACTTGATGTCCTTGGTAGCCGCTCGCGTTATAATTGTCAGCAGTCAAGTGCTCGCCATCGAGGCCCCGGGAATCAGTCCAAAGTAATGGTGAACCACCGAAGTTGGTCACGTAGTGATAGGTGTTCGGGCCCGCGACATACCCGAGCGGATCGGGATCGAGAAAGCGCCGAGTTCCACCATCTTCGGTTGGACGGCCATCGATTAAGCGACGCTCAGTGATTGCTACCCGCCCACCAAGGTCGAAGGGGAGTCCGCCTTGCCCGAGTGTTGGAACCTCGGATGCTGCCTCACCAACGATCGAAAAAGGGGCCGGGTAGATATCTTCGTAGAGAAAATGAATGAGCTGCCCACTCTGTTCATCCCGAAGACTCAACGTCGTATTATTGAAAGGATCGGTGAGATGAACAAAACTTCGATCGGTGCCCACCGATGATGTTCGACGGCTCAACAGTGGCGAACGGGTGTCAGGATTAAAGACGGTAACTGTTTCCTTCACCATCGGCGAAACGGAATTGCTTTCCGCAATTCTTTGCATCGCGAGATACCGGCGAAGCTCTAGACCATCTTGTGAAAAACTGGGGCACGGGAAGCTCGAAATAGCAATTAGGATTGCCACCACGGCAACGAGGGAGTCGAGCAAACACAAACGTTCACGAAAACTGCGTCGTGTCATGATACTACTCTCTCAGCTCCTGCCATAATGGCATTCCCTCATCCCAGGCAAACAGCATTTGGAGCGGGTTTCCTAGCGAATTTAATCCGTCGCAGTACATGTATCGCCCGAGCGCGTCCTGTCCGAGCGTAAGGTACTCAACTTCGCCAGTGACAATTGAAAGTCCGCGAACCGACCAGTAGTAGCGGATAAAGTCGCCCTGTTGGTTGGAGATTGGACGCCCCCGACCATCGTAGGAGAAAGCGTCGGTTAACTCAAAGACCTCGTTCACCGTCGGATAGAGTATCCCAGTAAGCACACCGTCGAGCTCAGGCCCAAACACATTATCGATCGTCGTCCCACCCAGGCGAGTGGGCGAACTCACCTGATGTGTCTCGACCATGTGATGATTCGAGTAGGTAAAGCTCTCGTCCCAATCACGTGGCCCGTAATCAGTCTTACTCATGAGCCGGAATTTCGAATCGTAGCCAAATTGGACATCACCGATTATCGTCGTTCCAACGCGATCAGTAATTCGTCGAAGGAGTGGAAGTTCCGGGTCATACTGGAAGGTTCGCACGACTCCGCCAATTTCTAGTGAGGTGACGAATTCCCCATCGTAGGTGTAAGTTGCGGTGGGCACACCATCCACGACAATGTTTGATACTCGCCCTAACGAATCGCGTTGGTATTCGACCTGAGTCCCGTCAGGATAGATGTGCCCGGTAAGGCTGCCGAGTGTATCGAACGTCTTCTCTAGGGTGTAACCGTATGCCGTATCAAACAATGAGTAGCTGATTGTTTCTGCAACCGGGCGACCGAAATCATCGTACTCGGTGAAATTTGCTATCGAGTCTTCAGTAACGAATGAGTTCTCCGAGCTCGTGATGGTCGAAAGTCGATCCCCGATGTAATCAAAAAACTGTGCGTAGGTGCCCTGTGGGGCAACAACGATATTGAGTAGACTCTGCCCCAATCGGTTGAATCCAGCGTACCCGTGATCGGATTGTGTTTGAATTTCTACTAACTTGTTCCCCTGTGTCGTGTAGCTCACCGATTCAACGCGATGCGATCCGGCTGCACCAGGATACTGAGTTTCAATCGGCCTTCCGAGGAGATCGTAGAAGTACCGTGTCTCGTTCAACCGAGCGTCACGAGTTGCCGTGAGTTGAGAAATCGCATTAAACTCCCGCTCCCAGAGAATTTCGTTATCGTGCGCGAGCTGAATTACTCGGCCAAGTCCGTCGTGCGCAAACTGGAATGTCTCACTTCCACCACTCGGTAGATAGCTCGTCGTTATTTGCTCGAGCCAGCCGTTTGGTTGGTAAGTTATCTGACTCCGAATATTTGCCGGAAGAGTCTGAACCTCAACCATCCGACCGAGCATATCGCTTGCATAGGTGGTAGAACTTACAAAATCCAGGTTCGGATCAGAGGTAAGGTGTTCAAGCACCGCAGTTGAAATGCGCCGGTGAGCACTATCAATCCCATAGCTGTAGCTTGTGCGGCGACTTGCATCTTGTACTAACTTCAATCGTCCGAAATCGTCGTACTGATAGGTGGTAAGGTTGCCCCGCCCATCGCTTGCTTCCTCGAGCTCGCCGAATTGATTGTAGGCCTTGGTGACCTCAATTTCACCAACACCTTCCACTTTCACTCGCTCACGGAGAGCGCGATTGTAGCGATCGTAATCTGTGGAATTAACTCCACGCTCTACAAGAACAAGTCCAGCAGGCGAATAAGTCGCGGAACGCGTAAGCCGCTTGAGTGGATCTGCGTACTCAAGCACACGCCACATACCAGTAAACGCATCGTCGACCCGAATTGGGCGGAAACTCCTCCCACTCTGATCGTAGGTGTACTGCAGATCACTGGTGAGTCGCCCACCTTCTCGAACCGTAGTTCGAGAGAGCTTTCCGTATGGGTCGTAGAAGTATTCCTTCTCGTGTTCGTATTGTGGATCGTTTGGATTGATAGTTTCCCGCTTCAGACGACCAGCGCCATCAAGAACGAGCTCAGTTTGGATGGTTGTTGTCTCGTCGCGCTGCTGTAACACTCCCGCGAAGTTCCCATAGCCGTCATATTGAACCGCTGTGGTGTAACCCTCGGGATTGGTGATTACGTCGAGATGACCTTGGAGTATGCCTGCCCCAGCGCCCTTATATGAGTAAGTCGTGCAACTCCGGGGAACTGCGAGCTGTTCACTAAATCCGCATGTTTGCGTAACGCGGAGTGTCGTCGGATCGTACGCCGCGCTCTCAAGGGTAAATTGCGGGGTAAGTGAGTTTGAGAGAGTTACCTTTTCCAGGAGCGGGAAGTCTGGTCGATACTGATACTGAGTAACCACCCGTTTCGTATTTCCCGTTGTAAGATCAGTAGCAAGCCCATCCTCGCTGGTAACATAGCCAGGGAAAGACGTGTCATAGCTGTAGGCGACCCTCACCATTTCGGAACCATTCGCCGAGGTTATCTCCTGCTCGCCAATTCTCTCGTCGGTGTTCCCGCGATAGGTGACGAGAGTTGAGTTCCCTTTCTCATCGACGTGCCGCTCTACTCGGCCCAAAGCGTTATAGTCGGTGATACTTCGTGACACTTCGGCTGCAGTTCCAACGCTTTCAACCACCTCGATGAGTCGACCCTGTTCGTCAAACCTGACGACGTCCTCACGTCCAGTTGGATGGATTGTGTGCACCTTCTCGGCATTCCACCAATCGGGACCAAAAGAATCGTAGGAGTAATTCGTGGTTATTGCCCCATAGTCGAGGCTTACTGAGTTGAGTTTGCCGTTATCGCTATAATCCCATGCTGTGTAATCTCCACCGCCTGCGCCGATTTTCTTCACCCGCGAGGCGCTCACACCATTTGGGAGCTGTACGTTCTTGTATTGGTACGACATGTACCTGCTCTGACCATCGATATTGAGATCAACATTGGTTAGCCGGCCACTGGTTGTGTAGTAAAAGGTTCGGGTGACGAGCGAATCGCATCGGGGACGAAAGAACTCGCGGTAGATTAATCCTTCACGCGGCCCCGGTGCAGTAATAAGTTCGATCTCCTGGAGTGGCTGAGGACAGACACTTGTTTCGACCTTGAGCAGAATTCCCCGATTTGGTTCAAGCGTTAAAGTCAGTGGCTTCCCTTGCTCAATTGGCGGAGTCACTTGCACCTGATTGTTCGGAAGATAAGCAAATGTCGTGGAATTCACGGTCGGCGGACCATGCTGGACTCCGGAATAAATAGTTCGCGCGCCGAACGGGGTAGAAGCTTGTGAAAGAAAATACCTCACCACCTGCTTCCCGTTAAGCGTTTCGAGGCCCGTGATAACGTCCTTCAGCGGCGCACCGTTATCACCTACAGTGGTATAGAGAAGCTTGTAACCACCAATGGAGCCGGCCGTGGTATTATTACCCCCGCGAAGCACGTACTCGAGATTCCCAGCCGTGGCGTAGGTGTACTTTGTCTGACGTGCGGGGTCGACATTCGAACTTGCAAGCGTTACCTTCCCTTGCACATAGGTGAGCGAGAGTGTCTCGATCACCACATTGTTGCGACGAAGAGTAGCGCTGCTTAGTTCACCCGCTCCGGTATAGAGAAACGTAACTTCATAACCACCGGGGAGTAATGCAATGTTCGGACGAAGCTTGCCGCTCAGTGTTGGCCCGCCTGGTTCTCCAGGGAAGAAGTATGCGGTTTCAGTTGCGGTGTCATGAATGAAGCGACTGCTGTAGAGCCCGGTAGGAAGTTGATCGGTGCGTAATCGGTAGTAAAACCTGCCGTGTTTCTGGAGCGAATAACCCACTCTTGTGACGGAGAGCACTCCTGGGGGAGGAGTCGCCGAACCGGTAAAGAGCTTTCGCATTGGGTAGCTACGTACTCCATCGATAAGCGCCACATTATCGACTGTACCACCCCGTTGTTCGAGTGCGGGAACAAGAACGGCGGTTCCCTGGAGAAAGACAATCCCCTTTAGTTCAAAATTTCCAAACGCTCGTGGTGGGCCATACGCCTCGTCGTACTCGAGTACGAGTGGACCAGCGGCGAGCGTGCGTCCGTCTAACGTTTTCGTAAAAACGTTAATATCGCCGACGATATGTTGCTCAAACGGTCGATCCGAATCACGCGAGGTTTGATCAATTGAAATAAGGGGCGGGAGTGCGAGGCACGGATTGCTCATCGCTGCGACCACAGCAACGAACGCAAAAGTAAGAGCGCTTACACTTAAAAAGCGAGCGACGCGTACTACAAAGCGAGAGTACTGCACATGAACTCCTACCGGAACTGCTCTCTATCCGGGGAAATCTTAACGGGGAATACCTTATCGTGGTCCTGGGGTCAACGATATCGCATGCATTTTTTCGCGGAAATTCCGTGTGTGGGAGTTGGTTTTGACCGCGGGAGTTGACGAGCGTACCTCTCTCTTTGCGCTCGCTAACCCTCGCGGTGGTAAACAGGCTGCGGTGGATAGTGGATCTACGTACAGCCTATGGACTCTTCGTTTCCGCCAGAAGCGCCTCTCTCTGTGCCTTGAGTACTTGCACGACTTTGTTTAGCTCGAACTCAATCAACGCGAGCTCGATGGACTGCTCCTCGATCTCACGCGTTCGGGAGACGTCCGCAGAATATTTTTCGGCGGCGAGGCGTGTCAACCAGGCACGGCTGAATGCAATTCGCCGCTCATAGTCCTTGAGCTTGTCGGTGACATCCTCGACTGTTACTTGTGCTCCCGAGGCGAGGTCGCGGAACCGCCGTTGTCGAACCGGGTCATCGTAGCGGATCGCGTTTAGAGCGTCCTGAATCAAGTTTGACGCAACCCAGGTGACATTTGCAAGCTCGAGCCGGGAGAGGTAAATCGCCCCTTCCTCAAGCACATAGGTCGAGATGTGGATCTCTACTGGATTTCGAACCGCGAGGCCCTTATCGAGTGGCCGAATTGGAAGCTCACGTAGCTTCTTGGATACGGGATCTTCAGCGCCGAGAAGCTCGCAAGTTTCGTTCACGATTCGCTCGAGTTGCGCCTTTTCGCCGGGAGTCCAAAACGCTCGATATTCCGTCCAGAAGGTTCTGGGGACCTTGTCCCACGACTCGTAGACGGCAAAGCCGTCCGGCGGAACGCGGAACAATCGCTTCCGCACCTCCTGTACTTTTTCTGGGGTTGGTGCTGCGATACACAATACAAACAATAGTCCGTATGCGACCTGCATGGTGGGCCCCTCCTTTCTCTCTTTTGTAAGTGGCCACCTGCCCGCAACATATTGCAGATAGGAGGCCACTTACCGAGCGAAGGGAGCGCGTGACTGTTCAGGGGAAAACCTTACTGCTCGTCAACTACCACGAATTAGGTTTTGAAAAAGAACGTGGTTCGGGATGTTACGGTGTTTTTCTGAATTAGCAACTCTCAAGCGCACTCTCGAGTGCGCCGTTTTGCTTTTTTTCTCCTTTAGGAGTAAATAATTAGCAAGCTTCGCCGAAGTTCTCGTAGTCCATTTTTACACCGTGCTGTTCCAGATGTTCATTGGCCTTACGTCATTTCTTCTTAGTTGGGTAGAGACCTAAGCCTGGCTCACTAACAGGCGAAATCTCCTGTTGGGAGCCCGGAGCACCTTTGTTTTTTGTGGTTTCCCGGGTTCGGATCCGTTTCCTTTTGTTTGGGAGGACTTCTCATGGTCCAACCGGATCTGTCCCCAATGGCCCTGTTCGAAACAATTCTCGACCAGATCGTCGCGCAGGCTGCGGTGCTCTCCACCGTCGAGCGCGAATCAAAGCCGAGAAGCCAAGCTCAACTTACGGCGATCGCCTCGCTCATTGTCGAACCCGTCGGGATCGATGAGTTGATGAAGCGCGTTCGCGAGGGCGAAGCAGCGGCACAGAAGCTTGCTTACTTTGCCGTGCATCACCTTCGTCGCGTGACGGAAAAGTTCGAGCCAGAGACTCAGCTCCAACAATTCCTCACTGCGGGTCGAGAGCTTGGCGTCGATGAGCAGCTCCTCGCTGCTTTCGCAAGAAAGTGGCGTGAGAGCGTGGCAAAATAGAACAGGGCAGGGGGAGTGGAACGATGGTTCGGCGCCGGGGGGAAGTTCGTCCCCGCGCGCCGGCCATCGGTCTCCACTTTGCTCCAAATTGGCGTTTGTCGGTGCTTCGGGAGTCCCGTAATCTCTCTCCTTCTTTTCCCATTGTTCCTTGGGTAGATGATTGAGTTTAACAACTCTTCTGTTTCACGCCGGATCGTTCGGCGTTTTCCTGTGGTTCTGTTCACTCACTTGTCTCCGTAACGGCGAGGAGCTGACAACTGTTCAAGCGAGGTGATCTATGAAGAGAAGATCTCTTATCGGCATTGTGTTCCTGATCTCCGTTCCTGTCGTGCGAGCTCAGATTTATTGTGGCGTGCACGGAACTTGCTGTGAATGTGCGCCACCGGATGATTGCCCCGCCGATTGTCCCCTTGATGCACAGTGGGTGCTCCATCCCTCCGCGACCGAATGCCTGAGCGACACTTGTGCGAGGGGTGCTTGCTGCCTTCCGGGCAACAACTGCGACGAGACGACCGAGGCGGGTTGCACGTTTCTCGGTGGGCTGTGGTTCTCGCTCAATCAGGAGTGCGTGCCGGGCAGTTCCTGCCCGCCGGTGCCAACTGTCTCCGAATGGGGGCTCGTGATCCTGGGGCTTCTCCTGCTTATCGCCGGCTCCCGGCTCATTGGGCTCCGGAACCGAAGCCCCGCATGATCATCGTACTGCTCCCGAACCGACTTGTAGGCGAGCGCCGCGCGGTAATACGCCGGCGCTCGCCTACGGCACATCGCACCAGCGTTCTTTAACGAAGCTGGCGTGAATCAGAAGCGAGCTGTTTGCAAAAGATTACCGTCGAGGTGACATCCGATAGAGTGCATAACGGTAGTCACTCATCTCGTACTCTTGCACGAGCTCTAGCGGGTAATCCCGCATCACCTTTTCACAGAATTGCGTCTGCCCAGGGTCGGAAACATTACACCAGAAGTTCCAGTGGAAGAAAACGCCACCTTTATAGCGTGCAAAGAAATCCTTATCGACATGCGTCTGGTTATACATTGCAGTCGACGTTTGTGCGGCGTTCTTCCCAATGAGGAGCCACATACTTGGATTGTGAGTGAGAACAATCGAGTCCGGTGGGACGAGCTTTGACAACTCTCGCGCATACTCGACATCGTAGCGTGCATGGAACGCCTCTAATCCTACCGCACGAATGAGCGGGAGGAATCTCATCCACCAGCCAAAGATGAGTGCCAGTATCAGACTCGCTGCGACGGGTCTTCCTAGGCGCTCACCGAATCGAGAATGAAAGAGTTTCGCGGCGCCAAGTCCAGACAAAATCGCGAGCGCCGGTGCAGAGATCAGTGAGAATCGAACATCGGCGCCATAGTTATAACTCCCCGCATAGAAGAAGAGAAAAATTCCAAACGAGTAGAGGAACCAAACAAGAACTGGAATACACTCACGCCATCTCTTCCCAATCGTCACGGCACCAATGAAAGCGAAGATAGTGAAGAGGAGTGGGAAACGTTCATCGAGAAAATAAAATGGCCCATTTACTTGAATATTTTTGAAGAAGATCGCAAAAGAGAATCTCTCACCTGAGCTCCCCCACGGCTCACTGCGTACGGCATAGAGATGAAGGAATGAGGGGAGCACAAAGAAGAGAAGCGCAGCTCCTGCCCACGAGAATCGAGGCTGAAGTATCTCGCTCGGTCGCAAGATCAGGACGATGAGAAGCAACGGTGCAAGGAGCAACATCGACTCCGCCCGAAACGATACGGCAAGCCCAGCAAGCGGGATCGCAAGCCAGAGGAGCGATGTTTCCCGCCGGCGGATAAACAAGGCGGAACTTGCTAGCGCAAGTGTGCTAAAGGCGATAGTCGAGGGTTCAGCGGCGGTAGTATTTGACCAAATGATGACCATCGGCGTAAGCGCAACAAATAACGCCGAAAGTAGGGCGACGACTTCTGACTGAAAGAGAAATAGCGCAAGGGCAAATGTCGCTCCGATGGTGAGGAGATAGGCAAAGTTGTTTGCCGCATGCGCCGAGCTCTCACCGATTCCGAACAAACGGAAGAATATCGCCAAATAGTACGCGTGACCGATTGGTTGTTTGTTGTACTCCGTCGCAAAGGGTTGATACTCACCAAACTCTGCGTTTCCTTCGTTACACATGTAGGCTTCGCCCTTCCAGGCAATCCCCTGTGCGATATTCTGGTAGATATGTTCGTCAAAATAAATTCGGTTGGTGCGAGGCGCAACAAAACAAACGAGAAGGAACGAGATTCCAAAGAGCACCGCGAGCAATCGCTTTGTGAGACGAGATATCGTGCGCCATTCCTCACGAAGGCTCACCCAGTTAAGAATCACGCCAATGAGGCTCACAACAAACGCGAGCTCAAGCGCAAGCACTGTCCAACGAGCAAGTAAGTGGCGAAGTTCGAGCGGTTGATAAGTGAGAGCAATGAGCACGCCAACAAGGACCAGGAATACTCCCCCGAGGATTGGGAGAAAAATAGAGATGTATTTTGGCTT
>FKKE01001956.1_pt1 | contig 84737 bp, 77 predicted proteins | sample 1106331 | NCBI WGS metagenome assembly FKKE01 (sample SAMEA3931202, study PRJEB13176) | freshwater metagenome | biome: Drinking water system; feature: drinking water; material: freshwater | place: China | collected 2013-02-06 | reverse complement strand
ACGAAGGCGTGGAAGGGGTTCGAGGATTTCGAGGACACCCTGGGTGACCTCCACCTTCAGGCCCAGGTTGGAGACCACCATGTCGGCAAGTCGCCCTGGGTCCTCCAGGTTTTCGATGACGACCATGACGTCCGGAATCAGGACCTTGCCGAGGCTGACCAACCGCTCCACTTGCTCTTTCACCGTCCGCATGAGCGCTTCGGATTCTAGGGAGGAGGGCGGGAATTTCTTCTCGACGACCTTGTCGATGCGGACGGAGAAATAGGGATCCTGCTGGATGTAATCGGTGACGCGGGCTTTGACGATCCCTTGCACCAAGATCTTGATGCGCTCGTCGGGCAGTTTCAGCATGCGCATGATGACGCCGACGGTGCCGACGTGGTGGATATCGTCCGGTGTCGGGTTCTCCACGTCGAGGGCCTTTTGCGTGGCCAGAAAGATCATCCGGTTTCCGGCCAAGGCCGCCTCGATCGCCTTGATCGACATCTCGCGACCGACGAAGAGTGGGAGGACCATGTAGGGGAACACAACGATGTCGCGTACCGGCAGCAGCGGTAGCTGATCGGGCACGTCGTTATGGGAAACGGATTCGATGCCGGGGTCGTTTGCCGGGGCGTCGAGTAGCGCTTCCTCTTTGTCCGGTTGCTCGCCCTTGTGTTTTGGGTTGCTCCCCATCTAGTTCCGTGTGCGGACGAGCCGCGGCATGAGGGTGGACAAATAGTCGGCGAAGGCCGGTCCCAGTTTGGGGTTCGCCAAGCCGAATTCGACAGTGGCAATCAGAAAGCCCAGTTTGTCTCCGGCATCGTGTCGGGCGCCTTGAATGTCGACGGCGTACATGGGCGATTTCTTCGCCAGGGTTTGGAGGGCATCGGTCAGTTGAATTTCGCCGTTCTTGCCCGGCTTGGTCCGGCGAAGAACTTCGAAAATCTCCGGGGGCAGGACGTACCGCCCGATCACGGCGTAGTTCGAGGGGGCCTCCTCCACCGCGGGTTTCTCAATCACGCTCTGCACCCGAAACAGGCCCTTGCCCATCGGTTTCGGCTTGATGATGCCGTAGCGATACACTTCTTCTCGCGGCACGGGCTGTACCCCGAGCACCGCGCCGCGTTTGGCTTCGTACGCTTTCACCAATTGCGCCAGTCCGGGAACCTGGGCGTCGATGACTTCGTCGCCCAGCATCACCGCGAAGGGTTCGTCGCCGACCAGGTGCTGGGCGCACAGGACGGCATGACCGAGGCCGCGCGCTTCCGGTTGCCGGACATAACAGAAGTTGGCGAGTTTGGAAATTTGCTCCACTTCCTTGAGCAGGTCGAGCTTGCCGTTGGAGCGCAAATTCTCTTCCAACTCGAAGGAACGGTCGAAATGGTCCTCGATGGCGCGTTTGCCGCGTCCGGTGATCAGGATGATGTCCTCGATTCCGGACGCAACCGCCTCTTCGACTGCGTATTGGATCAACGGCTTGTCGACCAGCGATAACATTTCTTTCGGCGAGGCCTTGGTGGCGGGCAGAAAACGCGTACCGAGGCCGGCGACCGGAATGACGGCTTTTCGTATCATCGTAGTTGGAAAGAAATTGGGCAGAGGACCATGCGGACTCATCGGAGTCTATGTGATGAAATAGTCGAAGTCAAGGAAGAGTGTGTGCGGCGAATGCGGTTCTGGTGTGGGGTCTCGGGCCCGCGCCTCCGCTTTACATTGTTGGAGCTGAACTCTATAATTCGCCGGATTTCTTCACGGTTTTTTATCGTCCCCGCCTCACTGGGAATGACTGACATCGCGCCGAATCCGGCAGCGAGCAAGATAGCGCCCCGGGGCGGCGAGGCCTCGGAATTCGCCACGGTCGATTCTCCGGGCGTGCGTACCCTGTGCCGGTCGTGGGGCGAGGGAGCGCCCGCGCACGTGACGCAGAGGGGAGCCGCAAAGGGCAGTGCTGAGTGAGTCGTCTCAAAGCCGGCCGTATCATCGTTTGCGGGGGGCTGCTGTGGGTCCTGCTCCTCGGCTGTAGTGTCGTGGCCTCTGCGCAGGAGCCAGTCCAGCGAGTGACCGCGCTGACGCTCGAAGGAAACCGTCGGATCGAAGCGAACGCCGTTCAGGGGCGCCTGACGCTCAAAGTCGGCGATCCTTACAGTCCTGCCGTCATCAAAAACCAAATCCGGCTCCTCTACGAAAGCGGCTTCTTCGAGGACGTGCAAAGCGAGGTGGAGCCAGGACCCTCCGGGGTCGCCGTCATCTTCCGTCTTCGGGAGAAGCCGTTTATCACGGAGATTGTCTTCGACGGCAACGAGGAGTTGAGCGAAGACAAGCTGAAAGAGAAGATCACGATCAAGAGTCAGGCGTTCCTCGATCCGCAGCAGGTGAAGGAAAGCGCAGAAAAGATTCGCTCGGCCTATCACGACGAAGGGTATTACAACTGCCAGGTTACCCCCATCATTCAGACGGTTGATGAGGATCGAAAACGGCTGACCTTCTTCGTCAAGGAAGGCGAGCGCGCCCGAATCAAGTCGATCACCTTCGAAGGAATGAAGTCCGTCAGTCGCAAGGAGCTCATGGGTGTCATGGCCACGCGCGAGTGGGCGCCCTGGTATCACCTGTTCACCCAGTTTACCCTGCCGTCGCTGATCGCCGATTCCGGGACCCTGAAGCGCGAGGAAGTCCCCAACGACGTCGAGCGCATCCGCGAAGTGTACATGAACAAGGGATATCTGAATGTCCAGGTGGGGTTGCCGACCATTGAACTGACCGAGGACAAGAAATGGTTTCTGGTTACCTTCGCCATCGGCGAAGGCGAACCCTTCACCGTGGATCAGGTCGGGTTTCGCGGCAATACCGTCTTCGAAGAGGCCGAGTTGCGCCAGGGGATGCAGATCACCGAGGGAGAAATCTTCCAACGGCAGAAGCTCCGGGACGAAGTGACCCGGCTCACGGACAAATACGGGGCCAAAGGCTATGCCTTCACGGACGTGCAACCGAATGTCCAGCCCGATCAGGAGACTAAGACGGCCAAGCTGATCTTCAACATTAAGGAAGGGGAGTTGACCCGTATCCGGCAGATCAAGATTTCGGGCAACGACAAGACGCGGGACAACGTGATCCGCCGGGAGTTGCGCGTCGACGAATCGGACGTCATCGACACGGTCGCGATGAAGCGCAGTTTCCAACGCCTGAACAACTTGAACTTCTTCGAAACGGTCGAAATCCTGCCGCAGCAGGTGGAGCCGGACAAAGTCGACCTGGACGTCAAGGTGAAGGAGAAGTCCACAGGGATCTTCAGCATCGGCGGCGGATTCAGCACCCTAGACCGCCTCGTGGCGGTGGCGGACATTACGGAAGGCAATTTGGGGGGCAACGGCTGGCTCGGCCGGATCCGTGGGCAATTGGGGCAACGACGGAGTCTCGGGCTCGTCAGTTTTCGGAATCCCTACCTGAACGATTCGTTGACCTCGTTTCAGGCGGACATCTATAGCACGATGACCAACTATCTCACGTATTTCGAACGCAAGACCGGCGTAAGTACGACGTTCGGCCGCTGGTTTTCGGAGTATATCTTTGGCAGCATCACGCCATTTGCCGAATCGCTTCGCTACAGCGATGCCACGGCGGATGCGCCCGAATTCATCCTGCTGCAGGTTGGAAAGCAGTCGTCCACCGGTGTGCGCACCATCATTGCGCGGGATACGCGCGACTACTTCTTGGATCCGCGAACCGGGTTGCGGACGAGCCTGGGGTTCGACTTCGGTACCTCCACCCTCGGAGGCACCAACGATTTCTATCGGGTGACGGCGGACGTCATCAAGTACACGCCGCTGCTCTTCGATACACGGTTCTCCATCCGCGGCCGGTACGGGCAAGTCGATGGGTATAACGGCAAGCCGATCCCGTTGGCCGAGCGGTATTTTGTCGGTGGGATCAATACGATGCGCGGTTTCGTCTTCGGCCGGGCCGGACCTGTGACCCCGAGCGGGTCGCTGTTGGGTGCGGCGAAGGAGTTGATCTTCAATTTCGACTTCATCTTCCCCATTTCATCCGAAGCCAAACTTAACGGGGTGTTGTTCTTCGATTATGGGAAGGGGTTCGGCGAGAACGAAAAGCTCAGCTTCGACCTGCGGAAGGCGGCCGGGCTGGAGGTCCGGTGGATTTCCCCGTTCGGGCCCTTGCGAGCCGCCTACGGGATCAATCTTGACGCGCAGTCGAACGAACGGGTCGGCGTCTTCGAGTTTACAGTGGGCTCGCTCTTCTGATGCGGTCGTGAGCTGGTGTGCAGACCACGAGCGGTAGGAGGTCGTGTATGTGGAAGTGGGAACAAGGGATGGCGCTCGTGCTGGGGGGGCTGTGCGTGGTCCTGACAGGGTGCACCAAGCCGGTCCAGGTGCCGGAGGGCCGCGTCGGAGTCCTTGATGTGCAACGGGTACTGAGCGACAGTAACCCGGGCAAGAAGGCCAAGGATACACTGGCCACGTTCACGAAAAATCGGCAAACGCTGATCGAATTGGACGAGCGGGAATTGCGCCGAATGGAAGAGGACTTCGTGAAGCAGGGGAGCGTCCTCAGCCCCTCGGCCAAGCGCGATCGGGAGGAAGCCTTCCGACGCCGGATGGCCGAGTATCAGCAGAAGGCCGCCGAGATGAACCGGGAGGTGCAGGAAAAACAGAAGGAAGTTCTGGACGCGTTTCGCGACCGGATGGAACGGATCGTACAAAAGATCGCGAAGTCGATGGGACTCCAGCTGGTAGTGGAGAAGGGGCGCGGAACGCCCACCCTGTATAATGACGACTCGCTGGATCTCTCGCAGCGCGTCATCGATGATTTGAACAAAGAATGAGGGGGAGCGGAGGGGGACGTGATGAGGACACGACACACAACGCGGGGGAGGGGCCGGTTGGGAGGGGGGGCGCTTGCGGTGGTGATGACAGTGGGGCTGTGGGCGCCGGCTTGGGCCAGCGAGAAGATGATCGTAGGGGTGATGAATCAGCAAACGATCATTGAGAAATCAAAAGCGGGTCAAAAAGCGCTCGAAGAATTGAAAGCCTATTCGTCGGCCCGGCAGAAGATTATTGCGTCCGACGAGGCCGAATTGCGGGAATTGGAGAAGACGGTTCAAGACGCGAACTTGAAAGAAGAAGACCGTCGCGAGAAGGAGGGGCAGCTGCGCGGCCGGTTCGAGGCCTACCAGCGTCGGATCCAGGACTTCAATCGCGAGATTCAGGGCAAGCAGCGCGAAATGGTGGAGGAGTACTCCAAGCGCATCGGCGAGGCGGCCCAGGCGGTGGCGCAACGCCGAGGGTACGTGGCGGTGCTGGACGAGGGGTCGGAAGGCAACGTGCGTATCGTGATTTACCATCATGCCTCGATCGATGTGACGGACGAGATCATCAAGGAATTCGACAAGCGGTCCCAGGGGCAATAGCCAGGGGAGGCCGCGGGGATGCAGGGAAGGAGCTCGATTCATGCCTGAATTGACGATCACAGACATTCTCGGGGTGCTGCCGCATCGCTATCCGTTCCTGTTGGTGGATCGGATCGCCGATTGGGAGCCCAACGTGCGGATCGTGGGTCTCAAGAACGTGACGGTCAACGAGCCGTTTTTCCCGGGCCATTTCCCGGGGCGGCCGATCATGCCGGGCGTGTTGATTGTCGAAGCCATGGCACAAGTCGGTGGTGTGCTCGCCTTCAAGTCGTCCCCGCTCGGCGGCAAGCCGGCCGTGTACTTGACCGGGGTCGACGAGGCCAAGTTCCGCAAGCCGGTGGTGCCGGGCGACCAACTCCGGTTCGAAATCACCGTGGTGAAACGGCGCCCGCCGTTTTGGAAGATGCACGGGCAGGCCTTCGTCGGCGACACCATGGTGTGCGAAGCGGATATTACCGCCATGGTGACGGAAGAAGGCGCGGGTGGAGCGGGGGCCTGACCCTGCAGCAGCTTTCCTGGACGGATGGGCTTCGGACAATCGACCTTCGGAAGGAGACGGCGTGAACATACATCCAACAGCGATCGTTCATCCCAAAGCGCAATTGGCGTCGGACGTCAGCATCGGTCCCTATTGCGTGGTTGGGGAACACGTCACGATCGGCAAGGGCACGCGGCTGCTGTCGCATGTGGCCGTTGAGGGATGGACGGAGATCGGCGAGCGGAACGAGATCCATCCCTTCGCCTCCATCGGTGGGCCCCCGCAGCACTTGGGATATAAAGGGGAGCCCACGAAAGTGGTCATCGGGAACGACAATATCCTGCGGGAGTACGTGACCGTGAATCGGGCCACGGTCTCGGGCGGGGGACTCACCAGTATCGGGCATCACAATTTCCTGATGGCGTATGTGCATCTGGCCCACGATTGCCGGTTGGGCAACCATTTGATCGTGGCCAATTCGGCGAATTTTGCCGGTCACATCACGGTGGGCGACCACGCGATTATTGGCGGGCTCACGGGGGTGCACCAGTTTGTGCGGATCGGCGCCTATGCCATGGTCGGCGGATGCTGCGCGGTGGGGCAGGATGTGCCGCCGTTCACGCGCGCCGCGGGCGGCTACCGAGCCCGCTTGTACGGCTTGAATAGCATCGGGCTCAAACGGCACCAATTCTCCGGCGAGCGGATCGGGGCGTTGAAGAAAGCCTTCGACCTGCTGTTCCGGGAGGGACACCGCTTGGCTGAGGCGGCCAAGGTCGCGCGAGAACGGTTTGATGGCAACAGCGACGTGAAAGAGATGCTGGCGTTTTTCGAAGGAACCAAGCGAGGCATTTGCCGCGCCGCGTCGGCAGAGGAAGAGGCGGATGAGTGAACACTCCCTTGCGGCGCCGCCTGACCTCGGGCCTGGCGGCGCGCTCGGCTTGATCGCCGGGAACGGTCGCTTCCCGATCATTTTTGCCGACAACGCCCGGCGGCTGGGCTACCGCGTCTGCGCGGTCGCGCATGTCGGCGAAACGGATCCGGTGTTGGCGAACCATGTCGACCGGATCCACTGGGTCAAGATCGGGCAGCTCAACAAACTGGTGGATGCCTTCAAGCGAGAGGGGGTGACCCAAGCCGTGATGTTGGGGGGCATCAAGAAAACACACGTCTTCACGACCGTGCGCCCGGACTTGCGGACCCTCGCGCTGGCCGCGCGCCTGGCCATTTGGCGAGACGACGATATTCTACGGGAATTTGCCGCCGAATTGGAGCGCGAGGGAATCGTGATCCGCGAATCGACCTTCGGCCTGGAAGGTGTCCTCGTCGAGGAAGGGGTGTTGTCCAAGCGGACGCCGACGGAGAAGGAATGGGACGATATCCGGTATGGGTGGGAGGTGGCCCGTGAAATCGGGCGGCTCGACATCGGTCAATGTGTGGTGGTGAAAGACCGTGTGGTCGTGGCGGTCGAAGCGGTGGAAGGCACGGACGGCGCCATCCGCCGCGGCGGCGAATTGGCCGAGGGGGGGGCTGTCGTCATCAAGCGGTGCAAGCCCCAGCAGGATCTTCGGTTCGACCTGCCGGCGATCGGTCCGCGCACGATCGATACAATGGTAGCCGTCAAAGCCAAGGTGCTGGTCGCGGAGGCCGGCCGTAGCGTGGTGCTGGATCGGGACGAGATGCTGGCCAGAGCCAACAAGGCACGCATTGCCGTCGTGGGGTTGAAAGGAGCGTGACGCGCATCCGATGGCACCGTTGAAGGTCGGCGTCTTGGGAGTCGGGCACTTGGGGCAGCATCACGCTCGGCTTTATGCCGCCCTGCCTGAAACGACGTTAGCCGGTATCTTTGACACCGACTCCGCGCGAGCCGCGCAGATCGCCGAACGGCATGGCTGCCCCGTGTTTGCCACCCCCGAGGCACTCATTGCCGGCGTCGAGGCCGTGAGCGTCGCGGTGCCGACTACCTTCCACCATCGGCTGGCCAAACTCTGTTTGCAGCAAGGCCGACACGTGTTGGTCGAAAAACCGATCGCGGTGACCGTGGAGGAGGCCCAGGAATTGGTGGACCTCGCCTCCGCTCGCCGGTGTGTGCTCCAGGTCGGGCACAGCGAGCGGTTCAATCCCATCATGCTGGCGGTCCGGGACCGGATCAGTGCCCCTGGGTTTATCGAGGCCCACCGGCTGGCACCCTTCAGCGAACGGGGCACCGACGTGGATGTAGTGCTGGATCTCATGATTCACGATTTGGACATCGTGCTCTCGTTGACGAAGAGCCCGGTCGAGTCGGTCGTAGCGGCCGGTGTGCCGGTCCTCTCGTCCCGGGTTGATATCGCCAATGCCCGGCTTCAGTTCGCCAACGGCTGTGTGGCGAATCTCACCGCCAGTCGGGTGTCCGCAAGCCGGCTGCGCCGATGCCGTGTCTTTCAGCGGGACGGGTATGTCTCGGTCGATTTTCAAACGCGGCAGGCCGTCATCGCCCACCGGAAGACGGGGGAGGGGACGAAACCGACGCTGGAGATAGAGCATCTCCAGGGGTCGGATGAGGAGCCCTTGAAGTTGCAATTGGCGTCTTTCGTGCGTGCCGTGACTCAGCGCGTGCCGGCGGTGGTCTCCGGGGAGGCGGGAACGGCTGCGCTGGCCTTGGCCCACCGAATTCGCGACGCCATCGACGCCTATTGGGCTCGTCTCGAGCAGGCAGGGGCCACGGGTTCGGGGAGCCGCTAGCGATCGTTCACCGTCTGATGCCGACACCCCGGGGGGTGCGGAGGGAGAACGTTGTGCCGAAGGTGTTGATCGTGACCGGCGAAGCCTCGGGAGATCAGCACGGAGCCAATTTGGCCGAGGCGCTTCGGGCGGCCGACCCCACCGTGGAGTTGCATGGCATCGGCGGCGCCCGAATGGCGGCCGCGGGGGTGCGCCAACTGCAGGGATTGCGCCGGTTGGACCACATGGGGTTGGCCGGGCTCACGGTGCTTCGCGACGGCTATTACAACTACCGCCGGATTGCCGAGTACCTGCGAAAGGAGCGGTTCCATGCGGTGGTCCTCATCGACAACGCGGGCCTGAACCTTCGGCTGGCCAAAGTTGCCAAGGCCGCGGGCCATCGGGTGGTCTACTACATCGCGCCGCAGATCTGGGCCTCCCGCCCCAAACGCATTGAGGTGATCAAGCGGGTGGTGGATCTCGTATTGGTCATCTTCCCGTTCGAGCCTCCTATCTATGAGCGGGCGGGCGTGGCCTGCCGGTATGTGGGGCATCCACTATTGGATCAGGTGGCCCCGCACTATGACGTGGCCGTGTTGCGGCAGCAGTTCGGGGTGGCGGGGGACGGGCCGGTCATCGGTCTGTTGCCGGGGAGTCGCGTCCGCGAGATCGATATGCTGTTGCCGCCGATGCTGGATGCCGCCCGCCGAATTCAAGTGGCGCTGCCTGAATGCCGGTTCGTCTTGGCCCAGGCCTCATCGGTGTCCGATGGGTTGCTGGCGCGGCACCTGGGGACGTCGGCCGTTCCGGTGACGGTCATCTCTGGGCGTCCGAGCGAGGTCATGGCGTCTGCCGATCTGCTGCTGGTGGCCTCCGGGACGGCCACCTTGCAGGCGGCGTTGGTGGGCACCCCCATGATTTTGACCTACAAGACCACCTGGCTGACCTATCACATTGTCCGCCGCGTGATCCTCGTTGAATGGATCGGTTTGGTCAATATTCTGGCCGGCCGCGAGGTGGTGCCGGAATTGATTCAGCATGAGGCCACCGGGGAGCGGCTGAGTCAGGAAAGCATCCGACTCTTGCGGGATCGCGCCGCGTACGACAAGATGAAGCACGCGCTGTTTGAGGTGCGACGGTCACTGGGGCCGCCGGGCGCGTCCACGCGGGCCGCGCAGGCGGTGCTTGAGGTATGTGCGGCATGATGATCTATCGACGGTTGCTGGCGTATCTGCGTCCGTATCAGCTCCGGCTGTTGGGGGCGGTGATCTGTTCGGGGCTGGTGGCCGCCTTTTCGGGCGTCTATGCCTGGCTGGTTCGGCCCGTGCTGGACGGGCTGTTCATCAGCAAAGACGAAACGCTCCTCGTCGTCCTGCCGCTCGCGATTCTGGCCGTCGCGGTGCTGAAGGGCGTCAGCAGTTACGGACAGAGCTATCTGATGAATTATGTCGGGTATCGGGTCGTGACGGACGTGCGGCAGCGCCTGTTCGAGAAGATTCTCCGGCTGCCGGTGGCCTACCATGATGCCAACAATTCCGGTCATCTCGTGGCTCGGGTGGTCAACGACGTCAACATGATGAACAATGCCGTCTCCGGGGTCCTGAAAGACCTGGTCCAGCAAGGGCTGACGTTTCTCGTCATGGTCGGCGTTACCTTCTATCAAAACTGGAAGTTGGCCTCTCTGTCCCTGCTGGTTATTCCCCTGGCCGGCTATACCATGGCGAGCATGGGACGGCGCCTGCGCCGCATTTTCAGCCGAGGTTTGGAGCAGTTCGGCGACATGACGACGTCGCTGCAGGAGACCTTGGGCGGCATCCGGATCGTCAAGGCGTTCAACCGGGAGGCGCTGGCAGCGGACCGATTCCATGAGGGCAACCGAGCCGTCTGGGCTAGTTGGATGAAGTCCATCCAAGTGGGATCCCTGGGATCCTCCCACATGGAGGTGATCGGCGTCTTGGGCGTGGCCGGCATCATCTGGTACGGCGGGTACCTGGTCATTCATGGGGAGATGACACCGGGCGCGTTCTTTTCGTTTCTGACGGCGATGTTTCTCGCGTATACGCCAATTCGGAAATTGTCCGGCGCCAACAATACCATTCAGCAGGCCGTGGCCGCGGCCGACCGCGTGTTTGCCGTGTTGGATTTGCCGGATGAAGAGCAGGTGAATCCTGGCGTGCAAACCATGCCGCACATTGCGCGCTCGCTTGAGTTTCGCGGAGTGAGCCTGACCTATCCCGGCCATACGGTGCCGGCCTTGGACGGGGTCGACCTGACGGTGGGGGTGGGGGACGTCATCGCGCTGGTGGGAAGCAGCGGAAGCGGCAAGACCACGTTGGTCAGTCTGGTGCCGCGGTTCTATGAACCGACGGCCGGGGCGGTGCTGATCGACGGTGCCGATATTCGCACCTATACCCTGAGTAGCTTGCGGGCACAGATCGGGATCGTGTCACAAGAGGTCACGCTGTTCGACGATTCCGTGAGTTTCAACATCGCCTATGGACGGGAACAGGCCACCGAAGATGAGATTGTCGCGGCGGCCAAGGCCGCCCATGCCCACGACTTCATCAGTCGTTTGCCGGACGGGTATCGCACCCGGATCGGTGAGCATGGCGTCAAGCTGTCGGGTGGGGAGCGACAGCGGTTGGCGATTGCGCGGGCGATTCTGCGCGATCCACCGATTCTGATTCTGGACGAGGCGACGTCGGCCCTCGACACCGAGTCGGAGCGCGTGGTGCAGTTGGCGCTCGGCAATCTCATGAAGAATCGGACGACGTTGGTCATTGCCCATCGCTTGTCGACCATTCAGAATGCCGACCGCATCGTCGTGCTCAGCCGGGGGCGCATCGTCGAAGTGGGCACGCACGAACAATTGCTGCAGCGGAACGGCACCTACCGGCGCCTGCACAGCATGCAGTTCCAGGAAGTGCCGTCCGACGCGTCGTAGCCGGGAGTGAGGAGCTGGATCCGTGTCATTCGAGAATTGGCTGAAATTGTCCGTGGCGCCCCCGCTTGGGGCGGCCGTGATTCGCGCCCTGGCGGCCTCCATCCGGATGGAGCGCCGTGGCGCGGAAGTGATGGACGAGTACTATCGCCATGGGCGATCAATGATTTTCGCCTTTTGGCATAGCCGGCAATTGATGATGCCGGTGGCCTATCGCGGGCGGCAGATTCACGTGCTGATCAGCCGCCATCGGGACGGCGAAATCATCGCCCGGATCATCTCCCGTTTCGGATTTCGTGCCGTGCGCGGGTCGACGACGCGCGGGGGGGTCCCCGCATTGCGGGAGTTGATTCGGGTCGGGCGACAAGGGCACGATGTGTGTGTGACGCCGGACGGACCGAAGGGACCGGCCCAGGTGGCGCAGGCCGGGGTGGTCGAATTGGCGAAGGCCACCGGGCTGCCGATCGTCCCCGTCACCTTTGCCTGCTCAAAAAAAAACTTTGCGGCAGTTGGGATCGCTTCATGATCCCGCTCCCGTTTTCCCGTGGGCTGTTTCTCTGGGGCCGTCCGATCGAGGTACCGGCCGACGCGGGCACGCCGGAGATGGAGGCCGCCCGGCAGCGGCTCCAGGACGAACTCAATCGCATTACGGCCGAGGCCGATGCCGCGGTGACGGAACGGTAGCGCCCGGCGCAGTCGGTCAGCTCGAGTGACGGTCGTATGGTGCTCTGGGTCTACAATGTGCTGCTTGTCCTCGCGTTCCCGGCCATTCTGGCCGTGTTGCTGAGCAAGGCGCGCTCTCGGCCGGGCCTCCCGGCTCGATTAGGATGGCAGCTCCCGCCGGAGAGGGGGGCGACCGCGCTCGGCAACCGAGCCATTTGGATTCATGCGGTGTCGCTGGGCGAAGTCGTGGCCGTAGCTCCCTTAGTCAAGGCGCTGCATCGCCAGGATCCTTCCCGTTCCATCGTGGTCTCGACGGTGACTGAAACCGGCCGAGAAGCCGTCCTCGATCGGTTAGCGGGGGTTGCGACGCATTGTTACGCGCCGCTGGACTATCGAGGCATCGTCCGGCGATATGTGCGCCGGGTGCGCCCGGCGGTCTATGTCTTCGTCGAAACGGAACTCTGGCCGAATCTGCTCAGTGTGATGCGGGCCGAAGGTGTCCCCACCATCCTCGTGAACGGGCGGATTTCCAGCCGGTCGTTCGCCCGGCAACAGTGGCCGATCGTTCGCACCGTCTACCGAGAGGTGCTCACACGGATTTCTCTCTGCCTCATGCAGTCGACTCGCGATGCCGCGCGCGTGGTCGCCCTGGGCGCGCCTGCCGATCGAGTGCGCACGACGGGGAACATCAAGTTCGACCAACCGCTTCCGAGTGTGCCGGCGGCCCAATTGGACCCGATTCGGCGCTGGGTGACGCGGGCGCCGCAGGCGGTGGTGGTGGTGGCGGGGAGTACACATCCGGGCGAAGAGACGAAGGTGCTGGAGGCCTGTGCGTCGGTGCGCAAGGCCGGGCACCCCGTGCGGGTGGTGATGGCACCCCGCCATATCGAGCGGGCCTCCGAGTTGGCGCAGCTCTTGGCGACCCACGGTATTCCGTTCGTGCGGCGGAGCCAGCTCGCCGCGGCCGGACCGGCCGATGAGGACGCGTGGGTCTTGTTGTTGGATACGCGCGGCGAACTGGGTGCGGTCTATCAATTCGCAACGGTCGCCTTCGTCGGCGGGACACTCGTGCCGCTCGGCGGTCACAATCTGTTGGAGCCGGCGGCCTGGGGCAAGCCCGTGGTCTATGGGCCCCATACCGACCATTGCCAGGAAAGCGCCCGCGCGTTGGAGGCGGCCGGTGGGGGCGTACGGGTTGCTGATGCGGCAGCCTTGGCCCGACAAGTGATTCGCTGGTGCGAGGATGAAGCGGCACGGACGATTGCGGGACAGGCCGCCCAAGGTGCGGTTCGCGAGAATCAAGGCGCGCTGGAGCAGTGTCGGGTGGCGATCGAATCAGTGCTCGCCGGCCTGCCTTCGGCGGCGGGCCCGCGGTGAAAGGATCGGAAGGATGAACGCAGCCGTCGACCTCGAGTCGACCATCGTGCCGTCGCTGCCTGTGTGGCAGCGGATGGTCGCGTGGCCCTATGCCTGGATCACGAAAACTCGCATTGCGCTCTATCGCAACGGTTCCTTGTCCACCCGGCGGCTGCCGCGGCGGGTGATCAGCGTCGGCAATCTGACCGTCGGGGGAACGGGCAAGACGCCGATGGTCATTTGGATCGTCCAGCATCTGTTGACGCAGGGACGGCGGGTGGCCGTGTTGAGCCGAGGGTACCGGCGCACCAGCAAGGCCTCGCAACTCCTCGTGTCGGACGGCCATGCCATGCGGGCGACGCCGGCCGAGGCGGGCGACGAACCGTTTCTGATTGCCCGCCGCTGTCCCCGTGCCGTGGTGGCCGTGGGAGCGGACCGGTATGCCGTCGGCCAGTGGATTCTGGAACGGTTCGCGATCGACGACTTGGTGCTCGACGACGGGTTTCAACATGTGCAATTGGCGCGGGACGTGAATCTCCTGTTGATCGACGCGACGGACGCCGCGGGGCTGGCCGGCGTGTTGCCCACAGGGCGGCTCCGCGAACCGCTGAGCGCGGCCGCCCGGGCGTCCGCGATCGTGTTCACGCGAACGGCAGAGGGCTCGGCGCCGTCTGCGATCCAGACACATCTAGAAGGTGCGTTGGGGAAGGCCGTGGATCCGATCCAGGTGGCCTTCGAGCCCGAGGAACTTGTCCACATCATGAAGGGGCTGGTGTTGCCCCCAAACGGTGTGCAGGGACGGGGGGTGGTGGCGGTCAGTGGCGTCGGCAATCCTGCCTCGTTCGGGCGGACGCTGACGTCGATGGGACTGCGGGTGCTCGACCATGTCGTCTTCCGCGACCACCATGCCTATAGCGCACTTGATGTGTCGGCGGTCCAGCGCCGCGCCCATGCCTGTCGCGCCGATTTCGTGGTGACGACCGAGAAAGATGCCTGCAAGCTGGTGGAGCTGCTGGGGCCGAGCGATGCCTGGTGGGCGGTCCGCCTCCAGGCCAAACCCTGGGCCGGGGTGGACCAGTTGCACCAGCTGCTGGCTCCGCCCCCGGAGGCCGCGCGTGACGCGGGTGCCTAACGACTCGATCGCCAGGGTGCTGGTGCGCGTGCCGAATTGGCTGGGCGACGCCGTCATGTGCGAGCCGGCGATCCGGGCGGCGCGAGACGGCTTTCCTCGCGCCACGATCACCATCCTGGCGCGTCCGGCGGTCGCGGAGTTGTTGGCGGGGCATCCGGCTGTGGCGCAGACGATCGTGTACGAGCATCGCGGGCGCCATGCCGGTCTCGCCGGGAAATGGGCGCTCGGTCGCGAACTGCGCGCCGGGCGGTACGACGCCGCCATCCTGTTTCAGAACGCATTTGAAGCCGCGGTGTTGGCATGCCTTGGGACCATCCCCCGCCGGTTGGGTTATGCGACGGACGGCCGCGGCTTCCTTCTGACGGAGGCGGTGCCGGTTCCGACACAGCCCGCGCAGCAGGTCCACTACTACCTCGATCTGCTGCGAGCCACCGGGTGGCAGGGGCCCGTCCATGCCCCTCGATTGTATCTGCGGGACGACGAGCGGACGGCGATGGCACGCCGCCTCACGGACGCCGGAGTCGGCGCACAGGAGCAGCTGATCGGCGTCAATCCCGGGTCGACCTACGGGGGCGCGAAACGATGGCTTCCCGAACGGTTTGCCGAAGCGGCCGTGCGCCTCCTGGAGCGTGTCCGTCGCCAATCGGCAACGTCGGCGCGCGCGGTGATCCTCGGAGCGGCCGGCGAGGAAGCCTTGGGCGAACAGATCGCGCGCCAGATTGGGCCCGACACGCTCGTGTGGTCAGGGCGAACGTCCATTCGCGAATTAATGGCCGTGACGGCTCGCTGCCGTCTGTATCTCACCAACGATACCGGCCCCATGCATCTGGCGGCCGCCTTCGGGGTGCCGTTGGTGGCAGTGTTCGGCCCGACTGATTGGCGGACCACGGCGCCCTTCGGCGATCAGCATGCGTTGGTTCGCCAACCGGTGGACTGTGCTCCCTGCCTCTTGCGCGAATGTCCGATTGACCATCGTTGTATGACCGGGGTCACGGCAAACCACGTGGTCGAGGCTGCCGAACGGGTGCTGGATGCCACGGCCTCCACGGTGCCGTCTGGGTCTAGCGATCTAACGGGTGTGACCGTCTATCTCGATCGCGATGGCACGCTTATTCGCGATGTCGGCTATCTGAACGATCCCGCGCGCCTCGAATGGCTGCCGGGCGTGGTGGAGGGGTTGGCTCGACTCCGGGCGGCTGGCGCCCGATTGGTGGTCGTGACGAATCAATCGGGCATTGCCCGCGGTCGTGTCACACCCCAGCAGTTGACGGCCATTCATGCGCGGATGACGGCCGATTTGGCAGGCGCCGGGGTGCGGCTGTCGGGGCTCTATCTATGTCCGCATCATCCGGACGATGGCTGCGCCTGTCGCAAGCCTCAGACGGGGATGGTTGAGCAAAGCCGCCGGGAGGCGGGGGCCGTGCCACGATGGGAATACGTCATCGGCGATGCCGACCGAGACATCGAATTGGGTCGGCGGATCGGGGCGCGTACCGTGCGAATGGCTGGGTCGGACCAAACCCGCCCGGCGGTCGTTTCAGACCGGACGGTGTCCGTCTTTTCAGACGCAGTGGCGTGGATTCTCGAGGATGCCGCACAACGCCGCAGCCCGTAGCCCCTGGACGCGAGGCGGAAGAGGTCGGCAGGGTGACGTCCCCCTGGACACGGCGGCCATGGCAGTCGCGCCTCACGTGACGGCGTTTTCAACCCCCGATGGAAGGATTGAGCCCATGAAGCGCTTCCCATTGGGCAACAAGCCGTGCGTCTGGATCCCACCTGGGGTTTACGGTTTCCTGCCCTTCCTCCATGTCATAGCTAGTGGTGTAGGCTCCTGCCGCTGACGTTGGAACCGTGAGGGGGGCGGTGGTCGTCTGTTCCACGCACCCGCTCCCCTCATTCCTCAGCGCGGCACCTCGTACCGGGGTTTCTCCCGTCTTACGGATCTGCTAGAGTGCACCCCGTGAGTCGGCGTGCTGTCGTTGTCCTACCGGGCGCCTGACGCCGTGTTGGTGCGCTTCCACCCTTCGCTCGCGATCTGGTGATGGCGTCTCCTGTCGAGATTTCACTCCCTGGTCCGGTCCACCGGCTGTTGCTGATCAAGCCCAGTTCGCTGGGCGATATCGTGCACGCCCTTCCGACGCTCGACGCCCTGCGCCGCCGGTTCCCTTCGGCGGAGATTTCATGGTTCGTCAAGGCGCAATGGGCAGGGATTCTCGAACGGGTGCGGGGGGTCGATCGCATCTGGCCGGTGGGGCCCGGTCTCTCGGATTGGCTGAGGGAAATCGGGCGACTCCGGGACCATGGCTTCGACCTGGTCGTCGACCTGCAGGGCCTCTTTCGCAGCGGGGCGGCGGCGTGGCTGACTGGGTGCGGGACGCGGGTCGGGTTTGCCAACGCGCGCGAAGGCAGCCCACTGTGTTATACCCATCGCGTCCCGGTCCCGACGCCGGAGATGCATGCCGTCGATCGGTATCGGTTGGTGGCGCGCGCGCTGGGCTGTGCGGAGACCGAGCCGTCGTTCCCCATCGTCCCCAGTCAGGCGGACGGCGCGCAGGTGCGGGCGCTGTTGAACGCTGTCGGGGTCGATCCGGAGTCCCGGTGGGTTGCCATGTTGGTTTCCGCGCGCTGGGCGACGAAGCGCTGGCCCGTGGCGTCCTTCGTGTCGGTGGCGCAACAGCTTCGGCGGCAGGGGATTCCGGTCGTGGTCATCGGGGCGGCGTCGGAGCGGGCGGAGGCGCAGGATGTGGCGATCAGGTCCGGAGCCCTGGATCTCTCCGGGCAGACGAGTCTCACGGTGTTGCCGGCGCTCCTGCAGGCGGCGGCCTGTTTGGTGACGAACGATTCAGGGCCCATGCATGTGGCGGCTGCGATGGGCACGCCGGTGGTGGCGATGTATGGGCCGACCAGCGCGGTGCGAACGGGGCCCTATGGTTCGCGGCACCGGGTGTTGACGGCGGCGGTCGCGTGCCGCCCCTGTTTTAGCCGGACCTGTCGCCAGGCGGTTCCGCTGGAGTGTTTGTCGTCGATCGGTCCTGAGCAGGTGGTGTCGGCCATCCGGCAGTCGTTAGGGTTGGAACTGAGCGTGACCACGCGATGAAATTGCTGATGTGCGAATCCAGCACGGCCATGGGGGGGCAGGAATTGGCGGTCCTGCTTCATGCGCAGGGGCTGCGGAAGCGAGGGTACGACCTGACACTCGTCACGGAGCCGGACAGCCCCATCGCCGATCTTGCTCGACGGGATGGTCTGCCACTGGTGACGCTGTGCATGCAGAAGTGGGCCTATCCGCTGGCGTTCGCGCGGATGCGAGGCTTGTTGAACGAGCTCCGCCCGGACCTCGTCCATGTGAACAGTTCCCGTGACAGTTGGATTGCCTCGTTGGCCGCCAGATCGGTCTCGCCCCGGGTGCCGGTTATCCGGACGCGCCATATCTCGACGCCGCTCAATCAGAATCTGACCACGCGGTGGCTGTACCGCTCCCTGCTGGACTATGTGATTGTGACCGGCGGCGAACTGACGCGGCGGGGGCTCGTGGAGCGGGACGGGTTGGCCGCGTCGAAGGTGTCGGCCTTTCCGATCGGCATCGACGTCGCTCATTTTCGCCCCGGCACGCCGGAGCGGGATCTGCGCGAGGAATTGGGGCTGCCCGCCGCGGAGGTGCTGGTCGGGTTGATCTCCTACTTGCGGAGCTACAAGGGGCATGAGTACTACATCGACGCCGCGGCGCGGGTGGCGGCGCGCCGCAAAGGGGTCACGTTTGTCATCAGCGGTCGCGGGCCGGAGGAGGGGCGATTGCGCGCGCGCATTGCCGAGCAGGGCGTCGAGCAGCGCGTGCGGATGCTGGGCTATCGCGAGGACCTGCTGAATGTCTTCCACTCGCTGGACCTGTTCGTGATTCCGTCCGTAGAAGGGGACACGATCCCTCAGGTGCTGATGCAGGCCCTGGCGGTCGGATTGCCGGTGGTCTCGACCACGGTCGGGTCGATTCCCGACGTGGTGCGTAACGGCGAGACCGGCTACGTGGTGCCCCCGCGGGACGCCGCGGCGCTGGCGGACCGGATTCGGGACCTCGTCGACAATCCCGCCCTGCGGAGCCGCATGGGCGAGGCCGGCCGTGCGTTGGTCGATCGTAGCTATTCGCTCGACCGGATGCTCGACGAGCTGGAGCGTATCTACCAACGGGTCGGGAAGGGGCGCTGAGGACGATGGGAGCGCCATCCATCCAGCCCCCCTCCGGGCCGCGCGTGTCGGCGGTGATCATCGCCTATAACGACGAGCCGAATATGCGTGCCTGTTTGGAGTCCATCACCTGGGCCGACGAAATCATCGTAGTCGATTCGTTCAGCATGGACCGGACTTCCGAGATCGCACGAGAGTTTACGCCCAAGGTCTTCCAACACGAGTTTCATGGGTTCGGCCGGTTGCGCAACGAATCGATCGCCCGTGCGTCGCACGAGTGGATTTTTAGTCTCGATTCCGACGAACGGTGCACACCGGAAGTGGAGGCGGAAGTGCGTCGGATCATGGCAGACCCACAGGCCGCCGATGCCTACTTTGTCCCACGGCGCAACCAGTTCCTGGGGCGCTGGATTCGGCACTGTGGGTTCTATCCCGACTACCGGCAGCCCCAGCTCTACCGAGCCGGGCGCCTGCGTTATCGGGAAGACATGGTCCACGAAGGGTTTGACGTCGACGGGCGAATCGGTTACATGACGCACGCGATCGTGCAGTTTCCGTTTCGGAACATCGACCATTATCTGGCCAAGATGGATCGGTATTCCGACCTCATGGCGCAACGGATGGTGTCGCAGGGGCGGCGGTTCCATGCGCATCAATTGGTGACGCACCCTCTGTTCACGTTCTTCAAAATGTATGTGGGGCGTCGCGGATGGCGGGATGGGATTCCCGGGCTGATTCTCTCTGGCCTCTACGGGTACTACACGTTCATCAAATACGCGAAGTTCTGGGAGTCTACGAGACATACATCATGAAATGGTTTAGATTTGCGGTGGTCAGGGTGGGTGGCCACTCGTCAGCGCGCCGATGGACGGGGGCCGCAGGCGGATTGCACCGGTTTGTCGTGTTGGGTGATCGATGAAAGTCAGTGGATTCACCTTCTGCCGCAATGCCGTTAAGTATGACTATCCGGTAGTAGAGTCCATCCGGTCGATTTTGCCGATTGTGGACGAGTTCATCGTCAATGTGGGCCGGTGCGACGACGGGACGTTGGAATTGATCGAAGGGATCGGGGATCCCAAGATCGTCATTTTGGAGTCGGTCTGGGACGAGTCGCTGCGGCAGGGGGGGCTAATCTATTCGCAACAGACCAACCTCGCACTTGCGAAGTGCACCGGCACCTGGGCCTTCTACATTCAGGCGGACGAGGTGGTGCATGAGGACGATCTGCCGGAGATTCGGCGTGCGATGGAAGCACAGGCGGGCAACCAGGCCGTGAAGGGGCTGCTCTTCCGGTATCTACATTTTGTCGGAGACTATTGGTCGTTGAATCCCTGGTATTATCACCGCGCCGTCCGTATCATTCGTAACAACGGGGAGGTGGAATCTTGCGGAGATGCGGTCGGGTTCCATCTGGCCGCCACCGGGCAGTATCTCCAGAGCGGGCCGAAAGAGTGGCTCGTCCCCTCCGGCGGACGTATGTTCCACTATGGGTGGGTGAAGGCGCCGCGCACGATGACCGCCAAGAAGCGCGAGCAAGCCGGGGTGTATCATGGTGATGCGCCGCCGGCGTCCGAATCGGTGTGGTTTCAGGCCGACGAAGCCCCGTTCAAGGAATACGAGATACTGAAGGAGTTTCGAGGCCGGCACCCGGTGGTGATGCAGGCGCGCGTCTCGGCTTCCGTGCGGCTGCGGCCTCGGGTCAACCGATGGCTCAATCCCCGTTTCTATCGCGAGGTCATGCAGCGTGGATTCCGCGGCTAGGCCCTCCCTCGACCTGACCGTTCTGGTCATTACGAAAAACGAGTCGCGCAATATCGCAGGCTGTCTGCAGTCCGTGGAGTGGGTACCGCGGCGACTCGTGATCGACGCTGAAAGCACCGACGACACGGTCCACGAAGCGCAAGCTCAGGGTGCGGAGGTATTCGTGCGCCCATGGCCAGGCTATGGGCCGCAGAAAAATTTCGGTCTCGATCAGGCCCGAAGCGAATGGGTCTTGATCGTCGACGCCGACGAACGGATCACGCCCGCGCTGGAAACCGAGATCCGGCGGACACTCGCCCCGCCGGTGGCGGTCGATGTGGCTGGGTTTGAAATCCCACGCCGGAATCATTTCTACGGCCGCTGCATTCAGCATGGCGGCATGTATCCGGACTATCAGCTTCGCCTCATTCGCCGCACCCTGTGCCGATATGACGATACGCGTCTGCATGAACGGCTGGTGGCGCAGGGGCGCGTCGTGCGATTGGCGGAGCCCATGGACCATCTCACCATGCCGACGATCGGGCATCATGCCAAGAAAATCGCCCTCTACTCGACGCTCGGCGCCGAGGAGAAACTGAAACGCCAGGCCCGTGTCACCGCCGGAGCCATTGCGGGCAACCATGTGGGAACGATCCTCAAGACCTATGTTCTGCGCGGGGCGATTCGCGACGGCGTTCATGGGCTGATCGTGTCGATCTTCGCGGGGATGTTCACCTTTCTGAAATACGCGAAGGCGTGGGAAGCGCAGGTGCCGCCGGTCGTGGAGCCGACGGAGCGAGGAGGCGGCCGTGCGGCTCGGCATTGAGGCGACGCCCATCCTGGGGGATCGCGGCGGGGTCGGGTGGTATCTGTATTTCCTGTTGCGCGGGTTGGTGCGGCTCCCTGACGACTATGAATTGTTTTGCTACGTGGAACCCGGCTATCGGGACCGGATCAAATGGGAACCCTGGATGGATGATCCGCGGCTTCGCTGGCGGGAGGCCAGCCGAAAGGCCATGCGCTGGCGTGGACGTTCCGATCGGCTGGATCTCTTCCACGGCCCCAATTTTCGGCTCCGGACGGAGGGCCGCTTCGGCGGGGTGGTCACGATTCACGATTTGTGGATGGATCGCCACCCGGAGTACTCACCCAAGCTCTTCCCCAACAAGTCGTCGAGTCATACGCGGCTTGCGGCCTGGCAGGCTCGCCGGGTGATCACTGACTCCTACGCCTCGGCACGCGAGATCAATGAGCTCTACGGACTGCCTATGGAACGGATTGTCGTCGTTCACTGCGGGATCGCGGAGGATTTCCACCCTGTCGACAACCAGGACGCACTGCGCGGGTTGAAGGGCCGCCTGGGGCTTGGGGCAGAGGGCTATGTGTTGTTCGTCGGCGGGGCCGATCCGCGGAAGAATCATCGAGGGTTCCTGGAGGCCGCCGCCTTGATGCGCGGGCGTCTGCTCGGCCGCAAGTTGGTCTTGATCGGCGACGCCGTGCACCGCCACGGCAACTATCACGAGACCGCTGCACGGTTGGGTTTGTCGGATGTCGTCGTGTGTCCCGGGCGTGTGCCGATGGATGAACTGCGGCTCCTCTATTCGCACGCGGACCTCTTTGCGTTTCCCAGCTTGTACGAAGGGTTCGGGATGCCGGTTCTGGAAGCGATGGCTTGCGGCGCCCCCGTCCTCACCTCCAATCGCAGTTCGTTGCTGGAAGTCGCCGGGACCGCCGCGTTGTTGGTGGACCCCGAGCAACCCTCCCAACTCGCTGAGGCCATGACGCGAGTGCTGGACCAGCCTGCGCTGGGCGAGTCGCTCCGGAAAAAAGGCTTTGCGCGTGTGCGGCGGTTCTCGTGGGACTTCGCCGCCCGGCAGGTCATGGCCGTCTATCGTGAGGCCTGCCGATCCCCTCTAGATGCCGACCGTCGTCATCGTGTGAGTGAGCGTCCGGTATTGTCGCGTCAAGCAGCTGGGCTGCGAGATACGGAAGGCGTGTTGCCCGCGAACGGCCATCCTCCGGGAACGATCCGGCGGGCGCTCATCATCAAGTTGCGGTACGTGGGCGATGTGCTCTTGGCTACAACGGTCCCGGCGGCCCTGCATGCGGCGTTTCCCGACGCGCATATCACCATGGCGGTCATGAAAGGCACCGAGGCGGTCTTGGCCGGGAACCCCCATGTCCATGATGTGTTGGTTGTGGACCGGAGTACCTTTTGGACGCAGACCGAGTTCTTTCAGGAAATTCGCCGGCGCGGGTTCGACTGCGTAATCGATCTGACGGGGAACGACCGCTCAGAATTGGCGTGTTTGTTGAGCGGGGCGGCCGTCCGGGTCGGTTTTCAAGAGGGCCGGCGCTGGCGGGGGCGGTTGGCCTACACGCATGAGTACGTCCCGCCTGCGCGGACGGTCCATCGCATCGACCGGGACCTGGGGGCGTTGGAGGCAATCGGCATCGTGCCAGGGGTCGAACGGCCTCGGCTTTATCTGTCGCCGGCGGAGGAGGCGGCGGCAGGGCAGCGTCTCCAGGAGCTTGGTCATCTTCCGAGCCAGGGGCCCTTGGTCATGCTCCATCCTGGCGCGCGCTACTGGTTCAAGACGTGGCCGCCCGAGCGGTTTTCCGCCTTGGTCGATCGGTTGGTGGATACGCTGGGGTGCCGTATTCTTCTGGCGGGCGGGCTGCAGGAGCAACCGATCGGCCGAGCGATCGAAGTGATCGCCGACGCGCCGCTCCTCAACTTGATCGGCTCAATCGGGTTGCGGGAGTATGCCGCCATTGTCAAGCGCTGTGCCTTGTTCGTCGGCAACGACAACGGGGCCATGCATATTGCGGCAGCCGTGGGGACGCCTGTCATCGGTCTCTTCGGACCGTCCGATCCGGCCGAATGGGCACCGGTAGGGCCCACCACGCAAATCTGCTATAAGGGTATGGATTGTCGGCAGTGCTTTCATCCCACCTGCCAGCGCGGCGAGCAAAACTGCATGCGCCAGATCTCGGTCGACGAGGTCTACGCCCTGGCGAGGGGGATTCTCGCACCGGGTCCCATTGCCGTGGGTTCGCTCCCGAGGGGCTCCACGTAGGCGGCTAGGGTTCGCGGATGTCGTGTCCCGGGTGGGCGATGGTGCGGGTGACCTAGGTGGCTGTTCGATGAGGGGGGCTGATGGCTGTACAACTGGGCACGTTTGCAGAGCTTCCAGAACATATCCGTCCCACCGACGTGGTGCTGGATGTGGGCGGAGGGATCCGTCCGTTGAGCCGTGCCAACTATGTGTTGGACTTCTTGGCCTGGGATCAACGGTATGCCGTGGAGCCATGGCTGACGGACGTCTGGCCGGCACCGTATTACACGAAGGAGACCTGGGTGCAGCGGGATTTCTGCTCTCGCGAGCCATGGCCCTTTCGGGACAAGCAATTCGACTTCGTGCTGTGCAAGGGGACGCTGGAGGACCTCAGAGACCCGATTTGGGTCTGTCAGGAAATGATGCGGGTGGGCAAGGCCGGGTACTTGGAAACTCCCACGCGGGTGCTCGAGAGTCTGCCCGGCATCGAGCGGAGCCGATATTGCGGCCATTCGCACCACCATTGGATGGTGGAGGCTGTGGAAGGCGGCGTCCGGTTCACCTTCAAACACGCCCAGTTGCATGCGTACAGCCGCTTTCATCCGACGGTCGGACCGCGCTTCGCCGCATCGGGCGTGCACCACAATCCGCTGGAGATTTTGGATCTCGCGAGTCGGCTGGCTGCGATAGTGAATCGTTGGTTTCGGACGCTCAATCCCAAATACCACACGTTGGGGATGTACTGGACGGAGTCGTTCGTGTGCTTTGAGCAGGTCCTCGTGGACAAGGGCGCGGTGGAGGCCGATTTCATGGCCTTCAAGCGATACTGCGAAGGATTGCCCGATCTCTGGGTGTCCAAACGGGCCGCGGCGCGTCTGCAGGGAAAGCGGGGGTAGGGCGAGTCTGTGGGGGCAGGGGCGGGTTTTCTCTGCGGCACAGCGACGACCGGATCCCCCGCGTGCGGCGGTTGGAGATTGCCGACCACGCAGCCTGGTAGGAGTGAGTACGCATGACGAAGGTTCCGGTTGTCCTGGATCTGGGCTGCGGGAGCAACAAAGTTGACGGCGCCTGGGGATTCGATTGTCGGCGGACCACCGGCATCGATGTGCTGGCAGATATTGAGCGTGGACTGCCCGTGAAGTCGAACTCGGTCGATGTCGTTTGGGTGCGGCACGTGCTGGAACACGTCCGTGACCTGATCGGGCTGATGGAAGAACTCTCCCGCATTTGCCGACCCGGCGGCCGTGTGGAGGTCGTGGTGCCGTACTACACATCCCGTGGCGCATTCCGCGATCCCACGCATGTGCGCTACATCACCGAAGACACCTTTCAGTACTTCGAACCACCGACCGACTACGGCATTCGCACCTCCTTCCGGATCGAACGGATCGTCTACGATGTGCGGAAGCCGTTTCGTTGGTTACCCGCCTATCTTCAGAAGCGTTGCCGTCGGTACTTATGGAATGTGGTCGACAACATGTCCGTGACCCTTCGAGTCGACAAAGATACGGCCTCCTGAATGGGGAACGGGGAGGCGCGGGCAGGCGTCCATCGCCCATATGAGAGTTTTATATCTCGCCGACCCGGCCCCCGACTATCTGGCTGATCAACTCTATGTCGGACTCTGCCGAGTGCTCGGGGTGGAGCAGGTTATCGACTTTCCCCGAAAGGCGGTCTATCACGACCCCGCACGGCGCCTCGCATATCTGCCGCAAGTGCTAGGGGGGGAGTTCCGGGAGGAAGAGGTCGCGTCCCTGATCCAGTCGGGCCAGGTGGATCTCGCGATTCTGTCGTCGCCTCGGGCGGCGATCATGACGGAGGTGGAAAGGCTCCGGGCACGCGTCAGGCTTCCACCCACCGCGATGGTGGATGGCGAGGATGATGCCGATATCCGTCACGATTTGGCCCGTCGCTATGCCTGCGCCCTCTATTTCAAGCGGGAATATCGCTGGCATGAGGCGGCTGGCTGGCGGGGGCGGATGGATCGCTGGCGTGCGTTCCGCACGAACCCCGAGTTGTTCGCTCGCACGCATCCGCTTCCCTTTTCCGTGATTCCTGGGGTCATGGAGCCGCCAGATGATCGCCCGCGGACGATCGATCTGTCCTATGTTGCTCGAGCCTCACACCCAAAGCGCGTGCGCGCGTGGCGGCTCCTTCATGGAGCCACGGACCTTCGGTGCGAAGCCTCCCTCTATGCCGAGCCGACCGATCGTCAGTCCAAATTACGAACGGGGTTGCCCCGGCTGCTGGTCAAGCTCAAGGGAGATCCGCGTGTGACCCCGGCTGAACAGGGGCACCGGCTGTCCTATGCCGAGTACCAGAACCTGCTGCGACGTTCCCAAATGGCCCTATCTATTCGCGGCGGTGGATTCGATACGCTGCGGTACTGGGAGATTGTTTCGGCGAAAACCCTGTTGATCTCCGAACCCCCGGATATCTGCATCCCCGACAATTTTGAGCATGGGAGGCACGCGCTGTTTTGCAAGCCAGACCTGAGCGATCTGGTGACGCTCGTGCGGCGATATGCGTCCGATGCGGCTGCCTGCGAGGCTATGGCGGAGGCGGGGTATCGCCACTTGCTCCGATTTCATACATGCGAGCGTCGGGCAGAGTATGTACTCGACCTCTGTCGCAAACACGTGTAGGCTCGGTGGCGGGGCACCAACAAGATCGCCAAGGGTCGGACGGAGCATGCTGCTTTCCGGAAGGGGTGAGAGAGTGGCGGTGCGTGTGGCGAGCGTCGGGTGGGAGGAAGCGCGATGAGGGCTGTGAAGCGCTGGCTGCAAAAGTTCGGCCTGCGGACCGCTCGGCCCATGGGCCCGTTCATGGCCAACCACCCGGACTACACCGGACTGTCGATCGGAGCGTGGACCTACGGTTTGCCTCGTGTCCCGCGAGGAGACGATGGGACGACGCTTCGAGTCGGACGCTTTTGCTCCTTTGCCTCTGGGGTCACGATCCTGACCGGTTGCGACCATCGTGCGGATTGGATTTCCACCTATCCCTTCCACCTGTTAGGTGGCGACACCACCCGGTTGCCGTATGCGTCCCGATCCAAGGGGGACGTGGTGATCGGGCATGATGTGTGGGTGGCTACCGACGCGCTCATTCTTTCCGGTGTCACAATCGGAAACGGCGCGGTCGTGGCAGCGCGTAGCGTGGTGACCAAGGATGTGCCGCCCTACGCGATCGTGGCCGGGGTGCCCGCCCGCGTGGTGAAATATCGCTTCGACCCAGGGACCATTGCGGCGCTGCAGTCCATCGCCTGGTGGGATTGGCCGATCGAGCGAATTCGTGAAGCCGCGCCGCTGTTGATGTCATCGAATATGGAGGCCTTTCTCCAACGGTATCGCCCGAGTGGCGCATGATGTCAGGTTGCCTGCTGATGGGAGACACGTGACGCCAGATAGGACCGTCCTCTTCATTCATGGCATTGGGGAAATCGGGGGCGCCGAACGGGAGCTCCTGATATACACGGAGCACTTACCCTCGGCAGGCTATGTCCCGATGGTGGTGTGTCCGGACGGCGGGCCGTTCCGTGCAGAATTGCATCGGCGTGGAATCTCGACGCTGGGAGCCGCCTTCCCGCCCTGGCGGAAACTCGCCGGCATTTGGAAACGCTTTCCGTCCATTTGGGCCTTGCGAGCCTTGCTCGAGGAGGTGAAGCCGGCACTGGTGCATGTCAACGAGTTCTGGTGGGTGCCGCAGACCTTGCGGGCCCTGTCCCCCCGCCTGCGGGACCGTACGCCGGTGGTGGCGCATTTTCGCCAGGACTTGCCGGTCGAAAAGGTTCGGCAATACGAGCTGGTTCACGTTGACGAGGTCTGCGCCGTCTCGGAGGCCGTGGCCACCACGCTACGAACCGGCGGTGTCCCAGCCGAGCGCGTTCACGTCGTGCATAGCGGTCTGGGTGGGGAGTGGTTCACGGGGAGCGCGTCCCAGGCTCGAGCGGCGGCGCGGCGACGGCTGCATCTCTCCGACGAGGCGCTCGTGTTCGTGACGGTCGCCAATCTCTTCGAGCGAAAGGGCTACCACGTGGCCTTCCACGCGCTCGCGGAAATCGTGCGGAACCATCGGCCCGTAACCTACTTTGTCGTGGGTGAGGGCGATGAGGCGTATGAGCGGCAACTGCGCCAATTGACGACGGCATTGGCTCTCGCAGACACGATCCAGTTCGTCGGGTTCCAGTCGGACATTCGGGTGTATTTGGATGCGGCAGACGTCTATCTCCAGCCGGCGTTGATGGAGGGCTTTGGCATCGCCGTTTTGGAGGCCATGGCGTGCGGCTGTGCGGTGGTGGCCTCACGAACGGGCGGCATCCCGGACATGGTGGTGGAGGGGGAGACGGGTGTGCTGGTGCCGCCGGGGCAGGTGGAAGACCTGGCCCGTGCCATAACGTGTCTGGCCGGAGATGCGCAACGGCGTAGAGCCATGGGTGAGGCCGGGCGGCGTCGGGCCATGGCTCATTTTTCGGTGGAGCGAATGATGACACAGGTCACAGAGGTGTACCGGGTGGCCGGTGAGCGCCGGGCGGCTACAGAGGGAGTGAGACGGTGAAGGAGACAACAGCGACGGAGACGGCGGGTGCCCCGTTTGTCGGCGCCAGCCTGGTGATCCCGGTGTATAACCAACTTGAGTACACCAAGCAGTGTGTGGAGTCGATTCTGGCGCGAACCGGTGCCCCGTTTGAACTGATTATCGTCGACAATGCGTCGACGGATGGCACCAGAGAGTATCTCAAGACGCTTCCGGCCACCGTCATTACCAACGACCAGAATCTCGGTTGCGCCAAGGCGTGGAATCAGGGGGTTCGAGCCAGTCGAGGTGACCTGATTGCCATTCTTAACAATGACATTGTGGTGACGAACGGCTGGTTGACCGGGCTGCGGCGGTTCCTTGAGGACCAGGGGCATGGGATCGTGTCGCCGGCGGCGCGCGAGGGCTACCTGGACTACGATCTTGAGGCCTATGCGCGCACTTTCACGGTGCGCTGTGGGACCGCCGTCCGCCACGAACTCTATGGAGCCTGCCTGGTGATCGCTCGCCGCGTGTTCGACCGCATCGGGTTGTTCGACGAGGCGTTCGGGTATGGCGGCTGCGAGGATGTCGATTTTCATTGGCGTGCGCTGGAGGCCGGCTTTCGCGTGGCGATCACCGGGTCGGTATTGATTCACCATTTCAGCAAGGTGACGCAGACCGCGATCGTCCGCACGGAGCGGCGGAACTATTCCGATGCGAATCTCCGGCATTTTACCGCCAAGTGGGGCCGGACCGTCCGCGGGAACTGGTGGCATCGGCGTTGGAGCGGCCTGCGTGAGCGGGCCACGGAAGCCTATGAGCGTGCGCGCTATGGGCATACGCTCATCGAGCGGCCGTCCCGGGATCGCCCGACCGAGACGCAGAGCCGATGAAGATCGTCATTGCTGCGTGGCACCTGCGGAACTTCAACGTGGGCCTCGGCCGGTATGCCCGCGAGTTGATCGAAGCGCTCGGCCGAGTCGACCAGGCCAACGAATATGTTGTGTTGGTGCCGGACACGTCCGCCGAGCTGACGCCACGGCCGAACATGCGGTACCGGCGTGTTTGTGTTCCGCTCTTCAAGCGCCGAGTGTGGGAGCAACTCGCCCCGCTGATGGGGGGCACATGCGACATCCTCCACTTCCCTTACGATTCATGCGTGGCTTGGAAGCGTAGCAAATTTGTGGTAACTATCCATGATCTCAAGCCCCTGGTGGTGGGGGGGAAGGCTCGCCGCCGGAATCTCAACGAACGGATCGAGTCCTTGCTCGTAGGGAATCGCTGGTCGATCATTGACCATATCGTGACGGACTCCCACTGGTCTGAGCGGGATATTTTGACGCACCTGCCGGTTGGTCCCGATCGGGTGTCTGTGGTGTATCCCGGCGTCGAAACCGAGCATTTTTGTCCCGCTCTTGACCATATGCTTGGCGCCACGAGCCGTCCCTTCGTACTCTGCGTCGCAGGGGACGATCCCATGAAAAACGTTGAAGCGTTGGTCGATGCCTTTGCCGGCTTACCCCTTTCAGTCCGTGCGGGACATGAGTTAGTGCTGGCGGGGGATGTCCAGAAGCGAGCGGGGGTGCGCCAACGGATTGCTGCGCATGGTTTAGAGGGGCAGGTTCGGTTTCCCGGCATCATCGACGATGCAGCCTTAGTGTTGTTGTATCAGCAGGCCCGGCTGTTTGTGTTTCCATCCCGGTATGAAGGGTTTGGTCTGCCTGTCTTAGAAGCGATGGCCTGCGGCTGTCCGGTGATTTCATCGAATGCCTCTTCGCTTCCCGAGGTAGTGGGGGAGGCCGGGCTTCTGGTCGATCCCATGGATGTAGCAAGCCTGTCCTCGGCCATGACCCGTGTGTTGACCGATCCGGGGCTGTCCGGGGCGTTGCGGGAGCGGGGGCTTGCGCAAGCTCAGCGATTCAGTTGGGATCGTACGGCCAGGGAGATGGTTCAGGTGTATGCGCGTGTGGGTGGAGCCCCCTCGGACTGAGTCCCAGCGGTGGGGAAACGTGAGCGGCGAGATAGCGCAAGGGGGGGGGATCTATGAAGGGCGTCGTGTTGGCGGGAGGGTTGGGGTCGCGGCTGCTGCCGCTCACCAAAGTGACGAACAAACATCTATTGCCGGTGTACAACCAACCCATGGTGTACTATCCCATACAGGCTCTGGTGAATGCGGGCATCACCGAGGTCATGCTGGTCACGGGCGGAAACAGCGCCGGTGATTTTCTAAAGCTGCTCGGGAATGGACGGCAGCATGGGCTCAAGCACCTGGCCTATACCTATCAAGAAGGGGAGGGGGGGATCGCCGACGCCTTGCGCATGGCCGAACATTTCGCCGACGGGCAAGGGATCTGCGTGATCCTCGGTGACAACATTATTGAACGCAACATCCTCGGTGCGGCCGAGGCCTTTCGTACACAGAAGGTCGGCGCCAAGATTCTTCTGAAAGAGGTGAAGGATCCCCAGCGTTTCGGGGTGCCCGTGTTGGATGGGGCGCGGGTAGTGCGCATTGACGAGAAGCCAAAGCATCCAGGGTCGTCATATGCCGTAACCGGAATCTATTTCTACGACGCGCAGGTGTTTGAGATCATCAAAACGCTCAAGCCCTCGGGCCGCGGCGAGCTGGAAATTACCGACGTCAATAACGCCTACATTCAAAAGGGCCAGTTGACCTGGGATGTCTTGGAGGGATGGTGGACGGACGCCGGTACGATCGAATCACTGTTTGCCGCCAATCAACTCGTGGCTCGCACCGGCGCCAACAAGCTGGGGTCGGAGTGAAATGGGCAATTCCTGCCAGGGCTGGTGTGGGGCTTGGGAAGGTGGCATGAGCGCAGCGGCGAGAGAGACCGCTCCGGCAATTCATCCCATCAGCGCGCCTGGTATTCTGGATGTGGTCATCGAGATTTTGCTGGAAGTGGGTCCGCTCCGGGACAAACTACTTATCGATGTTCCAGCCGGGGAAGGGGCTCTTGCCGCCGAGTTGGATCGGCGCAGATCGGGAGTGCGCCTCCAGTGCGGGGACATCTGCCCTGAGCAATTCAAGTTTTCTGGCACGCCGTGCCAGTATGTGGACCTAAATCAGCCGCTTCCATATGCATCCGCCTCGGCCGATCTGCTCACCTGCATCGAGGGAATCGAGCACATCGAGAATCCCTTTCATCTGGTCCGTGAAGCCTATCGCGTTCTTCGTCCTGGGGGGGGGCTAGTGATCACCACTCCAAATGTGTTGTCGCTCCGGTCTCGCTGGCAGTATTTGCTGTATGGGGCGGCGAATACATTCGACTACATGGCTGGAACCCCCTGGCATATCAATCCGGTCAGCTTCATCGAACTGCGTTTTATGCTCGAACGGGAAGGGTTTACCATTGCCCGGGTGACGACCAATGCAATGGCGAAACGAGAATCGTGGTGGCATCGGGTCCTGGCCACGTTGGTCCGTTCCCGGGGGAAGAGTTGGGTCAAGGGCAACCCAAAAGCTGTGGCGGTGCGGGAAGTGCTCCTGAGCGAAGCCTTGTTGTACGGAGATTGTGTCATCGTGCATGCGGTGAAGTCCTAGGTGGTCATGTCGTCCGGCTGGCGCGAGCGTGGCCGCTGTGCTGCTGGCGATCAGGGCAACGAGGCGCGGCCATGGGAGCGGGTACGGGATAACCGGCCTGCGTGGAGGAGCGACTGTGCATATACTGGTGACGGGGGGCGCGGGATTCATTGGATCGCATTTGGTTCGGCATCTGCTGATCCACTCAAACGACAGTGTGGTGAATCTAGATGCGCTCAAGTATTCCGGGAACCTGGAGAACCTGAAAGATGTGGAGGGGCATCCGCGCTACCGGTTCGTGCACGGAGACATCTGCGATGGAGACCTGGTCGGACGCCTCTTGCGCGATGAGCGTTTCGATGGCGTCATCAACTGTGCGGCGGAGACACACGTAGATCGGTCCATTACGGAACCGCTGGCCTTTGCAAAGACCGATGTGATCGGAACGGCGACCCTGTTGGATGCCGCCAGAGCCGCGGGTGTCCCTCGGTTCCTGCAGGTCAGTACGGATGAGGTGTATGGAAGCGTTGAGACGGGTCACTCCACGGAGGAGGATCAAATCGCGCCGCGCAGCCCCTATGCGGCGAGTAAGGCGGGGGGGGATTTGCTCGTGCGCAGTTACTGGACGACCTATCGGTTCCCCGTGCTCATTACGCGGGGCAGCAACACTTACGGCCCGAATCAATACCCGGAGAAATTTATTCCGCTGTTCATCACGAACGCGATCGATGACCAGCCGCTGCCCCTGTACGGAGACGGTCGTTACCGGCGTGATTGGCTGTCAGTTTACGATCATGCGGCGGGGATCGCGCACGCCTTCCGTCATGGCGAGCCCGGACATGTGTACAACGTCGGGGGGGGGAATGAGCGAGAAAATATCGTGGTGGCGGGGGCGATCTTGGCTCAGTTAGGAAAGTCCCGGGATCTCATTCGGCACGTGCAGGATCGCCCCGGTCACGATCGGCGTTATGCGGTGGACTGCTCGAAGCTAAGAACGATCGGCTGGACGCCTCGCGTGGTGTTCGAGGAGGGGTTGCGCGCGACCGTCGAGTGGTATGTGAACAACCCGTCTTGGTGGCGGACGATCAAGTCGGGGGAGTTTAAGTCCTATTATGAGCGCGCGTATGGGCAGCGCTTGAGGGCGTCGGGACAAGCTAGCACATGAAAAAAGCCCTGATTACCGGTATTACCGGGCAGGATGGGTCGTATCTGGCGGAGTTGTTGCTCGCCCGCGGCTATGAGGTGCACGGCGTCGTGCGCCGAATTGCCATTGAGGACCCGTCCCACCGACTCTATCGGATCCTCCATATAAAGGACCGGTTGCATCTGCATGCCGCCTCGCTGGAGAGCCTGCCGAGCATCTACCGAATGTTCCAGGCGGTCAAGCCAGACGAGTGTTATCATTTGGCCGCCCAGAGTTTCGTGTCTTACTCGTTCGAGGACGAGTTTTCCACGCTCAACGCAAACATCAATGGCACGCATTACGTGCTGGCAGCCATCAAGGATTGCGCGCCGCAGTGCCGCCTCTATTTTGCGGCTTCCAGCGAGATGTTCGGCAAAGTCTTGGAGGTGCCACAAAGAGAGTCTACGCCCTTTTATCCCCGGTCGGCCTACGGTATTTCAAAGGTTGCGGGGTTTCACCTGACACGCAACTATCGGGAAGCTTACGGACTGCGGGCTTCTTGCGGAATCTTGTACAACCACGAATCGCCGCGACGAGGATTCGAATTTGTCACGAGAAAGATCACGTCCCATGCCGCCCGAATCAAACTCGGGCTAGCCAAGGAGCTCAAGCTCGGCAATCTGGATGCCAAGCGTGATTGGGGTCACGCCCGGGAGTATGTGGAAGCGATGTGGCGGATGTTGCAGCAGGATAAGCCAGAGGACTATGTCATTGCCACCGGCGAGCAGCATACGGTTCGCGAGTTTGCGGAGACGGCGTTCAATCATGTGGGGCTTGATTATCGGGACTACGTCAAGTTGGATCAGCAACTCTTGCGTCCCGCTGAGGTTGAAACGCTGCTCGGGGATGCAGGCAAAGCGAAGCGTCAGCTCGGGTGGACTCCAAGAGTCACCTTCAAGGAACTGGTTGCGGAAATGGTCGAGAGCGACTTGCGTCATTTTTCCACTGTGCAGGGGTCCTGACTGGTTGACCTTCGATTGTGATGCGAGTGTTTGTGACAGGGGCGAACGGGCAAGTCGGGCGGGAGTTGGCGCGCGTGCTGCCGGCCAACCAGGTGTACCTGGCAACGCACCAGCGCGAGGATATTACCAGCGACCGTATCGTCGACACGATTATTCGTGAGCGTCCTGACGTCGTCATCCACGCCGCGGCGATGACCGATGTAGATGCCTGTGAGCGGGACCCGGAACGAGCCCGTTTGGTCAACGAAACCGGGTCGCGGTTGGTGGCCCGCGGTGCCGCCAAGGCAGGGGCCCATCTGATTGCCATTTCTACGGACTATGTGTTTGATGGGCGCAAGGGGACGCCGTATGTGGAGTCCGACCGCCCCGCTCCCCTCAGCGTCTACGGCGCCACAAAACTGGCCGGCGAACGCGCGGTTTTCGAGGAAACGGCCCGGGCTTGTGTCGTGCGGACCGCCTGGGTGTTCGGAGTTGGGAAGACGCACTTCATTTCCTTTGTGCTCTCGCGGTTGAGGAGCGGTGAGCCAATTCGGGCGGTGGTTGATACCTATGGCAGCCCCACCAATACGAAGGACCTGGTGGCGACGGTCCTTCGATTGGCCGAACGTGACGTTACTGGCGTCGTGCATGTGGCTGGTTCGGGTGTCTGCAATTGGCTGGAATATGCGCAGGCCATTTTGCAGGCCGGGGCCGTCACGGTTCCGATCCTGCCCATCTCTTTTGCGGATCTCAAGCGGCCGGCTCCACGCCCAGCCAATTCCAGTTTGGCCAGTGAACGGCTCGGCCAGTTTGGAATCTCGATGCGGGGGTGGCGGGAAATGGTCCAAGACTACCTGGCGACCTACGAGTCGGCGTTCGTCCGGCAGGTGACCCGGTAGCTGATGGCCGAGCAGCCGTCAGCCCGCTTCTGGTCGATACAGCGCCTCGGTCTGGCCGCATTGGTGTGTTTGAATTTCTTTCCGCTCCTGCACGTGCCTACTCGGTATCTCTTTTTCGGACTGGTGATTTCCTCCTTGGTGGCGCTCTGGCGTGAGGGGGCACCCTGGTGGGTGTCGACGCCGATCGATCTCCAGCTGCTGTGCTTTCTGGCCTGGATTCTCGTCACCATCCCGTTCTCCATCGATCCTGACTACAGCTTCAAGGAATGGCGAAAGTTGGGGGCGCAGATCCTCTTGTTCTACTGGGCCATACGAGTCACGCACCGTGTGGGAGCGGCGCGCGCGACGAGGAGTGTGCTTCTGGCGACGGTGCTGGCCGCGGGGGCCTGTGGCGGCTATGCCATCGTCGAGTTTGTCTGGCACGGCGGGACCTGGCGAGGGCGTGACGTTCGGGCCGGCGCCATGGGATCGGACTACAATTGGCTCAGCACCTACATGGTCATGGCTCTTCCCATGGTCTTGGCGGCCACCATGATTTGGCGGGATTGGTGGATGAAACTGTTGGGACATGCCACGACGCTCGTGTGCTTTGTCGCGGAACTGTTGGCCTTTACCAGGGCTGGTTGGCTCGGGTTGGTGGCCGAAGCGCTGGTCGGGCTCTGGTACGTCGGGTATCGGCGCGTGGTCGCCGGACTCGTGATCGTGGCCCTCGGAGCCGGGCTAGGGGTCGTGTCGGTGTTGAACGTTCGAGATGCGCGTGAGACCACGGACGTCACGGACCCCTGGACGCTACGGGCCCGGGTCGATGTGTGGAAGCTCGCGGCCCTCGATGTGTTGGAGCATCCGATCGTAGGCGTGGGGTATGGGAATTACAACTTCGTCAAGCGCTACGCCGGGCGCCCCGAGTTGGAAAAAGCCTACGGTCCTCACAGTACTTTTGTGGTGGTGGGGCTCGGAAGTGGCCTGCCTGCCCTCGGGTTGTTTATCTGGATCCTGATCGCCCTCTTTCGCGCGTTCGCCCGGCAGCTTCGCGATGCCGTGGCCGAGGAAGCGCGGGCCCAACAACTGGTGGCCTTGGGGGCAGCCCTCCTGCTAGTTGGATTTGCCGTGAGAAACCTGTTTGACTATATGCTCATCGGGGGATTGGCCAATGTGTTTTGGCTCGTCATGGCCGTGTCACTTGTGGCCACGCGGGCTGGGGATCCTGCCCCGGCCCCGTTGCGATCTGTTGGCGGATCGGACGGATCCTTCCCCCGTTCATCCTGCCGACTTCCTGGGCAATCCACACGTTCATGAACAGAAGTCGCTGCCCCTGCCGACCCCTGCTTGGCATGGGGGATGAGGATCGTCCCCGGCAGTCGATCGATGCCGCCTGGAGGGTGGCTGGATTGCCCAAGAATTTTTCTGGCAGGGGATAGTGCCCTGAGTGGAACTGGATGATTTTGTTCAATTCAGGTACCATGGGATTCCTTGCCGCGCCATCGACCGCCTCCCCTAGCTCGCACGAGTGCGTTGAGCGCCGAGACAGGTGTGTGATTGAGGGGCGGCATCGAGAACGTTGCAAGCGGCCCGCTGTCCCCCGAAGGGTAGTCGCGGAGTTGCCAGTATGACCACACGTGTGGGTTGAGGAGGCGGCATGTCGTCAGCAAGCGAGTCTGAGGTGTCGAATGTGGGCGGGGAAGGGGAGCGTCCTCCGCAAGTCGCGGTGGTCGGGTCGGGCTATTGGGGGAAAAACCTCGTCCGGAACATGCACGACCTGGGCGCGCTCGGGATGATCTGTGAGAGTCACGCTGACACACTGGCCGCCCTGCGGACGCAGTATCCCTCCTGTCGGCTTGTTCAGGCTTATTCTGAGGTACTGCGCGCGAAGGACATTCGCGGGGTTGTGATCGCCACTCCCGCCGAGACGCATGCCGGATTGGTTCGCGAAGCGTTATTGGCGGACAAAGATGTGTTTGTCGAGAAGCCCCTCTGCCTGTCGGTCACGGAGGGGCAGGCCCTGATCGCCCTGGCAAAGACGCGCGGACGCATCCTCATGGTCGGCCATTTGTTGTGGTACCACCCCGCGGTGTTGAAGCTCCAGGAACTCATTGCCGCGGGAGAGTTGGGGCGGATTCAGTATCTCTACTCGAATCGGCTCAATTTAGGGAAGATTCGGCGGGAAGAAAACATTCTCTGGTCGTTCGCGCCCCACGACATTTCAGTTATCCTCGGCCTGCTCAAGGAACTGCCGGAGTCGGTCCAGGCGCTGGGTGGCAACTATCTCCATCCGCACATTGCCGACGTGACCACCAGCCTTCTGGCGTTTCCCAACGGTGTACGCGCGCACATCTTCGTATCATGGCTCCATCCCTACAAGGAACAGAAATTGGTGGTGGTGGGTGAACGCAAGATGGCGGTGTTTGATGACACCGAAAAGAAGGACAAGCTGCTGCTCTATCCGCACTCGATCGACTGGAAGGACAATTTGCCCGTCCCCAGCAAGGCCGAAGCGCAGACGGTGGCGTTCGAGTGGCAAGAGCCGCTCCGGGCGGAATGCCAGCACTTCCTGGACTGCGTGGTCACGCGGCAGACTCCAAGGACCGACGGGGAAGAGGGCCTACGTGTGTTGACCGTCCTGCAGCAATGCCAGGATGCGCTCGAACGGAAGCCTCCGGCCTTGGCGCCGACCAAACCGAACCCGGCGTATTTCGTCCATCCGTCAGCTTTTGTCGACGATGGGGTGACGATCGGCGAGGGAACGAGCATCTGGCACACCTCGCACATCTTGAAGGGCAGTACGCTCGGCAAGAACTGCAAGCTCGGGCAAAACGTCGTGGTGGGGCCGAACGCGGTGGTCGGAGAGGGTGTCAAGATTCAAAACAACGTGTCGGTCTATGAAGGGGTTACGCTGGAGGATTATGTATTCTGCGGACCCTCCATGGTGTTCACCAACGTCTTTAACCCCCGAAGCGAGATTCCCCGGATGAACGAACTGCGGGCCACGCTTGTGAAACGCGGGGCAACGTTGGGGGCCAACTGCACGATCGTGTGCGGAACGACGATCGGTCGGTATGCGCTCGTCGGGGCCGGCGCGGTGGTCACTCGGGATGTTCCGGACTATGCCCTGGTCGTTGGCAGTCCCGCCCGGGTAACCGGGTGGATGTGCCGTTGCGGTGTGAAGTTGCGATTCACGAAGAACCAGGCTCGGTGCCAGGCCTGCCAGGCCGTGTATCGAAAATCGGCGCGGGGTGTCGTGCTGCAGTCCTCCGCCCCAGCCACGGGAAAGAATGGAGCGACATGATGACGGTGCCTTTACTCGATCTGAGTGCGCAGCATCAACCCATCCAAGCCGAGCTGTTGGCGGCGATGCAGCGGGTGTTGGAAAGTCAGGCCTTCATTCTTGGGCCTGAGGTGACGAAGTTGGAAGAGCGGGTGGCCGCGTACTCAAAGGCCCGGTTCGGGATCGGGGTGTCGTCCGGGACCGACGCGCTGCTGGTCGCGCTCATGGCGTTGGATTTTAAACCCGGTGACGAAGTGATCACGACGCCATATTCCTTCTTCGCTACTGCGGGGGCCATCACCCGATTGGGGGGACGCCCCGTGTTCGTCGATATCGATCCGGTGACCTTCAACATCGATCCGCTGAAACTCGAGCGGGCCGTGACGCCGAAAACCAAAGCGATCATTCCCGTGCATCTGTACGGACAGTGTGCTGACATGGCGCCCATCATGGCGTTGGCCGCTGCCCGAGGCCTGGCGGTCATCGAAGACGCCGCGCAGGCCATCGGGGCTGAGTACAAGGACGGTCGTCGGGCGGGGAGCATCGGCACGGTCGGATGCTTCTCGTTTTTTCCCAGCAAAAATCTCGGTGCGTTGGGAGACGGCGGGATGGTCGTAACCAGTGACCCCGATGTGGCGGAACGATTGCGGGTCTTGCGCGTCCATGGGAGCAAGCCCAAGTACTATCACAAGTTCATCGGCGGGAACTTTCGGTTGGATTCGATCCAGGCGGCCGTGCTGAACGTCAAGTTGAATTACTTGGATGGCTGGACTCGGCGTCGGCAGGAGAATGCACGCCGGTATGTCGGGTTGTTCCAATCGTCGGGTCTTACGGGTAGGCCCGGGGTGGTGCTGCCTCGCGCTGCGTATGAGGAGAGCGGCACACCGCATTTCCACATTTACAACCAGTTCGTCGTCCGCGTTTCGCGCCGAGATGAGCTGATGGCCTACCTGAAACAGCAGGGCATCGGAAGTGAGATTTACTATCCGGTGCCGTTCCATCTTCAGGAATGCTTCCAGTACTTAGGACATAAGGCCGGCGATTTCCCGGAGTCCGAGCGGGCGGCCAAGGAAACGCTGGCCCTGCCGATTTATCCCGAATTGTCGGCTGACCAGCAAGAGCAGGTCGTCGCGGCGATTGCACAATGGTTTCGTGCGGCGTGAGAGGCCGGGCCAAGCGGCCTGTGCTCGGAATGATCAACTGAGAAGGGGTGTCGCGTGGACATTCGAGGGAAGAAACTGTTGGTGATCGGTGGAGCTGGGTTCATCGGGTCGCATGTCGTCGAGGAGTTGTTGCGCGAGGATGTGGGGCAGGTGATCGTGTACGACAACTTTACACGCGGCACGCACGAGAACTTGTTGGAGGCGCTGCGGGACCCCCGTGTCAAGATCTACGAGTTGGGCGGCGATGTGATGCACGCCGATATTCTGTCGACGGCCATGAAGGGTGTCGACTGCGTGTTTCATCTTGCCGCCTTGTGGCTGTTGCACTGTTACGAATTCCCCCGCTCAGCGTTCGAGGTCAATATTCGGGGGACGTTCAATGTGTTGGAGGCCTGTGTTGCCAACAAGGTTGGGCGATTGGTGTACTCCTCTTCGGCGTCCGTTTATGGCGATGCTGTGGAGGAGCCGATGACCGAATCGCACCCGCTGAACAATACCAACTTCTACGGCGCCACGAAGGTTGCCGGCGAACAAATGTGCCGCGCGTTGTACCATCGGTACAAGATGAACTACGTGGGGCTTCGCTACATGAATGTGTATGGGGCCCGCCAGGACTATCGGGGCACGTACATTGCCGTGATCATGAAAATCCTTGATCTTCTCGATCAGGGGAAGCCCCCGATCGTATACGGAGACGGATCGCAGGCCTATGACTTCATTTACGTCAGCGACGTCGCGCGCGCGAATGTGCTGGCGGCTAAGGCCGAGACTGCCGATGCGTTCTATAACGTCGGGAAGGGTGTTCGTACGTCGATCAAAGAGCTGGCTGAATTGATCTTGAAGGTGACCGGTTCCAGCCAGAGGATTCAGTACGAGCCTGGTGGCTTAACATTTGTGAAGAACCGTGTGGGGTCCGCTGAAAAGGCGAAACGCGAGCTGGGATTCGAGGCCACCGTGGAATTGGAAGACGGCTTGCGCCGGTTGATTGCCTGGCGTACCGCCCACAAAGTCGAAGTCGATCGCAGGCGGCGCGAGGCAGAGCCGGCCCGGTCATAACGATGTGCGGCATCGCAGGCATCTATCGTCCAGGCGGAGAGCCCATCCCGCATCGCATCCTGAAGGCGATGACGGATTCGATTGCCCATCGCGGCCCGGACGGGGAAGGTCACTTTATTGACCGAACCGTCGCACTCGGGCACCGCCGACTGGCGATTCTCGATCTGACCCCGGCCGGGCATCAGCCGATGGCTTCTCCAGATGGGGCCGTGGTTCTGACCTACAATGGTGAAATCTACAACCATCTGACTCTCCGCCTGGAATTGGAAGCGATGGGGTATCGGTTTCGGTCTCGCACGGATACCGAAGTGTTGCTGCACGGGTATCGAGCGTGGGGCCTTGACGTGGTGAAGCGGCTGAACGGGATGTTTGCCTTCGCCGTGTGGGATGCTCCGACCGACACTCTCCACCTTGTTCGGGATCGCTATGGGATCAAACCCCTGTACTACTGGCATGACGAACGCGAACTGGTATTTGCCTCCGAGATCCGGGCGCTGCTCGTTCATCCGCGTATTCAAACCGAGCTGAACTATCAGGCTCTGCACGAGTACTTCACGTTCCAGAATCTCTTCCAGTATCACACGCTTTTCAAGGGGATCACCTTGATGCCCGCGGCCAACATCGTATCCGTCGCACGGGATGGGGCTCTCACCCGGACCTGCTATTGGGATTTCGATTTCACCCGGCGGGATGAACGGCTGTCACTCGATGAGGCGTGCGATGAGACCTTGCGACTCTTCAAGCAGTCAGTGACCCGGCACATGATGGCGGATGTGCCCGTAGGCAGTTATCTCTCCGGGGGAATGGATTCGGGCTCGATCGTGGCCGTCGCTTCACGGGAAACGCCGCGCCTCGCAACGTTTACCGCAGGATTCGAGCTGTCGAGTGTGGAAGGAGTCGAGAAGACCTTTGATGAGCGCAAGGCCGCGGAGATGGTGGCCAATCGATTCAAAACCGAGCACTACGAGCAGGTCATCAATTCGGGCGACATTGGGTGGGTGCTTCCGCGGGTGGTGTGGTACTTGGAAGATTTACGATTGGGCATGAGTTACCCCAATTACTACATCACACGACTCGCCTCGAAGTTCGTGAAGGTCTGTCTATCCGGCGCTGGCGGGGACGAAATCTACGGCGGATATCCTTGGCGATATTATCGGGTGACCCGAGCGATGGACCGGGAGGAATACTTCAAAGAGTATTATGCCTTCTGGCAGAGGCTGGTTTCGGACGCCGACAAGCCGGCGTTGTTTACCGATGAGGTGGGCCGGCATGTCGGCGACTGTGACTCGTTCGAAACATTCCGGCGCGTCTTCACCTTCAATGACAATCTGACGTACGCCACCATGGAGGACCACGTAGCCAACAGCCTCTATTTCGAAAGCAAGACCTTTTTGGCCGGGCTGTTCGTTGTGGGCGATAAGCTGGCGATGGCCAACTCGCTGGAAGAGCGTTTCCCCTTCATGGACAACGAACTCGTCGATTTTGCCCAGCGCATTCCCGTCAGCTACAAGCTGGGAGGGTTGAGTCGATTGACGCAGATCGATGAGGACGAGTTCGATAAGTTCAAGAAGTTTTACCGGGACTATGACGACGGCAAGGCGGTCTTGCGCCAAGCCATGGCCAGAATTTTGCCGGCCGAAGTCACCAATCGTCGCAAACAAGGATTTTCTTCTCCTGAAGAATCTTGGTACCGCGGGGAGAATGCCAACTATGTCCGGGAAATTCTGCTGTCGCCACGCGCGGCCTCCCGGGATTTCATTCGCGGCGAATTTATCGAGCGGGTGGTTCGGGAGCATACCGAACAGCGGATCAATCATCGCCTGCAGATTTGGTCTCTCCTGTGTTTTGAATGGTGGTGCCGCATCTTCCTTGATCGACAGGCACTGCCATGTCCCTGACGGGGCGTGTCTCGACTTGGATAGGGTTCGGTCGCGAGGGGCTCTTCGTCTGGCTGTCCCGTCACCGATGGCTGATCTGGGAGTTGACCAAACGGGAGCATACGGACCGGTACGCGGGGTCCATGTTAGGGCCTTTGTGGGCTATCGGTCATCCGCTCGTCATGATGAGCGTATACGTTGTTGTCTTCTCCTACGTCTTCAGGCTCAAGGTGGGCGGAACGGAGGATTTGCCGCTCGACTACGCCACCTATCTGATGGCGGGCTATCTGCCGTGGATGGCCTTTCAAGAATCTATGAACAAGGCGAGCAGCGTGGTTGTGGCGAACGCCACCCTCGTGAAGCAGGTCGTCTTTCCCGTCGAAGTCTTGCCGATCAAGGGCGCGCTGGCCTCCGGAGCCACGCAATTGGTGGGCACTGTGTTTCTGATGGTATACACCGTCGTGGGGCAACGGGCGCTGCCAGCGACCTACGGTCTGCTTCCGCTCGTGCTGGTAGTCCAGTTGGTGGCCATGATTGGCGCCAGTTTCCTATTGGGGGCCGTGGGTGCCTATTTCCGGGATCTTAAGGAGGTCGTGCAGGTGGGGACCGTCGTGGGGGTGTATCTGCTGCCGATCTTTTACCTGCCGGCGTGGGTGCCGGATGTGCTTCGACCGCTTCTGTATTTGAATCCATTCAGCTACATGATTTGGTGCTATCAGGATGTGTTCTATTATGGGCGCATCCAGCATCCGTTTGCGTGGGCTGTGTTTGTCATCGGGGCGCTGGTTACCCTGCAGTTAGGACTGTGGGTCTTTCGACGTGCGCGCGTTTCCTTTGGCAACGTTCTGTAGTGGAGGGGGGCCGTACGCCGCCCATTCGCATGGTCGCCCGGTCGGCTCGGGGCTTCGATTGTGCAACCGCTGATAGATACTCCACCGCCGTTGTTTTCCCGCCGTTCTGCAGCCGCCGTGGCCTGGCGCGACAGCGTGTATTTGTTCGGTGGCGTTGGTGCCAACGGAACGGAGTCCATCCTCGATGTGACGGACGAGCTGTGGCGGTTCGATACACGGGGCTTGAGTTGGGAGCGTGTGCCTCGGTCGGAACCCTGGCCGTCTGCACGGCGCTGTACTGGAGTGACGCTCCAGGGTGAGGCGATATCGTTGTTCGGCGGGTCCGGGGTGCGCCTGGCCGAGAGCGGTGCGTTGCGGTATACCTTCCTGAACGATCGTTGGACATACGATCCAAACAGAGGTGTGTGGACATGTGAGGCACCCTCAGAGGATCATGGTGCCGTCCCCGCTGCTGATCGACCGGAGACGGCCGGGCCAGTGCCGCGCTATACCCCTGTCTACACATGGTTCGAGGGGGCGAGGGTCGTGTTTGGCGGATATACGGAGGATCGCGCAGGAAAGCGCAAGCTCAACGATCTATGGGTCTGCCGTAACGGGGCCTGGCAGTCCATTCGTTCGCCGGGAGCGGAAGGCTATCAGCAAGGGGCTTCCTGGCCAGGGGTGCGATACGGCTGCATGTCTGCGGCCGGCGATCGGACCCTGTATGTGTGCGGCGGATTTTCCGACGAGGGGGACCATATCGATTTGTGGCAGTTCGAACTTGATCGGGCCGAATGGCACCTTCTTGCGCCTGACGAGCAATCGCCGGGCCGTCCGAGTCCACGCTATTGTGCCGCAGCAGCCCTATGGAAAGGGTCGTTCTGGCTATTCGGTGGGCGTTCGCGATCAAATCCGAAGTTGAACTTCAACGACCTGTGGCGATTCGATTTGTCCGAAGGACGCTGGCACCTGGTCCATGGCAATCGTGCCCCGCATTATTACGACACGCGCGCCGGGTTTCCCGCCTATCATGCCAAGACTTCGTCCGCTGTCGTCCACGGGCACTGGTACCTCTGGGGAGGTGAAGGCGCGCACGGGCACGTAAGCGATTTCTGGCGATTCGACTTGGAACGGCAGAGCTGGCAATTGGTGCAGGTGGCGCGTCCCGACGATCCGCTGTTTTGGTAGGGCGCCCTCGCCGGCCGATTCCTGGGAGTAGTCTGATGAGGATCTTGGACCGTGTGACGCGTCTCTTGGGCCTGGCCTCCGAGGTCTCCGGCCTTCTTAAGGCACGGCTGCAGTTGGCCGCCCAGGCACCGGAAGGGGCCATGAACCGTGCCTCGTTGCCCGCTCAGCGGGATTGGTCCCCAGTTGGATGGCCGCCGCGATCGGGAGAGGCGCCCGTTCCCTGCAGCCTTGACGCCGCCCCCTGGCGCCATCCGTTCCTGACGGCTCCGAATATTTCGCGATTCAGAGGATATTCCGAGCAAGTCTGGTCATTCGCACAGGCCCATTCGGCTACGGCTTCACGCCCACTCTCCGTGGGATTCATGATCAATATGGCCCAGAATATGTACAAGTGGGCGTGTATGGCCCGCAGGCAGGGGATCGACGCGGAACTCTATCTCAATGCGATGGACGGGTCGGCGTTGAGTTGTCCCGAATGGGAGGAGTTCGACGGGGAGTTCGGCGACGTCCTCAATGCTGAAGAGTTCCTGACCGCGCATCCGAATATCCGACTGGAGGTTCCGTGTCATCGGGTGCCTTTGGAGGACTGGCAGCTCCTGTCCCTCCATCAGCGGTTTCTTGCCGGTGAGCGCGGTCCGTTGCTCCACCTTCTGGCGTCGATGCCTGGGGTGAGACATGAAGTGCTGCTGGCCTACCAGGGGTTTTATCCGTATGCGCGTTGGGCGGCCGAGCTCAATCGACACGATGTGCTCTATGCGGCCAGCTCCCCGTTTCCAGCCTATGCGAGCGGACGTCCCTATTGCGTGTTTGCGGTAGGGGGAGACCTCCAGATCGATTGTGGTCGTGCGGACGACTATGGGCGGGCAATGGCGCTCGCGTTCAACGCGGCCCGGTTCTTGATGGTCAGTAACCCGCATGCCCTCGGCCATTCTCGACGGCTCGCTTTGACCAATGGGGTGTACCTGCCGTATCCAGTCGACGAGGTGCGCTATTGCCCCGGCGAAAGCCGGGCTCGAGTCGATTGGGAAGCCCGGTGTGGGCGGGGGGTCTATGTGCTGACCACGGCTCGGCTGGACGCGCACGTCAAGGGGTTTGGAGTCGATTTTGTGGACGTGCTGGTCGGGCTGGCACGTCAGTGCCCCTCCCTGCGATTTGTTTTTCTCGCGTGGGGGAAGGACTCTCACGCATGTCGACAGCGGCTGGAGGCATCTCCGGTGCGAGGGCAATTCCTCTTTCTACCGCCGGTCGGGAAGCGGCGCCTGATTGACTATTATCGCGCGGCTGACGTGATCCTTGATCAACTGGTCTACGGATACTATGGCGCGACGGCGCTTGAGGCTGCCGCGATCGGAAAGCCCGTGGTCATGCACCTACGCGCGGAACACTATGCTCCCCTCTATGCGGGCGAGGTGATGCCGGCTTTGGTGGTTCGAGATCATGCCGACTTGCGGCGGGCGCTCCTTCAGCTGGCAGGAGAATCCAGCCGGCGGGACGCGCATGGAGTCGCGATGCGGTCTTGGCTTGTTCGGCATCACGGGACACAACGAACCATGCCACTATTGACGGACTTGTTACGTCTTGCCGCGGATCGGGTCCCATTGCCGACCGACCTGGTAAACCCATTGGCCTCGCCCCTCAATGAGGACGAAATCGCCTATCATGCCTCCTGCCTGGTGCCGGCGTCGTGATTGAGGTACGCCCGCTCACGGCAAGCGATCACGCGGACTACGAGCGGTTGCTCCGTGAACAAGACGCCACTCTGATCTATCCGTCGCTGGAGTATCGCGACTTCCTTTCGAGGGTGGTGCCGGGAGAGTCCCACTATCTCCTGGCCTTCGATGGAGTCCGGATCGAAGGGGTGCTGCCGTACTTTCGCATGGCAGTTGCCGGGGAGGGGGCCGTCATCAACAGTTTGCCCTGGTACGGGAGTCATGGTGGGTGTACGCTGGCGGATCCCCTGCGGTTGGATGTGCGGGAAGCCTTGCTTCGGCGCTATGTGCAGGAGGTCTCTGCCCCGGGGGTGCTGTCCGCAACCATGATCCTCACTCCTAACGAAGAGCCGTGGCAGGCCCAGTATCGGGAAATCTTGCAGCCTTGTGCGCAGGATCGTCGGATTGGGCAGGTCTCGACGTTGCCTGATGATGGTCCAGACGTGAGCGGGCGTCTCGAGCGGATGTTCACCCCAAAAACCCGCAATGTGGTGAGGAAAGCGCTGAAGCAAGGGGTCACTCCCGTCGTCACAGAGGACGAGTGGGCCTGGCGATTCCTATGCGAAACGCACCAAGAGAATCTGCGTGCGCTAAATGGGCGTGCCAAACCGTGGGAGCATTTCCTCGCCATGCGGCACGCCTTCCCGGAACCTATGCGGCGGCTTTGGGTGGCAGTCCTGGATCGTGAACCAGTGGCCGCGCTCCTGTTGCTGTACTTCCATCGAACAGTGGAGTATTGGGTGCCGGCCATACGACAGGAGGCACGACCGCGTCAGCCGTTGTCCTGTTTGATCGTGCATGCTATGGAAGACGCCGTCCGGCGGGGGTATCGCTGGTGGAATTGGGGTGGCACGTGGGCTACGCAATCGTCGCTGCACCATTTCAAGGCCGGGTGGGGCGCGGTGGATCGTCCCTACGCTTATCTGGTTAACTCCACCCCCGACGGTATGGTATTTCTGAGGCGGCATCAGGCAACAGTCGCGGGCTGGTTCCCTTATTACTACACCCATCCCTACGAGGCCACGCGATGATCGGGACGTATGGACAAGATCCGCAGGAAAGTGGAGCCCGACTGCCACGGTTTGCCAAGCGTGCGCAGGAAGAAGCTTTCTTGGATGACTTCAATCGCGCGTTGCTGGCTGTGTCGTCGGATGTCATGCCGACTGCCGCACGGGCCGCAGTTCTGCCGATCATATACATCGTTGGTGTGCCTCGCTCGGGTACGACGCTTCTGTCCCAGTTGGTGAGCCGATTTCTTCCAGTAGGGTATGTCAACAATCTCATCGCCCGGTGTTGGCGCCGCCCGGCTGTTGGGATCGTACTGACGAGGGCGCTCCTTGGGGAGCGCGCCCGTGAGGGCATCACGTTCCATTCGAGTTATGGGACGACGCATGAGGTGGTCGGGCCGCACGAGTTTGGGTACTTCTGGCGCCAGTGGTTGTCCCTGGATGCAGCCCCGAATCATCACTTGTCGCCGGATGCTCAACAGGCAGTGGATCGGGAAGGGTTGCGTGTGGCGCTCGAACAGGAAATTCTTGGGGTGTTTGATTCGCCGGTTGTCTTCAAGAATGTCATCTGTGGGTTCCATGCGGCCCTGTTGACTGCGGTACACCCGCCCTCGCTCTTCATCCACATTGTCCGGGATCCGTATTCAGCAGCCACCTCGATTTTGGAGGCGCGCATGCTGCGATACGGGTCCTACGACACCTGGTGGTCGTTAAAGCCGTCGACCTATCCTTTTTCGCATCGGAATGATCCTGCGGCGGAAGTTGCCCAACAGGTTGTGGATTGCCGACGGGAGTTCGAACAGGAACTCAGTCGGCCCGGGGTGCAATCCATGACGGTCGGCTATGAAGAGCTCTGCAGGGACCCTGCCGGGGTGCTTGATCGCATTGGTCAACGCATCGTAGCGTTCGGTGTGTCGTGTCAGCGGGTGCCCGGAGATTTGCCGGCACTGACGCCGACACCGCCGTCGTCCTTACCCGATCCGCTCGTGCGCCGCTTGCGGGAATGTCTAGCTCAGGCGGAGAGGCCATGACCCGTATTGGCCTCAGGAAGGAACATCGATGAGTGGGACCGATCCTGAACCGATGATGCCGTTGACGCGACCGCTGTTCGGGGATGAAGAAGTCCATATGGTCCGCCGTTGTTTGGACAGCGGATGGGTGACTCAGGGACCGATGGTGCGGCAGTTCGAAGAGTTGTTCCAGCGACGGCATCCGGTCCAGCACGCGATTTCGTGCACGTCCTGCACCGCCGCGCTTCACCTGGCTGTCCTCGCGCTCGGTATCGGTCCGGGAGACGAAGTCATTGTGCCCTCTTTTACCTGGGTGACCTCGGCTCATGCGGCGGAGTACGTGGGGGCGCGTGCGGTGTTGTGTGACATCGACCCCCGGACATTCAACCTTGACGTGGATGCGCTTCAGGCTGCTATCACCTCTCGCACCAAGGCCATTATTGCCGTGCACTTGTTCGGGTTGCCCGCCAATATGCGTGCGGTGCTGGCCGCCGCCGGCGGCATTCCGGTGATTGAAGACGCGGCCTGCGCCTTCGGTACGGAGTATCAGGGGCACCCGGTGGGAGGCTTCGGTGCTATCGGCTGTTTCTCCTTTCACCCCAGGAAGGTGATTACGACTGGGGAAGGGGGAATGCTGACCACGAATGACGATGGCCTGGCCAGGCGACTGCGCTCGTTAAGGAATCACGGGGCCAGTCCTGCCGTGCTTCCGGTTCGGCCGTTTGACATGGGGCCATTCGACCAACTGGGTTTCAACTACCGGCTGAGCGACATTCAGGCAGCGGTGGGTGTCGTGCAGATGGGGCGGTTTCCCGGGCTGATGGCAGAGCGGCGTGCCCGTGCGCAGCGATATGGACGGTTGCTGGAAACAGTGGGGTGGATTGAGCCGCCGCGTGAGCCGGAGGGCTGCCTGCATACTTATCAATCATATGTGGTGTGGGTGCGTCCGGATGCCCCGGTCTCCCGAAATGCCATCATGTTGCACTTGGAACGGCAAGGCATTCAGTCCAGACCGGGGACGCTGGCGGTGCATCTGACGGGCTATTATCGCGACAAGTATGGATATCGTCCGGAACAGTTTCCCGTTTCCCGTCGAGCCCAGGAGCAGACCATCACTTTGCCGATCTTCCCCGGCATGACGGATGCCGATCAGGATCGGGTCGTGGCAGCGTTGCAGTCATGTCGGGAGTGAGACGAGGTGTGGGGCGGGAGTCGGCCAGCCAGAGCGAGCGGGCAAAGGTCAGCACGCCCGTGATGGCTGTGGCGAATTAGGGTAGCGATGTCTGACGTAATTGTGTGCCAAGATGTAGCTCGTCGGTTCGAGCTCTATGAGCGTCCTTCCGATGTGTTGAAAGAACTCTTGCTGCGTCGACCCCGGCACGATGTGTTTTGGGCGCTTCGCCGCATCAGCTTTTCCCTGAAAGAAGGGCAACGACTCGGCATCATTGGCCCGAATGGGTCGGGGAAGAGTACCCTGCTCAAGATCCTGACGGGGAACCTCCCGCCGACATCGGGAACGGTCACGGTCCATGGCCGCGTCTCGGCGTTGTTGTCGCTCAATTCGGTTTTCAACCCGGAGGAGTCGGGGATTGAGAATACTCGACTCAACCTCTTGCTGAACGGGTGTCCCCGGGCCAAGGTCAACGACTATGTGGAGGAGATCATCGAATTTGCCGAACTGGGGCCCTTCATCTACAACCCCGTCAAGACCTATAGCACCGGGATGAATGCTCGCTTGTCGTTCGCGATCGCGACGGCGGTGCAACCGGAAATTCTCGTCGTGGACGAGGTGTTGAGCGTCGGGGATGCATATTTCGTGGGCAAGGCGCTTCGGCGAATGGTCGAGATTTGTGAGCGGGGCAAGGCACTGCTTTTCGTCAGTCACGACCTCAGCGCCGTGCAGCGACTCTGTGACACGGTATTGTGGATGGATCAGGGGGAAGTTCGGGAATTCGGCGAGGCCGCGACGGTATTGGCGCGTTATGAAGCGGATGCTCGTACGCGCGAAGATCAGGCCACCCGTTCCTCCAACGCAGAGCGGGCGGCAGCGCAGTACGGCCATGCACTGGCGGAAGAGTACACACATCCCTCTATCAGACGATTTCGCCTTGTCCGTACCGGCGGAAAGCCCTTTGTGGACACGCATTTCGTGCGGAGGATTGTGCTGCGACTCGGCGGAACGGTCGAGCGCGTCATGGACGTGGGGCAGGACGACCTGTTCTCCCCTGAACAGGGGTATGGTATCGACGCCGTCGGGTCCGAATGGGGACGTTCCTACGAACGGCATGGTCAATCGTGCCGCCTGGTGTTCGCCCAGCGTGGTCGGCGGAAGGGCGCACAGTTCTTAGCGACGATCCGCGAGGATGATTCAACGGGCGTCTCGGTGTCTTGCGAGACGACCTCCATCACCGGTGAGGAGGAGCTCTCTGTTGAGTATCTGGACATGCGACGTGGGGAGTGGGTGCTGCTTGACGAGGTGGAGCGCGAACCTTTGCCGGATGGGTGGATGCGGTCTACCGCCTCGGGGCGATTGGATCCGTTGGACGAGGCCACCTTTCAGGCCCAGGTTGCCCGTTTGGAGGCGCAGCAGCGACCGGATGTCGAGATCGAACAAGTCGAGTTGTGGGCAAACGGGGCGGCGACTCACCGAATTCGGGAACGACAGCCGTTTCAGGTGTCGGTACGGATTCGGGCCAATCGACCGACTCCGCAGGTGGATGTCGGCATCAAGGTCCTGCGTTCGGACGGCGCCTATGTTTTCTGGCAATCCAGCGGGTTGGACCGGCAGGCGATCGAGGACATGACGGGTACCGTGCGTGTTCGGTTTCGGTTCGACGCCAACTATTTCTCAGCCGGTGAGTACCATCTGACCGCCTACTGCGCCAACGGGTGGGATCCGGATCACAACTATCCCTACAGCGAGGTGTTCGATCGGAAAGTCAACGCCTGTACATTTGCGGTACAGCGCGAATTCCCCGCGCTCGACTTTGGACAGATCAATCAACGTGTTGCGGTTTCGGTGGAGAGACTGGACTGATGTGGAATGCCTGGTTGACTCCTCAGATCGCAAGGGCACAAGACCGTTTGCTCTGGCGGCTGCACACGGATCGCGTCTACGCCGAGGCCATGTCTCATGAGCCGCTCCACGCCCGGGTGGGAGACTGGGTGACGCCTGAGGGGGGGAAGCAGGTACTGGAGTTGGGCTGCGGTCCAGGTAAGTATGTGGCGATGCTGGGGAATCTGGGGCTCGATGTGACTGGGGTCGATCCCCATTCGTTCCCCTCCTGGGACCTGCTCCGGTCTCGTCCTACTTGTCGGCTCCTGCCGGGGGTGCATGCGGAGTCGCTGCCCTTTGAGAATGGGGCATTTGACCACGTGGTGTGTCTCGGTGCGCTCTTGTATTTCGAACATCCCGCACTCGCGTTGGCGGAAGTCAGGCGTGTCTTGCGGCCAGGTGGACACCTGGTGCTCCGGACGGTCAACAGTCGCAATCTGTACACTCTCCGTACCGGCAAGCGATTGGATCCGGCCTCGCGGCAGCTGTACACGCGGCCGCAACTGGTCGCGCTGTTACAGGAAGCGGGATTTGCCGTGACGCATGAATTCTCCTATGGCTTTTGGCCACCCTGGGCCGGCCGAATGTGGTGGTATCTCGTCTGTGTCTGGATTCCGGACGGGGTTCAGAATTGGTTGTCTGCGTGTTTGCCGGAGGAACATCGGGTGAACCATGTTGTCTTTGCGGTAAGCGCTCCCACGGAGCGGCAATCGTGAACGAAGCCCTGCCCAGGACCGGGACGGGCATCACGATGTCCGGGATGCGTCCGGTCGGCGGGGAAATGGCAACATCCTGCGTAGACGGCACGACAAGTGGGTGCCAAGTGGTCTGGCCTGGTGGGCGCCGCTCCATGGATCTGGGACCGTTGCTGCGCCCCTTTGGGGTAGTTGCCCCCAGGTGGTCTGTTCCAGAATACCTAGCAGAGAAGCCGGCGGGTCCGTGTTTCCTCGTCCTCACTGATGCGGCCATGGCCACTCAGATCGGCCTTCACGCGACGTCGGAGGCCGCCTTCACCGCCTATAGGTCGGCAACGAATCGGACGTGGTGGGAGGCCTGGAGGAGACGTCCGATCTACCGGGCGGTGTTACCTCACCTGACGTTCTCCGGTCCTGGGCTCGAACCCATTTGGGTGAACGATACCGGTCGGGCTGTCGCGGCATGGTGGGGCAGTGGAGCGAGCCGTGTGCTCGTGATGGGTTTGGATATCGAGGCCGAAATTGTCCGCTATCGCCAGGGCAATCCGGAGCGGGTGGGTACGAAGGTCGATCGGGCCGCCTGGGGATTTCAGTGGGAGCGCCCCAACTATCTCTTTGACGGGCAAGTCGATCCGCTGGCACCCAGCGTGCCGTGGGCGGACCGGCTCGGGTTTTTCGTGGCCGAGCGATGGGCGGAACTCTCAGGACAGCCATTGCTTGAACCGCTGCCCGGGGGTGCCAAGGGGCTGGTTGTCGTCACCGGTGACGACGATCAGGCCTATCTGGAGAAGTATGCGGAGCAGCGCGAATTGCTCGGAACAACTCCGATGACCTATTTCTTGCACCCGCTCACCAGGCACAAGGGGGAGACGCTGGCCCAAATGGGAGCGCAGGTGGATCTTGGTCTGCATCCGGATGCGTTGGAGTGTCCGGACGACTACGACGCCCGTTGTCGTGAGCAAACGGCCTGGATTGAAGAACTGTGCGGCAAGAAGGTCCGGTTGGTCCGAAATCATGGCTTTCTGAATCGGGGGTATCTGGGGCATGTGCCGGTGTGGGAGGAGGCCGGACTGGATTTGGATGTGAATTATCCCGGTGTGGACGGTACGGCCTTGACGGGATCCTTTCTTCCAATGAGGGTTCGACGTTTGGACGGGACCTGGTCCACCCACTACAGCTTATTGACGGCCTTTGGCGACGGCATGATCTATGCCCTCAACATGTCCGAATGGGAGGCCGTCCGCCGTATCCGGCGGGTGGTAAGGGAAATTGAAAACGGGCAACCAGGCGTGTTGGTGTTCAATCTGCATCCGCAAAATGTAGCCGATACCAAGCGTATTCATGCCGAAGTGGTCCGATTGTCGACACGACCGGGATGGCGGGCTGTGGGGTTGGCGCGGTACCTTGAGTGGCTCGGGCACCGGGATAGCCTCCGCTTCGAACCCGCCTTCGGACAGGGAACCGACAGCCTTGATCCCGGAGCGTCGGATCTCGTTTGTCGGCAGTGGACCACGTCGGGATGGAAGCGGTTTGCGCTAGCGGCTGGTTCGGTTGACAGCGGTGGGCGGGGACACTGAGCCATGCCGAATCGCGTCGAATCTACCCGTTCCGCGCGCCATTCCTCCGGTGGGATGGCGCCGCATGAGGAAAACTGGTCGGAGGGAATGGATCCTGGACTCGTGCCGGACTGGGCGCGGGGGTTGCGCATACTCCACATCGGCAATGTGGCAAACAATGCGTATAGGAATGCCACCCTCTTGAATGAAGCGGGGCTCGACTGCGATGTGATCTGCTACGACTACTACCACCTCATGGGATCCCCCGAATGGGAGGATGCCGATATCGACGGGGTGATCCACGATCATTTTTATCCCAACTGGTCCTCGGTAAACTTGCATGGATTTCGTCGGCCGCGCTGGTTTGCGCAGGGGCCGATGGAAACCTGCTTGCGCTATCTGCTCGCTCGGCGACGTCGCCAACGGGTGTCGGCCCATCTCTGGTGGCTCAAGATGGAAATGCAACGCCGCTGGCTCTCGATGGTACGGATGCCCTTGGGGCGATCCCCCGCGCTCGTCAGGGTGGTGCGTGTCCTGCGTGGGCTGCCCGGCCGCGTTGCATCGAGTGTGGCCGCATGGATTCGGGCACGACCCCGCTTGAGGGCCATTGCCCGAACCGTACGGCGGACCTTCTGGCCCACGCCTGTGGGCGTGTCCGGGCTTCCCACGCCGGTACCTGTCGGGGACGAGTTTGCGATGCGAGCACAGGAACTCGTCCGAGAGTTTCACCAAGTGTTCCCGCATCGGACCGACCAGTTGACGCTCCAGGACATGGAGGGCCTGCGTCCACACTACGCGCAATGGAAGCTGCTTCTGGCCGAATACGATATTGTCCAGGGCTATTCAACCGATCCGATTTTCCCGCTGCTCTGCGGAAAACGTCCGTACGTAGGGTTCGAGCACGGCACGTTGCGCGAGATTCCCTTCGACTCGACCGCGCAGGGGCGTATGACGGCGTTGAGTTATGCCCTCGCAGATGGGGTATTTATCACGAACGGTGATTGCCTGGCCTCGGTGCCGAAACTGCATATTCGCAATGCCGCACCCATGCTACATGCCGTGGATGAGCGCAAGTTCGACCAGATCGGGCGGGCAGTGGAAGACTGGCATGTGCGCTACGGTGTCCGGTACCTGTTTCTTTGTCCCCTCCGGCACGACTGGAAAATCAAGGGTACGGATGTCTATCTCCGCGCGCTCCCGATGTTGGCCCAGGCACTTCGGCGCGATTGCAGACTGTTGGTGACGGCCTGGGGCAATGAAGTCGAGGCGAGCAAGCAGCTGATTCGGGAGCTTGGCGTGGAGGATCTGGTGGTGTGGTTGGATCCGATTCCACGCCGACGGCTGGTCGAGATTCAGAAGTCGATTGATGTGGTGTTCGATCAGATTGCACTCCCCTGCTTCGGAGGGACCGCGCCGGATGCGATTGCGGCAGGAGTGCCGGTGCTCATGTCGTATGATCCGCGTTCGACCGACTGGATTGTATCGGAGCCGGCTCCGATCTTGACGGCGTGGTCGGTCGAAGATGTGGTGCGGCAGACGCTCCAAGCACTGCATCCGGACTGGCGAGCCGAGTACCGATCGCGGGCGCGTCGATGGACTCGTGAACAGCATTCCTATCGGCGTGTCGTGGCCGGTCACATCGACATGTACAAGAAGATCCGCGAGGCTCCTGGGGCATCTGCGCTGGGGTGAGATGTCCATTCTGGCGCTCAAGATACGGGGCATCCCAAAGCGGTTGGGACGAGCGGGGCTCAACCTCGTCACCTGGGTCGCCTGCGGACTGGCGATCGCGCTGTTTCCGTTACGAGGATTACGGCGAATGTTCGCCTCCCGAGTGGTGAGTCTCTGGGCGGGGACTCCCATCATTACCATGGCGAGCAACGCCCGGGCCGAATGTATGCTGGGTGTGAAGGCACGCTCGCTCGTGTTCTCGACCTATTACATTACAGATGCGTTCGACTACGATTTGTCCCGCTTCACGGCCTTCCCGTTTGTTGGGCGGCTCGTGCCCGTGTTGGTCCTGTTGTGGGTAGCCGTTGCAGTGGATCGGGTGCACTTCTATTGCGATCGGGGGATTCTGCCTTCCCGCGGGCCGTTTACCTTGGATGTGCGTGAATTGTACGTGTACCGAGCGTTGGGAATCGATGTGTTCTTGTGGGCCTATGGAGCGGACGTCAGAAATCAGCAGACGGCGCGAGCGATGGGTGATCCGAACCCCTGCACGGACTGTGACGACCCGGGGCGTTATTGTCTCTGCGACGAAAGCACGGCGGCCATCAATATGAACACCCTCGCCCGCCTCTCGCGCGCCATGTTTGCCGGTGTCGGGGAAATGTTTGGGTACACGCCAGGAAGCATTGATGATCTGTTCTACTGGCCATTGGATTTGCAGGCCGAGGGTGGGGAGAAGTACCGTCCGGTGTATCCAGTTCCGAGCGAGGATCGTCCCCTTCGCATCGTGCACGCCTCCAATCATCGCATGTTCAAGGGGACCAGGTTCTTGATCGCCGCGGTCGAGCAGTTGCAGGCCGAGCAGGAGCCAGTCGAGTTGGTATTGGTCGAACGAGTGTCCAATGAACGTGCCTTGGAGATGTATCGGTCGGCCGATGTAATTTTCGATCAATGCCTGATGGGAAATTACGGGTATCTGGCGCTAGAGGGGATGGCACTGGGAAAGCCGGTCGTGTGTTTCGTGCGGGACCCGGCGCGGTATCTGCTGAAGCCTGATGAGTGCCCGATCATCAATACGAGCCTCGCGACGTTGACAGAGGACATTCGGCGGCTCTCCCGCCGGCGAACCGAATTGACCGAGATCGGCCGGCGCGGGCGGTGCTACGTGGAGACCTATTTTTCTCTTTCGGCGTTTGCCCAGCGGCTGGCCGCTGCCTATGCTCGGTTGGGCGTCGGCGGGGACTTCGTGGGGGTGCCGGTCGGCGGTCTGGGCAAGGAGGATCAATGCAGCAGGCGACCTGCGTAGTCACAGGCGCAACCGGCCTGGTCGGGAGGGCTGTGCTACCCGCTCTTGCGTCGCGGTTCGTGGTTCACGGGGTAGCCCGACGCCCGCAACCCTCCGGCACGGTCCAGTGGCATCACCTAGACCTCTCGGCACCGTGCCGGCTGGAGAGCCTTCCGAAACGAACGGAGGCTGTCGTGTATCTGGCACAATCCGAACTGTTCCGGGATTTCCCGGATCATTGCCTTGATGTGCATCAAGTGAATACGGGCAACCTGGTGCGGTTTCTGGATTATGCACGGCGCGCCGGCGCGCGGACGTTCGTGTTTGCTTCCTCGGGAGGTGTGTACGGAGGGGGGGGGGACGGCTTCTCGGAGGATCAGGTCGTCCCTGTCCATGACGATCGGGATTTTTATCTTGCAACTAAGGTTTGCTCGGAAGTGCTGGCGCGCAGTTTCGCCGCGCTGTTTAATGTGGTCATTTTGCGGCTGTTTTTCGTCTACGGGCCTGGTCAGCGCTCCACGATGCTGATTCCGAGACTGATCGCACGTGTGCAGGATGGTGCACCGATCATCCTGCAGGGCGAGCAGGGGATCCGCCTCAATCCGACACATGTCTCCGATGCTGCCGAGGCGGTCGTGCGGGCCGTGGGCCTGACCCATAGCGAGACGGTCAACGTCGCGGGACCCGAGGTGTTGACGTTGCGGGAGATGGGCGAGATCATCGGACAAATCGTCGGCAAGCGGCCTGTATTCACCGTCGAGGAACGATCCACCCCCCGTCATCTCTGCGGGGATCTGGCCAAGATGCGGCGTTTGCTCGGTGCTCCTCGGGTGGGGTTCGCCGAGGGTGTGCAGTCCATCGTGCAATCCATGTGAGGTCCATGTGCTGCAACGGAGTGTCGATCATGACTGACAATACCGAACGAAGCTTTCGCGACAAATGGGAACACAATCAACAATTGGCGTTTTCCGCCACGCTGGAGGACGGTCACGAAATTAGTCGATGGATCCTGGAGCGCAACGGCTTCGCCGGGAAACAAGAGCTGGAGCGATTCCTTGCCGACAAGACCGCCGTCCTTGATGCGGGGTGCGGAAATGGGCGCGTCACGGCGTTGCTCCGCCAGTGTTCGTCGCCGGTGCGCACTCGCGTCGTGGGCGTCGACCTGGTGGCGGCAGAGGTCGCGAGGGCGAACTTAGCCGGATGCGCCAATCTGGAAGTGAGACAGGCCGATCTGTTGGGCGACCTGTCGTCGTTGGGGCAATTCGACTTTATCTATTGCCAGGAAGTGCTGCACCATACGGCTGATCCCGAACGGGCGTTTCGAAATCTGTGTGGCCTCCTTCGACCGGGTGGATTGATTGCGATCTATGTGTACAAGCGGAAGGCGCCGGCGCGAGAGTTTGTCGATGACTACGTGCGAGGCCAAATCGCGGGGCTGCCCTATGATGAGGCCATGCGTATTGCCAGGCAGATCACCGCACTCGGCAAGGCACTTGCGGAGCTACACCTGGAGGTAGACGTGCCCCCAGTGGAGGTCCTGGAGATACCTGAGGGTCGCTATGATCTGCAGCGCTTCCTCTATCATTTCTTCATGAAGTGTTTTTGGAATCCGAAATTGAACTTCGAAGAAAATGCCGCTATCAATTATGATTGGTACCACCCGCAGCTCTGTTCCCGCCATACCCTCGACGAGATTCGGCAGTGGTTCGGTCGGGCCGGCTTACAGGTGATGCATGAATACGTCGATTTCTACGGGATTACCATGCACGGTCGGCGGCCTTAGTTGCAGGAGAGGTTCCTGCCGCCGATGAGCCTGCCCCTTCGCGTCCTACACTGCCCCGCAAACGTAGGTGGGAACATGCAAGGGCTGGTCGTGGCTGAGCGTCATCTGGGTCTCGCGAGTCATGGGATCGTCTTCCAAGCGGAGGGATTTGGGTTCCCCGTCGATGAAATTCTGTATCAGGCCGATACCCCTGTCATAGTCCGGGGCATGAAGCGCGTCGGCCTCTTGCTGCGGGCCATGGCGGACTTCGACGTAGTCCACTTCCATTTCGGCCGCACCATCGGTCCACTTCCTCCCGTTCCGGAATCCAGTTCTTCGCACAGGACATCTATGGCTCAGCGCATCAAGAGAGCCGGACAACGGTTATTGGGGATGGCGGATCTGGCCGTGCTGAAGCGGATGGGAAAGGGTATCGTGGTGACCTACCAGGGAGACGATGCGCGCCAGGGTGACTATTGCCGGACTCACTATGCGATATCTCCCGCCGAAGAGGTCGAAGCGGGATACTATACGCCCCAGACGGATGCCTGGAAGCGCACCTGCATCGAGACCATGGCGCGGTATGCGGACCGCATCTACGCTGTGAATCCGGATCTCCTGAATGTGCTCCCGCCCGGCTCCCGCTTTCTTCCCTATGCCTGCGTCGATCCGGTGCTGTGGCGCCCGGTTGAACAGCCGCTCGGCGACCGTCGCCCGCCCGTGGTCTTGCACGCTCCGAGTCATCGAGGCGCCAAGGGAACGCGGTTCGTGCTCGCCGCATTGGATCGGCTGCGAGCCGAGGGCGTGCCGTTCGAACCTATGCTGGTCGAACGGTTGTCGCACGCTGAGGCCCGCCGGCGCTATGAACAGGCCGACCTGCTCGTGGATCAACTGCTCTGCGGGTGGTACGGCGGCGTGGCTGTCGAACTGATGGCTTTGGGGAAGCCGGTCATCGCCTATCTTCGGGAGGCCGATCTCGAGTTTATTCCGCCTGAGATGCGGACGGACCTGCCCGTCATTTCCGCCACCCCCGCGACGATCTATCACGTACTCAAGGAATGGCTGACCGTCCGGCGCCACGAGCTGGCCGACGTCGGACGACAAAGCCGCGCGTTTGTCCAGCGCTGGCACGATCCCAGCCGGATCGCGGCGGTCCTGAAAGCCGAGTATGAGCGCATTCTCCATCGCACGTCCGACGGAGCGTCACGCCCATGTGCGGGATAGCCGGTCTGGTGGCCGCCGAGCCGGGCGTGTGGGACGAAGCGCTCATCGCGCGCATGCTGGCGCGCCTGACCCCTCGCGGTCCTGACGATCAGGGCATTCTGACCTTCGGCCCCAATGGGTTGACGCGCGGGCGCGTGTGGGGGAGGCACGAGGCGCAGTTGGTGCTGTTGCACCGTCGGTTGGCCATTCTGGACGTCTCAGCTGCAGGGTGGCAACCAATGGCCACGCGGGATGAACGCTTTTCGGTGGTCTATAACGGTGAGCTGTACAATTACCTTGAGCTGCGGGAGGAATTGGCTCGGTCTGGTGCCACGTTCCGTTCGCGATCGGATACGGAGGTGCTGCTGGAGGCGTGGGCGCAGTGGGGGGCCGATGCCCTGCCCAAGTTCGAAGGCATGTATGCATTCGCGATCTTGGATCGCCTCGAACGGACTGTGACGTTGGCCAGAGATCCGTTCGGGATCAAGCCGCTATATTGGACGGCATGGCGGGGCGGCGTGGTCTTTGCTTCCGAGATCAAAGTCCTGCTGGAATTACCAGGGTTGTCTCGGGCCGCGGATCCATCCCGGTTGTGGAGCTATCTTCGCTACGGTCTGACGGATCACGGGGACGCCACATTGTTTCACGCGGTCCGCCAAGTCCCGGCTGGTCATGTGGCCACCCTACCCATTGATCGCCCACAGGGCTTCTCACAGCGACGGTTTTGGGCCGTGGCGTCGCAGGCGCCTCTGGAGGTGTCGTTCGAAGAAGCGGCGGAGACAGTTCGGCGCCTGTTCCTCAACAACGTGGCCAGGCACGTGCGAAGCGATGTGGCCGTGGGGGCGGCCCTCTCTGGAGGGCTCGATTCCTCGGCCATTGTGGCGGCCATGCGGCAGACGCTGGGTCCCACGGCGGACATTCATACCGTCAGTTATCTGGCTGAGGATCCGGAGATGGACGAAAGCCGCTGGTCCTCCCAAGTGGCTCACGCTGTCGGCGCGCGGCCGCATGCGGTTCGCATTGCCGTTTCCGACTTGGAGCACGACCTCGACCGGCTCGTGGCGGTTCAGGATGAACCGTTTGCCAGTTCGAGTATTTATGCCCAGTTTCGGGTCTTCCAAGCGGCGCGCGATGCCGGTATCAAGGTCATGTTGGATGGGCAGGGGGCGGACGAAATGTTGGCCGGCTATCCGCAGCATGTGGCTGCACGCCTGGCGGCATTGCTCCGCGGGGGCTGCTGGGTTCAGGCGGTTCGGTTCCTCGGGTCTGCCGCCGATCGATGGCCCGGGGGAGCCTGGCGATTGCTGGCGGCCGGGGCGGGTGCGCTCGTGCCCGGACCGCTCCAGGCGTCTGTTAGGCGGCTGGCATCCAAGGACCTCATGCCCGACTGGGTGCAAGCGTCGTGGTTTCGAGCACGCGGAGTCGAAGCGAGGGGGCTGTTCGACAACCTACCGGGCGACCCGTTTCGCGCCAGGCTTCTACATGCCTTACAGACGTCGAGTCTACCCATGCTGTTGCGGTATGAAGACCGGAACTCGATGGCCCATTCAGTGGAGAGTCGTGTCCCGTTTCTCACCACCGCGCTGGTTGAGTATGTGACGGCGCTCCCGCCGCACTATCTCGTGGCGCGTGACGGCACCTCCAAATCAGTATTTCGGCGGGCCATGGCCGGCCTGGTGCCGGAGGCGATCCTGAGGCGGCGCGACAAGATTGCCTTTACGACGCCTGAGGCCGTGTGGTTGAGGGGGGCCTATCGTGCGAGGGTGGAGCGGGAGGTGGCCGTCGCGGCGGAGCTGTTTGCGCCAGTCCTGGAGGCCTCCCAGGTTCGGCTGCGGGTTCGGGACATGTTGGATGGGCGCCGGCCGATCGATGCCACACTGTGGCGGCTGGTCAATCTCGGTGTTTGGGGGCGCGTATGCGCGGTGGGCGTTTGAGCATGAATCCCACGAGACTGTCGGGTTCGCAAGAAAGGCCGCAGTGACAATGAAGCTTGTGACGATCGTCGGCGCGCGTCCCCAGTTCATCAAGGCTGCTCCGGTCTCCCGGGCGCTTCGTGCCGTCTCCGGACTCGAAGAGGTGCTCGTGCACACGGGTCAACACTACGATCCCGCCCTGTCTCAGGTCTTTTTCGAGGAACTGGATCTCCCGATCCCCCGGTACCATCTTGGAGTCGGTTCCGCATCGCATGCTGTCCAGACCGGCCACATGCTTGAGAAGATCGAAGCCGTACTGCAGCAAGAGTCTCCCCACTGGGTGCTCGTGTATGGCGATACCAATTCCACGTTGGCGGGTGCGCTGGCTGCGGCAAAGCTCAACATCCCGGTTGCGCACGTGGAGGCCGGGTTGCGCTCCTTCAATCGTCGAATGCCTGAGGAGATTAACCGAATGGTGGCGGATTGCGTGGCCCAGGTACATTTTGTTCCGACGACCGCTGCTGCGGAGAATCTGCGGCGGGAAGGTGTGCCCCCGGTGAATATCCGTCTGGTCGGTGATGTCATGTATGATGCCGCGATTCACTTTGGTGCGAAGGCGTCTCGAGACAGCCGCATTCTGGATCGGCTCGGGTTGACCCCCGGCGCGTACCTGTTGCTCACGGTGCATCGCGCAGAGACGACGGACGACCCGGATCGCCTACGGACCATGTTGTCCGGACTGGCGCAGGTAGCGGAGCGTCATCGGATCGTGTTTCCCATCCATCCCCGGACAAAAAAGGTCCTGGCAAAAGCAGGGGCGTTGGCGGAGGCGGCCCGTCGGTTCCAGATGATTGATCCGGTGGGGTATCTCGACATGCTGCAGCTGGAACAGGCCGCACGGCTCGTGGCGACCGACTCGGGAGGCGTGCAGAAGGAGGCCTTCTTTTTCCGTGTGCCGTGCGTCACGTTGAGGACAGAGACGGAGTGGGTGGAATTGGTCGAATCGGGATGGAATCGACTGGTTCCCGTGCGCGATGCCGATAGTCTGGCCAGGGGCATCCTGGCTGCCCTCGACGCGCCGCCGCCGTGTAACCCTTCCCTGTCGTTTTTCGGGGACGGTCGTGCCTCGAACGCCATCGCCCTGTTTTTTTCTGAGGAGTCTGATAGGCTGGGGACGACAGGTTCCGCGACCAGGGCAGGAGCCGGCCAGGGCTGAGGCTCCGCCGAGCCACTCGTGAGGTCGAGTGGTGGTTATTGATTGATAGCCTGACGATATCAGGCACGTGGGGCTGCCTCTCAGTAGCCCAGGCAGAGCAAGGAGACATGATTGTCCCGTGCGAATCCTCGTCATCTCCTACGCGTTTCCTCCCTATAACGACATTGGGCACGTCAGAGTCGGGAAGACCGTCAAGTATCTGTCGCAGTTCGGGCATGATCTCCGTGTGGTGACGGCAGGGGATCAGCCTTACGCGGCCACCTTGCCCGTCGACATTCCAGAGGCCCACGTTGTGCGTACCCCGTGGTGGAACGTCAATCGTCCGGCCGAGCTGATCTTTGGCGGGCGTCGTCGCGTTGCAGAGCGAGGGCTGGAAGTCCAAGGCAGCTTTCGCCCGCTGGTTCAGGGGCTGCGCGGGGTCTACCGCGCGGTCTACAAGAGGTGGATTAGCTTCCCGGACGACATGATCGGATGGTTCCCGTTTGCGGTGAAGGCGGCGGCTTCGATCATCGAATCCTGGCGGCCTGACGTCGTGTATGCCAGCGCTATGCCCTATACGTCGTTGATCGTGGCCAGCCGGGTGGCCGGGCGTTATGGCCTCCCCTGGATCGGCGAATTGCGTGATTTGTGGGTCGATTTTCACCGTTACCATATCGGGCCGATTCGCCGTGTCGTTGAAGGGAGAATTGAGCGCCGCGTGTTATCGTCCGCGTCCGGCCTTGTCACAGTCTCGGAGCCGATGGCCGATCGGCTTCGACATCAATACGCCAAGCCGACCGTCGTCATCTTGAACGGGTACGACCCGGAGGATTACTTGCCGCACTCGAGGCCTGTTCCCGGTCATCGCGGACTTCGCATCGTCTATACCGGGATGGTGTATGAGGGGAAGCACGATCCCCGTCCCCTCTTCGAGGCGCTTCGGATGCTGGGCGACGAGGCCACCGGTGTCGCTGTGGAATTCTACGGTCGATATCCAGGCAGCGTGGCGCAGTTGGCCGCGTCGTATGGAGTGGAGCATCTCGTAACGATGAAGGGACAGGTTCCCTATCGGGAATCGCTGCGTGTGCAACAGGAAGCCGATGCCCTGTTGTTATTTCCGTGGACGGATCCCAAGGAGCGAGGGGTCTATTCAGGGAAACTTTTCGAGTATGTGGGGGCTGGGCGGCCGATTCTCGCGGTTGGCGGAGGGCGGACAGTGGCCTGCGATCTGATCATTGAGCGGGGACTGGGTGCGGTCTGTGACACCGCCGAATCGGTGGCGGCGCAACTGAGGGGCTGGCTCAGCGTCAAGCGAGCGGGAAGTCAGGTCGAGGCTCCTCCGGCCAGTGCCGGGAAGGGATTGACGCGCGAGGACCAGACCAGGCGGTTAGACGCGTTCCTTCGCGCGTGTGTCGAGCAGGGAGCCAGACGGTAAGTGGGACGCGTTATTGTCGTCAACGACTTTGCGCATGGGGAGGGCGGCGCCAGTCATGTGGCCATTTCCAGTGCGATTGGTCTGGCGTCCCGTGGCCACGAGGTCACGTATCTGACTGCGGTTGGGCCGATTGCGCCGGAATTGTGCGCTGGTGGCGTGCGTGTGCTGACAACGGATCAACAAGCCATCGCCAGTGATGCGTCCCGCCTTCGTGCCCTCCGGCAGGGGCTCTGGAATCCGGCCGCCGGCCGGCTGCTCTCCTCGTGTCTGGACGAGGCGAGGGGGAAGCGGACGATCGTCCACCTGCATGGGTGGACCAAGGCGCTGTCTTCGATCGTCGTGCGGACAGTCGTCCGGCGCAACATTCCGATCGTGTGTACACTGAACGACTATTTTACGGCCTGTCCGAACGGCGGGTTTTTCGACTATCCCCGTGGAGAGGTGTGCACCCGGGCGCCCTTGGGCGTCTCGTGCCTGGCCACCCAGTGCGATAAGCGTGGGTATGCGCAAAAGCTCTGGCGCGTGGCCAGGCAAACCGTTCAGCGGCAATGGGGGCTGATTCCGCGGGGGATTCGGCATTACATCGCCGTGTCCGAGTTCAGTGTACGCGTCCTTCGTCCATTTCTCCCGCCGGACGCCCGATTCTATGCTGTGCCGAACCTCATCGAGATGTCACGGGAAGAGCCGGTGCCCGTGTCGGAGCGAACGGCGTACGTGATGGTCGGCCGGCTGAGCCGCGAAAAGGGGCCGGCGCTGTTTGCGGAGGCGGCGTCGCACGCTGGTGTGGAGGCGGTGTTTGTCGGTGATGGTGATGGACGTGCGGAGGTCCGGGTCGCCAATCCGGGAGCACGGATTACGGGGTGGGTATCCCGCAACGTCGTGATCGATCATCTTCGTCGTGCCCGCGTGCTGGTTTTTCCCTCCTTGTGGTACGAAGCGCAGCCCCTGGCGGTACGGGAGGCGGCGGCGCTGGGTGTGCCGGCGATCGTCTCGGATCGTTGTGCCGCCCGCGACGATGTGGAGCCGGAGCGCACGGGATTGTGGTTTCGGGGCGGTGATGTCGAAGACTTAGTCCGGCAAATTCGGCGATGCGCCGACGGGCAGATCGTGCAGGCCATGGGCACAGCCGCCTACAAACGGTACTGGGCCGCTCCCGCCACCGTCGAGCGCCATGTTCTGGAATTGGAACGTGTCTACGACGACGTCTGCAAGGGGTGGCGCTCGTGATCCTGCAGCATGAGGAGGAGGGGCCGTCCGGGAGGTGGTCGGGGACGGATATGTCGGATTGCGGCGGTAGGTGCTGGGCCATACCCACAGGGTCGTCCCGTGGTTAGCCTCATCATCCCCACGTACCAGGCGGAACCGTATCTCGCGCGGCAACTCCGCCTCCTAGCCGAACAGCGTCCCGGTGTTCAGGACCTGGTCATCCTCGATTCGTCATCCATCGATCGGACGCGTGAGATTGCGGCCGAAGGGGGCGCCCGTCTCGTGACGATCGACAAGCGGGCCTTCGACCATGGCGGCACCCGAACCTTGGCCGGACAGTCCTACGCCCGAGGGGATATCCTCGTGTATATGACCCAGGATGCCATGCCGGTGGGCGAATCCGCGGTGGCGACGCTGGTCGCGCCCCTGTATGCGGATCCGGAATGCGGAGCGGTCTTCGGTCGTCAACTTCCCTATGCGGAGGCCACGCCCTATGCCCGCCATCTTCGCCTCTTTAACTATCCCTCGGTGTCCTACGTGCGGAGGTACTCGGATCGCGCGCAGTATGGGATCAAGGCTGCGTTTTGCTCCAATTCCTTTGCGGCGTATCGCCGGTCCGCACTGGAAGCCGTAGGGTGGTTCAAGCCCGGACTCGGCATGTCGGAAGATCTGCACGTCTGCGCGCGACTGTTGCGCGCCGGGTACTCGTTGAGGTACGTGGCTGAGGCCGCAGTGTACCACTCGCACAACTACTCCCTTTGGCAGGACTGCCGGCGCTACTTCGACGTCGGGGCCTTCTTCCGGAAGGAACGCTGGCTGCTCGACGAATTCGGCCGACCGTCCGGGGAGGGGCTTCGATACGTGCTGTCCGAAATGAGCTTTTTGTGGCGGGAGGGACGACCGTGGCTTGTGCCCGCGAGTATGGTGCGGGCCGCAGCGAAGTTGCTTGGCTACCAATTGGGGTACTATTATAGGTGGCTACCGCCGTCTATCGTTCGGCGCTTGAGTCTGCATGCTTCCTGAGGAGGAGCCGCCGGTTGCATCGAGGGGATGACCCCGCATGCTGAAACGACATGCCGAGTTCCTCAAAAGCGTCCTGTTTCTTCTTGACCTTGCCCTGATTTGCCTGTGCTGGGTCGCGGCCTATGACATCCGGATCGCGGGCTTTCCCGTGCCGGTGACCAAAGGCGTGCCCCCGTTGGCGCCCTACCTGGGGATGCTCGTGCCGATCGTGCTGGTGTGGGGGGTCGCATTTCAGGCCTTCGACCTCTACCGGCCCCGCCGCATGGGTTCGCATCTCGGCGAAATCATCGATTTGGCCAAGGCCAATACGATGGCGGTCGTCGTATTGGTCGCGGTGAGTTTTTTCCTGCGCGAGTATCAGTTTTCCCGCCTGGTGTTCGTCAATTTCTGGTTCTTGAACATGGTGGCGCTCAGCTGCTCGCGGATGCTTTTTCGCGAGGGGCTGCGCTTCATGCGCCGGCGGGGGTTCAACCAACGGTATGCGCTCATCGTCGGTGCGGGCAAAGTGGGCCAGCAGTTGGCGACTAATCTGGCCCGACACCCTGAGTTCGGCATCACGGTGCGCGGCTATTTGACGCGTAGGCTCGACAAGGTCGGCCAGGCCGTCAATGGGGTGGCCGTGCTGGGAGCCTACGAGGATTTGGCACGTCAGGTATCCGCCGGTGTCGACATTGTGTTCGTCTGCCTGCCGATGGAAGAAGAAGCACATGCGGAGAAAGTGATGAGCGTGCTCGCCAATACCATGGTGGAGGTCAAGGTTATCCCGTCCATCTGCGAGTTCGTCACCCTGCGGGCGGAAGCCGAGATGTTCGAGGGGTTACCGGTGATCACGCTGCAGGGGACGCCGCTGTATGGCTGGAACCTGGTCATCAAGCGGGTGGTCGACATCGTGGGTTCCGCCGCGGCCTTGGTGGTGGGGGGCCCGGTGATGGTGTTGATCGCGGCCGCGGTGAAACTGACGTCGCCGGGGCCGATCTTCTATCGGCAGGTCCGCATGGGACTCGACGGCCGCGCGTTCGCCATGCTCAAGTTCCGTTCGATGCAGGTGAACGCCGAGGCCGAGACGGGGGCGGTGTGGGCGGGGAGGGACGATCCACGCCGGACGCCGATCGGGGCTTTCTTACGTCGGACCAGCCTGGATGAATGGCCGCAATTCTGGAATGTGCTGAAGGGCGATATGAGTATCGTCGGGCCGCGCCCCGAACGGCCTGAATTGATCGCGCGCTTTCGAGAGCAACTGCCGCAATATATGTTGCGGCACAAGATGAAGGCCGGGATCACCGGCTGGGCCCAGGTGAACGGGTGGCGGGGAAATACGTCGCTGGAGAAACGGATCGAATGCGACCTTTACTATATTGAACACTGGTCCGTGTGGTTCGACTTCAAAATCATGTGGCTGACCCTGTGGAAGGGGTTCATCCACCGGCACGCCTACTAGGCCAAGGGAAATCCCCGCAAGGAAGGGACAAGTTTCCCTGACTTTTCTTGTCTTCGCCGGAATCGCTTGGTAAGATTCGACACAGTAGAGCCCTGTGAAACGTCCTGCCTCACCACGCACACGTCGACGGCACCTGGAGCGGATTCGGCTGGTCGCCACCGATGTGGATGGCGTCCTCACGGATGCGGGGATGTACTATGCCGAAACGGGGGACGAGTGGAAGAAATTCCATACGCGGGATGGGATGGGCATCAAGCTCCTGCAAAAAGCCGGGCTCCTCACGGCGATCGTGACGCAGGAAAATACGAAATTAGTCGCCCGCCGCGCAGCCAAGTTGGCGATCCCGGAACTGCACCAAGGCGTCATGGACAAGCTGACCTGTCTGCGTGACATGGTCGCTCGTCATGGTCTGACGCTTGAACAGGTTGCCTATATCGGGGATGACGTCAACGATCTCGCTGCCTTGCGGGCCGTCGGGTTTTCCGCCGCTCCGGCGGATGCCATGCCCGGCGTCATACGTGCCGTGCGGTACGTATGCAGGAAGCGGGGCGGGGAGGGTGTGGTGCGGGAACTGGCCGAATTGATTCTGGACGCGCAGGGTCATCGGTGGTGGTAGGGAACGCCTTCTGCAGCCGGAGCACGACATGACACGACAGACCTCCTCGATCTTTGCGGTGATCCTCGCCGGGGGAAGCGGGACACGCTTCTGGCCACTGAGCCGGCATCTGTATCCCAAGCAATTGCTCCGCATCATGGGCGACGAAACCATGATCCAGCAGACCATGCGGCGGGTGCTAGGCTGCGTGCCGGCGGAGCGCGTGCTGATTTCGACCAATCCCCAACAGGCCGATTCGATTCGCGTACAATTGGGTGAATGGAAAGAGGCCTTGCAGCAGAATTTCGTGATCGAACCCGAAGGGCGCAATACGGCTCCCGCGATTGGCTTGGTCGCGCTGGAGGTGGTCCGGCGCGATCCTAACGGCGTCATGGTGGTGTTGCCGGCCGACCATGTGGTGAAAAAGGAGCCGCGCTTTCATGCGGCGGTGGCGCTTGGGTCCAAGCTGGCCGACGCCGGCCACCTGGTCACGTTCGGTATCAAGCCGATTCGGCCCGAGACGGGGTACGGCTATATCCAACCGAACGACAAGCGTACGCTGGCGAAGTCCGGCAAACTGGCCGGACATCCGGTCGCGCGCTTCGTCGAAAAGCCCAATGCCGCCAAGGCCGCGCAATACCTCAAGGCCGGGAATTTCTACTGGAACAGCGGCATGTTCGTCTGGCGGGCGGCGACGATTCTGGAAGAGATTCAACGGCATCAGCCGGCATTGTGGGCGGGACTCTCCAAGATCAGAGCGCTCCTCGACAGCGGCGCGTCCCGCCAGGAGATCGACGAGCGGTATCGCACCCTGCCTTCCGTGAGTATCGACAACGGCGTGATGGAGCGGTCGTCCCGGGCTGCCATGATTCCGGTGGACTTCCTGTGGTCGGACGTCGGCAATTGGAGCAGCATCGACGAAGTCGCGGCGCGCAATAAGCACGGCAACGTGATCAGCGGCAAAGTGATCGATCTCGACAGCCAGAACTCGATTCTGTTCGCCGACCGGCGCGTCGTGGCGACCATTGGGCTCAAGGACATGGTCGTGGTGGATACTCCGGATGCCACCCTCGTCTGTCCGAAGGACCGCTCACAGGACGTCAAAAAGATCGTGGAGGTGCTCAAGGCGCAGAAAGCGCCGGAACATCTCGAGCACCTGACGGTGTTTCGTCCCTGGGGGTCCTACACCGTGTTGGAAGAAGGGCCGGGGTACAAGGTCAAACGGGTCACCGTGAACCCCGGCGGCCGGCTCTCGCTGCAAATGCACCACAAGCGAAGCGAACATTGGGTCGTGATTGCCGGAACGGCTCGCGTGACCTGCGGGGACGACGTGCGTGATTTGCGCGTCGGTCAGAGCACGGCCATTCCGGTGGAGACACGTCATCGGCTGGAGAATCCCGGCACCGAGACGCTTCACATTATCGAAGTGCAAAACGGGCCCTATCTCGGGGAAGACGACATTGTTCGCTTCCAAGATGACTACGGGCGGACGGCGCGCTGATCGGCGCAATGCGCCAATGTGAGAGACTGACAAGGCGAGCGGGAGGTAGGCGTGGGACTGTTTCGGGAGTATGACATTCGGGGGGTCGTCGGCGAAGAGTTGACCGAGGCGGTCGCCGAGCAGATCGGCCGAGCCTATGCGACGGTGGCGCGGGCCAAGGGCGCGAAGACGGTCAGCGTCGGGCGTGACGGTCGGTTGAGTTCGCCGGCGCTGCATGCCCGGCTCCTCAAAGGGCTGACCGGTGGGGGCCTCAATGTCGTGGATATCGGCGTCGGGCCGACGCCGCTGGTGTATTTCTCGCTGTTCCAACTGCCGGTCGACGGTGGCATCATGATTACGGGCAGCCATAACGCCGCCGAGTACAACGGCTTCAAGTTGTGCCTTGGGAAGTCGGCGCTGCATGGCGACGGGATCCAGCAGTTGCGGACCACGATCGAGGGTGGCCTGTTCAGTACGGGATCGGGGGTGGTCACCGAGCATCCGATTATTCCCGACTACCTGGCCTATCTGCGGCAACAATTCGGACATGTGGACGCAAGTCACTTGCGCGTCGTAGTGGATGCGGGTAATGGCGCGGCCTCGCTTGTGGCCGCCGAGGCGATGGCCCTATTGGGCTGTCAGGTGACGGAACTGTACTGCGATTTGGACGGGCGGTTCCCCAACCACCACCCGGACCCGACGGTGGTTGAGAACCTTGAGGATTTGATTCGCAAGGTTCGGGAAACGGGTGCGCATCTCGGCCTCGGGTATGACGGGGACGCGGACCGTATCGGCGCCGTGGATGAAAAGGGAAACATTCTGTGGGGCGATCGGCTGATGGTGGTCTATGCCCGTGACATTCTGGAGGCCAAGCCCGGGAGCACGATCATTTCGGAAGTGAAGGCGTCGCAGCATCTGTATGACGATATCCAGAAGCGGGGCGGGCGGCCCATCATGTGGAAGACCGGCCATTCACTCATCAAGGCCAAGATGAAGGAAGAGCAGGCAGCTCTGGCCGGGGAAATGTCGGGGCACATGTTTTTCGCCGACCGGTACTTCGGATATGATGATGCCATCTATGCCTCCTGCCGGCTGGTGGAGATTCTGGCCAAGCGCAAGAAGCCGCTGTCGACCTTGGTGGCCGATCTGCCGCCGTCCTGTGTGACACCGGAGATTCGCGTGGATTGCCCCGATGCCGTGAAGTTCGATCTCGTGGAGCGCGTGCAATCCGCGCTGATGGCCCATGCTGAGGCGCGCACGCCCTTGGGCAGCAGCGGCCTAGTGATTGGCGATGTGGTGACGATCGACGGGATTCGTGCCATCTTCAACGATGGGTGGGGGCTGATTCGGGCCTCCAATACCCAGCCGGCCCTCGTGTTGCGGTTCGAAGCAGGCTCGGAGGCGCAGCTGCGAGCCATTCGAGCAGCGATCGAGGGCGAACTCGACGTCGCCAAGAAGGCGTTGTCCTTATCCTGACCAAGCCGAACATGCCGCGTGGTCGAGCAGGGGGATGGCGAAGCACGATGCTGGCCTTCCTCTTGGCCTGGGGACTTCCGGCCCATGGCGCCGAAGCGCCCGTTCCTCCGTCGAGCGCGCTGTCCCCCGTTCTTGCCGGCGAAAAACTCACCTACGACTTGGCCTGGACCAAAGTGAAAGCCGGGACCGCTGTGATGTCCGTCGAGGCGGTGGAACCCGTCGATCAGCATCCCATGCTGAAGCTCCTGACTACCGCCCAATCCAGCCCCTTCATCACCAAGTTCTATCCCGTCAACAACCGGGTGGAGTCCTGGATCGACGCCGACAGCCTCCTGCCGCAGCGCATGCAGTTTCAACGACGGGAGGGGAAGCGGAAGAACGATTTCCAGTACACGTTTCGACAAGCCGAGGGCAAAGTCACGGCCGTCAAGGACGGACAGGCGGCCGAGCTTGAGATGGCCGTGGGTACGCAGGATGCCATTTCCTGCTTGTATTTCGCCCGGGCCACGATGTCGCTGATTCCGGGAGCCTCCTCGTTCCTGAACGTCCACCACGACAAGAAGAACTACACGTTGGAGATTCGGGTCGAAGGGATCGAACGGTTGGAGGGGGCCTGGGGGGTAAAGGAAGCGGTCCGCCTCCTGGTCGTCATGCCCTTCCAGGGGATCTTCCTCAACGAAGGCAATGTGCGGGTGTGGCTCTCGAACGATGAGCGCCGACTCCCCCTGCTCATGAAGGCCAAGGTCATCATTGGCTCGGTCACGGCCACGCTGGTCGATGGTTTTCAAGCGGTTCCGAAGCGCTAACCCTACGGCCAGGGGCCAAACGGGGGATGCGGCCTGCTCGTTGCTCAGTCCCGCTAAACCCGCTATAATACGCCCTCATTTTGCCATCTGAACGATGCGACAATTCCCGATCACCCTCACTCGCCATATTCTCGAGCAACAGGCGTCCCATCCGGGGGCGACGGGGGAATTTTCCCTGCTGATGGCCCAAATAGGCCTTGTTGGAAAGCTGATGGCTCATGATCTGCGCCGGGCCGGTCTCATTAACATCCTTGGCGTCAGCGGGGGGACGAATGTGCAGGGCGAAGTCGTCAAGAAGTTGGACGACTTAGCCAACGAAACGTTCATTAAGGTCTTTCAGACCAGCGGGCTCGTTTGTGCGCTGGCCTCAGAAGAAGAAGAAAAACCCATTCTGTTGCCTCGGGCCTGGCCACAAGGCAAGTATATGCTGTTGTTCGACCCGCTGGACGGTTCCTCTAATACCGACGTCAACATGCCCTTGGGGTCGATTTTCTCCATTCTTCGGTTCGACGACGCCCAGCGCCCGCCCAGCGAGCATGATCTGATCAAGCGCGGTCGCGAGCAGGTGGCCGCAGGCTATGTCTTGTACGGCTCGAGCACCATGTTGGTCTATACGACGGGGCATGGGGTCCATGGCTTTACCTTGGATCCGGGGATCGGCGAGTATGTCCGGTCGCACGATCCCATTCAGATCCCCGCGCGCGGCTCGGTCTACGCGACGAACGAGGGGAATTGGCAGAAGTGGCCGACGGCCATGCAACGGTACGTGGAGCAATTGAAAGTGAAGGACAAGAGCCGCGGGCGCCCCTATAGCGGCCGGTATTCCGGATGCTTGGTGGCGGATGTCCATCGGGTGCTGTTGACCGGGGGGATCTATTTGTATCCAGCCGAAGTCGACAAGCCGGAGGGGAAGCTCCGGCTGCTCTATGAAGCCAACCCCTTGGGGATGGTCGTCGAACAGGCCGGGGGGCTGGCCAGCACGGGGTCACAGCGGATTCTGGATGTGGTACCGACGGCTTTGCATCAACGGGTGCCACTCCTCATTGGCAGCCGGGACGATGTGTTGGACGTCGAGCAGGCGTTGAAGGGAACAGCGTAGAAGAGGCCGATTAGCAAGTGGAGGCGCGTGGTATGGGAAATCGTGTCGGTGAGATTCTGAGTTGGTATGAGAGCGACAATCCTGGCACCAAGGCCAATTTGGCCCGCATGCTCAATCACGGCCGGTTGGCGGGGACCGGGAAAATGGTCATTCTCCCGGTCGACCAGGGGTTTGAGCATGGTCCGGCCCGCAGCTTTGCCGCCAACCCGGTCGGCTACAATCCACACTATCATTTCGAATTGGCGATCGAGGCCGGGTGTAACGCGTATGCGGCGCCCTTGGGGTTTTTGGAGGCCGGGGCCGGCAGATACGCGGGGCGCATTCCGTTGATCCTCAAGCTCAACAACCATGATGTGCTGCACGATGAGAAGGATCCGCTGCCCTCCGTGACGGGAAGCGTCAGCGATGCCTTGCGGTTGGGCTGTTCGGCCATCGGGTTCACCATTTACCCGGGCTCGTCGCACTGCAATGCTATGTATGAGCAGCTCCGTGACCTGACGGAAGAGGCGAAGCGCGTGGGCTTGGCCGTCGTCGTGTGGTCCTATCCGCGCGGATCGGGCCTGAGCAAGGAAGGCGAAACGGCCATGGATGTGGTGGCCTATGCCGCCCAAATCGCCTGCCAGCTCGGCGCCCATATCGTGAAGGTGAAGTTGCCAACCGCCCATCTGGAGCAATCGGCGGCGAAGAAGGTCTATGAGGCGGAGCAGGTGGCCATCAAGACATTGCCTGAGCGCGTGAAGCAGGTGGTGCAAAGTTCGTTCGACGGCCGCCGCATCGTCATTTTCTCCGGCGGGGCCAAGAGCGACGAGAAGAACGTGTTCGAGGAAGTGCGGGCCATTCGGGACGGGGGTGGGTTCGGCTCAATCATCGGACGCAACTCCTTCCAACGGCCGAAGGCCGACGCGCTCAAGTTTTTGGGTACGGTGATGAGCATCTACGCCGGCGAGACGGCGTAGCTGTTGGGGCGGATCACATCGAGGCCGGGCAAAGAGGGGACCCCTATGACACGGCGTACCATCTTCGTCCTACTAAGCGCCATCGCCGGGATGGCACTCTTCGTGCGCTGGGGAGAGGGGCAGACCGCAAGCTTGCTCATCGGCTTTGCGATCGGCGCCGCCACCGGCGGGGTGATCCTCCTCAGCGAATATCTCCTACAACAACTGTCGTTTGGGGTGATCGTCGGGGGAACGGTCGGCCTCGGGGTCGGCCTTCTCCTTACGGGGTTGATCGAGTGGGTTGGGGCGGTCGTCTTCGACGTCCAAACGGTCTTGTTTCATATCGGTGGCCTGGTGTTCCTGCTGGGGCTGCCCTATCTCGGGACGATGTTGGGCGCCCGATTTGGCGATGAGCGATTCGGTCCTGCCCCGAACCGGCCGAGCCCCGCCGCGATTGGTGCGAAGCTACTCGATACCAGTGTGATCATCGACGGGCGCATCGCCGATCTTTGCGAGACGGGGTTCCTGGAAGGGGCGTTTGTCGTGCCCCATTTTATTCTGCATGAATTGCAGCATATCGCTGATTCCTCCGATGCGCTCAAGCGCGCGCGGGGGCGACGTGGCTTGGATATTCTCAATAAGATCCAGAAGATGCCCGAGATCGACGTGCGCATCGTGGAGGACGATTTCCCCCAGATTCGTGAAGTCGACGCCAAGTTGGTCGCCTTGGCCAAGCAGCTTAACGCCAAGGTCGTGACCAACGATTTGAACTTGAATAAGGTAGCGGAATTGCAGGGGGTGCGGGTGCTCAATATCAATGAGCTTTGCAACGCGCTCCGTCCGGTGGTGTTGCCCGGTGAGGCGCTTCGGGTCTTCGTGCTCAAGGAAGGCAAGGAACCGGGGCAGGGGGTGGCGTATTTGGACGACGGCACGATGATCGTGGTCGACAACGCCAAACGCTGGATCGGACGCAACATGGATGTGGTGGTGACCAGCGTGCTCCAAACGACGGCTGGCCGCATGATTTTCACGCGCCTCAAAGAAGAAAGTGAGCGGGAGGAACTCCAGGCGGCTCGTGGCTGAACGGGGTCGGAGGCCACATCCCGGATCGGTTCGTTCATGAGGGGCGTGCTCGTTTCCATCCTTCCCGGGCTCCTCCCGTTCAGGCTCCGGCCTGTGTCTCAACGGTATGATGTCGTTTGTTAACCGTTCCGGTTCCCAGGCTGCCGGTGCGACGTTGCGCGTCTCGGCCCTGGTCCCTGCGGGGGGCCGTGGCGTCCGGATGGGCGGAGACCGTCCCAAGCAGTTTCTCGCGATCGGTGGGGTGCCCTTGATGGTGCACTCGCTTCGGACGCTCCAGGCGGCTCCGTCCGTCGAGGAAATCATTCTCGCAGTACCGTCGAGCGAGCGGAACTACTGTGAGCGCGAGATCGTCGCGCGCTACGGATTGACGAAAGTGAGCCGAGTCGTCGCCGGTGGGGCGGAGCGGCAGGATTCGGTCGGAGCGGCCTTGGCCGCGGTGGCGATCCCGGCGGACGTCGTGTTGGTGCATGACGCGGTGCGGCCGTTTCTGACCGTCGACATGATCGAACGGGTCTGTACCGAAGCCGCCCGTGTTGGGGGGGCCATCATCGCCATTCCTGCCCGGGATACGTTGAAGGAAGTCGGGGAAGGCGCGGTCATCCAGCGGACGGTTGATCGGCGGCCTTTGTGGCAGGCGCAAACACCCCAGGCCTTTCAGCGCGCCGTGCTGGAGCGCGCGCACGAACGGGCACGGGCGGAGGCCTATCTTGGAACGGATGAAGCCGATCTCGTCCAGCGACTGGGCGTTCCGGTAGTCGTGGTGGAAGGATCCGGAGAGAACATCAAGGTCACCAGACCGGAAGACCTCGTGATCGGTGAAGCCATTTGGGCCTCACGATGCAAGACCGGGGTGCCGTAGCGGCTGCGAGGGGCGCGCACGGCCCGGGGGCGGCGGTCAGAACGAACGACGGAGGATTGGGAAAGGCACGATGGCACGGACATCCAAACACAAGCGCAAGGTGGCTGTCGCCGCTTCGCGGAGGACGGGCAGGGAGCGGGTCGCGTCGCGCGCGCGGACGAAGGGGGGCTCCGCAATCGGCACGATACGAGTGGGACAGGGGTATGACGTGCATCCGCTGGGTGCCGGGCGCAAATTGATCCTGGGGGGCGTGGAGATTCCCCACACGAAGGGATTGCTGGGACATTCCGATGCCGACGCGCTGGTGCACGCGGTGTGCGATGCGTTGTTGGGGGCCATGGGGGACGGTGATTTGGGGCGGCACTTCCCCAGCAGCAACCCTGCCTTCAAGGACATCTCCAGTCTGAGGCTGCTGGAGCAGGTCTGCCTGAAGTTGGCGGCCAAGGGCTATCGAGTCGTCAACATCGACAGCACGATCGTTGCGCAGGCGCCGCGCCTGGGAGGCTATTTGGCGGCGATGGCGCAGATGATCGCGCAGACGATCGGAATCGAGGTTGGTGCGGTCAACGTCAAGGTGAAGAGCGGAGAAGGGCTGGATGCCGTCGGTCGCGAGGAAGGCATCGCGACGCAAGCGGTCTGTTTGATTGCCTCCCGGTCCAGCAAGTAAGATACCGGCGAAAGGACCCGCGGCGATCGTCATGTTTTCTCGCATCAAAGAAGACTTCCGGGTCGTGTTCGAGCGCGATCCGGCGGCCACCAGCCGGTTGGAGGTCATCCTGACCTATGCCGGCTTCCACGCCTTGCTGATCTATCGAGTGGCGCATTGGCTTCGGCAGCTGGGCGTGCCGTTTCTCCCGCGTGTCCTCTCGCAGTTCGGACGCTGGATTACGGGAATCGAAATCCATCCCGGCGCCATGATCGGACACGGGTTCTTCATCGACCATGGCATGGGCGTAGTGATCGGCGAGACCGCCGAGATCGGCGACTACGTGACGCTGTTCCAAGGCGTAACACTGGGCGGCACCGGGAAAGAGCGCGGGAAACGCCATCCGACGGTCGGCAACCACGTCGTCATCGGGGCCGGAGCCAAGATTCTGGGCGCCATCCGGATCGGCGACAACGTCAAGATCGGTGCCAATTCGGTGGTGCTCAAGTCCGTACCGGCACACTCCACCGTGATCGGTGTGCCCGCCCGCATCATCAAAATGGAAGGCGAGCGGGTGCCGGAAGCGACGATGGACCATACCAATATCCCTGATCCTGTGATCGACCGGTTCGAAGCCCTGGAGCACGAACTCATCGAACTGAGAAAGAAACTTGAGAATCCAGGGGGGGCAGAAGAGCGGAGACAAGATGTGAAGGGGTGACGAAAGAGATCAGACGACGCGTGAATGCTCGTGGACCGGGCCTATTTCGAGAGGCAGTCACTCATGAATTTCTTCCGGTCGTCGCCTTTGAGGTTCTTGGCAGAGGCTTCCTTGTTGCAGGTTTTCATCTTGGTCTGTTGAGATGCCCCCGCGGCGGCCTTGGTCGGTTTCGCGCTGAGGCACTCCTTCATGAAGGCTTTCCGCTCATCGCCCTTGCCTTCCCCAAGCCCTTTCGCATCGGCTTCCGCATTGCAGGTTGTCATCTTGTTGGGTTGGCCAGCGGACCACGCCGTGGGGGTCGCAAGCATGAAGGAGAGAAACGCCGTCGCGGCGACCAGCGAGAGTGCACGACTCATGGCAATCTCCTTTCGTGGTTACGTAAGAGGCGCAGTTCGGGATGCATGCTAACACAGCGTGAGCGCGATGTCATGCCCAGGGACCTTCCGGGAGCGTGGTTCAGTAATCCACCCGAACCAGATAGAGTCCGTGAGGTGGTGCCGTCTTCCCGGCGACGGTGCGGTCACGCGCCTCCAGGATGGCCGCCATGCTGGTGGGCTGACGTTTGCCCAATCCCACTTCCACCATCGTGCCCACGACGGCCCGCACCATTTGTTTGAGGAACCGGTCCGCTGCCACGATGATGCGGATTTCCTCCCCTTCAGATTCGACGGACAGGTGGCGGATTTCGCAGACCGGGTTCTCCGTGTCGCTCTGCGCACCCTTGAACGACGAACAGTCGTGTTTTCCGATCAGGAGCGCTCCGGCTTCCCGCATGGCCGCGCGGTCGAGTGGCCTGGAGATGTGCCAGACGCGCGCGCGGTCCAGTGCGGTGCGGCCTTCCCGATTCAGGATGCGGTAGTCGTAGCGCTTGCCTTTGGCGGAATATCGGGCGTGAAACTCGTCTCCGACGGCCTCGGCCGAGCGGACGCAGATGCTTGCCGGCAGCAGTGCGTTGAGGCCGCGGTACCAGTCTTCCGGACGCAACGGCTTGTCGCTGCGGAAACTCGCGACCTGTCCCAACGCATGGACGCCGGCATCGGTGCGTCCGGCGCCAATCACCGGAGTCGGCAATTGCGTCATCTGCTGCAAGGCCTGCTCCAGCATGCCTTGGATGGTCGGCTGGTCGGCCTGCCGTTGCCAGCCGGCAAAATCGGATCCGTCGTATTCGAGGGTGAGCTTGAAGGTCGGCATGATGGTGTCGGTCCGCCGGATTGTACGCAGGGCGCGGGCCGGGCTCAAGCAAAGAGTGACGGGACCCGGCGGTCAGGGCGCGGCAGGGGGGGAGGGGGAGAGATAGTTTTTCAGTCCGAGAAAGAGGGCTTCCGCTACCTCATTGATGAAGGTGGCTTGCCGCATGAGCTGTTCCTCGCTGGGGTTCGACATAAAGGCGATTTCAGCCAAGATGCTCGGCATGGCCGTGTAGCGGAGCACATAAAACGGGGCCGTCTTCACGCCATGGTCATCGGTGGGATAGTGACCGTTGAGGCGTTTGAGCATGGCCTCCTTCGTTTGCCAGGCGAGTTCCAGCGAGTCTTCGATCCGTTTGGTGGTCAGGAGATCGGCGACCAGGTATTCCCAGCCGACGCCGTTGTTGTTCATGGGGGTGCCGTTTTCTCGTGCGGCGACTTCCAGAGCCCGCTGATCTTTGGCCTCTCCGAAGTGATAGATCTCGATCCCTTTGACCACGGGTTGTGGATGTGAATTCACGTGGATCGAGATGAACAGGTCCGCGTTGTGGGCATTGGCATATTTCGCCCGTTCCCCCAGCTCGATGAACTCGTCCCGGTCTCTGGTCATCAACACGCGTTTGCCGAGCCGTGTCTTGATCAGGTCGCGCAGACGGAGCGCCACTTTGAGCGTGATGGCCTTCTCTTCCAACCCCCGCCGGCTGATCGTGCCGGAATCCTTGCCTCCGTGGCCGGGGTCCAGCACGATGGTGCGGATCTCGTCCGCCGAGCGCCGCGTGGGCGGCGCGACGCCGGTGGGCTCGGCTGCGTCCTCGGGTGTGGGCTGGGGTGGCGTGGAAGGCTGAGCCGGTGCCGATGGCGACGAGGGGGCGGGCGCGGTCGGCGGGGTGGCGTCTGAGAATCCGACCGGCGTGAAGTCCAGCACGACGCGGTGTGGCCGTTCCAAGAGAAAATAGTGGTATTGGGTGACGGCATTCGTGTTGAGGGACACCTGCAGCGCGTCGGCCTGCTGCATCAGGGTGACCTGCACGGCCTGCGGGAGCTGGGTGGCGGCGACGAATTTGTCGGCTGCGGCCTTACTGAGATGGGTACGGGGCAGTTCCAGCAGGAGCCGGCCCGTGGGCTTGTCCCGGCGCTGGACAATGCGGACCTTCTTGGTGACGTCGAGGACGAGGCGAAACGAACTCTTCTCCTGGCTCACGCGCAAGTCCTGCACCAGGGCGCTTGTGACGCCGTAATTGGGCAGTCGTTTGGCTGGGGACGGCTGATGGCTGGCCGGTTGGGTGGTGCGGGAGCCGGTATCCGGGTCGGCCCATCCGAGTGTCGCCGTGACGTGGAGGACGGCGAGCGCCGGCAGCGCCCAGGCTATGAAGAAGGCCCTGACGTATCCCATGGCTCCCATCGTGACCTGTGGGTGGATCGCCCGTGGCGGTGCCTCTGGTCATTTAGTCAAAGGGGTGGAATCTTGTCAAGGAAAAGCCAGTCCCAAACCCGCGCTGGGAGCGGGTTGACTGTCCCTTGGCGGCTTGGGTAGCCTCCCCCTGATGAAGCGGCACGTCATTGTCGACGGCTACAATCTGCTGGGAGCCCGGTGCCGAGGCTTTTCGCAAGGCTCCTTCATGACCGAGGACGCCCGGGAGCGGCTCATTCAGGACCTGTCTGCCTACCACCATCGCAAGGGGCACGCGGTAACGGTGGTGTTCGACGGGTGGCGTGAGGGCTTCGGGACGGAGGAGCGGGAATTTCGTAGCGGGGTGGAAGTCCGGTTTTCCAGACGGGGAGAGACGGCCGATCATGTGATCCGGCGGCTGGTGGAAGAGTGGGGACGTGAGTGCGCGGTGGTGTCATCGGACCGAGAGGTGGCCAGCCATGCGCGAGGGGCCGGGGCTTTTGTCATGGGCGCCCAGGAGTTTTTGATGCGGCTGGCTGAGGAACCATCTCGCCCGGGTGCCTCGCTCCCATGGAAGAAGGCGGAGGAGCCCGACGACGGGCGGTCCCGTCGCCCACCCGACAAGAAAGGAAACGGGAGAAAACTGCCCAAAGCGTTCCGGACTCGGCAGCGCAAGCTCAAGGAATTCTGAACAGTCGGCGGGCGTTCTCGGAGGTGAGCCGACCCAGCTCCGCGACGGTGTCGTGGGGACCGGTGCCCCGCACCTGCGCCAAGACGTCCGCGACGTGTCGTACATAGGCTGGCTCGTTGCGTGTCCCGCGATGGGGGGCCGGCGTGAGGTACGGGCAGTCGGTTTCAATGAGCAAGCGGTCGGCCGGAACGGTCTTGGCGATCTCCCGCAAGGCTGCGGCATTCTGAAAGGTCACGATGCCGGAAAACGAGAGATAGAACCCCAAGTCCAACGCATCCTGGGCCAGCCGAGCGTCGCCGGAAAAGCAGTGGAAGACCCCTCCGAGCTCGCCCGCTCGTTCCTCTTTCACGATCGCGATCGTGTCAGCCTGGGCCTCCCGGGTGTGGATGATCACGGGCAGGCGAAGCTCGCGCGCCAGCCGGATCTGTTCCCGAAAACGCTGGCGCTGCTCATTCTGTGACGAATGGTTGTAGTGGTAGTCGAGGCCGATCTCGCCGTACGCCAGGACGTTAGGGCTCTGCGCCAGGCGACGGAATTCGTCGTACCAATCGGGTTGGATGTGTCTCACTTCGTGGGGGTGCACGCCGATGCTGGCATAGACGAAGGGATACTGCTCGGCCAGCGATACGGCGCGCCGGCTGGTCGCCAGGTCGCAGCCGATCGTCAGCATCCGCTCCACGCCGGCGGCGCGTGCCCGGTCGATCATGGCGTTGCGGTCGGCGTCGTATCGGGGATCGTCCAGATGCGTGTGCGTGTCGATCAACATGAGAAGGCAGGTACCGCCGCGCTGGTTCGTGAATCGGCGACGGTTGGGTCCGTGTTACGCCGGGCGAGGCGTGAGCGACTCCGCGAGTTCGGTCAGCAGCGCGGCGGTTTCGTCCCAGCCAAGACAGGCGTCGGTGATCGAGACGCCGTAAGCCAGCGGCTTCCCCTGTTGCCAGGCTTGCTTGCCGGGTTGCAGGTTGCTCTCCAGCATGAGCCCCATGATGGAGTGGCGTCCATCCCGGAATTGGCGGAGCACGTCGCGCGCGACTTGGCCCTGGCGCCGATGGTCCTTGCTGGAATTGTCGTGGGAGCAGTCGATCATGATCGGGCGCACGATGCCCTCACCCGCCACGGCCGCTTCGGCTTTGGCGACATGTTCCGCGTCGTAATTGGTCTTGCCGCCGCCGCCGCGGAGCACGATGTGCCGATCCGGATTGCCCATGGTCTTGATGATGGAGGTTTGGCCGTCGGCATTGATGCCAACGAAGTGATGCGGGGCCTTCGCGGCCGTCATCGCATTCACCGCCACTTGCAGGCTGCCTTCGGTGCCGTTCTTGAAGCCGACCGGCATCGAAACGCCGCTGGCCATCTCGCGATGGGTCTGGCTTTCCGTGGTGCGCGCGCCGATGGCGGTCCAGCTGATCAAGTCGGCGTAGTATTGCGGCGAGATCGGATCCAGCAGTTCCGTGGCGCAGGGCAGGCCGCGCTGGTTGATGTTGAGCAGGATCGTGCGGGCCAGCTCCATTCCGGCGGCGATATCGCACGTGCCGTCCAGGTGAGGGTCGTTGATCAACCCCTTCCACCCGATCGTGGTGCGGGGCTTCTCGAAGTAGGTCCGCATGACGATCAAGAGCCGGTCTTTCAACGCGCCGGCCAGCGGCTTCAGCCGGTCGGCATAGTCGTAGGCCGCCTGCGGATCGTGGATCGAACAGGGACCGACGATGATGACCAGTCGCTCGCGATCCTGGCCGTGCAGGATGTTCCGGATGGCCTGCCGCGTTTCATACACCAGGGACGAGGCCTGTTCGGTCAGCGGCAGCGCCGTCTTGATTTGACGCGGGGAAGGCAGCGGCTTGATGTCGATGACGTGTTGGTTATCGATCGGCTTGAACATGGCAGTGTCGTCCTCTATACCGGCCGGGCCGGACATGCTGGGGCTCGTTGCGATGCAAGGATGGCACGCAAGGAACCGAAAATACTCCTGTAAATACCATAGTCTAACGAGGTCATGGCGAAATGTCCACATGGCGGCATGTCCACGGCGGATGTCGCCACGCACCGGTCTCGTGTCGTTGACACCGTTCGCCGGGGTTTGGTACCGTCCGACTCTTTGAGATGCGTCACCATGGTTTCACAAGACGGTCCCCTGTGAGGGGGGCGTGGTTGGCCGGAGCGCTCGTGTGCTTGCTCCTCGCCATGGCTCCGTTTGCCACGGCCCTCGACATCCATCACGAGTTGGCCGCGGCGGACCACGATGGGCACGAACACTCCGACTTCGACCTCTGCCAATGGGTGCAGCAACATACCGGGCATTCGCTTCCGGCCGTCATCCCGTTGATGGAACGGTACATCGTCTGGCTGGACGATCGTATCCCGCTTGACCGGTTCTTCCTCGCCGCCGTGCGTGTGCCTGGCGGCGCTCCGCGTGCGCCTCCGCTGTCCTGATCCGGACGGTTTCTACCCAGCAATCGTCGCGCGTGTGTGAGTTCGGCCGATCCGTCGGTCGGGCGCCGTTGCGCGCGTTCATGAAAATTATCGGGAGGATGTCATGCGAGGGATCGGTGTGTATGCAGTGGGCCTCGTGATGGGGGTGCTTGGGTGGGCGGCCGTGATCGGGGGCGGCCACGCCGTGGCACAAGAGCCGGAGGCGGCGGTGAGGGCAGGCAGTCTGACCGGGGAAGTGCGCAACCAGGACCTGCGCCGCGTGCCCCAAGCCACGGTGCACGTGCGGGATCAGGAAGGGCTCTTGGTCGTCTCAGGCGTGACGAACGATGCCGGCGAGTTCGCGTTGGCGTTGCCGGCTGAGGGAACCTACTCGGTCAGCGCGGTGCTCGATACCTATCGAAGCGAGTACGTCGTGGTGAAGGTGGGGGCGGAGCCGCCCGCGCCGCTGACGCTGACCTTGGCGCAGACCAAGGAGATCGCCCTGGAGATCGTCTCGCCGTTGGCCCCGATCCAATACAAAGCCTCGAGCGAAACCTACGCCGTCAGCCGCAAGGAGATCGAAGAGCTGCCGCGCGGCAACAACAACGAACTCCATGACGTGCTGGTGACGATTCCCAGTGCCGTCTATGGGGCGCTCAAGCAGGTCCATATCCGCCAGGACCACGCGAATCTCCAGTTCCGGATCGACGGGGTGCCGATCCCGGATACGGTGTCGTCGACCTTTTCGGACGTGATTTCGCCCCGTGCCTGGGAGCGGGCCGACATCATCCTGGGCGGCATGGAAGCGCAGTACGGCAACAAGACCGCGGCGGTGATCGATATCACGACCAAGAGCGGGACGAAGCCCGCGTTCGGCTCCGTGCAAATGTTCGGGGGGTCGAATCAGACGATCAATCCGTCCTTCGAATACGGGGGCACCATCGGTGAGAAGTTCCGCTATTACCTGTTCAACAGCCATACGGCGACTAATCGCGGGATCGAACCGCCGACGTTGAGCAAAGATCCGTTCCACGCCCAGAGCGAGCGGAATCAAACCTTCTTCCGCGGCGACTATCAGATGGACAACAAGAACAACATCAGCTTGGTGTTCTTGAACTCCATCGCGAAGTACCAGATTCCCACGCAACCGGGGCAGGAGGTCGATCCCAGCGGCTTAGTCGTGCCGCTGTTGCAAAACAGCCGCCCCGGGTTCAATCCGGTGGCCTCGCAATTCATCGACGAAAATCAGAAAGAGAACAATCAATACGCGCACCTGGTCTGGCGCCATGACGTCAACGCCAGCAACTTTTTCAGCCTGTCGGCGTACTTCCGCCACACCCGGGCCACCTTTCGGACCGATCCCTACAATCTGCTGTCCTACGTGGGCGATCCGGACGAGCCCTTTTCCGCGGCGAACCAGGATCGCATGGCCTATTCCAGCGGGGTGCGGTTCGACCACACCTACGTGCCCAACGCGCATCATCTCATCAAGCTCGGATTCCAGATCGATCGGACCCAGGCGGTCAACAAGACGGGGATGTTCGCCTTCGATCGCGATCCGGGGACGGGCGAGCCGATCGGCGACCTGCGGAGCATTCGGTCGGACAATCGGCTGATCGGCTGGCGCCAGGAGTTCTGGGTCCAGGACCAATGGAGCCCGAACGACCGCTGGACGTTCAACTTCGGCCTGCGCGGCGATGCCGTGCAATATCTTGTGAGCGAGGGGCAAGTCAGCCCCCGGATCGGCGTCACCTACAAAGCCAACCAGTCGAACGTCTTCCATGCGTTCTACGGGCGGCAGTTCACGCCGCCGAACCTGGAGGCGATCTCGTTTGCCAAGTTGGGCACGATCGGCACGACCGCCGAGCCGGAAAATCTGACCAACAACAACGTGCGCGCGGAACGGGCCCATTACTTCGAAGTCGGCAGCTACCATGCGCTGACCGCCTGGGCCACGTTAGAGCTCACGGGATACTATAAGTTAGCGCGCTATCTCTCTGATGCGGGCCAGTTCGGGACCACTCCGCTATTGAACTATTTTGCCTTCGATCGCGGGTGGCAACGGGGAGTCGATGCGGCGGTGAAGATGC
>FKKE01001344.1_pt1 | contig 85053 bp, 100 predicted proteins | sample 1106331 | NCBI WGS metagenome assembly FKKE01 (sample SAMEA3931202, study PRJEB13176) | freshwater metagenome | biome: Drinking water system; feature: drinking water; material: freshwater | place: China | collected 2013-02-06 | reverse complement strand
TAGAGAGTGTTCTTGGACTCTCCGCTGGTCGTAGCTTTGCTCATGCGCGATCCTTCAAGGGCCGTCTGTGACCACAACCGTTAATGGGCGAAAGCGGCAGGCTCATGGCCCCCGAATATCCCCTGCTAACAGATGGTTGACCACCATCCCTTTCAAAAACGTTCACCTAGCCTCGGCCGAGGCCGGCATACGACCATAGCAAGGATGGGGCCGCAAGCGCCCGGACCAGGGGCCCGCGGGCCGTTTCGGCTAATTGGCGGGCTCGGCGGCCGCTTTCAAGGCCCCTTTGGTGCGCTTTACCCTAGGGAGCGGGCGGGGCCTGCTGCAGCTGCTCAACCATGCGCGCACTGATGTCGCGCTGTTGCCATATCTCGTTCGGGGCGGTTCGGCGTGCGTTGTAGAGGCCGTCCAGGTAGGCCTCGTCCCACTGGGTCATGCTTGTCTGCGGCTCACGCCCGGCCCCACGGTCCGTGAACAGGCTCAGAATGCTGGGGATTCCCGTAGCCTCTCCCGCCGGGTCAAGCTGCGCCAAGGAGACCATAGCCACGTAGTCGGACAGGGCCTGAAATTGCAGCCCCTGCGCCTGGGTGGCGTCGACGATGATCAGCACGCGGAGGAAATCCTGGCGTGTGGCGCGGCGCAGGCGTCCCGGCGGCGGACCACCCCGTATGACTTGTTGCCCGGCGCCGTCGCCGCCAAGTTCCTGGCCGTCCGCCGAAACGGTCTGGTTGACATGCCACCAGCGCACCGGCGCGGTGGATCTGGCGAAGTCCTCCAACGGCCCGCGCCCCTGGGTGCTGACGCCCGTGGTCGAATAATAACCGACCAGTTCTCGGAATTCCGAAACGATGCCCTCCGCCAATCGGCTCGCGTCCGGGGTGACGAAAATCAGGATGTTGGCCTTGCAGCCCGCGCCTTCGGCCTCAAGCCCGACCTGATGGGCCCGCTGCGCGATCCGGTCCGCCATGTACTGCATTTGCCGCGTGGGGAGCCCCGCCACCAGCGGACAAATCTTGCGGTCCCAGCGCGCCATCTGGCGCTCGCCGCCGGGCGCGACCGCCACCTCGCCGACGAACTCCTGCACCATTTCCTGGAGACGATTGCCGACGACGACGATCTCGGGTTCGGGCTGTTCTTGGGCGACAACAGGAGTCGCCACCAACGCCAAACTCAGCACTGGCCAGCGCCATGATATCTTCACGCGTCACTCCCCGCAAACAAGGTCCGTACTGATCACAACCAAGGGCATTGCCTAAGCCCATGTCGACCAAGTGACGCGCGACCAAGATCAGCTGCCAGATCTGCTCTCCCCCGCCATCCGTCGCGCGATGTCACGAACCTGTTGGCTGACGCTCGCGGCGTTGCGCGTCGACCGATAGAGCCCGTTCAAATAGGCGCGATCCCAATCAGTCATGCTTGTGGGCGCGACGTCCGGCGGGCTGTCAAACAAATTCAGAACTGAAGGGAAGTCAGCAATTCTAGCGTTAGGATCGATCTCAGCCAAAGTCACCATCGCGATGTAATCCGCGAGCGCCTCCATCGAGTATCCGCTCGCGCGCTGCCCATCGACGATAACGATCACCCGGTTGAAGTCTTGACGCTCGGCGGCGCGCAAACGCGACCCCGAGGCGCGGACCGCTTGCACTCCGGTGATCCCATCGGCATCGGGGCGAATCTCTCCATCGCGCGGTGGAGGGGGTGAGCTGTTGCCGGCAGTGTCGCTGCCCAATCGGTCGCCGTCGGCCCCTCGCGTCTGCGAGACGTGCCACCACCGTACTGGACGAGACGTGGTCGCAAAATCGGTCAGCGCGTCTCGCCCTCTCGTGACGACATGCTCTTCCCGGAAGTAAGCAAAAAGCGACCTGCGTTCTTCGACCAAACGGGAGGCAAATGAATCCGCATCGGCCGCAAAGAAGAGGAACACATTGGGCGCGCAACCAGACCTTCCCGAAGTCAAACCCACGGCGGCTGCGCGGTATGAAATCTGATCGACGACAAATTGAGCTTGCTCGGTTGCGAGCCCCAGCACGGTGACGCAAATGTCATCGTCCCATCTCGCAATCTGGTTCGCTGCGGGGCCGGTTGCCGAGACCTGCTCCACAAACGCCTGAATCCGCTCAGCCCGAACGCCCGTTACGACAATCTCCGGCTCGACGGGCTCTTGAGCGCTGGCCCCGCCGACGAAACCGGCAATGCCTACCATACATGCCGCAATCATTGACCGCATCATCGCTCGCTCTCCTAGGGCGGCAGGCTACACCGCCGCCCTAGGGATTGCGAGGCCCCGGTTTGTCCGCGCGCCCCTGGTTAGGACCCGCTGCTCTGACCCGTCATGCGGCGCACAATGTCTGAACGCTGCGCAGTCGTCGATGACGCCTCACGATTGGCAGCATAGAGCCCACTCAGGAACGCCAAATCCCACTGACTGAGTTCATTCGTGCGAGAGCCGCCGGCTTCAGATGAAAACAGGTTCATGATACTCGGGAAACTGCCTGTCTGCGCATCCGGTTTCAGCTGAGCGAGGGCAACCATGGCGATGTAGTCAGCAAGCCCTGCCAACTGCACGCGACCAGCGCTTTCGGCGTCGACGATGATGACAACACGGGCGAAGTCCTGTCGGGTTGTGCTGCTCAAACGAGACCCGCTTGAGCGGACCACTTCCGTTGAAAATCCATCGGCGCCGCTCGCCGTGTTCTCACTACTCAGAATTTCACCATCGGCGCTGACGGTGCGAGTCACGTGCCACCAGCGCACCGGTCGTTGCGTGTTGATGAAGTCCGTAAGAGCTTCTTGTCCCAGTGTGCTGATGCCGGATTCATATCGATGCGCAAAAAGACTGGGATCGTTGTCGAACATCCGCTGCGCCATCGCGTTGCCGTCTGGCGCCACCACAACGGTTACGTTGGGTCTGCAACCGGGTCCGCCGGGCGCCAACCCAACTGCAAACGCCCGCTGTGCGACACGGTCTGCGATAAACTGCCCCTGGCGCGCCGGAAGACCCGCAACGCCAACGCAGATCGCCTCGTCCCAACGGCCATACTGATCCGCACCTGAAGGCGCGATGGCAATCTCGGAAACGAACGATTGAACCTGTTGACGGCTAGCCGCGGTAACCACGATCTCCGGTTCGTTTTGCTGCCCAAATACGGGCGTCGCGAACAAGGACGCGAACATAAGCAGCGCGGTGCTGCGCCGGCGCGCCTTCAAGTCAGTACCGAGCATCGTGGGCTCCTCCTCAGGCCCAAACCGCCATATCCGACTACTGCGCTCCTGATTACCCGCGCGATCTCAATGCGACGAAGCGACTACGCAACACGATTAGCCGTGCGTGTTGGACCTAGCCCGCGCCGAAGCCGCCGCCTTCCGGCAGTTCCCGCTTTTCGTAGACGCGGTCGACGATGCCGAACTGACGCGCCTCCTCGGCCGTCATGAAGTGGTCGCGGTCGAGCGTGCGCTCGACGCGCTCGTACGGCTGACCGGTGTGCTTCACGTAGATCTCGTTCAGCCGCTTCTTGGTGTAGAGGATGTCCTCAGCGTGGCGCTCGATGTCCGAAGCCGGTCCGCGATAGCCGCCCGACGGCTGGTGCACCATGACGCGCGCATTGGGCAAACAGATGCGCAGTCCCTTCTCACCGGCGGTCAACAACAGCGATCCCATCGACGCGGCAAGGCCCACGCACACCGTCGACACGGGGCTGCGGATGTATTGCATGGTGTCGTAGATCGCGAGCCCCGAATGCACGTAACCGCCGGGGCTATTGATGTACATGGCGATCTCGCGCTTGGGGTTCTCGGATTCCAAGAACAGCAGCTGCGCTGTCACCAGCGCCGCGGTCGCGTCGTCAACGCCGCCGGTGACGAAGATGATCCGCTCCTTCAGCAGGCGCGAAAAGATGTCGAATGCACGCTCGCCGCGGCTGGTCTGCTCAACCACCATGGGCACGAGATTGGCGTGAGTGGCGATGGGATCGAACGACTTCATGGCGACCTTTCGACGGCGGCCGGAATCGGCCTTATCCGACGCGACCCATATTTGACGCTTGAGGGCGCGCCGCAAGTCCTGCCTGCTGCACGCGCCGTTAAGGTTTAGACTTCAGCCTTAGCGGCCTTGCTTTTCTTGGCTTTCTTGGGCGCGGCGACCGGCGGATCGTCCTCGGCGAACAGCTCTTCGCGGCTGACGCTCTGATTGGTGACGCTGATCAACTCCATCATGTAGTCGACCACCTTCTCCTCGTAGAGCGGCGCGCGCACCTGGGCGACCAGTTGCGGATTGCGCCGGTAGGCTTCGAACACCTGCTGTTCCTGGCCCGGGAAGTTACGCGCCTGAGCGGCGATGGCGCGCCCCACTTCCTCGTCGGACACCTCAAGTTTGTGGCGCCGGCCGATCTCGGCCAGCAGCAGGCCGAGCCGCACCCGGCGCTCGGCGATATCGCGGTATTCGGCCTTCAACTCGTCGTCCGACTTGCCCTCGTCGGACGGATCGAGGCGGCCCTGCGCGCGATCCTGCTCGATCTGGCGCCATATCTGGCTGAACTCGGCTTCGACCATGCGTGGCGGCAATTCGAAATCGTGGGCGCCGTCGAGCTGGTCGAACAATTGCCGCTTGGCCTTGGCGCGCGATTGCTGGTTGTGATCGCTTTCGATGCGCTGGCGCAACGCATCCTTGACCGCGTTCAAGCTTTCGAAACCGAGTTGCGTCGCCCACGCATCGTCGGGTTCGCCCTGCTTGGGACCGCGCACGGTCCTTACTTTGGTTTCGAACTCAGCAGCTTTGCCCTTGAGCGAAGCGACCGGATAGTCCTCCGGGAAGGTGACCTTAAGCGTCCGCTCGTCGCCGGCCTTGGCGCCGACGAGCTGCTCTTCGAAACCAGGAATGAAGCGGTTGGCGCCGATGATCATCTCAGCGTCGTTAGCGGCGCCCCCGTCGAACGGCTCGCCGTCGATGCGGCCGAGAAAATCGATGACCAGTTGATCGCCTTCGGCGGCGGCGCCCTGCTTCTCTTCAAAGCCGCGCTGCGCCTTCGCCAGTTCGGTGAGTGCCTCGTTCACTTGTTCGTCGCTGACGGCCGCGATTGGGCGGGTGATCTTGATCGACTTCAGATCGGCCGGCTCAAAGTCGGGCATCACCTCCAGCGACAATTCGAACTTCAGGTCTTCTCCCCCGGCGATGACCTTGTTGATGTCGCTCTTCAGATCGAGCGAGGGCTCGGACGCGGCGCGCACGTTGGCCAAACCTTCGCGGGTCGATTTCTGCACCGTCTCGTTGATGATGTCCTGCATCATGCCCGGCCCGTAGACCTTGCGGATGTGGCTCACCGGCACCTTGCCCGGGCGGAAGCCGTTGATGCGCACGCGCGGCTGCACTTCGGCGATCTTGGCGGCGAGCTGCTGCTGCAATTCGGCGGCCGGGACGACTATATCGTAAACCCGGAAAAGACCCTCGGACCGGCTCTCGGTGAGCTGCATAAGACGTGCTTTCGACCATGCGCGCCTGGGCTGCAGGACCGCCGCCGCAAGCGCAAATTCAGGAAAGGCGGGCTTATGGCATCCCGCCCCGGCAGAGTCCACGGGCGGGAATGCCCCAAGGGGCGTAAGCTAATACGCGCTCCGCGAGCCTAGGATGGTGCGGACGCCGGGACTCGAACCCGGACGCCTTGCGGCGCTGGAACCTAAATCCAGTGCGTCTACCAGTTCCGCCACGTCCGCTGGAAGGCGCCGTCCTCTAGGGGGTGCCGAAGCGACCGTCCAGCGCCCGCGATCACCTAATTCCAGCCGCTCGAGGACGCCTCCGCCGCCACTTCGTTGGTCGGGCGCGCGATCAGACCATTTTGCGTGATGCGCACTTCGTAACGGGCGCCGTCGGCCATCGGCATATAGGCGCCGGAGCCATAGAGCGTGTCCACCAGCGGAGCGTACTTGCTGTAATCGCGCGCCAACGGCCACAGATCGATGCCGGATTGGCGGGTCGGGCGGATATCGTAGGCGCTGCGCTCCGCGTTCAGCTCTTGTTGGGTGTCGGTGTAGCGTCCGGAAAAGCGATCCAGGCGATACTGGGAGTCTAGACCCATGACATTGGCCCAAGGCTTCCAGCGCAATACGCGGGCTTCCATGCGCCATTCGTCGCCATGCACCTCGAAGGTGCGGGTAATGCCCTCCGGATCCTGTTCGGTGGGCGGCTCGACAACCACGGCCTCGAAAAGTTGCGGCCCCTTCTGCGTGAGTTCAATCGTTGCAACCGGGCGGTCGTAGGTCAGCCGGTGATAGGTCTGCACGTTGAGGCCCAAGAGCCCAACCAGCGCGCCGATGCCCAGGAACAAAGCTCCGCCAAGCACGCCGCGCCCGCCTTTGAACGGCCGGCCGCGAAACATCCAGCCAAGCCCGCTCAGCGCAAAGGCCAGACCGATCACGGCCACGAAGCCGGGAATGATCCACCACCACCAAACCATACAATTCCCCCTGAACCGGAGCGCCGCGTCCCAAGGCCCACGGTTAACGCAAATTCCGGCGGCAATACAGCGGCGATCACCTCAGAGGCTTGCGGCGCAGGGCGCTTGGGGCCAATTCATTGAATAACATCGGTAAAATTCCGGGCAGATCGTCCGCGGTCAGGCCCGGGCCGAGGCTCTCGCCGGCCTTCCCGTGCAGCCAGGCGCCCGCCGACGCCGCCTCAAAGCTCTCCATGCCCTGCCCGATCAGCCCGGCGATGAGGCCCGCCAACACGTCACCCGAACCGGCGGTGGCCAGAAACGGCGTGCCCGTGGTGTTCGCGACGACGCGCCCGTCCGGCGCCGCGATCACGGTCGACGCGCCCTTGAGCAGTACAACACAGCGCGCATAGGCCGCCGCCGCGCGCGCTGCCTCGATGGGATCGGAGGCGTTGCTCCAGATGCCCGGAAAGGCGCGCCGGAACTCGCCGACATGCGGCGTCAGCACATCGCGCGCGTCGAGGCCATGGGTGAGCGGCGCCAGCAGCGTGATCGCATCGGCGTCGAGCACCAGCGGACAACGCGGCTTGGCATCGACTGCGGCGCACAAGAGCTTGTAGTGCGCGTCGCTTGCGCCGAACGCGGGTCCGATCACCATCGCCTGCGCCGTTCGCGCCGCTTCCGCGTAGCTCGGCGCCCCGTCCGCTTCGCGCAGCATGATCGCCGTCAGCTGCGCCGCGTTCTCGGCTATTGCATCGCCTGGACTGACCACCGTCACCAACCCTGCGCCCGCGCGCAGCGCCGCTTGCGCCGAGAGCCGCGCGGCGCCGGTGCGCGCGCGTCCGCCGCTGGCGACGATGACATGCCCGCGCTCGTGCTTGTGCGTGTCGAGTTCCGGCCAGGGCAGCGACCAGAGTGAGGGATCATTTTCGAACAGCGTAATGTTCTGCGCCGCGACCACGCTTTCCGGCGCGCCAATGTCGGCGACTACCACTTCGCCGCACCAGGCCCGCCCCGGCATCAACACATGCGCCGGTTTCTTGCGCACGAACGTCACCGTCAGCGCCGCTTCGAAACACACGCCGCCCAGCGGGTTGCCGTCGTCGCCCTTGATCCCGCTCGGCACATCCACAGCGACCACACGCGACGCGGGGAGCATGGCAGCTAACCGCGCGGAATCGCCTTCGAGCGGGCGCGAAAGCCCCGCGCCAAACAGCGCATCGACAAACAAATCCGCCATCGGACTGTCTTCGCCCACGGAATAAACATCGCCCTCAAACGCGGCAGCGGCGCTGGTGGCGTCGCCCGTGAGCGCCTCGCGCGGAACCAGCGTCTCCACCCAGACCGGCCATCCCATCTGGCGCAACGCGCGCGCCGCGACCCAACCGTCGCCGCCATTATTGCCAGGCCCGCACAGCACCGCGGTGCGTTGCTGCGGGAAGCGTTGCACGATCGCCTCCGCCACCGCGCGCCCGGCGTTTTCCATCAACGTGCGGGTGGCGACGCCCGCCTGCGCGCTCGCCGCATCGATCGCGCGCATCTGTTCGACGGTGATGATCTCGCGGCTCACCGCACCTCGCCCCGCACCATGCTCGCGCCGAAGCGCACGAGATGCAACGCGCCGCCTCGCGCTTCAAATTCCGTCACCGAGGCGTAGCCCGGAACGAACACGATTGTCTCCGCACTGTCCGTGGCCGCGCTCGCTAGCGCATTGATGGCGATGAAGTGCGAGAACACGGCGCTGTCGCGCTTCAGCTCCAGCATCGCCGCCACAACGCTGTCGCGCCAAGCGCGCAACGCCGGATCGACGCTCGCCCAGGCGCGGCGCGGCGAACCTTCGTCCCAGGGAAAGGTCTCACGCAGCCACGAGCGCCGATCGGTCACGCCGGCGGGTGCAACCACTTCGCTGACGCGCGGCTCAATACGCGCGACACCGCTGGCTCGCGCCTCGTACGCGGCCGCGGTTTCCCGACAGCGCCGCATCGGCGACGACACGATCTCGAGCGGTCCGTGCGCCGCGAGCGCCGCCGCCGTTTCGGCCGATTGGCGCCGACCCGCCTCGGACAAGCCGGGATCGTCGACCGCCCCGCCCCACGCCGCCTCGGGCTCCCCGTGCCGGACCAAGAACAATCGCGTCATTCACCCTGTCCCTGGAAATCCCCAGCCGCCCGGCTGAGCATGGCGCCCGAAAAAGAGGCGCCGCGGCGGGAGTTCGGGATAACCCACAGCTGCCCAACTTCCAGACTCAGGCAGGCCCGTCCATGACCGGCCGAAGAATTCGTGCATGCCAAGGGGATGCTCCGGTGAAGAAAATCGAGGCCATCATCAAGCCGTTCAAATTGGACGACGTCAAAGAGGCGCTCCAGGAAATTGGGCTCCAGGGCATGACCGTGGTCGAAGCCAAGGGCTTCGGCCGCCAGAAAGGCCACACCGAACTCTATCGCGGCGCCGAGTATGTGGTCGACTTTCTGCCGAAGCTGAAGGTCGAAGTCGTCGTCTCAGACGAACAGGTCGAAGCGGCGCTCGAAGCCATCCAGAAGGCCGCGAAAACCGGCAAGATCGGCGACGGCAAGATTTTCGTCCTCGATGTCCAACAAGTGGTGCGCATCCGCACTGGCGAAACCGGTCCGGCGGCGGTCTGATCCCGCCGGAGCAAATTGATTCGTGGGCGCAGCGACCGGACCGAGACGGCGCGGGCTCCAACATCATCAACAAGCATGCTCGGGGGAGTTTCCGATGTCAGACGAAGTTCTGAAGCTGATCAAGGACAAGGAAGTCCAATACGTCGATCTGCGGTTCAACGACCTGCGCGGCAAGATGCAGCACGTCACCTTTGACGTGTCGATGATCGACAAGGACATCTTCACCGAAGGCACGATGTTCGACGGCTCCTCCATCGCCGGCTGGAAGGCGATCAACGAGAGCGACATGGTCATGCGCCCTGACCCCAAGGGCGCGCACATCGATCCGTTCTACCAGCAGACCACGCTGGCGATGTTCTGCGACATTCTCGAACCCGGCACGTTGCAACCCTATTCGCGCTGCCCGCGCGGCATCGCCAAGCGCGCCGAAGCCTACGTGAAATCGTCTGGCGCCGGCGACGTCGCTTATTTCGGCCCGGAAGCCGAGTTCTTCGTGTTCGACGACGTGCGCTGGTCAACCGATCCGCACAACACCGGCTATTCGTTCGATTCAAGCGAACTGCCGTTCAACACCGGCAAGGCCTATGAAGGCGGCAATCTCGGCCACCGCCCGGGTCCGAAGGGCGGTTACTTCCCAGTGCCGCCGATCGACTCGCTGCAGGACATGCGCGGCGAGATGCTGGAAATCATGGGCCAGCTTGGCCTCAATCCGGAAAAGCACCACCACGAAGTCGCCCCGGCGCAGCACGAACTTGGCCTCAAGTTCAATACGCTGACGACCATGGCCGACAACATGAACCTGTATAAGTACATCATCCACCAGGTGGCCGCGTCCTACGGCAAGTCGGCGACCTTCATGCCCAAGCCCTATTTCAAGGACAACGGCTCGGGCATGCACGTGCACATGTCGATCTGGAAGGGTTCGAACAATCTGTTCGCCGGCGACCGCTACGCCGATCTCAGCGAAACCTGCCTCTACTACATCGGCGGCGTCATCAAGCATGCGCGCGCCATCAATGCGTTCGCGAACTCGACCACCAATTCCTACAAGCGCCTGGTGCCCGGCTACGAAGCGCCGGTGTTGCTCGCCTACTCAGCGCGCAACCGCTCGGCGTCATGCCGCATTCCCCACGGCACCGGCGCCAAGGCCAAGCGCGTCGAGGTTCGGTTCCCCGATCCGGCCGGCAACATGTACTTGACCTATGTGGCGCTTCTGATGGCGGGCCTCGACGGCATCGAGAAGAAGATCCATCCAGGCGAGCCGCTCGACAAGAACCTCTACGATCTGCCGCCGGAAGAGCTGAAGGACGTCCCGACTGTCTGCTCGAGCTTGCGCCAAGCCATGAACGCGCTCGACGCCGACCGCGACTTCCTGCTCAAGGGCGGGGTCATGACCGACGATCTGATCGACGCCTACATCGATCTGAAGAAAGAAGAACTCGACCGCTTCGAAACCCACCCGCACCCGGTGGAATTCGACATGTATTACAAGGCATAGGCAGCGCGCCCAGGAAAGCAGCAAGGGCCGGGGAGCAATCCCCGGCCCTTTGCATTTGCGATCCTCCGCTCGCCGCTTGAACCCGCAGTCCTGGGGCGATCGCTTCGGAATCGTTCTCGATCCGTTCGGCCACGTCTGGTCGATCGCCTCGCAGATTAGGAAAAAGAAGCGCTAACGCCGGTTCTGGCGCGCCTGGAAAGCATCAAGCTGCGCCTGCCACGCCGCGCCGGCATCGCGCCCTGCAGCAAGGCCCGCGTCATACTCCGCAGTGCGAGCCGCAACCTGCGCCTGCAGGCCGCGGACTTCTTGCGCACGGCACTGCATGATCGCGGTCGCCGAGGCGTTCCAAGCCTCATATTGCGCGACCGCTGCCTGTATTTGCGTCGCGTTGGCGCGCGCGCCGTTCGGAGGCGTCGGCGCCGGTGGAATCGCTTCGCAAGCGGACGGCGGCACATCCGGCGCACCCATATCCTGGGCGTACGCCGTAAACGCGACGGCGGCGAAAGCCGCGGCAAACACAAGCGTTCTCATTCCAGCTGCTCCGAAATCCGGCGTCCCTCACCGCAAGCTTTAGGGGCGCGGACCTGCGCAAAGCAAGCAGGCCGCGGCAGCGGGCGGTGTCGAATCTGCAAATTCGTGCCGTCGCCGTAACAAATTGCTCGGGTCTCCTCGCCCACGAGGCGCGTTTACTCCCCGGATACCGAAGCCTGCTCGCTTGTGGCGCACCAGCCCTCATTGCTGCATCGGCGCAAAGCGCCTTAAAGCGGACACCCATGGCGCAAGCGCAGAAGAAATCTCCGATGCCCAAAGACGGCGACGACGAAAAGCTCTGGGAAAGCGGTCTCTTCGGCGACAGCGATCCCCCGCCGCCGGCGGCGCAGGGCGGCTACACCGCCAAGGACATCGAGGTCCTCGAAGGCCTGGAGCCGGTGCGCAAGCGCCCAGGCATGTATATCGGCGGCGTCGACGAGCGGGCGCTCCATCACCTCTTCGCTGAAGTGCTCGACAATTCGATGGACGAGGCCGTCGCCGGTTTCGCCGATCGCATCGAAGTGGAGCTCGAGGCCGACGGCACGCTGCGCGTCACCGATAACGGGCGCGGCATGCCCGTCGATCCGCACCCGAAGTTTCCGAAGAAGTCCGCGCTCGAAATCATCATGACCGTCCTGCACGCGGGCGGAAAATTCTCGGGCAAGGTCTATCACACCAGCGGCGGCCTGCACGGCGTCGGCGTGTCGGTGGTGAACGCGCTCAGCGACAAAGTTGAGGTCGAAGTCGCGCGCGACCGCAAACTTTATCGGCAGACCTTCTCGCGTGGCGCGCCGACATCGAAGCTTGTCGAAGTCGGACCCGCCCACAATCGCCGCGGCACCACCGTGCGTTTCCATCCGGACGCGGAAATTTTCGGCAAAGGCGCGGCGTTCAAGCCGGCGCGCCTCTTCCAGATGGCGCGCTCGAAGGCCTACCTGCAGCGCGGCGTGCAAATCCGTTGGAAGTGCGCACCCGAGCGCATCACTGACGAAACGCCCGCCGAAGCCATCTTGCATTTTCCCAACGGGCTTGCCGATTTCCTCTCCGAACTCACCAAGACCAAGCGCGCCGTGGTCAGCGAGCCGTTCGCCGGCCGCACCGAAAAGGACGGCCCGCACGGGCGAGTCGAATGGGCGATCACTTGGGTGAGCGACGGCTTCGGCGAAGCCGATGGCTTCCTCCGCTCCTATTGCAACACCGTCTACACGCCGGACGGCGGCTTCCACGAAGCCGGCTTCCGCGCGGCCATCGCCAAGGGCCTGCGCGCCTACGCCGAACTGCGCAACAACAAGAAGGCCAGCGTCATCACCCAGGAAGACGTGATGAACACCGGCGCCGGGCTCGTCTCGGTTTTCATCCGCGATCCGCAATTCGAAGGCCAAACCAAGGGCCGCCTGGTCTCAACGGAAGCGGCGAAGATCGTCGAAAACGCCGTGCGCGATCCGTTCGATCACTGGCTCGCCGCCAACACCCAGGAAGCCACGCGTCTGTTGGAATGGTGCATCACCCAGGCCGAAGACCGCATGCGCCGGCGCAAGGAAAAGGAAGTCTCCCGCCAAACCGCGACGCGCAAGCTCCGTCTCCCCGGCAAGCTCGCCGATTGCTCGCGCGCCGGTGAGAAGGACACCGAAATCTTCCTGGTCGAAGGCGACAGCGCCGGCGGTTCGGCCAAGCAAGCGCGCAACCGCGAGACGCAAGCCATCCTGCCGTTGCGCGGCAAGATTCTGAACGTCGCGTCGGCGGGCGGCGAGAAGCTGAGCGGCAATCAAGAACTCGCCGATCTGGCGCTGGCGCTCGGCGTGCAGATGGGCGCCAAGTTCAAGCTCGACGATTTGCGCTACGAGCGGGTGATCATCATGACCGACGCCGATGTCGACGGCGCCCACATCGCCTCGCTGCTGATCACCTACTTCCACAAGCAGATGCCCCAGCTCATCCGCGCCGGGCGTTTGTATCTGGCGATGCCGCCGCTTTATCGCATCACCGCCGGCAAGGAGAGCATCTACGCCCGCGACGACGCCCACAAGGAAGCTTTGCTCAACGGCGAATTCAAAGGCCGCAAGACCGACATTTCACGCTTCAAAGGCTTGGGCGAAATGATGCCCGCCGATCTGAAGGACACGACCATGAACCCGGCCACACGCACGCTCGCGCGCGTCGTGCTCGACGATGACGGCGCGCCAGATTTCGAAGTGCTGATCGAGACGCTGATGGGCAAGAAGGCTGAAAAGCGCTTCGACTACATACAAGCGAACGCGAAGTTCGTGGCGGATGTTGATGTTTAATCTGGACCGCCGGCGCCCCCCCGCCGGCATCGGCGCGCCAACCTTGCCCTACGACAAACGTGACTCTGTACAGTGTTGCCCGCGAGGGCGCCGGCAGTCCATATTTTCGAGATGGGTCACACAGGTTGGCGCTCACGCGGCTATCTCCCGCACTGCGACGAGCGAGGGTTAGATTCTGTACCCATAAACGGGATTCACAGGCTCTGCGAATGCTGATTCACTCTTTCGTATCGGAGGGTGAGATGGCGCGTTTCGATTTGAGCGATGCGGAGTGGGGTCTGATCAGGCCGCTGTTGCCGAACAAGCCGCGCGGCGTGGCGCGGGTGAATGACCGACGCGTGATCAACGGCATTTTCTACGTACTGCGCACCGGTTCGCCGTGGCGCGATCTGCCAGAGCGCTATGGCCCCTATACGACCGTCTACAACCGCTTCAACCGCTGGGCCAAAGCTGGCGTGTGGGTCAAGATTTTCGAGACGTTGGCGGCGAAGTCGCCACACTCGATGGCCTTCATCGATTCTTCGATCATCCGCGCCCACCAACACGCCGCCGGCGGAAAAAAGGGGGCGAAGATCACGCCATCGGCCGTTCTCGTGGCGGACTGAGCACCAAGATCAACGCGGTCGTCGATGAAAACGGTTTGCCGGTTCGATTGATGCTGACGGCGGGCCAAGCGCACGATCTGCGCGCCGCTCCCGGACTCCTGGCCGGATTGAACTGCCGCCATGTCATCGCCGATCGCGGCTACGACGCTGATGCTTTGCTTGACCTCATCCGCGCTTCAGGCGCCAAAGCCCACATCCCCTCAACCCGCCAGCGCGTGATCCACCGCTCGGTCAACCGGCGCATCTATCGCCAGCGCAATTTGGTCGAGCGCTTCTTCTGCAAACTTAAGCATTTCAGGCGCATCGCCACACGCTTCGAAAAACTCGCGCGCAACTTCCTCGCCGCCGTCGCACTCGCCTCAGCCCGGCTGTGGACCAGAGCTTATGAGTCCACTACCTAGTCCAACACATCATTTTCGGTCTAGCGGACGCCATGCCGAAGGCGATCCCCGCCGCCATCGTTGATCCCGCCAAGCGTGCCGACTGGGCGGACCGCGAGCTAGACGCCAATCACGGCACCCGCTTACTCGCGAAACCTTGTCACGCGGCCGAAGTCCAACGCTGCCTCCTGCACGGCGACGGCGAACACTATGCCCTCGCTGCGTGGTGCGTTATGCCCACGCACGTTCACGTTGTCGTCGAACAATTCGATGGCCATCCGCTCGCCGACATAGTGCAGGCGTGGAAGTCGGTGACATCCCACGCCATCAACAAGCGCGAAAACCGCAAAGGCGCGCTGTGGCGGCGCGAGTATTTCGACCGTTTCATGCGTTCGGATGATCAATTCGCCTGGACGGTAGAATACGTCGAGCGCAACCCCGTCACCGCCAACCTCGTCCAGCGCGCCGAAGACTGGTCCTACTCCTCCGCCGCCTGGCGCCGCCATGGTCAGTAAGGTGGACCAGCAAGTGGACCGCCAATATGGACCGCAACAAATATGGACCGCCGGCGCCCCCGCCGGCATGGACCGTGGTGCAACGCAGGACGCGTCGGGGTCTTGCCCAACCCGTGCTGCCGGCGAGGGCGCCGGCGGTCCATATTGATGGGCGAGAAAGCCGAGAAGCGCTTCGACTACATCCAGGCGAACGCAAAGTTCGTGGCGGATGTTGATGTTTAGTCCGACAGCTTGACATTCACATATCGCCCGGCGTGTTCGAGCGCTGCTCGTACGCGCTCGACCTCAATGGCCTGCCAAGTCGACTGCAGCAGGCCCTTTACGACGTCCCGCAGCGGATCGTGCGTGTTGGGAAAGCCACTTGCACGCGCCTCTGCTTGGCCTGATCGGTAGGCAATGAAAACCCGCATGCCATCGAGGGTGACCCCGGGCCGCGCTCCGAAAGGAAACGCCCGTGCTTAGCTGTCGTTCAACATCACTGAAGGAAACGATAGAGAAATTGCTCGCCGTGAGCAGCGGTCCGCCGATGGTGGCTTCTAAGGAAGTCCCGCCTTCTTCGCCTTTGCTCAAGGTGATGCAGATCGCAGAATGGAATGACGGCAAGAGCAAACTCTAAGTTGCTTCGCAGGCAATCCTCGCCGCCACGATTGCGCGAACTCTAAGCCAAGCCTCGAGCAAATGTTCTCCGGGGTGTAGTCTTCCGGCTTCATACCGGCGTTCTACATTGACTTTCCCCGAAAATCCCGCCATTTCCGCTGTCCGTTGTGCGCGCCTGAAGGGCGCGCTTGCCCTCAGCTGGACGCCCTCCTTCTCAATCCGGGAACTTCGGGGCTGAGGGCGCCGATTAGGCGGCCGCCGCCTCATGCCACCAACGAGAAACGGCCTAGCCGATCCTTCGCAGGTTCACCGCAAACGAGCGCTTGAGCGCCAGGTCTGTCTTCAGGTCGAAGCTCAGCCGCTCGCCATTCTCGATACGCGCGAAGCCCGCGTTTTCGAGTTCATTCGCATAAACTGCGACGTCGGGGCGACCGTCGTCGCGCGAGATCATCCCAGAGCCGCGACGGGCATCGTAGGATTTGACCGCGCCCTTCACGAAATCACCGCCGCCATTTGACGGGGCCAGAGCAGCGCATCGATGCCATGCACGACGCCATTGCGCGCGTCGAGATCAGGCTTGCACATGCGCGCCGCATTGACGCGCAATCCGCCCGAACGGCCCTCGATAATCACGTCCCCGCCGGCGCTCATCACCGCCCTGATGCGTCTCCCGACAAAGCGCGACGACGCCACCCGTCCAGGCGCGATGTGATAGCCCAGCAAATCGCTGAGTTCGCCTGAAGCGTCGCTCAACAGAGCGTCGCGCCTGGCCTGCGGCAGCGCCTCGAACGCGGCGTCCGTCGGCGCGAACACCGTGAACGGTCCCGCGCCTTCCAGTTTGGCGAAATGTGCGCTCGAACGCAGGGCGTTGGCGAAAATTCGGAAGCCGGTGCGGTCAGCGACGCTGACGACAGACAATGCGCTCATGATCGTTTGCTCCCTGGCGCGTGGCGCACGCGCCCGGCGCTCTGATCGTTACTGCGCGTTGTAGGCGTCGCGCGTCTTGACATAGTGGTCGTAGAGTTCGCGCAAGCGCGTTCCCGGCTCGCCGTTCGCGAGGCCATGGAAGCGCGCCATGCCTGCTTCGCGATCGCCGAACTGCGACCTGACTTCCGCCATCCAGGCTTTGTCGGCGTCGGTCGCCGCCTGAAGCAGACGAAGCTTGCTCATGCCGGCGTCTGCATCCGCTTAATCTCTTCGCGCAGACCGCGTTCGTCGAACACGTTACCGGTGCTCGTGTCGCGTATGCGGATGAGGCGCATGCCGCGCCGTTCCAGCCCCGCGGCCCAGCCGAGCGCGGACTTCGCGTCAGGAAGGGTGGCGCTCGGTTCGAAGCGGAGGCCCGCGCCGGGCGACGAATTCACAATGAAGGGCATCGGGGGTCCTACTTCAAACGGTTGAGGAACTGGGCGAACTCGTGAAGCTGAAATCGGAGGATCCTGGCGTGTGTTCGCCATACTTGACCGTGTATGCGGGCCCCAACCTGTGCGCCAAGCTCTCCGCTTCGGCGCTCGAGGTGAACACGCCCGCGAGATGCCAAGGCTGCAGACGCAGGACGCCCCAGCCGCCCTTCAACATTTCACCTGGGATCGGCATCTGTGTCCTTCGTACGCACGCGCTGCCGCGACCGCCCGTCGCGGGCGGCGCAAAGCAGTCGTTCTTGTTGCTGATGGCTCACCCTAACACGTTCGGCGTCGCGATGTTGGATTATTTCGCAGGCCCTTGGTTTTGAGGCGTTTCTGACTTGGTCCATGCATGAGCGGGGCATTGCGCCCATAAGCTCTAAGCCGGCTTGAGTCGGCAGGAGCAGTCCCATGACCAAGTTTGTGAAGTTCACCTCCGCCACGGATGCCCGGCTCGAAGTCCACATTAACCCAGGCGAGGTGGCCGCCGTACGCGATAGCCACGGCAAGACCATCATCCTCTTCCGCAGCATCGCCGCGACGGAAACGGTTGCCGGTTCTATCGCCGACGTGGTGAAGGCGCTGGAACAAGCCACCTAAGCAAAAGCGCGCCTGCGACTCTTCCATTGATTGACTTTCCCCACAAATCCCGCCACTTCCGCGCTGTCCGTTGTGCGCGCCTGAAGGGCGTGCTCGCCCTCAGCTGGACGCCCCTCCTTCTCAATCCGGAGATTTCGGGGCCGAGAGCGCCAACCCAAGCGGCCCGCGGTTCGCGCCTCGCGCGAAACGCGGCCCTCAAGTGAGATTGAATGTCCTCTGAGAATTCCGCGCCCGCAGGCGCCAAAGAACCGCAGACCCACGCCAAAACCTTCGACGATCTCGGCCTTTCGCCCGACACACTGCGCGCCGTGCATGAGACCGGCTACAACACGCCGACCCCGATCCAGGCCGCCGCCATTCCCGAAGTGCTGAAGGGCCGCGACATTCTGGGCATCGCCCAGACCGGCACTGGCAAGACCGCCGCCTTCACGCTGCCCATGATCGATATTCTCGCCGCCGGGCGCGCCCGCGCCCGCATGCCGCGCACGCTCATCCTGGAGCCGACGCGCGAACTCGCGGCGCAAGTCGCCGAAGGCTTCGACAAGTACGGCAAATACCAGAAGCTCACCAAGGCGTTGCTGATCGGCGGCGTGTCGTTCGGGGACCAGGACGCGCTGTTGGCGCGCGGCGTCGACGTGCTGATCGCCACGCCCGGGCGCCTCTTGGATCACTTCGAGCGCGGCAAGCTGCTGCTGACTGGTGTGCAAGTCATGGTCGTCGACGAAGCCGACCGCATGCTCGACATGGGCTTCATTCCCGACATCGAACGCATCTTCAAGCTGACGCCGTTCACGCGCCAGACGCTCTTCTTCTCGGCCACCATGCCGCCGGAGATCACCCGCCTCACCGAAGCGTTCCTGCACAATCCGCTGCGGGTCGAGGTCGCCAAACCCGCCACCGCCGCCACCACGATTACACAGCGCGTGGTCATGCTGCCTGGCGGCGATCCGCGCACACGCCGCGCCGGCTTGCGCGCTGCGATCGACGCCAACCAAGTCAAGAACGCCATCATTTTCTGCAACCGCAAGACCGATGTCGATGTCGTGGCGCAGTCGCTCAAGCGGCATGGCTACAATGCAGCGCCGATTCACGGCGACCTCGATCAATCCTTGCGCACCAAGACGCTGGATCGCTTCCGCTCGGGCGATTTGCAATTCCTGATCGCCTCCGATGTGGCCGCGCGCGGGCTCGACATTCCCGATGTCAGTCACGTCTTCAATTACGAGCCGCCGCGCTCGCCTGACGATTACGTCCACCGCATCGGCCGCACCGGGCGCGCCGGGCGCCTAGGCGCGTCGTTCACGCTCGTCGGCCCGCAGGATAAGAAGAGCCTCGACGCCATCGAGAAGCTCACCGGCATGGCGATCGAGAAGGCGGAGATCGCCGGCCTGCCGGAAGCCGCGCTCGGCGATCCCTCCGATCGCGGCGGACGCGGGCGGCGCGCCGAAGAGCTCAAGCGCGAGCACAGCCGGCGGCTCTCCGAGAAGAAGCAGAAATACATGAAGCGCGATGAGGATCGCCCCACCGCTTCGACCGAACCGGTTCAGCCGAGCGAGCGCAAACCGGAACCAAAACGCGAAGAACGCCGGCCGCCGCGCGAAGAGCGCGCCCGCGACGACAAAGGCCCCTCCGTCACCGGTTTCGGCGACAGCACCCCGGCCTTCCTGCGGCCGAAGAAGTAAGTCCTCCCATACCGGGTGACGCACGCGCACCGAGGAAACCGCGCCAAGTTCGCGCGAGCGATCGGGGTGCGTGTGTGTCACCCCTCGGACCCGGCACGGTGCGGGTGTTTGAAGGCGGGAGCGCGGCGCCTCCGAGGTCGTGTGCGTCAAGTTCTGCAAATTCGGGTCGGATGAGAGGCTGGCGGACATGGCTCAGGCGGCCTTTCTGAGCTCGGCTTTCTTGAGCTCCTTGAGGTCGTCCATGTTCAGGTAGCGGTGGGCTTCGATCCAGTTCTCGTGGGTCTCCACGGCCAGCGAGCGCACCAGGCGCAGGCAGCTGGCCGCGTTGGGGAAGATGCGCAGCACGTAGGTGCGCCGCTTGATCTCCTCGTTGAAGCGCTCGAGCATGTTGGTCGACTTCATGTGCTTGTGATGCTGTCTGGGCAGGCGATAGTAGGTGAAGGTCTCCTCGATGTTCTCTTCCACCCAGGTCGTCAGCTTCGAATAGCGCGGCGACCATTTCTTGAGCCATTGGGCGAGGTCGGCCTTGGCGCCGGCGAGATCGCGGCGATCGTAGATCCAGCGCAATTCCTGCAGGCAATCGTCGTCAGCCTTCCTGGGCAGATGATCGAGCGCGTTCCTAAGGAAATGCACATAGCAGCGCTGGAAATAGGCGTCCGGCAGCACTTCGCGCACCGCGGCTCTGAGCCCTGCGTGATCGTCGGCGACGACGTACTCGACGCCGAAAAGACCGCGCTTTTTCAGGCCCAAGAGGAAATCCTTCCAGGCCGAGCGGCTCTCGCGGTTGGCCAGCTCGACCGCCAGCATTTGCCGGCGCCCGTCCCAATCGACGCCGATGGCGATCAAGACGGCGGCCGAGCGCACGACGCCGGCTTCGCGCACCTTCTCGTATTTGGCGTCGATGACGAGATAAGCGAACGGCTCTTCCAGCCGCCGGCGCGCGAAAGCTTCGAGGCTTTCGTCGAGCGTCTTGTTGATGTCGGAGATGGCGCTGGCCGAGAAGGCGTGTCCGCACAGCTCTTCGGTGATCGTCTTCACCTTGCGCGTCGAGACGCCCTGCACGTACATCTCCGCCAGCGCCGCAACCAGCGCTCGGAGCGCTGATAGCGCTGGAACAATTCGGTGGAGAAGCGCCCCTCGCGATCCTGCGGCACGCGCAATTCGATCTTGCCGACGCGGGTGACGATGGTGCGCGGATAGGCGCCCGAGCGATAGCCGCGCCGCTCGGCGCTGCGCTCGCCTCTGGCCGCGCCGATCGTCTCGGTCATTTCGGCCTCAAGCACCTCCTGCAGCACGGCGCGGACCAGCTCTTTCAAGCGCCATCCGGATTGCCGCTGAGAAGGTCTTTGGCGACAGCCAGAGCAGGACTAATCTGAACTTCGGTCATGGCGGGATTCCCCTCGGGGATTGGAGGCTTCGAACACCGCCAGCCTGCCATGACCGACTGATTCCAATTTGCAGAACTTTCCCGACACTACCCGCCTCCGACGCACAGCGCGGCCAGAGGCCGCGCGCTCCAATCTGGATGGGTCAGCGCTCCAGCTCGGCAGCTGCCGACAAGCACACGCGTCCAAACGATCTCGCTCAATGCCGGCTGGAAGCCGGCGGTCCTCAGAGCTACACTCCGCGCGAAGCGACGCTTCGCCGCGGGCGCCGGCGCGCCTGCATCAGCGCGGCACGTAGGTGACGAGCTTCACCGTTTGGCCGGCGCGGAGCTCGCCGGCGGAACTCAGGCCATTCAGCGCCAGAAAGCGCTCGAGCTGGTAGGTGTCGTAGGCCATGCGGTTGGCGAGCGATTGCGCGGTGTCGCGCGCGCCGACCGTCACCAGCGAAATCTGGCGCGGGCGCAGCGCCGCCGCCTCTTGCGCCGAAATCTGCCGGAACGAGCGCGTCATCGGGGCGGCGGCGCCCATGCCGCCCTGCGGCGCAAGCGCCACGAAATGGTAGGCCCGATCGCCCACGCGATAGGCCGTCACCGCCACTTCCAGAACCTGCCCCTGACTGTTCTGCGCGCGCGCCGGCAGCGTCACCGTCTCCAACCCATTGGTCGTGCTGCGCTGCGCCTGCCCCACCTGCGACGGCGCCTGACCCAGAACCTGGCGCATGACATTGGCGGTGTAGGCCTCAAGCGTGCCCGAGAGCGCCCCGCCGGAGAATTGCGCCTGCAAATTCTGCCCGCGCACGATCACCGCAGCCGGCGTGTTGGTGAGCGTGGCGCCCTCCGGCGCCTCTAAGGCGATGCGCATGCCGGGATGGGCGAAGCTGCGGCCGTTGACGAAGCCCTGCTCGGGATCGTCGCCATACATCATGCCGCGCACCGCTTCGAGATAGGCGCGCGTGTTCTCCGGCGGATTGTCGCGCGTGGCGCCGGCGGCCTGCGCGTTGGCATTGGCGCGCGCAACGCGATCGGCCGATAACGGATGCGTGCGCGCCCAGGCTGGAATTGCGCTCGCCTGCCGGTTCGAGATGCGCGTCGTCAACTCGTCATTGATGCCGAGCGCGCGCAGCATGTCGGCGGCGGCGTAGGGATTGTAGCCGGTGGCGCCGAGATAGCGCACGCCGAGATCGTCGGACTCGAATTCCTGATCGCGCGAATAATTGAGCGCGTAGAGCTGGCCCACCTGTCCCGCCGCTTGCGCGATCTCGCCGGAGCCCGTGGCGACGCCGGCGAGAATGGCGCCCAGGCCCGCAAGCGTGGCCGTGTTCTGCCGCCGCGCGGCGTGATCGGCGACGACATGGCCTACCTCGTGGCCGAGCACGGAAGCCAATTCGTCTTCCGAGTTCATGATCGCGAGCAGGCCGCGGGTGATGTAGATGTAGCAGCCCGGCACGGCGAAGGCATTGACGACATCGGTGTTGACCACCGAAAACGTGCACTGGCCCGGCACGCCGGCCGCCGTCGCCACGCGCTCGCCGACGCCGGCCACATAGATAGCGAGCGGGCCTTCGACGGCGCCGCCGAATTGCTGCAGGATTTGCGGATGCTGGCGCGCGGCGACGGCGCGGTCGTTCTGAGTCACCGAGGGCGCGTCGGGCGTGGAGTCGATGGTGGCGCAGGCGCCGAGCGCAATGGCCGAAGCGAGCGCGAGAGACAATTTCGACGATGCCATGACAAGCCTCCGGAAAACGCGGTGAGCTTAGGCGTTTCCTTGAGACGGATCAAAGGGTCGGCGCGGGCGCGCGCTTTAGGGCTTCAGGCGCGCCGCCATCTGCTTGCGGAACGCATCGCCATAGGGCGGACGCAGCATCGCCAGCAGCTCGCTCGAGATCTGGCGATAGATCGCCTTCTCGTGGCTGAATTCGAGGAAGCCGCGATGGCCGTGATAGGCGCCCATGCCGGAGGGGCCGATGCCGCCGAACGGCAGATCGTCCATGGCGAAATGGAAGATCACATCGTTGATGGTGACGCCGCCCGAATGGGTGCGCTCCAGCAGCGCCTCGCTCTCGGCGTTGTCTTCGCCAAAATAATAGAGCGCCAAAGGCCGCGGCCGCGCATTGATTTCGGCGATGGTCTCGCCGATGGCGCCATAGGTGCGGATCGGCAGCACCGGCCCGAAAATCTCTTCCTGCATCACCTGCATTTCGTCGGTGGCGTTGAGGATCAGCGTCGGCGGAATTTTGCGATGCTCCTGTTGGCTGAAATCCTCGTTGGCCGGATTGATGGTGATGACCTCGCCGCCTTTAGCCTTGGCGTCGGCGATCAGCCCGGTGATGCGATCGTAGTGCCGCTGCGTGATCATGGCGGTGTAATCGCCATTGTCGCGGATGGTGGGGAACATTTTCGCCACCGACGCCTTGGCCTCGCGGACGAAGCCGTCGACGCTTTCCGCCGGCGCCAGCACGTAATCGGGCGCCAAGCAGATTTGCCCGGCGTTCATGGTCTTGCCCATCATCACCCGCGCCGCCGTCTTGGTCAGATCGGCGCTGCGGCCAATGACCACCGGCGACTTGCCGCCGAGCTCGAGCGTCACCGGCGTCAGATTGTCCGCCGCCGCCCGCATGACATGGCGCCCGACATTGGTGGCGCCCGTGAAGATCAGATGATCGAACGGTAGCGAAGCGAAGGCGGCGCCGACATCGGGGCCGCCGAGCACCACCGCCAGTTCGTCTTCGTCGAAATAAAGGTCGATGGTCTGCGCCAAGAGCGCCGAAGTCGCCGGCGTGTACTCCGACGGCTTCAGCATGACCCGGTTGCCGGCGGCGAAAGCGGCGGCGATAGCGTCGAACGCCAGCGACACCGGGAAGTTCCAGGGCGCGATCACGCCGACGACGCCCTTCGGCTGATAGCGCACTTCGGCGCGGGCGCCGAACAGGCCGAGCGCCGGCGGCGTCACCTTGCGCTTCTGCGGCGCCATCCACTTTTCGAGATTAGCGCGCGCCTGCTTCAACGGCCCGATCGCGCCGGCGATGTCGGTGAACGTCGACATCTCGCGCGAGCGGGCGCCGAAATCGGCGCTGAGCGCATCGAGGAATTCATCCCGATGATCGAGCACCAGATTGATCGCGCGCGTCAGCCGATCCTTGCGCAGGCGCGCGTCCGGGGCGCCTTTGCTGGTCTGGAGGCGCCTTTGTAGTTCCAGCACCGCAACCATGCGGGCTTTGGTTTCTTCCGCCGAAGGCAGGACAGGCCGGTTCATTGCGCGCTCCCAAGGATCGTTTCGTCTCTACATAGCGCTTGCCCTAGGCGTCAGGGCAACTCCGATTTTTAACGCCCGCGGCCCCGCATTTACCACTCGTCCATCTCCTCGCCGCTAGCGTCGGGCCGCGTGCAGATTCCCCCGGGGCGCCTTTGACCGATCAAGACATTCTCCTGCAGGGACCCGGCGGAGCGAACGTCGCCCAGGAAACGCTCGAGTTGATGCGCCAGCACGGGGTGCCGCCCACCAGCGCCAATTACGAAGTCTGGCTGGCCTATCGTCTCGGCCGCAACCAGGCGCTGCGCGAGGCGCTCGACGCCCGCATCGCCAGCGGCCAGGCTTTCTCGACCGCCGACAACGCCCAGATCCACGAGCAATTCTTCACCGGGCTCGGCGCGTCCGCTCAGATCGTTTTGGCCGGCGAGAAGATCGCCCGCGATCTGACCAGCGTCGTCTCCTTCCTGAGGGAGGCTGAAGAGAAGAGCGGCGATTATGGCCGCACCCTCGAATCTGCGGCGACCGACCTTAATCGCGGCCTCGGTCCCGATCAGATTCGCCAGATTGTTTCGAGCCTCGCAGCGGCGACGCTCGACATGGCCAACCACAATCAGCGGCTGAATGAGCAACTGCGCAGCTCCACCAAAGAGATCGACACGCTACGCCACAGTCTTGAATCGCTGCGCGTGGAGTCGCTGACCGACAGCCTCACCGGCCTCGCCAACCGGCGCATGTTCGACGAGACATTGCGCATGCGCATCGACGAGGCGCGGGCGCAACGGAGCGAGCTTACGCTGCTCTTGTGCGACATCGATCATTTCAAGCGCTTCAACGATACCTGGGGCCACCACACGGGCGACCAGATTTTGCGCTTTCTGGCTAGCGCCATGCAGGCGCACGCGCGGCCGGATTTCTTGGTGGCGCGCTATGGCGGCGAGGAGTTCGCCATCATCATGCCCCGCCTCAGCGCCCGCGTTGCGCTGCAGACGGCCGAAACCTTGCGCGAGGCGATCCAGGCCAAACGCCTGCGCCGTCGCTCAACCAACGAGGACTTGGGTCAGGTGACAGTGTCGATCGGCATCGCCAAGCTGCAAAGCAGCGACACCCCTGCCGGCCTGATCGAGCGCGCCGATGCTTGCCTTTATGCCTCCAAGCGCAACGGCCGCAATCAGGTAACCACCGACGCCACGCCCGTGCTTTACGTGGCGTAGGCGCAGGCGCCGGGACGGCAACGTAGTCAACGAAAGCCAAGTGCTGCTAAGCTCCACACGTCCGCTTGGGCGTGGGAGAACAACAATGGCCAAGGCCAAGTACGAGCTTCAGGACGGCGTCGCATTGATCACGCTGTCGGACCCGGCCACGCTCAACGCCATCTCGGTCGAGATGACCGGCGAACTCACGGTGTTCTTCCAGCGCGCAACCGAGGAAGCGCGCGCCATCGTGCTGACCGGCGAAGGCCGGGCGTTCTCGTCTGGCGCCAATCTGGCGAGCGGGGCGCCGCCGATCGATGCCGAAGGCCAACCCGATCTCGGCGGGCGCCTGGAAAAGACCTTCAATCCGTTCGTGACCATGCTGCGCGATCTGCCGATCCCGTATGTCACCGCGGTGAACGGCGCCGCCGCCGGCATCGGCTGTTCGTTTGCTTTGCTGGGCGACCTCATCGTCGCCGGCGAGAGGGCCTATTTCCTGCAGGCCTTCCGGCGCATCGGACTCGTGCCCGACGGCAGCGCCACCTACCATTTGCCGCGGATGATCGGGCGCGTGCGCGCCATGGAAATGATGCTGCTCGGCGAACGCATCCCGGCCAGGCAAGCCTTCGAATGGGGTTTGGTCAATCGCTGCGTGTCCGACGCCGAACTGTTGCCGACGGCGAAGGCGCTCGCGTTCGAACTGGCCAACGGGCCGGCATCGCTGGGCATGATCCGCAGGCTCGCTTGGGCCTCGCTCGACAATAGCTGGGAAGAGCAATTGCAGGCCGAACGCCAAGCGCAGCGCCAAGCGGGGCGCACCGAGGACTTCCGCGAGGGCGTGCAGGCGTTCTTCGAAAAGCGTCCGGCGAACTTCAAGGGCGCCTAAGGTGTCGCGCTGGACGATACGCCTCGCTTGGGTCGCCTTCGCACTCGGCGGGTTCTATGCGATGACGGCGATCGTCTACTCGGGGTGCGAGCCGAGCTACAGCCTGGCACTTAAGCCTTGGCCGATGTGGGGTTGGGCATTCGGGGGCTCCGAAGGCGACTGTTATTGGAGCACTACGCATCCGCTTGAGTCTGAACCTTGGTGGGTGTCCGCACCTCAACTCATTTACGCCAGCATGGAGGATTCCGGCGGCGGTCTTCTCGCCTCGACGTACTTCCTCGGACTCATCGCAACATTGTTCCTCATTTGGCCGCTTGCTCTTGTCGGTGTCGCAAGCGGCATGATCCGCCGGGGCGCACGCAAGGATAGAGCAAGCCACTCTACTTCCTAACCTTAGCCTTGACGCTTTTCTTCGGCTTCTTTGCCGCCTTCGCCACCGCGAGCGCCTTGCGGCCCCATATGGCGGCCTCGTCGGGATCGTCCATCGCACTGTCGGGCAACCGCCAGTAGCCAAGATCGACTTTTTCGCCGGCGCGCGGTCCGCTCTGCGGCTCCCAGACGAACGGGCCGCAACCCACTTCGCGCAATTCTGCTTTCAGTGCGTCGTCAGCTTTCAAATAGATCGCATCGTCGGCCAACAACAAGAACATCACGCCGTCTGCGTAGCCGCCGGCGCCGCCGAACATGCGCTTGATCTGCACGGGACCTAGGCTCGCGAACAGCTCCTTGACGAAATCGTGGAAGCTGTCGCTGGCCATGGCCTATGCTTCGGCCTTGGCCGGCACGATGGTGACGCTCTCACCGCAGCCGCAAGCATCGGTCTGGTTGGGATTGCGGAACACGAACTTGGCCGAGAGCCTGCCAGTCTCGTAGTCGATCTCGGAGCCGAGTAGGAACAGAACCGCGTCGGCCGCCACGAGAATCTGCACACCTTTATCCTCGACCAGTTCGTCGAACTTCTCGGCCGCATCGGCGTACGCCAGCGTGTACTCCATGCCTGCGCAACCGCCATTCTTTACGCCGACGCGCAAATACGGTTTCGCTGACGCGGCCATGATCTCCTTCACGCGCTCCGCGGCAGCCTCGGAGAGAGTGACGATCTTTGGTTGGGGCCGTCTAGCCATGATGCTCTCTCGATTGGTCCTTTGGGGCGTAGGCCGCCCGAATTGCGATTGCCGTCAGTAGGATTGGTGGCCATGTGAACATAGAGATCAGGAAGATCACTTCCCAGGGCACTACGACAAAAGGTGCGACGACCAATGTCGTTGCCGCGGAAAGACCGGTGATCAGCAGCGCTGAGACGACACGACCCATCACAACATATTCAGTTCAAGCTTGGCTTCATCGCTCATCCGCGCCGGCGTCCAGGGCGGATCGAACACCAAGTTCACCTTGGCGCCGGTTACACCCTCGACCTTCCGCGCCGCAGCCTCGACCCAGCCGGGCATTTCGCCGGCCACGGGACATCCAGGCGCCGTCAGTGTCATCTCGATATCAACAAAACCTTCGTCGTTGATGTCGACCTTATAGATGAGGCCGAGTTCATAAACATCAACGGGTATTTCTGGATCGAACACGGTCTTGAACTGCGTCACCAAATCGTCGGTGATGCGGTCCAGCTCGGCCTGCGGCAGAGCGCTGGGAGGTGAAAGAGAGCCGTCCATCATCCTTAGCTCAGCAACTTCCGCGCCTTGTGCAGCGCCTCGATCAGCGCGTCGACCTCAGCCAACCGATTATAGCACGCAAAGCTCGCCCGCGCAGTGGCGGTGACGCCCAAACGTTCCATCAAAGGCTGTGCACAATGATGACCGGCCCGGATGGCGACCCCCTGCCGGTCCAGGATCTGAGCGACGTCGTGCGGATGAGCGCCTACGACCGAGAAGGCCACGATCGCGCCCTTCTCCGGCGCCGCGCCGTGGAGTTTGACCCAGTTCAGCTCGCGCAGCGCCGCCATGGCGCGATCGCGCAGCGCGGCCTCATGCGTCGCAATGGCGGCGCGGTCCTGGCTGGTCAGCCAGTCGATCGCGGCGCCGAGCCCGATCGCCTCGATAATCGGCGGCGTTCCCGCCTCGAACCGATGCGGCGGCTCGTTGTAGGTGACGCGCTCGCGCTCCACCACATCGATCATCTCGCCGCCGCCTTCGAACGGCGCCATCGCTGCGAGCACATCGCGTTTGCCGTAGAGCACGCCGATGCCGGTGGGTCCGTAGAGTTTGTGGCCGGTGAAGACGTAGAAGTCGGCATCGATGGCTTGCACGTCGACACGGTCATGCACCGCCGCCTGACAGCCGTCGAACAACACCTTCGCGCCCTTGGCGTGCGCCACGCGCGCAATCTCCGCCGCCGGCGTCTTGGTTCCAAGCACATTAGACATGTGCGTGATGGCGACGAGCTTCGTCCTCGGTCCGATCAGCGCATCGAGCGCGCCTAGGTCGATGCCGCCATCATCGTCGATGTCGAGCCATCTGAGGACAGCGCCCTTGCGCTCGCGCAGGAAATGCCAAGGCACGATGTTGGAATGATGCTCCATCACCGAGAGCACGATTTCATCGCCCGGCTTGATGTCGAGCCCAGCGGCCACAATGTTGATCGCCTGCGTGCCGCCCTTGGTGAAAACGATGCTCTCCGGCGTCGGCGCATTGATGAAGCGCGCCACTTTGGAGCGCGCCGCCTCGAAGGCTTCAGTGGTTTCGTTCGCTAGAGTGTGGAGCCCGCGATGCACGTTGGCGTAAGCGCCGCGCATTTGCGCCGCCATCGCCTCGATCACTGCATCCGGTTTTTGTGCGCTGGCGGCGTTGTCGAGATAAACGAGCGCGCGCCCGTTTGCTTCGCGCGCCAGGATCGGAAACTGCGCGCGTAGCGCCTCGACATCGAACGGCCGGCGGATGAGGGGCGCGTTCATGGCCGTCCACCCGCCAGCCAGGCGCGGACTCGCGCGACGACCTCATCCTTCACATCCGGCGGCGTCCAGTCCGGCACGACATCCAGCAAGAACGCCTCGATCAACAGCGCCCGGGCTTCCGCTTCCGGGATGCCGCGCGAGCGCATGTAGAAGAGCGCGCGTTCATCCAGCCCACCCGCCGTGTTGCCATGCGCGCACTGCACGTCGTCGGCATGGATCATCAGTTCGGGCTTGGCGAAAATCTCGGCGCCCTCTTCGAGCAAGAGCCCATGGTGATGCTGGCGCGCGTCCGTCTTCTGGGCCCCGGGCTCGACGACGATCTTGCCTTGAAACACGCCGCGCCCGCCCTTGCGCGCGACGCCCTTGATCAGTTGCCTGGCCCTACCGCCCGGTGCGCGCAACTCAATCGTGGACGTCAAGTCGATGTGACGGCCCGGGCCCGCTAGGTAGATGCCGTTCAACTCAATCTCTGTTCCCGCGCCTGCGGCTTCGACGATGGTCTCGACTCGGGCGAGCTTGCCGCCCTCGCCGATAATGAATTGGCGAAAGCTCGCGCCCTCCGCGAGTCGGACCCGAGAAGACGCAAGCGGTATTTCGCCCGGGGTCTGCAGCACGATGCGATGATAGACGCCGCCGGCGCCGACTTCGATCAGTTCTCCCCGCGCAAGAAGGCCGTCTCCGTCGAGATAGTCGACGAAAACATCGCGCTCGCCCGCGGCGATGACGCGATGATCGAAGGCGCCGGCGCCGTGCGCCAGCCGCTCGATCACCGTGCCATCGCCGGCCATCGGCGGGGCGGCGTCGACAAGCGCCGCGCGCAGGTCGGAATACTTCCACGCCTCATTGCGGCGATTGGGGAGTTCGGCGACGTTCACGCCGCCCTCAAATATTTCTCGTAGCCTTCGCGCTCCAGTTCGAGCGCAAGCTCTGGCCCGCCGCTGGCGGCGATCCGGCCCTTGGCCAGCACGTGGACCCGATCCGGTTTGATGTAGTCGAGCAGCCGCTGATAGTGCGTGATCACCAGCAGTGCGCGCTCCGGCGCGCGCGCGGCGTTGACGCTCGCCGCCACGATCTTCAGCGCATCGATATCGAGGCCGGAATCCGTCTCATCTAGAATGGCGAACTTCGGCTCCAACACCGCCAATTGCAGCGCCTCGAAGCGCTTCTTCTCGCCCCCAGAGAAACCGACATTCAGCGGTCGCTTCAGCATCTCCTGCTCGATCTTCAACGCATCGGCCTTGGCGCGCAGCAGTTTTAGCAGTTCCGGCGCCGGCATCGGCTCCAGTCCGCGCGCCTTGCGCTGCGCGTTGAGCGCGGCCTTCAGAAACGCAATCGCCGAGAGCCCTGGAATTTCCACCGGATATTGGAAGGAGAGAAACAGGCCCGCAGCCGCGCGCGCTTCAGGTTCAAGCGCCAAGAGATCGACGCCTGACAGCGTTGCGCTGCCGCGCGTCACCTCGTAGCCGTCGCGGCCGCTCAGCGCATAGGCGAGCGTCGACTTGCCGGAGCCGTTCGGCCCCATGATCGCGTGCGTTTCACCGGCCGGGACGCTGAGCGTCAGCCCCTTGATGATCTCGGCGCCGCCGACGGCGACATGAAGGTCGGAAACGTCAAACACGCTGCGGCTTGTCCTTCTGATAATCTGCGACCGTGCGTGTGTGATCGGCCTTGGCGTTGGCGACGGTGATGAACCAACCGCCGCCAACCAATGCAGCCAGCGCAAAAACGACTATGCCCTGCATCAGGTAACCGCTCGCGCCCATCCAGGCGAAGGCCACGCCGCCTATGCACAAAGCCACAGCGAAGATGATGGCCACGACGTAGCCCTTCCAATGCACCGGCGCGACGGCGCGGCGACGGTCGCCGAGCGGGAAGCGGCGCGCGAACCAGTATTCTTTCTGGGTCATGGACACAGCCCCGACGTCCATTGGCCGGCCTCGCCGCCGCGCGAACATTGCGAACGGCGATAGGCGTTGGTTGGATACCACCCCTCCGTCTCGCGCCGGAACTCGATGCGCACGTGCCCCGCCGACACTGAATCGTCCTGAAGACCGGAGCGCACGATGTCGGCGATCGCTTCATCCCCCGTCTCGCGCACGCTCAGGTGCACGGTCGAGCCTTCAACCACTTCGGGACCCAGCAACGGATCGAGCGCTTGCATTACGTCGGGCGCGCCGAAGACGCCGACTTCGCTTGGCTCGAACGCGGTGAAAGCGCTGTTGGGCGCCGCGAGCAGCGCCGCATCGACGGGCGGCAGTTCAGCGCGCACGGGCGCCGATGTTTCCGGCCCGTCGATCGGCGGCGCCGACCCCTCGGGCGTTTCTTGTTGTCGCTGGTTGCAGGCGACAAGCACTGCAGTCAGCAAAACGACGGTTAGCGTCCGTAGCATGATGCACCCCTCAGTTTGCCGTCGGCCCATCGCTCGGCCCCTCAGTCCAGATTCCTGCCACCGCCGGATCGCTGCAATAGCGGGCCTGCGCCGCTTCGCGTGTTTCAGCGCCCAGCACAGGCGTGCCGACTAGCGTGCATGTGGGGGGAGCGCCCGCCGCCTGCATCGTGGTCTCCGCCGACGCAATGAGGGTTAGACCGCCGGGTTCCACGTCATAGAAATCTACTACCCAAGACGCGGCGCTCGAGCGCGCCGGAACCGCCAACAGACCCCCTGCCGACGGGCCCCAGCCGATACCGCTTATTTCGCCCAATCTTGTGTAGGTGGCGTCTTGGTTGGCGGAATAGACCGCCCACGTCGTGTTCACGTTTCCGGTCATCAACGGAATGAGCAGGTCCGGTTGGCTATCGCCATTCAGATCCGCAAGCGTGGGAATGAAGGACGGCCCTTGGGCGGCTTCTTGGATCAGCTGTCCGCCTTCGCCGTCGGCCACCACTTGAACGTCGGTGTTGCCTTCTTCGACGCTGACGAGAAGAGCGTGCAGCATCGGTTCCTGGGTCAGCACGCAGCCGTCAGGCGCCGAGGAAATGTCTTCGACATCCCCGCACATTGGGTAGAGTGAGAGATCGTAACGCGCCGGTTCGGCCTGCTGCCCGCAGGCCGAAATGCCCAACAAACCTGCGATCGCAGCGGCGTAGATATATCTCATCACCTGACTCCCCCTGACAGCGCGCTCATCCCACGCTCCCTTCCAAACTCACTTCCAATAGCTTCTGCGCTTCCACCGCAAACTCCATCGGCAGCTTCTGCAGCACTTCGCGCACGAATCCGTTCACCAACAGCGCCACAGCTTCCTCTTCCGGAATGCCGCGCGAGCGCAGATAGAAGAGCTGATCATCGGAGAGCTTGGTCGTCGTCGCTTCGTGCTCGAACTGCGCGTCCGGCGTGCGGGTTTCGACGTAGGGCACGGTGTGCGCGGCGCATTGGTCGCCGATCAGCAGCGAGTCGCACTGGGTGAAATTGCGCGCGCCCTTAGCCTTGGCGTGCGCCGAGACCAAGCCGCGATAGGCGTTCGAAGAGCGGCCCGCCGATATGCCCTTGGAGATGATGCGCGAGCGGGTGTTCTTGCCCAGGTGGATCATCTTGGTGCCAGTGTCGGCCTGCTGGCGACCGTTGGTGACGGCGATCGAGTAGAATTCGCCCTGGCTCTCGTCGCCACGCAGGATGCAGCTTGGATACTTCCAGGTGATGGCCGATCCGGTTTCGACCTGGGTCCAGCTGATCTTGGAACGCGGCCCGCGGCAATCGCCACGCTTGGTGACGAAATTGTAGATGCCGCCCTTGCCCTCGGAATCGCCCGGCCACCAGTTCTGCACCGTGGAATATTTGATCTCGGCATCGTCCAGCGCGACCAACTCCACCACCGCCGCATGCAGCTGGTTCTCATCGCGCATCGGCGCGGTGCAGCCCTCGAGATAGGAAACGTAGGCGCCCTTGTCGGCGATAATCAGCGTCCGCTCGAACTGGCCAGTGCCCTGCGCGTTCATGCGGAAATAGGTGGAAAGCTCCATCGGACAACGCACGCCCGGCGGCACATAGACGAAGGACCCGTCAGAGAATACGGCGCTGTTCAGGGTGGCGAAGAAATTGTCCGAGGTCGGCACCACCGACCCGAGATAGCGCTTCACCAACTCGCCATGCTCGCGGACGGCCTCGCTCATCGAGCAAAAGATGACGCCGGCCTTGGCGAGTTCTTCCTTGAACGTCGTCACCACGCTGACGCTGTCGAACACGGCGTCGACCGCGACCTTCGGCGCGCCTTCGACGCCGAGCAGCACCTCCTGCTCCTTCAGCGGAATGCCGAGCTTCTTATAGGTCTCGAGGATTTCTGGATCGACCTCTTCGAGGCTCTTGTATTTCGCGCCCGACTTGGGCGCCGCGTAATAGCGCGCGGCCTGGTAGTCGATCGGCGGGTAGCGCACCAGCGCCCAGGTCGGCTCTTCCATGGTCTGCCAGCGCTGGAACGCATCCAGGCGCCATTGCAGCATCCAGTCCGGTTCGCTCTTCTTGGCCGAGATGTAGCGGACGATCTCTTCGTTGAGGCCCGGCGGCGCCAACTCCTGTTCAAGCTCGGTGACGAAGCCGTGCTTGTACTTCTCGGCTTCGAGCGCGCGCGCCGCCTCAACCGTGCCGCGATCGATGGTTTCCTTGACCGCGCTCATGCCGCCGCCTCCCGGCAGCGGCGGGCCGCCACCTTGGCGAGCGCCGAGAGCACTGCATCGACATCCGACTCTTTCGACTCATGGCCGAAGCTCACGCGCAGCGCAGCCTTGGCGAGATCTGGCGCGACGCCCATCGCCGCCAACACGCGGCTTGAGCGCACCTTGCCCGACGAACACGCCGCGCCCGAGCTGACGGCGACGCCCTCCAGATCCATGGCGATGACGGCGGTTTCTGCAGTCAGACCCGGCAAGGCGAAGTTAGAGGTATTCGGCAAGCGCGGTGCTCCGGCGCCGAAAATCACCGCGTCCTTCGGCAGCCCCGCTTCGAAGCGGTCGCGCATGGCGCCGATGCGCGCGGCTTCCGCCTCGTGATCCTTCAACGCCCAGTCGACCGCCGCCGCGAACCCAACGAGAGCCGGGCCGTTCTCGGTCCCTGGGCGACGGCCGCGTTCTTGACCGCCGCCGAACCGGGTCGTCACGAACGGCGCGCCGGGCGCCAGCACCACCGCACCCGCGCCGGGCGGGCCGCCGAGTTTGTGGCTCGACACGACGAGATAGGTTGCGTCGAGATCGGCGATGCTTACCGGAATGCGGCCGAACGCCTGCGCGGCATCGACGAGCAACAGCGCGCCGTGCTGGCGGCACAGTGCGGCGATCTGCGCGATGTGTTGGATCACGCCGGTTTCGTTGTTCGCCAGTTGCACGGCGACCAGCGCTGGCTTTTCTGCTTGGGCGAGGAGTGCAGCCAATGCTTCAAGCTCGATCACACCACTGTCGTCCACCGGCACAATATGGTCCGCGCCCAGCGCCCGCGTCGCGTGTTCAAAGATGGCGTCATGCTCAACCGCCGAGGCGAGCAGTGAAGCACAAGGACCGCGGGCCTTCAGGCCCGCTGGCGCGTCTGAAGACGCGCGGTCCAAGGCGCCTGCCAGCGCCAGATGCAGCGCTTCCGTAGCGCCCGACGTGAACACCAGGTTCTCCGCGCGCGCATCCAGCGCGGCGCCGATGCGCTCACGCGCATCTTCAATCATCGCCCGCATGCGCCGGCCAACGCCGTGCACCGAGGACGGATTGCCGCCCGCGGCCAGCGCGCGCGACATCGCCACCGCCGCTTCGGCGCGGATCGGCGCGCCGGCGTTGTAGTCGCAATAGAGCGGCGTCTTGCTCATCGAACCTATTCCGCCGCCACGCGCGCGGCGCCGTCGAACCGCTGCTCGAGGATGTCAGCGAGCGAAACCGAAGCGAGGAAGAGCTGGATGCGGTCGCCCATCTCCTGCCAGAGCCCATGGGCGATGCAGCGCCCGGTGCGGCCGATGCAGGACTTGGTCGACGCTGCGTCGCAGCGCGTGGCCTTGATCGGCTCGTTCACGGCATCGATGATTTCGGCCACAGTGACGAGACTGGCGTCCCTGGAAAGGCGATAGCCGCCCCCGGGTCCGCGCACGCCAGCAACCAGGCCGGCGCGGCGCATCTTTGCGAACAGCTGCTCAAGGTAAGAGAGCGAAATTTCCTGCCGGCGGGCCACTTCCTGGAGCGGCACCGCCCGGTCGACGCCGCCGTGCAGCGCCAGATCGGCCATCGCCATGACCGCATAGCGGCCCTTCGAGGTCAGTCGCATGGGTCTACCCTTTTGCCTCGCGCGCCCCCAATTCGACGTGCTAGAGCCGCCGCCTTCGGGGGAACCGAGGTCAAGGCTTCAGCTAAGATACCTGAGTGTTTTGGTCAAGAATATGCCCTGGGCGAAGGGGCGATAGATCGGGGTCTAAGACAGAATATGCCGGAAGTGATTTTCCCAGGCGCCGCCGGGCGTGTTGAGGGCCGCTACCAGGAGCCCTCGAAAGAAGGCGCCCCGATCGCGCTGATCCTCCACGGCCATCCCCGCGCCGGCGGCTCGATGCAGGACCGGGTCACGGTGCAACTCTACAAGCTCTTTGCCGAAAAGGGCTTCGGCGTTTTGCGCTTCAATTTCCGGGGCATCGGGCGCAGCCAGGGCATCTTCGACAACGGCATGGGCGAGCTTTCCGACGCCGCATCCGCTTTGGACTATCTGCAGAGCATGAACCCCAACGCCGAGCAGTGCTGGGTTGGCGGCTATTCGTTCGGCGCCTGGATCGGCTTGCAACTACTCATGCGCCGCCCGGAGATTGACGGCTTCATCGCGGTGGCGCCGCCGGCCAATCACTACGATCTCTCTTTCCTGGCGCCATGCCCGGCGTCCGGGGTGATCATCTACGGCACGCGCGACAGCGTCACGACCGCTCAGGACATGGAACGCGTCATCAGCCGCATCCGCACGCAAAAGAACATCAAGGTCGATAGCGCTTCGATCGAAGGCGCGGACCATTTCTTCCGCGGCCGCGATCCCGGCGAAGATCACCTCGCCGAAGTCGAAGCCCACGCGCGCGCTTATCTGGAGCGGCGTCTGGCTGGACCGCCGCGGCCGCCGACGACCGGCCGGCGCTAGCGCCGTCTATTCGCTGCTGCGCAGGAAGGCGGGCTTCGGCCCGCTCGAAAACCCTTCAGGACCGGCAGATTCTCGCTCTTCGCGCGGTTGACGTTCGCGCCGTGGCTCGCGCTGTTCACGCGGCTCGCGGTTCTCACCGCGCTCTTCACCCTCGCGCGATTCGTAGTTGCGCTCTCCATCGGGACGGAACCGATTGCGGTTGCGGCCTCGGCGGCGCCGGCCTCCTTCGCCGTCGCGATCTCCGCCGCCTTCGCGCTGGCGTTCCTCCTGTTGGGCGTACTCGCCCTCGGGCTGTTCATCGCCTTCGGCGCGCGCCTCCATCTCCTCAGAGTCCGCGCCCTCCTCGGCGACGCGCTCCTCGTCGCCGTCATAATCGGCGCCTTCGTTGAAGTGCTGCTGAGGCGGTTGGACCGGCATCGCCGGCTGCATCGAACGCCAGAGGCGGAAATAGTGATCGGCGTGCTGCAGATAATTCTCGCTCAACACCCGATCGCCCGAGCTAGCGGCGTCGCGCGCGAGCTGGAGATAGCGCTCGTTGATGTATGAGGCGGTGCCGCGGACCTTCGTCTCAGGACCATTGCTGTCGATCGACCGGTTCGGGTGGTGACCGCCGCCGCCCTGGTTGTTGTGGTAACCACCACCGCCGCCCGGCTTACGGCCGCGGCCCCGCTGACGCTTCATTGGATGTTCACCATTGTGCTTTGGATCCATTTCGGGCTGTCGCGCCAGGGCCGATGGCCTGCCGGCGGGATCGCGCCTCGCTACAAAAAAGCCCCGCTCGCCTTTGAGCTTCGGGCCGTGCCAAGCAGCGCCTCGCGCTGCAAAGAACCTCTTCCTGAGGAAATCGCTGGCGGCGCACGCAACGCCTGCCCAGTCCGCGGAACCCGACGGCAAGCCCCCGCCGTCGATTCCGTTCTGGAGTCTAGTGCGTCGCCCGCCCCTCTCCAAGTGCTTTTTCCAGGCCGGCGCCATGGCCCACAACGACGCGGGGAATACCGGCGAGGTCGCGCCTGGGCTCGGTTGTGGAGAGTCCCGCCGCCGCCGCCATCGCCGTCACCGCATCGGCCTGGTCCTGCCCCACTTCAAGGGCGAACCAGCCGCCCGGCCTGATCAAGCGCGGCAAATCCACGGTGATGGCCCGGTAGGCGTCCAGCCCGTCCGCTCCGCCGTCCAGCGCGAGGCGCGGTTCGTACCGCGCGACCTCGGGCGCCAGGCCGTCGATATCCGCGGTCCGAATGTAGGGGGGGTTCGAGACCACAAGATCGAAGCGCTCATCGATCCCCTTGCTCCAGTCGCCCTGGCGCACATCCAAGCGATCGGCAACGCCAAGCCGCTCCGCGTTTTCACGCACAATCTCCAGCGCCGCCTCGCTCGCATCGACGGCAAGCGCGGTGGCATTCTGACGCTCGCGCAAGAGCGCCAGCACGATCGCGCCTGAACCGGCGCCAAGATCCAAAATCCGAAAGGCGCCCTCGGCTGGAAGCAGCGCCTGTAATCCGGCTTCAACGACGAACTCGGTTTCCGGCCTCGGCGTCAACACATCGGCGTTCACATTGAGGTCGAACGTCCAGAAGTGTTTGTGGCCGACGATGTGACTGACCGGCTCGCGCGCTTCGCGACGCCGCGTCAGGACATCGACCGCCTCGATCTGCGCCATCGTAACCGAGCGACGCGGATCGGTGACGATCTCAAGCCGCGTGACGCCGGCCCCCGCTTCGATCAGCAGGCGCGCATCCAACACCGGCGTATCCACACCTGCGGCCTCAAGCCTTTTTCGAACGTCGGTCCAGAGGGTGACGAGGCTAGCGCTCACGTCTCCTCCTCTAGCGCCGCCAGCTTCTGCGCCTGTTCTTCAGCAGCGAGGGCATCGAGGATGGGGTCGAGCCCAGGCCCGTGCAGCACTTCGGGCAGATTGTAGACGGTGAGGTTGATGCGATGGTCGGTCACTCGTCCTTGCGGAAAATTGTAGGTGCGGATGCGTTCGCTGCGGTCGCCTGAGCCCACCTGCCCCTTGCGCTCCGCCGCCCGTTCGGCGGCGATTCTCTCGCGCTCGGCGTCGTAGAGCTTTGCCTTCAGCACCTTCATGGCGTTGGCGCGGTTCTGATGCTGGGACTTTTCTTGCGCCACGACGACAATACCCGTCGGCAGGTGTGTGATGCGCACGGCGGAGTCGGTCTTGTTGACGTGCTGGCCGCCCGCGCCGGACGCGCGCATGGTGTCGATGCGAATGTCCTTGTCTTCGACGACGATGTCGACGTCGCCCTCGGGTTGGGGCAGCACCGCAACCGTCGCGGCGGAGGTGTGGATGCGTCCGCCCGCTTCGGTTTCCGGCACGCGCTGCACGCGATGGACGCCGCTCTCGAACTTCAGACGCCCGAACACGCCGGCGCCGGTGACGCTGGCGACGGCTTCCTTGACGCCGCCGAGCCCCGTGTCCGAAAGTGCTTCCAACTCGAACTTCCAGCGGCGCACGCCGGCGTAGCGCTGATACATGCGCAGCAGATCGCCGGCGAACAGCGCCGCCTCGTCGCCGCCGGTTCCGGCGCGAACTTCCAGGATCGCGGAGGCGCTTTCGTCCTTGTCCTTCGGCGCCAGCAACAGCAACGCCGATTGCTCCAGCTGCGGCAAGCGATCCCGCAATGCCGACATCTCTTCTTCGGCGAGGGCGGCCATCTCTTTGTCGCCATCCTTCATCATCGCTTCGAGATTGGCCATCTCGGCGCGCGCCGCGCGAACAGCTGCAACCGCGTCCACGAGCGGCCGCAACTCGGCGTGCTCCTGCCCGAGCTTGACGATCTCAGCGCCGTCGGTGGCGGCCGCAAGCCGCGCTTCTATACGCTCGAAGCGATCGACCGCCTGCGACAGGCGCCGTTCCAATCTGTCGTACGCTGACATGAGCTACATGACGCTCGAAAAAATCTCGGGCTCGACTTCCGAGATTTGCGGCGTGGCGAAGGCGATCTGGTCCGCCGTGCGGCGCTCGTAGGGAACGATGACCTCGACCGCGCGCCCGTTGGCGCCCTCGATGTGGAAGCAGAGCGCCGCCGCGTCATCGGCGCTGGAGCGGCCGTCGAACACCAAGCCCGCGGCAATCAGGCCGTTCTCCTGCTCATCGAGCCGAAACCCGGCGATGAGCCCGGAGATGTGATCCTGCGGCGCCGAGCGATCGATCGGCAAATCGACATTGGTGTGGATTTGCTCGCCGGTCTTGCGGATGCCTGCGCCGAACGGCGCGAACGACCCGCCCTCTTTGAGGGCGAGGTGCGCGGTATCGAACAGATACTCGTAGGTCTCCTGCAGGTGCTGCTGCAGCATGGCGCCTCCTGCGCCCCATATGGGCGATCAGATCGAGCTTGTCGACGGGCCACAGCCCCTTCAACCGCCGCCTGCGCTGACGGGCGCAGAACTCCAAGTGGCGCGCCACAGGCCGGCATGATAAACTCGGGTCATGGCCGACACGCTTGCCCCCGGTCCGCCGCAGGACGGCGAGGATCGCGTCCGCTTCACCGCCTCCGACGTGCGCGCCATGCTCGACGCCGGCATTCTCGACGATGAGCGCCGTTACGAAGTGATCGACGGGGAGATCCTCGAGATGATGGTGCATAATCCACCGCACATGCGGGTGAAAAGGTGGCTGCTCGACCAGCTCTACCGCCAACTCGACCGTTCCTACTGGATCGATAGCGAGCCAAGCTTCTATGTCGAGCCGGACGGCGATTTCACCGTTCCCGACATCATTGTGTACCCGCGCCAAGTGGAGGCTCACCTGCTGCGGGGGCCTGACGCGCTACTGGTGATCGAAGTCGCGGACAAATCGTTGAAGAAAGACCGCGGCCGCAAGGCCCATCTCTATGCCCGCCACGGCGTGCGCGATTATTGGGTCGTGAATGCGCAAACGCTCGTCACGCACCGATACGCCGATCCGCTTAAGGGACGATATGCGTCGGAAACCGAGCACGGCCCCACAGAAACACTCGCGCCTTTGCTGCTGGGAGGCGTGAAACTGCGGATGGGGGACGTGGAGGGCTGAGCGGCCGCCGTGCGAATGGCGTCACGCCCCATCGGCCAGGCAATCCAGCCGCTCAAGAATTTGCTCAGCGACTGCTCGTGAGGTGAAGTTGAGCATGCAACGCCCATCGGGCGTCGGCCCAAAGGCGGGAGCGCCGGCAAAACTCATTTCTTGCGCATTCCCTTCGCCCGTTCCTCCACCAAGTCCACGATGTGATCGATCATCTCGCCATTGTCGACCTTGTGATCGGCCTTGCCGGCCACATACATCATGCCGGCGCCCTTGCCGCCGCCGGTGAAGCCGAGGTCGGTCATCAGCGCCTCGCCCGGTCCGTTCACGACGCAACCGATGATGGAGAGCGTGATCGGTTCGGCGATGTGGGCGAGACGTTTCTCCAACTCATCCACCGTGGCGATCACGTTGAAGCCCTGCCGCGCGCAGGATGGGCACGCGATGATGGTGACCCCGCGCTGCCGCAATCCGAGCGATTTGAGCAGATCGTGGCCGACCTTGATTTCTTCGACCGGATCGGCGGCAAGCGAGACACGGATCGTGTCGCCGATGCCGGCCCACAGCAAAGACCCCATAGCGATAGATGATTTGACTGTGCCCGCCCGCTGCGCGCCTGCCTCGGTGACGCCCAGATGCAGCGGCGCGTCGGTGGCCTCCGCAAGCGCCTGATAGGCGGCGGCGGTCAAGAACACGTCCGACGCCTTCACGCTGATCTTGTATTCTTTGAAGTCGTGCTCTTCGAGTAGGGCCGCGTGATAGAGCGCGCTCTCGACCATCGCCTCGGGACACGGCTCGCCGTACTTCTCCAGCAAGTGCTGCTCAAGCGAACCGGCATTGACGCCGATGCGTATGGCGCAGCCATGGTCCTTGGCCGCCTGCACTACGTCCCTCACGCGTTGCGCGTTGCCGATATTGCCGGGATTGATCCGAAGGCAGGCAGCGCCCGCCGCCGCCGCTTCGATGGCGCGGCGATAGTGAAAGTGAATATCGGCGACCAGCGGAATCTTCGCTTCGCGCGCAATCTGCGCGAAGGCGGCGGTCGAGGCCTCATCGGGGCACGACACCCGGACGATGTCGGCGCCGGCGTCTTCCAGCTGTCGGATCTGAGCGATCGTCGCCTTAGCATCGGCGGTGACCGTGTTGGTCATCGATTGCACGGAGATCGGCGCATCCCCGCCAACCTCGACGGCGCCCACGCGAATCTTCCGCGAGCGGCGGCGTTCGATCCGGCGCCATGGCCGGAGGTGGTGCAGGTCGGCGGTTGCGCCGTCCATTGGACTGATCCCTTCAGCCTGGGAGATAGCGTGCGGCGCCGGCCCCTAACAGCCCTGCCGGCTGCGGCCTTAGCTCCGCGGCAAGGGCGCTTCAGCTTGGGTGATCGGCCGGACCTCGTCTATCGAGCGTCCCAAGACAGGCATGCCCGCCGTGCCCAGGAGCCCGGCCGAGGCGCCATTCACGTAAACCTCGAAGGCGCCGCCATCGCGCGCGTGGAGCGTCCAGCCCGGGCTAGGATCGGGACGGTAGACATCGCCTGCGCGCAGCGTTCGAGACAGGAAAACCGTACCGTCAGGGCCGCGGGTCTCCAGCCAGGCGTCAGCCAACGCGCGTATCTCGACCACCCGGCGCGCCGGCGCGGCCGGACCCGGCGCAACCGGCGCTTGGCCAACGGCGTCGCTCGCCACAATCTGCTCGCCGTCCGCCTTCAGTTGAGAATCGAGCGCCCGCCAGCCGACGAACCCGGCGGCAATGGCCACCAGAACCGCCGCCGCCGCCCAAGGCGGCCGCTGCCGTGGTTTGGAGGTGGGGTTGCGTATCGGCTTGGACGCGTCTTCACGCGTCAGCGCGCACTCGTCCTGAAACTGGTCGACGATGGCCTTCTCTTCGATGCCCAGTTCGCGGGCGTACGAGCGCAGGAACGCGAGCGCGTAGGCCTTGCCCGGCAACAGCTTGACGTTCATCGCCTCGAGCGCCTCGAGGAATTCCTTCCTCACCCGGATGCGGTCGGCAACCTCGTCCAGGCTCCAGCCCCGCTGGCGGCGCGCTTCCGCGAGCTTCCGCCCCGCGCGCCAAGCGCTATCCAGCTCCGGCGGCGGCGGACGCGGCGTCTGCCGTTGCGCTCGCGCATCGACCGGTTCGGTCGCGGGCGGATCGGTGGGCACGGGTTGCAGCATCAGCGGTTTGGTCCCTCCTGCGAGACCCTACGTTCACAAAGGCAAATTTTGCGCCAGCGAGAAAGCCTAATCACGAATCAAGCATAGCTCAACGCGGCGTACGCACGCGCTACAGCGCATAGCCTTCGGCGCGGGCAAATTCTGTGAGTTCATTTCGGATCGAGGGCCGATTGCGGCTCATGAGGCGGGCGACCGCATCTGCGGTCGCATGTGCCTCCATCGAGAGGATCAGCCGCTTCACCGGCCCGATGCCTGAAGCCGGCATCGAGAGGCGCCGGAACCCCAGCGCTACGAACGTCATCGCCTCGAGCGGGCGCCCCGCCGCCTCCCCGCAGATGGAGACCTGCAAGCCCGCCGCATCGGCGTCATCGCGGATGCGCTTCAAGAGCCGCAATGCGGGTGCGCTCAGGACGTCGTAGCGGTCGGACACGCGCTGATTGCCGCGATCGGCGGCGAAGAAGTACTGCATCAAGTCATTGGTCCCGATCGAGATGAAGTCAGCCCGGCCCTTGAGGTCGCCGATCGAAAACGCCAGCGCCGGCGACTCCACCATGACCCCCACTTCGACGATGGATGGCGGGGTCCGCCCGTTCTGCCGGCACCAATCCAGTTCGCGATCCACGAGCGCCCGCGCCGCATCGAACTCACTCACCGTCGTCACCAGCGGAAACATCACCCGCAAACGCCGGTTTGACGCAGCGCTGATCAGCGCGCGCAGCTGATAGCGGAGCAGCGCCGGACGATCGAGGCCAATGCGGATGGCGCGCCAGCCGAGCGCCGGGTTCTCCTCGCGCTCGGCGGCGACATACGGCAACACCTTGTCGCCGCCGAGGTCGAGCGTCCTGAACGTCACAGGGCGCGCGCCCGCCGCCTCAAGCACATCGCGGTAAAGCATGGTCTGGCTCTCCAGACGCGGCAGAGTTTCCGACACCATGAATTGGAATTCCGTGCGGAAGAGACCGATGCCCTCCGCGCCCGCTTCATCCAGGTGGTGAACGTCGAGCGCCAGACCCGCGTTCAGAAGCAGCGTCACCCGCTCCCCATCCTGGGTGACCGGCGGAACGCCGCGCAGCCGTGCGAACTCCTCCGCACGCGCAGAACGCAAATTGATGCGCTGCTTGTAGGTGTGGACGAACGCCTGTTCCGGCCGCAGCCGCACCTCGCCGCGCTCACCGTCGAGCACGATACGGTCGCCGGCTTCGACGCGCGAGAGCAGTCCGTGCAGCGCGCCGACCATGGGTATGCCCAGCGCGCGCGCGACGATGGCGGCGTGGGCGGTGTTCGCGCCTTCCTCCAGCGCCACGCCCTTGAGCCGCGAACCGTAATCCAACAATTCCGCAGGCCCGAGTTCGCGCGCGATCAACACAGCGTCGTCAGGCAGGGTTTGCCCGGCGCCGCCCTGCACGCCCGCAAGCGCGCGCAGGAGCCGGTTGTCGAGATCTTCCAGATCGTGCAGCCGTTCGCGCAGATATTGGTCGCGAGTGGCGTTGAACTTGGCCCGGTGTTCGCCGCGCACGCGCTCCACCGCCGCGTCGGCGGAGAGACCGGCGCGCACGCCCAGCTTCAACTTCACTTCCCAGCTGGGATCGTTCGCCAGCATCAAGAACGTTTCAAGCACCTCGCGCGAGACGCCGGAGATGCGGCCGGGATCGCCTTCGAGCATCTCCGCCAACGAGCGGCGGACATGCGCCAACGCTTCGTCAAGCCTAGCCTCTTCCCGCACCGGATCGTCGGCGATGACGCGCCCGAGCGGCGCGTGCGGCTCATGCAACACCGCGACCCCGATGCAGATGCCATCGGAAAACGATTTGCCGGCTATGAGTTCCGGCTTACTCGGCAGCGCTTCAACTTCAGCGAGGCCCGTGAGATCGCCGAAGGCGCCGGACGCCACCATCTCCGCCAGCACCATGGCGATGGTCTGCAGCGCTTCGACCTCGTCTTCGCCGTAGAGCCGCGCGGCGCGGTTTTGCACCACCAGCACGCCGAACGTGCGCTCCGAACGCACGATCGGCACGCCCAGGAACGAACTGAACGGGTCCTCCCCGGTTTCCGGCCGGTACGAGAAGCGCTCATGATGGGGCGCATCGGCCAGATTGAGCGGCGCGGCTTGCTCGGCGACGAGTCCGACCAGCCCCTCTCCCAGCTTCAGCGTGGTGCGATGGACGGCTTCCGGCTTCAGCCCTTGAGTGGCGAACAGTTCGTGGACGTCGCCGCGCTTGAGATAGATCGAGCACACGTCCGCAACCATGGTCGACGCGACCATGGCGACGAGGCGATCCAGACGCTGCTGCGCCTCGCCCCCGGCCTCCATGATCTCCCGCAACTTGCGCAGGAGAATCCGCGACCCGCCGACGCTTGCCGGACCCGCCATGGCCGTTCAACGCCCTCCAAATCGCCGCTTTAGGCGGCGTCCAGTCCATAAGCGCTGTGCAGCGCCCGCACCGCCAATTCCGTGTACGCGGCGTCGATCAAGACTGAAATCTTGATCTCGGACGTGGCGATGGCTTCGATGTTGATGCCCTTCTGCGCCAGCGCCGCAAACATGGTGCGCGCAACGCCGACCTGGCTGCGCATGCCGATGCCGATCACCGACACTTTGGCCACGTCGCGGCGAACGTGCACCTCTTCCACGCCGATCTTGGCCTTGATCGTCTCGATGGCTTCGGCCGCGCGCGCCGCGTCTCGATCTGGGCAGGTGAACAGGATGTTCTGGCGCTCGGGCTGGCGCGCCTCGCTTTGCACGATCATGTCGACATTGATGTTGGCGTCGGCGAGCTTGCTGAAAATCTCCGCCGCCACGCCCGGGTGATCCTCGACGCCAAGGAGCGTGACCTTCGCTTCGTCGCGCGAATAGGCGACGCCGGAGACAACTTGCTTTTCCACGATCTCATCCTCGGGGCAAACCAATGTGCCGGGGTTCGGCGCCCCCGGCTCGACGAAACTCGAAAGCACGCGCACGGGCACGCGCTTGGCAAAGGCCAACTCGACTGAGCGCGTCTGCAGCACTTTCGCGCCCGCTGACGCCAATTCCAGCATCTCCTCGTAGGAGATCTTCTCGATCCGCTGCGCCTTGGCGACGATGCGCGGGTCGGTGGTGTAGACACCGTCGACATCGGTGTAGATGTCGCAGCGTTCCGCCTTCAGCGCGGCGGCGAGCGCCACTGCCGACGTATCCGACCCGCCGCGCCCGAGCGTCGTGATACGGTTTTCTTCAGTGATCCCCTGGAAGCCTGGCACGACCGCGACCACGCCCTCATCGATGGAGGCGCCTATGATCTCCTCCGGAATCTCAGCCACACGCGCCATCGCGTGCGCCGCATCGGTGCGGAACGGAATCTGCCAATTCTGCCACGAACGCGCGGGCACGCCGATCCGGCGCAAGGCCAGCGCGAGAAGACCTGTGGTCACCTGCTCGCCGGTCGAGACAACCACATCGTACTCGTCGTTGAAATCAGCTGCCGGCACGGTGGGGCCATTGCCGCCCTCGCCGGCGGCGGCGCGCGCAAGGCCGACCAGCCGGTCGGTCTCGCCCGACATCGCCGACACCACAACCGCCAAGCCCTGCCCGGGCCTTCGCTCAGCCGCGACGATGCGCGCGACGCGGGCGATGCGGTCCACGTCGCCCACGGACGTGCCACCGAACTTCATCACCAATCGAGACATGGGGAGAATGTCGTTTTCCGAAGCGTTAGGAGCGGCATTAGCACGCTTCCGGGCTTTAGCGATACGCCTTGACCGACCTCCCCCGCGCGCCGATCTGGATAGAAGATGGCCGCCACGATCGACCCCGCCGAGATCGCCAAGTTCAGCGCGCTTGCGGCTGAGTGGTGGAACCCCAAAGGTCCGTTCGGCGCACTGCATCGGCTCAACCCGGTGCGGCTTCAATACATCCGCGATGTCGCGACGAGGCATTTTTCTTCCCCCGCAAGCGGGGGAGCAAAGAAGCTGCGCCCGCTCGATGGCGTCGCAACCCTCGATCTCGGCTGCGGCGGCGGCCTGGTCTCAGCGCCGCTCGCGCGCATGGGCGCCAAGCTCACCGCCATCGACGCGTCCGCCGAAGCCATCGGCGCAGCGCGTGCTTACGCGGAGCAAGCCGGCCTCGACATCGATTTCCAGTGCACGACCGCCGAAGCGCTGGTCGAACGCGGCGCGCAATTCGAGCTGGTGACAGCGCTCGAAATCATCGAACACGTCGCCGACGTGAACGCCTTCCTCTCCGCCTCCAGCGCCCTCGTCGCGCCTGGCGGCCTACTCATTCTCTCCACCATCAATCGCACGCCGAAAGCCCGCGCGCTCGCCATCGCCGGCGCCGAGCGCATCCTCAAATGGGCCCCCGAAGGCGCGCACGATTACGACAAGCTCGTCACGCCCGAAGAAATCCGCATCGGCGCGCCAACGCTGCAGTGGGATGAACCCGTCGGGATCACCTACCAGCCGCTCGGCAGCGGCTGGACGATCTCGCGCGACATCGACGTGAACTACATGATGGCGGGGCGGCGCTGACTTTCTTGGACCGCCGGCGCCCTTGCCGGCCTGCACGGGCGGACAGAGGTTGGATCGCGGGCTTCCAGCCCGCATGCGCGCTTGGAAGCGTGCGCTCCAACTCGGATGGTTTGGCACCGCACCGGCACGGGCGCAGGCGGTCCAAGATTTCAGTTCAACTTCTTCGACTGCACAGGCGCGAGTTCAGGCGGCAGCGGCGCAGCGGGGATGCCTTCTTCCGCCAGTTCACGCGCCTCCTCCGGTGTGGCTTCGCCCCAGATTGCGCGCTCTTCGCTCTCGCCCGAATGCATCTTGCGCGCTTCATCGGCGAACTTGTCGCCGACATAATCGAAATTGTCCTTGATGTGTTCGCGCACCTTGGCCGCCATCGCCATGGCGACGGCGCGTTCCTTCTTGGCTTCCTTTGAGCGGGCCGTTTGTACCGCTGGCGCCATCGGCGCTTTGGTCACGTGCTTCGAACCGCAATGCGGACATTCGACCAAGCCGGCGTCCGCCTGCTTGTCGTAATCGGCGATCGAGCCGAACCAGGCCTCGAACTCGTCGCCGTTCTCGCACCGGAGATCGTATCTGATCATGGTCCCGTGAAGTCGCGCCCGCCCTGCCACGCGGGGATTTTGGCCCGCGCTGCTGAGACCGCTTCTAGGTCGAGATCGGCCGTAATGTAACCCGGCTCGTCTGAATCGAGCTTGGCCAGCACCTTGCCCCACGGATCGATGATCAGCGAATGACCATAGGTCGAACGCCCGTCCTCGTGCTTGCCGCCTTGAGCCGGAGCGATGACGTAGCAATGCGTCTCGATGGCGCGCGCGCGCAACAGCGTCTCCCAATGCGCCTGGCCGGTGGGCACGGTGAACGCGGCCGGCACGGCGATGATCTCGGCGCCCGCGCGCGCCAGCGCGCTGTAGAGCGGCGCGAAGCGCACGTCGTAGCAGATGGTCAGACCGATCTTGGCGTCCATCGGGCCGGCGACGAGCACCGCCCGCGAACCGCCGGCGAATGTATCGCTCTCGCGGTAGGTTTCGCCGCCGCCGAGCGTCACGTCGAACAGATTGATCTTGTCATAGGTGGCGGCGATCCTGCCGCTCGGATCGAACACGAACGAGCGGTTCCACACTTTGCCGGCGCCGGCATCGATAGAGCCGGAGCCCAACAACAACCAGACCCCCAGCTCTTGCGCCGCAGCGCCCCAGGCCTTGATCTCGCTTTCGATTTGCGCCGACTGAATGGTCTTCAGCATGCGCGGCTTATCGCGATCAAGCACCATGGTGCACTCGGGCGTCGCGATGAAGCGTGCGCCGGCCGAGGCCGCCTCGCGCAGCAATGGCATCGCCGCTTCGCGATTGGCCGCGGGCTCAATACCCGAACGGAGTTGCACCGCGGCTACACGCAGCTTGCGCATCAGCGCAACGCCAACAGCGGGTCGAGGCCGCCGCTTTGATCGAGCGCATGAAGATCGTCGCAACCGCCGACGTGGCGGTCGCCAACGAAGATCTGCGGGAAGGTCCAGCGCCCCGAGCGCTGGATCATCTCTTGGCGCGTCTGCGGGCAGCCAGTGGCGTCGATCTCCTTCACCTCAACCCCCTTGCGCCGCAACAGCGCGATGGCGCGCGTGCAGAAGGGGCAAAAGGCGCGGGTGTAGACGGTTACCTGGGCCATGATCCGACTCGAAACATGTCAGATAGAGATATCAATTGGCCTAACAACGCGCGCCAGGGTCACTGCATGCACTTCTGCAGCCCCAGCTTTACGCAATGCACGGGCGCACGCCTCCAAAGTCGCTCCGGTGGTGAAAACGTCGTCAACCACAAGGATCGTTTTGCCCTCATGGCGGCCCCACGCCTTGATCGCGCCGCCCACGTTCCTGCGCCGTTCCGAGGCGGAGAGCCCGGCTTGACTCTTCCGTCTCTTAACGCGCCGGAGAGCCCCCGGCTTCCACGGCTTGCCGCCGGCGCGGGCCAGGCCTTGGGCGAGCCAGGCGGCCTGGTTGAAACTGCGCACCGCCAGCCGGGTCCAGTGCATCGGGACCGGGGCAACGAAATCCGCCTTCGCCAGCGCATCCGCGGCGGCGCTCGCCATCCATTTCGCGAACACGGGCAGCCCGTCGCGGCGCCCGCCCCGCTTGAGGTCGAGCACCAGGCGCCGGGCATGGTCGTCATAGGCCAAAGCCGCGCGCGCCGTGGCGTATGCAGGCTTGCGGGCCGAGCAGGCGCCGCAGAAATCCCCCGGATTGGCGCCCTCGGGCAGCGGGAAGCCGCAGCAGGCGCATTGGGGCTCGGCCAAGAATCGAAGCTCGCTCCAGAGTTCGGCCTCGATCACTCCGGGACGATCCACGATGGCATCCGAAAGCAGGGAGCGCGGCGGCCAGATCAAATCCGACAGCCGCGAGATCACGCCGCGTTTCCGAAATGCGCCCCGCGCGCGATAGGATGAACCCATGAGCGATCCCGCCAGTCTGGGTCCATTCGAGCCACGTCTTGTACGACAACGCAAGCGCCGAGCGCGACCGACGTTTCGCGAGGCGTCATTTCTGCATGCCCGCGTGGCGGCCGATCTGGCGGATCGGCTCGAGGCCATCCCCCGCTCCTTCGAGCGCGTGCTGTCGCTAGGCGGCGGCGGTCTATTCTCGGAGGAGGTGCGGGCGCGGCCCGCCCTCTCGGACCGCCTCGGCGCCATCCTCGAAACCGGCCTCGATCTGATCGATCCCGAGCACCTGCCGTTCGCCCCCGGCGCCTTCGATCTGATCGTCTCGCCGCTGGCGCTGCACTGGGTCAACGACCTGCCGGGCGCGCTGATCCAGCTGCGTCTGGCGCTGAAGCCCGACGGCCTGCTGCTCGCCTCGTTACTTGGCGGCGACACCTTGAACGAGCTGCGGCTCTCGCTGATCGAGGCCGAGTCCGAACTGACCGGCGGCGCCGGCCCGCGCGTGTCGCCCTTCGCTGGCCTGCAAGACCTCGCCGGCCTGCTGCAGCGCGCCGGATTCGCGCTGCCAGCGGCGGATCGCGACGTGATTAAGGTTCGCTACGCCGAACCCATGCGTTTGCTGGCCGATCTCCGCGCCATGGGCGAAACCTCGGCGCTGCGCGAACGCAGCCCGCGCTCGTTGAGCCGCCGCATTCTCGCGCGCACGTTCGACATCTATCGCGAACGGCATGCCGATGAGGACGGCCGCGTCCGCGCCACGTTCGAAATTCTCACCGCCACAGGCTGGTCGCCGCACGAAAGCCAGCAGCAGCCGCTGAAACCTGGAAGCGCGAAAGCGCGATTGGCCGATGCGCTGGGGACGAAAGAGCGGAGTGCTGGAGATAAGGCTGGATCGTGAGTCCGCTTCGCCGTGAGCGGTCATTGGCTCGCTTCGGCTATTCGTGCATAAGCCGTTCAACCGTGAGTTCGGCACATGACTTGGAACCTTCTCCTATGGAAGTGGTCTGACGAATACGACACCGCCGCGAAGCGGAAGGGCGTGACGTTCTCGCAAATCACCTCAGAATTCGCCGCAACCGGCGATCATCCTGCTCTTGGCGACGCGGATATTGACGGCTTTTGCCGCGCTCTGGATGAACAATTTGGCGCCGACGACGAGGGGCGCATGTTCACGGTCGAATCCCGTTCCAGATGTGCTGTGGTAAACTCGCCCCTATCCACGAGACTTGAACTCATTCCCAAAATCGCGGCTGTTGGTCGTCGTTTCGGTCTTAACGCCGCCGAGTTCTAAACCGTCGAGCGCTGCGCAGCGGTCCATCTTGATCGCGGCTAACGCGGCAGCCGTGTCATGCACCAGAAGCGCAGGCCCGGCAGATCGAATTCGTCCGTCACCTCGAAACCATGGCGCGCATAGAGCGCCACGTTTCGCTCGGTCGAGGCTTCCAGATAGGCCGCCATTCCGGCCGCATCGAGCGGCGCCAGCATGGTCTTCAGCATCGTCGAGCCCACGCCTTGTCCCTGCACAGCGCCTGAAACGCCCAGGAACTGAAGATGCGCGTGCGGCGCGGCCGGATGGCACGCGTCAAGCCGCGCCCCCAACTCCTTCGCCCGCGCCAAGCCCGCCATACCGGCAATCGAGAGGAAAAGCGGCGTGTAGAAAAGCTCGCGCCACCAGGGGAAATCGAAGGCCTTCAACCCGGGCCCGAGCCAGATTGCGGCGCCGGAAATCACGCCATCAGCCTCTGCAACCCAGACGTCACGTCTTGGATGCAGCATGGTGCGAACCACCGCGTCGAAGAATTTTCGGCGAGCCTCCGTCTTGGCGGCGCCTTGCCGGAGCCAATAATTTAGGCCTGCTTCATCCACAAACGCGTCTGTAAGCACCGCTGACGCCGTGTCGAGTTCGCTGGCGCGCGCCTCCCGCACTACGACCATCGCCAATCCCTCAACGCAATGGCAGTGCGCGCAGCCGGGCGCGCTTGACGTCGATGCTCAGAACGGCGCCGGACGCGAACGCATCCTCAGCCTTCCGCAACGCAGCGACCAGCCTCTGGCCGAGCGTATCCGGTTCAAGATCGGCGCCACGAATTTGCACGACGCTGGGCGCTATGCCGCCGCTCGCTGCGAGGATGGCGCTGAAATCGAGATCGTGCGTGACCAGCACCAGCCCGTTCGCACGCGCATGCGCCAGCACTTCGCCGTCCGGCGCCGCCGCTGCGCCGATCTCCGACCAATGACTGGCCTCAAATCCAGCCTGACGGAGAAACGCCGCCCAACGTGGCGAGAGGTTCATGTCAATGACGAACTTCACGGCGCCGCGGCGAGTTCTCGCTCCTCAGCCAACCACGCCGCATAGCGCAGAGCCTCATCAATATCGGCCCGTTCGAGATAAGGGTAGTCGCGCAGCAGATCGTCCGCTGTCCGACCCGCCGCGATCTGCCCGACGATCATCGCAACCGTCACGCGCATACCGCGGATGCAGGCCTTGCCGCCCATCATGTCGGGCGCGTGGGTGATGCGGGGAAACTGGTCCATGCCGACAAGATAGCCTAGGCCCGCTTAGCAGGGCAAATCCTGAAACGGGCCCGAAATTCTCATATCTTCTCCGAAATCCGAATCGCCGCGCGGCAACCGAGCTTGATCACCGCCGAGAGCAGAGGATAGCCGGGCGCATTGCGCGCGCCTTGATCGATGGCGGTTTCCTTGTGCGCTACTTCGTCGACGCGGAACTTGTCGACCACGTATTTCAGTTCGGCATCGACGCCGTCCAGTTCAGCACTCTGGCGGCCGTAATGCTCTTCGATCACGTCTTCGACTGCTTCCGTGCAGGCGTGCGCCGCCCGCTCGCCCATCAGCGCCGTCGCCGCGCCCAGGCCAAAACCCGCGACACGCCAAAGCGGGGCCATCAGGGTCGGCCGCACGCGCCGTTCGGCGATCAAACGATCGAACGTCTTCAAATGTTCCTGCTCGCCCGCCTCCATGTCGGCGATCAGCCGCGCCGCATGCGCCTTGCCCTCGATGCGATCGAACACCGCGCGCTGGCCGCGATAGATCTGCACGGCGCCGTATTCGCCGGCGTGATCCACCCGGATCATCTCTTCGAGACGGCGCGCCGTTACGTTCTCACCTGGCATCGGCGGACGGGTCATTGTGCGCGCCGCCCCGAGAGCGCCACCCAAAAACTCGCCAGCGCCAGCAAGAGCGAGACGATGGCGTTGTAGCCCGCCATCGAAATTCCAAACAGCGACCAAACGATCTCGTCGCAACGGGGCGGACGCAGCTCGCCGTCGGGCAGATTGCCGAGAACAAGCTGACTAGGATCGACCGCGCCGCCGGCGTCGCACTGGGCCACAACCCACTTCTGTTCGACGGCCACGTGGTAGGCGCCCATGGCGGCGCTGCCCAACAGCACCAAGCCGATGATCACGATCGCCCAATTGGTCCATTTCGGCTGGAGCCGGGTAACCACGAAGGCCAGGGCCGACACGACAACCACCGCCCAATGCCAGTAGCGTTGCTGCATGCAGAGCGGGCATGGCTGCAGGCCGAGATACTCTTGAAAGTAGAAAATCGCCGCAGCCAACATTGCGCCGGAAGCGATGAGCGTGAGGAGAGGCCAAAGGCTTCGAACGCGGGCGATCATGCAGGCATTCTAGGGCAAAGCCGGAGGCGCTCCAATCAGAGTGTTCGCGGCGCTGAGCCGCACGCCTAGCCGCCGAACCAGTCCAACACCCATGGGGCAGCGTCGCGCACGAGCTCGACGGCAAACCCCGCGCCCAGGAACAGGCCCAAAATGAGAGCGCCCAACAGGCCAATCCAGGCGGCCGCCATCAGGGCGCCGGCCGCCGTGAAGGCGCCGTCACGCTGGATAACGCCAAGAGCCATCAGAGTGATCGCGAGAGACGGGATCGTGTTCGTAATCGGCAACATGATCGTGACCGCCGCCAACGCCATGAACAGCGCAACGAACCGTTCGCCGACGCCGGTGGCGAGAAAGCGCAGCCGGGGACGCGCCAAGCGCTCGGTCCAGCGCAAGCGCTTCGCCGAAAACTGCGCCAATGCCGAGAGCCAACTCTTGCGGACGCGCACGCGCAGAAACCAGCCCGGCAGCCACGGCTCGCGCCGCCCGATCGTCAGTTGTATCGCCAGTAGAAAGATCGGGATGGCGATGATCTGAGCGCCGGGCAAACCCGGTACGAGGCACGGTATGGCCAGCAGCAGGATCAGCAGGCCAAACGCGCGCTCGTCCAGCCGATCAACGATGGCGTCGACCCCCATGCCCTCATCGCCAGCTGCCGCGTTTATGTCCTCGAGGACTGTGATGAAAGACCGGCTTGGTTGGTCGCTGATGGTGTCCATGCGGGCAGCGACTAGCACCGTTCACGCCAAGCCGTCATCGGCTCAGCGTCGCCAACTGCTTTCGAATGGTGAACAACGCTCGGCGTAAGCCATCCGAAGCTCGCGGGGTGGGAGACGCAGTCCTCCTTCGCCAAGGCTTCGGAGGACATCCTACCCTCGCTTTGCGAGCGAAGGATGGTGCCCCAGGCCCGACTCGAACGGGCACGCAGTTGCCTGCGGCAGATTTTGAGTCTGCTGCGTCTACCGATTCCGCCACTGGGGCTTCCAAAGGCGAGGCCGTCAGGTATGAGGCGGCAAAGCCGGTGTCAAATCCGGCGTGGGGGCGCGCATGACCGACGAAGCCATCGCCGGGGAGGAGACGGGCTTTGGGCGCGCTGGGCGCTGGGTTGGGCTCATTCTGGGACCGGCCTTGGCGCTCGGGCTGCAGGCGCTGGCGCCGCCTAGTGGCTTGTCCCCGGAAGCGTGGGCGGTCGTATCGCTTGCCGTGCTGATGGTGACCTGGTGGGTCACCGAAGCGATTCCGATCTCCGCCACCGCACTCATCCCTCTGGTCGCACTGCCGCTTATCGGCGCGGCCAGCATGAAAGACGCCGCCGCGCCCTACGCCGACCCGATCGTCTTCCTTTTCATTGGCGGCTTCATGCTGGCGGCGTGCGTCGAACGCTGGCGCCTGCATGAGCGCATAGCGCTCTCCATCGCTTCGGTCGCCGGCGGACGGCCCATAGCGTTGGTCGGCGCCTTCATGATCGCCTCGATGCTGATCTCGATGTGGATCTCAAACACAGCGACCACCTTGATGCTGGCGCCCATCGCTATCGGCGCGGCGCGGGCCATGTCCGGCGGCGACAAAGCCGATCTCGCTTTGGGCGGCGCCCTTACGCTCGGCGTCGCTCACGCCGCCACTATCGGCGGCATCGGCACGCCGGTCGGCTCACCCACGAATCTGATCGCCATCGCCTTCTTCGAACGCGCCGATCAGCCCATCGCCTTCGTCGACTGGATGGCCAGCGCCATCCCGATCATGCTGCTCATGCTCCCGATCGCCTGGCTCTTGTTGTGCTGGCCGCTCTTCGGCCGGGGGCGCGCGCGTTACGAGGCGATCGGTGGGGTCGTTAGAGACGCACTCAAGGCTCTGGGCCCGCTGACGCGCCCCGAAGCCCGCATCGGAACGATCTTCTTACTTGTTGCGCTTGCCTGGATGACGCGCACCGAACTTGTGAAGCTGCCGGGTCTCGCCCCGCTCACCGACACCGGCATCGCCATCTTCGGCGCGCTGCTTTTGTTTTTCGTCCCATCCGGCCGGGGCAATGGCGAACGATTGCTGGATTGGAAGCGCGCCGAGCGGATTCCCTGGGGAATCGCCATTCTCTTCGGCGGCGGGCTCTCGCTTGCGGCGGCGATGGAAGCCACCGGCCTCGCAGCCTGGATCGGCGCGTGGATTGCCGGGCTTGACGGCGTATCCGCATTCGCTCTGGCGGCGCTACTGGTGGTGACGACGATCCTGATCTCGGAATTGGCGAGCAATGTCGCGACACTGACGTCGATGCTGCCGGTCGTCGCCGCCGTCGCGAGCGCCACCGACACGCCGCTGCAGCAGCTGGCGTTTCCCGTGGCGATCGCGGCAAGCTTCGCCTTCATGCTGCCTGTGGCCACCGCGCCGAACGCGATCGCCTATTCGTCGGGCATGCTGACGCTGAAGCGGATGCTGGCTGTCGGTTTTGGACTGAACATCGCGGCGGCGATCCTCATCATGACGCTTGCCGCTTAGATCATCGCCTCCACGCGATCCCAGAACGCCTTGGGCAGATCGAGGCCTGAAAAACGCTTCAGCTCCTGCACCAACGTAGGCGACGTCACGTTGATCTCGATGAGCTTGCCGGCGATCACGTCGATGCCGGCGAACAAGATGCCCTCGCGCTTCAGCAACGGCGCGATGGCGGCGACGATGGCGCGATCGCTTTCGTCCAAGTCCGCCGCCTGCGCCACCCCGCCTGCATGCAGATTGGCGCGGAAGTCTCCGCCGGTCGGCATGCGGCGGACAGCGCCGAACGCCTCGCCATCGAGAATGAAGATGCGTTTGTCGCCGCAGCTGACGGCCGGCAGGAATTCCTGGGCCAGGATCGGTTCGCGGCCCGCCGCTTCGATGAACTTGCCGGCGCGGGCGCGGAAATCGACGTCGCCGCTCCGCAATTTGATGACGCCGTCGCCGCCCATCAGATAGAGCACTTTCAGCACCACGTGCTCGTAGCGCTTGGCGAACGCCTCCAGCGCATCGATGTCGCGCCCCACCCAGGTCTTCGGCGTCAACTCCGGGAACTGGAGGATCGACATCTTCTCCGAAATGTTGCGGATGCCGAGCGGTGGGTTGAGCACCAGCGCTTTGGTTTGTTCCAGCAAATAGGTGTTGGACACATAGCCCATGTCGAACGGCGGGTCTTGGCGCACGAGGATCACGTCGAAATCGTCAAGCGCGCGGACCCTGGTTTCCTGCGTCTCGTAGTGCTTTGCCTCGTTCAAACTCACCGAGACGCGGTGCGCGCGCGCCCTCACGACACCAGCATCGTAGAACACATCGTTCGGCGTGAACCACCAGACCTCATGCCCGCGGTTCTGCGCCTCGATCATCAGCGCCAATGAAGTGTCGCGCGCCACCACCATCGTGTCGATGGGGTCCATCTGAACCGCGATGCGGAGAGGCTGCATCTAGCCAGCCTGCGCCTGGCGGCCATTGCCGCGTGCGCCGCGCAATTGCTCGGCGATCAGAAACGCAAGATCGAGCGCCTGTGTCCCGTTCAAGCGCGGATCGCAATGTGTGTGATAGCGGCTGGAGAGGTCCTCTTCCGTCACAGCCGAGGCGCCGCCCAGGCATTCCGTCACCTGCTGACCCGTCATCTCGACATGGACGCCGCCGGGATAGGCGCCTTCCGCCGGCAAGATGTCCGTAAACGCGCGGGCCTCCGCGAGGATGCGCTCGAAGGGCCGGGTCTTGAAGCCGCTAGCGGTTTCGAACGTGTTGCCGTGCATCGGATCGCAGGACCACACCACCGCGCGGCCCTCCTTGGTCACCGCGCGCGCGAGCTTCGGCAGACCGGCGTTCACCTTGTCGGCGCCGAAGCGCGTGATCAGCGTCAGTCGGCCCGGCTCGTTGGCGGGGTTCAAGATGTCGATCAGGCGCAGCAATTCATCGGGATCGAGCGAGGGCCCGCATTTGAGGCCGATCGGATTCTTGATCCCGCGCGCGAATTCGACGTGGGCGCCATCCGGCTGGCGGGTGCGGTCGCCGATCCAAACAAAGTGCGCGCTGGTGTCGTACCAATCGCCCGTCGTCGAATCGACGCGCGTCATCGCCTCTTCGTAGCCGAGCAACAGCGCCTCATGGCTGGTGTAGACGTCGACATGCCGCACTTGCGGCACGCTCTGGGGCGTGATCCCGCATGCCTCCATGAAGGCGATCGCTTCCGAGATGCGGTCGGCGATCTCCTGGTATCTTTTGCCCTGCGGGCTATCGGCGACGAAGCCCACCATCCATCGATGCACATTGTGCAGATCGGCGTAGCCGCCGTTGGCGAAGGCGCGGATGAGATTCAGCGTGGCCGCCGATTGCGAATACGCGCGCACCAGCCGCTCCGGATCGGGCAAGCGCGCTTCCGGCGTGAATTCCATGCCGTTGATGTTGTCGCCCCGATAGGAGGGCAGCGTGACGCCGTCCTTGGTTTCGGTCGGCGACGAGCGCGGTTTGCCGAACTGGCCCGCGATGCGGCCGAGTTTCACGACCGGGCGCGAAGCCGCGAACGTCAACACGACGCTCATCGCCATTAGCGTACGGAAGGTGTCGCGGATGTTATCCGGGTGGAATTCCTTGAAGCTCTCGGCGCAGTCGCCGCCTTGCAGCAAGAACGCTTTGCCAGCCGCCACCTCGGCCAGGTTGGCCTTGAGCTTGCGCGCCTCGCCCGCGAACACGAGTGGGGGATAGGAGCGCAATTGCTGCTCGACACGCGTCAGCGCCGCCGGATCGGGGTAGTCCGCCGGAATGTGCTTGGCGGGTTTCGCCCGCCAGCCTGATGGGGTCCATTTTTCCTGCATTGCCGGCACCCTAACCGAAGTCGCCAAGCACAAGCGAGGCCCCGTCTGTAAACATGGGCGTAAGCAATGGCGTGACCAAGAACCACACCGCCGCAGCGGCCACGGTGGCGACAAGCGCCGCCGCCAGATAGAGCGCCGCGTAGCGCCCGCCGCCGGTGGCATAGGCGATGACGCCCTTGGCCAACGTGTTCATGAGCACGGCGATCATCACCCCATGGGCCGCGATCCCCGGATCGAGGCCGCCGCGGACGAGGCTTCCGGCAGCGAGGGTCACCGCATCCACGTCGGCGAGGCCGGCGGTGGCGGCGAACGGCAACAAGCCAGCCTGGCCCCAGGCGTCCGCGATCAAGCGGCCGACGATAATGACAAGGCCCAGAAACGCCGCGAACTGAAAAACGGAGCGAATATCCAAGGGACTGCGCAGGCTCTTGGAGTTGGCGGCGCCGTCGACCGCTCGGTCGAGAAAACGCAACGCGTAGGCGACGCCCAGAAATGCAATCGCCGCGGCAGCCAGAGCCGGCGCTGCTTCGGGAATCACCGGCGCAGCCGTCACCGCCAAGAGCAGAATGACGCGCGTAACGCTGATTGCCGCTGCAATGGCCGCCGCAGCGCCGCCAACCATCGCGTGCGTCTCGCCGCGCTTCACCCGCCGTCCGAGTTCCGCCGTGACGACAGTCGATGACACCAGCGACCCCGCAGCGGCGCCAGCGAGGACGCCGAGGTCATCGCCCAGCACGCGCACGGCGACGTAACCGGCAAACGATGCGCCCGCGACGAGGATGGTCAGAAACCACAATTCCCGTGGATTGATTGCGCCCCACGGGTCGATCGCGCGATCCGGCAGTAACGGCAAGGCGATGAAGGTGGCCGCGAGGATCAGCAGCGCTGAACGCAACTCTTTCCAGGTGATCTTGTTGAGCCAGTCGTGCAGCGCATCCTTGAACGCCAACAGGGCGACCAAGACCACCCCGATCGCCGCCGCCACGCGAAGGTCGCCGAACATCGAATAGACGCCCAACGCGTAGACGATCAGCCCGGCGATGGCGCCGGTCGCGGACAGGTCCTTGTCGCGCAAGCTCTCCATGACCTTGAACGCAATGAACGCGGCCCCGAAGACAAGCGTGATCGCCGCGAAGCCCCACGCGCCGACAACGGGCGTCAGCGCGCCGGCGATGCCGCCCAGGAGACCGATAGCGGCGTGGGTGCGCAGCCCGGCGGCGCGGGCGCCGTCCGGCGCGTCACGATGCCGCCAGCCTCGTTCGACGCCCACCAGGAACCCGATGCCAAGCGCCATGGCGAGGCGCTGGAGCAGGTCGGTGAGGACGGGATCGGGCATGGTGGCTCAAATGTCGGGGGCCTGGGTTGTGTACGCCATGGGCCGCGCCTGCCAGGAGAGCCCGCACCGCATTGCCAAGGCGTAATACGCCCGACTAGGGTTCGCCCGAGGGCGGGGCGAGAATTCCATGGCGACAACGGCGTACCTTGCCTTCGAACCGGACGACGCCGAGGCGGCGCGGTCGGTGGCCGCTGAGCTTGAATCCCATGGCTGGGCGGTAATCCGCTCCGGTCCGGAGCATCGCGTTCAGGACAAGCTGGGGTCGCTCGTGCAGGCGGTCGGCGGCGCGGCGATCGTAGTGGTGCTGGCTTCGACCGCCGCGCAGGAGAGCGCCTGGATCAGGCGGGAGGTGGCGGCGGCGCTCAACAACGGCCGCAGCATCATCGTCGTGCGCACTGCAGACCTTCCCGCGGATTCCTGGATCAACCAGACCCTCGACGCGGCCAGCTTCATCGATCTCCGGCGCGGCGCGCGTTCGGAGGTGCTGGCTCAGATCGTGGATCGCGCCCGCACCGCCGCTGGACGCGGGCGGGTCATCGCCATGCTCAACATCAAAGGCGGCGTCGGCAAGACCGTGCTGGCGGCGAACCTGTTCGCCGCCGCGCATCTGGCCGACAAGCGGGCGATCAGCTTCATCGACCTCGACCCGCAGCACAATCTCACTCAGTACTTCCTCTCGCCGGGCGAGCGGAATCGTATCCGCGATCGCAACCACACGCTTTACGGCATTCTTAATGCGCGCGGCGATCACGCCCTGGCGAGCAACGATTTCGGCGCCATCGCCGTGCCGCTCAATCGCGCGCGCCGGGGCAAGGGACCGAATTTCGAACTCGTCGCCGGCGATGAACGCCTGTTCGAGTTCACCCTCGATACTCGCGCCGACCGCGACAAGGCCGAAGCCTTCACCCGCTTCCGCGCGCTGGTCTCGGCGCTGCGGGCGCGCTCCGACGCTGTGATCATCGACTCGAACCCCTGCGCCACCTTCCTCACCCGCCTGGCGATCACCACCTCCGATCACATCGTCGCTCCGGTGCGGCCGGAGAAATACTCGCTCACCGGATTGAACATGCTCGAACACGTCGTGCGTGAAGTCAGGGGAAGGCCGTTGCGGCCGGAGGAATTCTCGGTCCTGCTCAATGGCGTGAACGACCGCACGCGATCAGGAGAGACCGGAGACGCCGATACGCTGACGCGCGCGGAAATCAACAATGCGCCCTTCTTTGGCGCCGCGCTGCTGCCGGACGAAGTGCCCTATTCGGCTGTTTTGCGCTCGACGCCCACCGACCGCTTCGCCGCCAACCCGATCAACGTCACCGCGATGATGCGCGTGGGCGGGCGACCAGCCAAGGAGGCCCTCGCCCGCGCCGCTGCCGCAATCCTGCGCCGGGCGGCGCCATGACCATCAAGGATGCCGACGCCAAGGCGCTGCGGGCGGCGCTGGGCCGGCGCAGCCGAACGGAACTGAAGCGCCTCTTTGCGCTTGTGCGCCAGCACCCGGATCGGGACTTGCTGGCGGCGACCCTACCCGCTCGCAAGCGCACGACCAAACGAAAGGGCGACCCGCTGGTGCGCGAGTTGGAGCAGACCCTGAAGCCGATCATGGGTCCGGCCCAGGAGAAGGCCGACCTGCTGGTCGAGCACATCGGCAAGAAACACAAACGCAAACTCGCTTTCCAGCCGAGAGGGCTCGCCGACGCGACGCGCCAGCTGCGAACCAAGTTCACCGATGCCCAGATCAGCGCCGGCGCCAGGAGCCTTGTCACTCATCTGAGCAAGCTTTACGGCGGCAGCGACACGGTCGTGTAACCGCAGGCGCGCGGCGACCGAATTGCTGGAGACCCATGACACGCTCAGCCGCCGGTTTCGATCTCACGCCTCCCAACACCGATGAGCGCGCTCGCCTGGAGAGCGGATTGAGCGCCGAGGAACGCCGGGTGTTGCTGCATCACGGCACCGAAGCGCCGTTCTGTGGCGGCTTGCTGAATCAGAAGAAGGCTGGGGTCTATTGCTGCCGCCTATGCGGGCTGCCGCTTTTTAAGCAGGAAACCAAGTTCGAGAGCGGCACCGGTTGGCCAAGCTTCACCGCGCCGTTCGACCCCAAACACGTGGTTGGCATCGAGGACAATTCCTACGGCATGCGCCGCATCGAGACCCGCTGCGCCCGCTGCGACAGTCACCAAGGCCACGTCTTTCCCGACGGTCCGCGGCCGACCGGACTGCGCTATTGCATCAATTCGGTGTCGCTGAGTTTCGTTGCCGACGGCGAGCCCTTGCCCGACCCGCTCGCGCGCGCTGAGCGCCTAGCGAACTAAGGCCGCGCCTTCCGCAATTGCTCGATGAGCCGGTCGAGTTCGCGCCGCATCGCATGGACGATGACTTCGTCAGCCTCGGCGGTCTTGAACGTGCTGAGCGCCCGCGACATCACGCGCCCGACCAGCAGGCTGGCCTCGTTGGTGTCGTTGGTGAATTGGCGCGCCTTCTCCGCCAGTTCGCCCTGGCGCGATAGAATGGCCGTCACAGGTTGCGCCATCAAGCGCCCTCCTTGTTTCCGGCCGCGCAGCTCCCCCGATCCGAACGGCAGCCGTCACCCTAGCAGAGATTTCCCCAATTCAGAGAGGCAATCGGGCGGTCTGGCCGATTTTTTAGATCGCGCGCACGAAGTGAGAAGCTTTGTTAAGGCTGCCGGCCTGGAATGCGCGAGCCGCCTTGACGGCTTGAAAGGTTCAGCGACCATGGGCGCCGCGTGACTAGGCCTTTCCTCACCAAGAACCTCCGGTTCTTCCTGACGGCGCCGTCGCCTTGCCCCTATTTGCCGGGCCGCAGGGAACGCAAAGTGTTCACGGCGTTGGACGGCTTGGACGCAGGCAGCCTGCACGATGCGCTCACCAATTCCGGATTCCGCCGCTCGCAGAACATTGCCTACCGCCCGTCGTGTGAGGCCTGCGACGCCTGCATTTCGGCGCGCGTTCCGGTCGAGCAATTCACCTTCAACCGGCGCTGGCGCAAGATCATGCTCCGCAACGCCGATCTCACGCGAAGCCTCAAGCCCGCCCAGGCGACGGAGGAGCAGTTCCGATTGCTGCGCCGCTATCTGAGCTCGCGCCATGCTGACGGCGGCATGGCCGAGATGACCTTCCACGACTATGCGGCCATGGTGGAGGAGACCGCCGTCCACACCCACATCGTCGAGTATCGCTACTCGGACGGACCGGATCGCGGACAGCTTGCGGCGGCCGCTCTGGTTGATGCACTCGGCGATGGCCTCTCCATGGTCTATTCTTATTTCAGCCCGGAAGACCGCAGGCGCAGCCTTGGCGTCTACACCATCCTCGATCACATCCAGCAGGCGCGCGCCGCCGGCTTCAGCTACCTCTATCTCGGCTATTGGATCCCGGGCTCCGAGAAGATGCACTACAAGTCCGAGTTCAGGCCGCTCGAACTCCTGCTCGGCGGCGAGTGGCGGCCCTACGAGCCAGTGACGTTCTGACCTAAGCTTGGGCCATGCCTGAGTCGAAAAAAGCCCTGTGGCGGGCCGCCGAGCAGCAGGCCGCGTTCCGCCCGTTCACACAGAAACTCAACCCGAACTCGCTCTTTCGCGCCGCTGGCCTCTCGCGGCTCGCCGGCATGAGCCGCGCCCATGTCAGCCTAGTGCGGCTGCCGCCGGGCAAGGACAGTTTCGCCTATCATGCGCACATGCTCGAAGAGGAATGGATCTACATCCTCTCCGGGCGCGCCGTGGCCGAGATCGACGGAAAGAGCACGGAAGTCGGGCCGGGCGATTTCATGGGCTTCGCCACGCCTTCGGTTCCGCACCATCTGCGCAACACGTTCGATGAGGAGTGCGTCTACCTGATGGGCGGCGAAGACCGGCCGATCGATGTCGTCTCCTATCCCGAGCACGACAAGCGCTACCTGATTATGCAGACCGACAAGGGCGCCGAATTCTACGAGCTGGGCGAACCGATCAAGCCGGTCGGCAAGCCCGATTAGAGGACCAAGCCTTCCCGCGTGCGTGCGCCTTCGGGAGCAGCGTAGGCGAAGCGCGCGCAAACGCGGCTGTCGAGGGCTTCGGGGCCAGGCGGCTCGCTGCCGGAGAACACCAGCATCGTCACCGCTGTTGCGCGATCGTCATAGGCCAGCGCCACGTATTGCGGACGCTCCGCCCCGCAGAGCCCGACAACGCCAGCTGGAACCACTTGTTCGGTGATGCGCCGGAGTTCGACGGCAAGCGCGCCCGGTCCGACCACCGCCGCCGCATAGCTGTCGCCGTTCTTGGCGATCAAATCGCCGCCGCGGCGCGGATTGAGCGTGCGCGTGTAGAAGATCACCCCATTCGCAAAGCGGACGCCGCCGCGTTCGACGACGATCCCGCCGGTGATGGCGCGGGCGGTGTTCGAGGCGGGCTTGTACTCACCGGCCGGGCGCCCCTCGGCCGGCGGCTCTATGCTGGGCGCGCCCACCACAGGCCCGCACGCGGCGAGCACAAACAGCATCAGTGTGGCGGCGACGAAGCGCATCGCCCGTTTTTTAGCCGTTCAAGCCCCTAACGGCGACGCCACCCCATCGCAAAAGCCGCACCGCTTGTCGCTGTCAATTCACCGCCGAGGCCTGCGCCTGCGCAATCACCCAGTCGCCGCCGCGGCGCACCACCGTGAGCGTCAGCCGCGCGGCCTGAATGCCGCCGGGCTGACTTGGATCGTTCACGTACTCAACGCGCATGACGGACACGAGCGTATCGTCCGTGATCGCGCGCGCCCCCTCAAGGTGCGTCACCATGCGTACGCCGGCGGCATAGCGCGCCCGGTTGGCGCGATGGGCGGCGACGATCGCGCTGCGCCCGCGCAGAAATTCGCCGCCCAGCGTGACATGGCGCGCATCGCCCGCATAGAGCGCGCCGAAGCCATCCATATCGTTGGCGTTCCAAGTGGAGGCGTAGCGCTCGCTGATGCGCCGCGCCGTTTCCATGACCCGGCCGCGTTCAATATAGGTTGCAGCTTGCCCGCTGGTCTCACAACCCGACAGCGCAAAAGCGGCGCCGGCCGCCAGCGCAAGAACCAAACTACGCATGCGTCTCCCCCTGTCTTGTGGAGAACGCTAACATCACGCGCGGCCAGCGCGCCCGTTACGCATCGGCAATCTGCGCTACTGCGCGGTGATGAATGCACATTGCCGCGCTTGCGCCAGCTCGTAGACGCGCTGACCGCGCATGATTTGCGGCATGATGGCGGACACGCGCTCGGCCATCTCCGCCATCTGCGCCATGTTTTGCTGCGCCTGACGTTGCTGCTGAACCGCCATCGCCTGCTGCCCCGCCATTTGCGCGTAGCCCAGACCTGGGATGAAAGAGCTGGCGATTCCCATGAACAGGCTGACGCCCATTTGCGCCCGCATCTGGCCCCGCGCCGCGTTCATTTGATCGAGCTGCGCCTGCGCGTCGGCGCCATTGGCGGCGACAGCCGCTTGAACGGCAGGATCCTGCATTACCGTCGCGATCTCGCTTTCGAGCTGATCGCAGCCGAGCTGTTCATCGCCGGGGCGGGCGGCTTGCGCCTGCGCCGCCGCCATCGATTGTTCGAGGTTGGCCAGATTGTCGTACTCTTGTGCGGCGGCATGCGGGCCAACCAAGGCGAAGCTGAGCGCCACGACAGAGCAGAACATTGAACGCATGGAACCCTCCTTTGGGGACCCGCCACAGGTCGGCGCTCTCTATCTGGCGCCAAGTTACGCCTGTCACAGGGCCAAGGAAAGCGTGACCGCGCCCCGCCGGCAAGCACATTCTCCCATCCGCCCTCTCCCGGCCGGCGCGGGCGGCGGGTAAGAACGCCCCATGCGCCCGCTCCGCTATTCCATCAATGTCACGCTCGACGGCTGCGTCGATCACATGGCCGTCAGCCCGAGTGAGGACATCCATCTTTATGCCATGGGCAAGATCGCCGAGGCCGATGCGCTGCTGTTCGGGCGCACGACCTATGAGATGATGGAGAGCGCTTGGCGGCCGCCGGCGTCGGACGCGTTTCCGGAGTGGACGCAGCCGTTCGCGCGCACGATAGACGCGGCGAAAAAATATGTGGTTTCGAGCACGCTGAAGAGCGTCGATTGGAACGCTGAACTGGTGCGCGGAGACTTGGGCGACTTCGTGGGGGCGCTGAAGGCGATGCCGGGGAATGGCATTTACACCGGCGGCGTGATGTTGCCGAAGGCGTTGGCGGAAATGGGCCTGATCGACGAGTACGAGTTCGTCGTCCACCCGCGCATCGTTGGGCGCGGCCCGGTTTTGTTTGCGGGTCTGGCGAAGGTATTAGATTTGAAGCTGGTGGGGCGGCAGGAGCTTGGGGAATCTGGCGCGATAGTGTTGCGGTATGAGGCGCGGTAACGCTCCGTCGTCCCCTCTCCCGCATTGCGGAAGGATAGGTGAGGGGCGGCGCTGACTTCGAAGGCTGGAGCGCGCGGCCTCCGGCCGCGCATCATCTGTCGTGGGGCGTCGCCAAGGGAGCGAGAGGGTTCATTGCGACATGCTTACGAATCCTCGAACGGGAAATTCTTCAGTGTTTGGCGATGAGCTTCGGCCTTACGTGCCGCCCACTCATCGTTCAATTGCGATAGCAACGCCTCTTGCGCAGCGAAAAGACTGCGCCGTGCATCTTCGCCTGCTCGCGGCGTTCGCGTCGCCATGGCCATCTGATGTGTCACGCCGCCAAAAACGTACTCCAGCAGTTTGTCGGCGTGCTCAACGCCACACTCATATGAATCCGATCCGCAAAGACAAATCCAGTAACCGTCGAGATCGTCGCCGTCGTTCCCTTCGAAGAAGTTGATCTCAAGCCACCGGTCCTTGCGGTCCTTGTTGGGCAACAAATGTTTCGGCGCATCTATCAATGCGCCGAGACGCTCAACTTCGGCGTAAAGTTCGCTGAGTAGTTCTTCGTTGTCTTGTTCCGATCGAGATGCCCTGCGAGCAGCTTCATTCATACGCAATTGGCTCAGACCGACAGCTTCGAACTCGTCAAAATCCTGATCAGACTTGGTTACACCCAATTTCCTCAACGCGGTGCTGATCGGACCCGCGTCGGCCCATTCGGGGCCAAACGTCAGCTTGCCATCCTGAAAGAGCAGCGCGCCTTGGCCGCCTGTTCCACCGTGATATTCGGTTTCGACGTAGGCGAACTCAATCCCTTGCGAAGCGTCACAAAGCGTCGCGATCAAGTCCGGCGTGACATACACGAACTCATCGACAACCCCACTTGTATCCGAAACCCTAACGAACCTGAGATTCTGATAATCGAGTGGCAGAAGCGCGAAGCCTTGGCTCAAGGAGCAGATAGCCTGATCGCTCCATCGCTTCGATAACGCTCGGCAAGTCTCTGCCTTAGCGATCACGCCCGTTACGTGGTGCCCCATCCTACCCTCACAGCGGAATATTGTCGTGCTTCTTCCAGGGGTTCTCTAACTTCTTGTTCTTCAGCGTGCTCAGCGCGCGGATGATGCGTTTGCGGGTTTCGCGCGGCATGATCACGTCGTCGATATAGCCGCGTGAGGCGGCGACGAACGGATTAGCGAAACGGTCCGAGTATTCCTTGGTGCGCGCCGCGATTTTCTCCGGATCGCCCAGATCGGCGCGGAAAATGATCTCGACCGCGCCCTTGGCGCCCATCACCGCGATCTCGGCCGACGGCCACGCATAGTTCACGTCGCCGCGCAGATGCTTCGAACTCATCACGTCATAGGCGCCGCCATAGGCCTTGCGCGTGATCACCGTCACCTTCGGGACCGTCGCTTCGCCATAGGCGAACAAGAGCTTGGCGCCGTGCTTGATCAGGCCGCCGAGCTCCTGCTTGGTCCCCGGCAGGAAGCCCGGCACATCCACGAAGGTCACGATCGGGATGTTGAAGGCGTCGCAAAAGCGCACGAAGCGCGCCGCCTTGCGGGACGCGTCGATGTCGAGCACACCCGCCAGCGTCATCGGCTGGTTGGCGACGAAGCCCGCCGGCGCGCCATCGAGCCGCCCGAAGCCGGTGATGATGTTGCGCCCGAACTCGGTGCCGATCTCGAAGAAATCGCCCTCATCGGCGACCTTCTCGATCAATTCCTTCATGTCGTAGGGCTTGTTCGGGTTATCGGGGATGAGCCGATCGAGCGAGGGCTCCTCGCGGGCCACGTCGTCATAGTGCGGGCGGGTCGGCGGCTTTTCGCGATTGGAGCCGGGGAGGAAATCGATCAGCCGCCGCATCTGCGTCAGCGCCTCGAAATCGTTCTCGTAAGCGCCATCGACGACGCCCGACTTCGAGGCATGGACGCGCGCGCCGCCCAGCTCTTCGTGCGTCACCACTTCGTTGGTCACCGTGCGCACGACTTCCGGCCCGGTGACGTACATGTAGCTGGTGTCCTTCACCATGAAGATGAAGTCGGTCATCGCCGGGGAATACACATCGCCGCCCGCGCAGGGACCCATGATGACGCTGATCTGCGGCACCACGCCCGAGCCGAGAATGTTGCGCATGAAGATGTCAGCGTAGCCGGCGAGGCTGTCGACGCCTTCCTGAATGCGGGCGCCGCCGGCGTCGAAAATGCCGACGATCGGCGCGCCGTTCTTCAGCGCCATATCCTGCACTTTGACGATCTTGGCCGCGTGCGCGAGCGACAGCGAGCCGCCGAAGACGGTGAAGTCTTTCGAGAACACATAGACCAGGCGGCCGTTGATCGTGCCCCAGCCGGTGACCACCCCGTCGCCGGGGATTTTCGTCTTCTCCATGCCGAACTCGGAGGAGCGATGTTCGACGAACATGTCAAACTCCTCGAAACTGCCTTCGTCCATCAGCAGTTCGATGCGCTCGCGCGCGGTGAGCTTGCCTTTGGCGTGCTGAGCCGCATGGCGCTTTTCGCCTCCGCCCGCACGCGCTGCGGCGCGCTTTTCTTCCAGAGCGGCGATAATGTCTTTCATGGGCGGGCGGCTCCCAGCGCGTTGTCGGGCCGGGTTAACCTCGCCTCACGCGTCAGGCAAGCGGCTCAGACGCGCTTGCGCGCTGCCGCCACGCGATCTTGCAAGTTGGGCATGTGCGGCCAACGCTGCGCCGCGTGGTCGTAGACAGCGCGCGCGTCCGCCTTCCTGCCGAGGGCTTCCAGCGCCGCGCCGCGATTGAGCGACAGGACCGGTGCTTCGACGCCTTGCGACGCCAGGGTCTCGAATGTCTCCAAGGCTTCCTGAGGCCGATTCAGCATCAACAAGGCGGCGCCGCGGCTATTCTGGGCGTTGACGTGGCCCCAATCGAGCCGCAGCGCCTCATCTGCGGCATTGAGAGCGTCCTGCGCTTTGCCCTGGCCTCTCAATGCGCAGGAGAGGGCATCCCATCCGTTTGGGGTGGGGCTCCTGCTGATCGCCTGCCGCGCGATGCGCTCCGCCTCTTCCAGCCGGCCAGCGCGATAATTCGCGTCGGCGGCTACCTCTAGCAACCCCGGCCAAGTCGAGTCGATGCGAACCGCCACCGCGTATGCATCGGCCGCGCCGGCGAAGTTTCCCACCGACAATAGCAAGTGCCCCAATGCAACGTGATGACGTAGCGAATTTGGCTCGGCCCGCGTCGCCGCACGCAGGAGCCGTTCGGCTTCCTCCCAGTTGCGTTCCGAAGCGCGCACCATGGCGAGAATGTGAAGCGCGTCGGCAGGCGCCTTCGAGAGATCGCGCCATGCCTGCGTGAGAACACGCTCCGCCCCGGCCGCATCTCCACGCGCCAGTGAAGCATCGGCCTGGTCGAGTATGCTGTCTTGGCTCATCGATCGCTCCGCGAAACAACCTTTATGGCGCTGACCTCACAGATTACAAGAACATGCCTCATGCAGGAACCACGTCGAAGGGCGCCGTCATACGCTCGCCTTGCGAGAACGGGATGGTTCCGTGCCACATATAAGAGGGGAAGAGCACCAGTCGGCCTTCCTGCGGCTGAACCACCCGTTCCACGGCACAGCCCGGTGTCGGCCAGCGAGGTTCGCCGAACTTGATCCAGCCTTCTTGCCCCTCGCCTGAGCGCACGGCTTCCGGCACCGAAACATAATAGGCGGAGCTGATCCAGCCTTCGGGATGCAGGTGATTGATGTGATACCCATTGGCCTTGAGCTTGACCGACCAACACCCCGCGAACTTGAAACTTTCGGTTTTGCGGCCGCTCCAAGGGTGTCCAGGATTGAACGGCATCGAGGCGATGTAGGCGGCAATGGGCGTTCGAAGCGCGTTCAGGTACTCTTTGATCACCGGATCATCGATGGTGAGCAGGCTGCGCGTTGTCTGCGAACCATGGCGCAGCGATTGATCGAGCGGGTGTGTCTCAAGCACATGGAGTCGATTGAGACTCTCGCGTAGCTCGGCGTTGAATTCTGAAATGTTGGCGTACCCCGCAGGCGCTTCCAAATCGAACGGCTGCACCATCGCGTCATAGTCGAACAATTCGCGGTAGAGTGGATCTCCTTTTTGCCTCAGCGCCATGCCCTCGTAGGCAATCCAGTCTCCGTTAAAGGGCTCTGCGCTCCGCAGAGGGGCCAGCTGCGCCAGCGCTTCGTCGCTGCGCGCCAGCCGAAGCAAGGCCGAGATCAGGTTTCCGCGCGCCGACGAACTATCGGCCGCCGCCGATTGCAGCAAAGGCAGCGCTTCCGCAGTGCGATCCAGTTCATCGAGCACAACGCCGAGGGCGCCCTGAAGCGCACGATTGGATGCATCTCGCCGCAAACCGTCCCGCAGAAGAATCTCCGCTTCGACCCGCAGGTCCGCACGGCGAAGAAGATCAGCGCAGCCTAACCTTAGGTGGAACGCGTCGGGCTGACGCTGCACAGCGCGCAAAAACTCATCGGCAAAGGCTGGGCCCGCTCCGCGCATCCAACGCGTGCTCGCGAGCGCGTTGTGCAACCCAAGGTCTTGCGGCCACCGCCGAACCCCGTCAGCAAAAGCGGCCTCGGCGTCAGCGGATCGGGTCAACCCAAGTAGCGCCACGCCGCGGTTCAGCCACAACGCTGGCGCCGAGACGCCGCGCCTCGTCAACTCGTCAAAATCGACGAGCGCGTCTTGATAGCGCCCCAAGCGCGACAGCGCTTGAGCCCGTCCATGCTGAAGAACTGCATCACCTGGGCTCGCCTTTAATCCAGCTGCGCTTGCAGCAAGCGCTTCCTCAAACCTGTCTTGCCTGCGCAAAGCCCCCGCCAGAACCTCGTAGGCGTCTCCGCTGGGCGCCTGCAGCACGAGCAGCCGCGCCAACCGCTCCGCCTCGGCGAAGCGTCCGGCGGCCAGCGCTGCGCGCGCGTCATTGAGGCTCGCTGCGGTCATGCTTCCAGCGCCTCGATGAAGCGGCCGAGCGCCATGAACTCAGCGCGCTGGCGGTCCAACCTCGTGCGCGCCTCCTCATCCTCGCCCCAGCGCTCCAAACTCCAGAGATTGTCGAGTGCGGCGGCCGCGAACGCTTCCTCGGGTCCGATCCTTCGACGGAACAGCGCAAAGGCAATTAGCACGGACCCTGCGAGACCGGCTGTCTGCGCCAATGCGGTCAAGCGAAAATCATCAAGCGCGGCGGCGTGAGCGCGAAGCCGAGCCAGGGTTTCGCCACTGACATCAGCTGCGATGACGCCATTGACCACGGGCAACGAGACCCCAAGCGCAGTCCGGCCCCAGTCGACAAGCAAATCCCACGCAAGCGCTTGCCGCTCAACCAAGTCAGCTGGCGCCTCGGCGCGGTGACAACAAAGATCGGTCGCGCCGAAGGAAGCGACGTACGAGCACAATTCCTCACGGCGCTTCGCCGTGGAGTCCAGCGCGGCAAAGGCAAGTTGCGTGATCGGCATGGAAGCGGGAACAATGTGTTCCCCCTGCGCCGCCCACTCCTCCGCACACAGCTGCGCCAACGCTCTTGTGGGCGCGACGAACACGAGCCCGCCCGGCGTGCGCAGCGTCCGGTCATCCAGTTTGACGACGTGCGCGTCACCCTCGCCCTCGGCGACAATCACCTGCTTGTAGAAGCGGCGCGGAAGCGTTGGCGCTTCGCTCATCGCACACCGTCAAGAAGCTCTGGGCTTCGGTTCATGGCGCTCTCGTAGCCGATGGCGCCGCCCGATGCATCCGGACCAGCCGTCGCATTCTCAACCCGGCGCCACGTCAAACGCCATGCTGAGCCGCTCTGCGCCCTCAAACGGCACGGTGCCGTGCCAAAAATATGAGGGAAACAAAACCAGAAGTCCGGGCTTCGGCTCGATGTATTTCTCTGGCCCGCAACCCCGCGGCGGCCTGTTCGGCTCCCCGAACTTAAGCCAGCCCGCGCGCCCATCCTTGGGACGTTCGGCGGGCATGATCGACACGTAATAAGCCGAGCTGATCCAGCCGCGATCGTGAACATGGTTCGGCTGATAACCGCCGTCGCTTAGCCGCACCGACCATAGGCCGCCATAGCGGCAATGCTTGGTGCGGCGGGCCGCGACGGCGCTCTCTGGCGGCAGCCGACCAAGATAATCCCGCACGGCGCCATCCATCGCCGCCAGGAAATGCTTGATCGCCGGTTCCTCGAGAGCAAGCAGGCTGCGGCCGGTTTGCGATCCGTTCGGGATGTACTGATCCAGCGGATGGGCGTTGCTCTTGTGCTGATTGCGGAGCAGCACCGCCAAGCCGGCGTTGAACGCCTGCGTCGTGAACGAGCCTTGCGGCGGCGGAATTTCATACGTGCGGATCAGCCGGTCGTAATCGCACCAGAGACGGTAGTCGGCGTGGCCGAGCATGCGCATGGCGGTCGTCGCGCAAGCGATCAGGTATTGCTCATGGGGCTGCTCGGCGAGCAATTCGTTGGCGCTGCGCAGGGCCTCCTCAGGATGGCCGGCGCGGAGCAAGGTGGACAAAAGGTTGCGCCGCGCGCTGCGCGACGGGGCCAGTTCGGCGGCGCGACGCAGGACCTTCAAGCCGTCGAGCGGCCGGTCGAGTTCGTCGAGCACGACGCCCATGGCGGTGAGCAGCGCCGGCGCGTCGGGGGCCATGCGCACCGCCTCGTCGAGGACGCCGAGCGCCTTCGTATTGTGACCGCCCCGATGCAGCGCATCCGCGCACGCCAACCGAAGCGCAAGATCGTTGGGGCGCTGACGAATTGCCGCTTCGGTGAGCGCGGCGCAGTTCTCACCCTCGCCGCGCAACCAGCGCATCCGCGCAAGCGCGCCATGCAGCGCTCCCACCTGCGGCCATTGCTGCACGCCAGCCTCGGCAATGGTCTCAGCTTCTTTCTTGCGCCCTTCAAGGTAGAGAGCGCGCGCGTAGTGGAGCGCAAGTTCGGGCGTGTCGAGTTCCTGACGTGCAAGCTTGTCGAACACCTCGAGCGCCTCGCTGTTGCGCCCGACCTTCTCCAGCGCCGTCGCGTAATTGAACCGAAGCCCACGCAAATTCGGCCCAAACTTAAGCGCGGTTTCGGCTGTCGCCAGCGCATCCTGGTGGCGCTCCTGCGCCCGCTGCACGGTGCCAAGCAGCGTCCAGCTCTCCGGCCCCGGCGCCAGCGAGATATAGGCGCGCGCCTCGCGCTCGGCTTCGGCCAGATCGCCCAACGCCATGAGACAGCGCACGATGTTGACGCGCACCATCAGGAAATTGGCGTTAAGCGCAGAAGCCGCGCGGAAGACGCGGATGGCCTCCTCGTAGGCCCCGCGCGCCTGCAAGACGAGGCCAAGCTCGCTGTAGTACTGGCCGGAGGTGAGATCGTGCGCGATGGCGGCGCGGAAGTAGCGTTCGGCTTCCGCCAGCTGGCCTTCCGCCTTCTTGATCTGACCCATCAGATGCTGGACGGGGGCATCTGCCTTGAATTGGTGGAGCACGGGCGAGAGGATGCGCTCGGCGCCGACCGGGTCGTTCTGATTCAGCAGCTCCCGCGCGGCGTTGACGAATGCATCGGCCTCGATCGCGCCCTTCATCGCGTCCCCTCAAACGGCGCGAACGGATCGCGTGCGTCGGCTTCGTCAAAGCCCAGAGTGTTGAACGCCGTCTTGATGTGGCCCGCGAGCTTGGCGATCACTTTGAGTTCGCCGCCCGACGGATGCGGCATCCGGATGGCCCGCGCGTGCAGGAGCAGCGCGCCGCCCAGGTCGTTCGGCGTAGGCCGGTCGCATTTGTATTTCGGGTCGCCGGCAATGGCGTGACCCATCTCGGCCATATGGAAGCGGAGTTGGTGCGTGCGCCCTGTCACCGGCCGCAGCGCCACCCAGGCCGCGCGCTGAGCCGCCTCGGAGATGACCGCATACTGGGTGACGGCGTGGACCGCGCCTTCATCCGTCTGCACCGCCCGCACCATCATCTCGCGATCGGCGTCGCGCGCGCCGGGCGCCTTGCGGATCCAGGAACGCAACTCGCCGACCCTCGGCCGCGGCGAGCCCACGACAATCGCCCAATAGATCTTGTCTGTATCCCGATCGCGGAACGCCTCGGCGAGAAACGCCGCGGCGCGCGGATGACGCGCGAGCACAAGGCAGCCGGAAGTGTCGCGATCGAGCCGGTGCACCAACTTCGGCTTCTTCTCGGCGTCGAACTTCAGACCCTCCATCAGGGCGTCGAGATGGCGCGGAGTCTTGGCGCCGCCCTGCACCGCGAGCCCGTGCGGCTTGTTCAGCACGATGACGTCGTCATCGCGATGAATGACCAGCGAGCGGACGTAGTCTTCGTCCTTCTTCGAGAGAGCGCCTGCAGGCGGCCGTTCGCGGGCATCCGGCAGCGGCGGAATGCGCACGCTCTGCCCTGGCCCAACCCGGTCGGAGGCCTTCACCCGCGCGCCGTCGACGCGCACCTGGCCGGTGCGCAGAAGTTTTTCCACCTGGCCCTGCGTGAGCTGCGGGTAGCGGCGGCGGAGCCAGCGATCGATCCGCGCTTCGCCGTCGTCCTCGCTGACCTCAACGGTCTCGACCGACCTCATGCGCGCCCCAAGCTAAGACCCAACCAACATGCGCCGACGCTCAGGACAACCGATGCAACGGCATAGAGCGCGGCGAGGCCGAACTGGTGTTCCATGAGCCGCACCGTCTCCAGCGAAAACGCCGAAAAGGTGGTGAAGCCGCCAAGAACGCCTACGCCGAGCGCAAGCCGCAGCGCCTCCTGCTCAGGCCCCACGCGCGCCGCAAGCAGACCCATGGCTAATCCGCCGGCAGCATTGACGATCAGGGTCCCCCAAGGAAACGCCAGTCCCAGCCAGCGCTCGGCGCCGACGCTGACGCCATAGCGGGCTAAAGCCCCGAGGGCGCCGCCCAGCGCGACCCACAGCACCTGCATCAACCGGCGCTGGGCAGACGTGCGCGAAGATTGGAGGATACCGCGCGAGCGTCGAACGCGTTCGGATCGTCAGGCTTTGCGCCTTCGCCGAAGCGTATCTCGAGCGTCGCGCCACGCGCCCGTTCGCCGTCGCTCGCTCGTTCGCCAATAGGGATATTGACGCCGACGCTGACGCTAGCGCCGCTGCGCCTGCCCCAACTGCCGCCGCCGACGCCGATGCCGACGCTCGAGCCGCCGGAGCGGCCTTGCTGCATGGCGTCCGTGGTGCGACGATCGACCCAGAACCACTCGCGTCCGTTCGCCAACGTGAGCTCAGCCGCGCGCAGCAACGCATAATCCTGCAACACGCTGGCTTCGGCCCCGCCCGGAGCGCGATACGTTACAAAGTAGCGGTTGGACTCAATCTGGGTTTCCGAATAACCGGCGCTCGTTGCCGACGCCGCCGCGCCGTAGGGCGGCGGCGCTGCCGTTGTGGCGCATGCGGCCAAGCTCAATGCCGCGGCGGCTAAGACAAAAAATCGGGGCATGGCTTCGATCCTCTAGAATCCCTCGTCGCACAGCCTAGCAGATATCTTCGACCTCTGGCGTCTCAAGCCCCAGTGATCGGGCCGCCTCAAGGAAGGCGGGCGGCAGAAGCGCGCTAAAGCGGCGCCTGCCTCCATTGGGATGCGGAAGCTCGAGCGCAGCCGCATGCAGCATCAGTCGTGAAATCTCAACGCCGCCAAGGCGATAGAGCCCGCCATACTTGCCGTCGCCGGCGATCGGCCGGCCAATAGCGGCCATGTGCGCGCGCAACTGATGCATGCGTCCCGTCTCGGGCGCCAGATCGAGCAACGCCGCTTCGGGCGAAGCGGAAAGCGTCCGGTAGCGCGTCAGCGCCGCCTGGCCGTCCGCATGCGCTTCCATGATGTCGAGCCCGCGCCGTGACGCCTTGCGCAGCGCCAGCGAAACTGCGCCTTCCGGCGGGCTCGGCGCGCCGCCGCAGACAATGGCAAGGTAGGTCTTGTTCACGTCGCGGCCAGCGAACGCCGCAGACAGAAAAGCGGCGGCCGGCTTTGTGCGCGCCGCAACGATGACGCCCGACGTCTCGCGATCCAGCCGATGCACAAGTCTCGGAACCTTGCCGTTAGATTTGGCGAACGCCGCCAACAAGTGTTCCAAGCTCACGCTCACCCCTGACCCACCCTGCACAGGCAGTCCGGACGGTTTGTTGAACGCAATCAGCGCATCGTCTTCCTCAATGACGAGGCTGCGCGCAAAAGCGGTCTGATCGGGAGTGAGCGCCACGCGTCACTCGCCCGCTGAATCGGCGCGGCGCTTGGCCCAATGTTCCAGGCGTTCTTTGATCGCCGCTTCGCGGCCGCGGCCGGCAGGCGCGTAGAACTGGCGGCGCGCCATGCCGTCGGGAAAATAGTTCTGCCCCGAGAAGCCACCGTCCGCGTCGTGATCGTAGGCGTAGCCGGCGCCGTAACCCAAATCCTTCATCAGCTTGGTCGGCGCGTTTCGGATGTGCATCGGCGGCCCCAATGCGCCGGTTTCCTGCGCCGCCGCGCGCGCGGCCTTCCAGGCGGTGTAGGCGGCATTCGACTTCGGCGCGGTGGCAAGATGCAGCACCGCCTGCGCCAGATGCAATTCCGCCTCTGGCGGACCGATGAAGTGCACGGCGTCCTTGGCGGCATTGGCGATCAGCAGCGCCGTGGGATCGGCGAGCCCGATATCTTCAGCCGCCGCCCGCATCAAACGGCGCGCAATGAACAGCAAGTCCTCGCCGCCGACGACCATGCGCGCCAGCCAATAGAGCGCCGCATCGGGATCGGAGCCGCGGATCGATTTATGGAGCGCGGAAATAAGATTGTAGTGCTCCTCCCGATCCTTGTCGTAAGCGGGCGCGCGCTTCTGCAGCAATTCGCCGAGCGCCTTGGCGTCGAGCGGCGTTCCAGGCTCCAGCGCGAACAATTCCTCCGCGAGCGTCAAGAGGTAGCGCCCATCGCCATCGGCGAGATTGGCCAAAGCGATCCGCGCATCAGCAGCGAGTGGCAGCGATTTGCCCATCAGAGCCTCGGCGCGCTCCAAGAGCTGCGCCATCGCCGCGTCGTCCAGGCGTTTCAGCACGAACACCTGCGCGCGCGACAACAGCGCCGCATTGATCTCGAAACTCGGGTTCTCGGTCGTCGCTCCAACCAGAGTTACAACGCCTTGTTCGACGTACGGCAAGAAACCGTCCTGCTGGGCGCGGTTGAAGCGATGGATCTCATCGACGAACAGCAGCGTCGATTTGCCGGATGCGCGGCGGCCTTTGGCGGTTTCGAACGCCTTCTTCAGATCGGCAACGCCCGAGAACACTGCGCTAATCTGCTGGAACTCATGCCCGGTCGCTTCCGCCAGCAGCCGCGCGATCGTGGTCTTGCCGACGCCAGGCGGCCCCCAGAGAATCATCGACGCCAATCGGCGCTGGCCGACCATGCGTCCGATCGGCGCGTCAGGTTTCAGGAGGTGATCTTGACCGACAACCTGATCGAGGCTGCGAGGCCGCAGCCGCTCCGCCAAAGGCGTCGACGCGCCCTGGTCCAGGCCGGCGGCTTCGAACAAATCACTCACCGGACCAAGATAGTCTCTCGCGAGCGCGGAGACGATGGCCGAACGAGCGTTCAGAACCGCAATTCGCCGCGTTGTCCGCCGCGTTCCACGCCGACCACCCAGGTGCGCGCCTGCGTCATCGCGCGATCCAGGTCCGCCGCGTCACGCACAGGCTGGCCGTTGACGGCGTCGACGATGTCGCCGCGGCGGAAGAAGCGCGCGGCGGCGCTGCGACGCTCGACCTCCTGAACCACGACGCCGGTCTTGAACGGATCGAGGCCGGCCGCCTCCGCCGTCGCCGGCGTCAATGTCACCACACGCGCGCCGGCGAGCGGATGATTGCCCGACAGCAGACGCGGGTCCGGCGAACCGCCAGGCGGCGCTTCGGCATTGGCGCTGAGCGTAAGCCGTCGCCCATCGCGCAAAACGGTGAGCGGCACGCGTGCACCCGGCCGCTGCGTGGCGAATTGATAGCGCACGCCGCCTTCGTCGCGCACTTCCACCCCGGCAACCGCCAGGATGACATCGCCTTGGCGCAACCCTGCCCGCTCTCCAGCCGCGCGGGGGTAAAGGTCGGTGACGAAGACGCCCTCCGGCCGCGGCAACCCAAGCGCGCGCGCCTGATCCTGGGTTACCGCTTGCAGCCGGGCCCCAAGCCATGGGCGGATCACCGTGCGGCCGCCGGACACGGCGGACTCGACCACGCGCCGCACCATCTCGGAAGGAATGGCGAAGCCGATGCCGTTCGAGCCGCCGGTCTCGGAGAAAATGGCGCTGTTGATGCCGACAAGCGCGCCGCTCATATCGACCAGCGCGCCGCCGGAATTGCCGCGATTGATGGCGGCGTCTGTCTGAATGAAGAAGGCGTAGTCGGAAATGCCGACATCGGTGCGCGCCAGCGCCGAAATGATGCCGCTGGTGACGGTTTGCTCGAGCCCGTACGGGTTGCCGATCGCCAACACCAGGTCGCCGACCTGCAAACTATTCTGCGTGTCCGCAAACGCGAGAGTAGGCAAACGCTCACTGCCGGGATTGATGCGCAGTACGGCGAGATCGACGCGCTGATCGGCAAGCACCAGCTCGGCGTCGAACTCGCGCCGGTCGGCCAACACCACTTTCAGCGACTGAGCGCCGTCGATGACGTGGTTGTTGGTGACGATGATGCCGTCCTCGCGCACGATCACGCCCGAACCCAGCGAGTTCTCGATCCGCGGCGCGCTAAAGCGCCCGAAGAACGGGTCGCGCGCCATCGCCCGCACCACGCGCTGGGCGTAGACGTTGACCACCGCCGGACCCGCGCGCGCCGCGACTGGCGCGAATGAGAGTTGCACCTCGCCGCGGCTCGACGGCGCCGCACGAACCAGCGGCTCGGCCTGAACCAGTTGGAGATAGGGATCGGCGGGCTCTGCCGGCGCCTCGCGCTGCGTCGCCAGCGGCGACACAGCCAGAGCCCCTCCGGCAAAGCCTGCAACGAGCGCCGCATACGGCGACGCCTTCAGCAACGTCTCACGCGTGATCTTCATCGGATGTCCCAGAGCCGGCAATCAATCGGCCCCGGATCATGCTTTTCGACGGGGCAGAAACATGGCGATCCCAGAGGGCCAAACGCAAACGGGCCGCCCAGCTGGCGGCCCGCTCTCGCGTTCATGAACGCGAAGATCAGTTGTCGGTGTACACCGCTTCCGGGCGCGGGCCGCTATCCTTGCCGAGCGCATCCTCGTCGCGGTCGACGAACTCAATCACCGCCAGCGGGGCGTTGTCGCCATGGCGGAAACCGGCCTTTAGCACGCGGGTGTAGCCGCCGGCGCGGGCCTTGTAGCGCGGCGCCAGGGTTTCGAAGAGCTTCTTCGTCTGGGTTTCGTCGCGCATGCGCGCCAGCACCAGACGGCGCGAACCGAGGTCGCCCTTCTTGGCCAGCGTGACCAGGCGTTCGACGACCGGGCGCAACGCCTTGGCCTTCGGCAACGTCGTCACGATCTGCTCGTGCTTGATCAGCGAGGCCGCCATGTTGGCGAACATCGCCTGACGGTGGCTGGCCGTGCGGTTGAGTTTCTTATGTCCGGCGCCGTGACGCATTGTATTCCCCGGGGATTGGGGATTGGGGATTGGGGATTGGATTGGGCTGACCCCAATCCCTAATCCCCAAAACCTAATCCCTAAATTTGGTCTTCGTACTTCTTCGCGAGATCGTCGATATTGTCCGGCGGCCAATTCTCGACCGCCATGCCGAGGTGCAGGCCCATCGAGGCCAACACTTCCTTGATCTCGTTCAGCGACTTGCGCCCGAAGTTCGGCGTGCGCAGCATCTCGCCTTCCGTCTTCTGGATCAGATCGCCGATGTAGACGATGTTGTCGTTCTTCAAGCAATTCGCCGAGCGCACCGAGAGTTCGAGTTCGTCGACCTTCTTCAGCAGCGCCGGATTGAACGGCAGGTCCGGCTTGTCGCCGCCTTCCTTCTTCTGCTTCGGCTCTTCGAAAGTAATGAACACCTGCAGTTGGTCCTGCAGAATGCGCGCGGCATAGGCGATCGCATCCTCAGGCCGCACGGCGCCGTTGGTTTCCACTTCGATGATCAGCTTGTCGTAATCGAGCACCTGGCCTTCGCGCGTGTTGTCGACACGATAGGCGACGCGGCGCACCGGCGAGTAGATCGAGTCGATGGCGATCAGGCCGATCGGCGCGTCATCGGGGCGGTTCTGCTCGGCGGGGACGTAGCCCTTGCCGTTGTTGATCGTCAGCTCCATGCGGATGGAGGCGCCGTCGTCCAGCGTGCAGATCACCAGATCCGGATTGAGAATCTCCATGTCGGAGACGGTCTGGATGTCGCCGGCTTTGACTTCGCCGGGCCCGGCCTTGGTGAGCATCACCCGCTTCGGGCCCTCGCCGCGCATGCGGATGGCGACTTGCTTCAGATTGAGCACGATGTCGGTGACGTCCTCGCGGACGCCCTGGATCGAGCTGAATTCGTGTACGACACCGTCGATCTGCACCGAGGTGATCGCAGCGCCTTGCAGCGACGACAGCAGCACGCGACGCAGCGCGTTGCCGAGCGTCAGACCGAAGCCGCGTTCGAGGGGTTCCGCAATCAAAGTCGCCCGCTTGCCCGCGTCATACGCGTGCTCGATCACGGGTTTCTTCGGACGGATCAATTCCAACCAGTTTTTTTCGATCGACATCAACTCTATCCAAACTCCTCCCCCTAAAAGGGGGAGGCTGGGAGGGGGTCATTGTTTTTGGCGATGGTGCAGAGCGACCCCCTCCGGCTCGCTCCGCTCGCCACCTCCCCCTTGCTGGGGGAGGAAAAATCAAACTCTCCGGCGCTTCGGCGGTCTGCAGCCGTTGTGCGGTATCGGCGTGACGTCGCGGATCGACGTCACCGTGAAGCCGACAGCTTGCAGCGCGCGCAACGCGCTCTCGCGGCCCGAACCCGGGCCCGACACGTTGACCTCGAGCGTGCGCATGCCGTGTTCCATCGCTTTGCGGCCTGCGTCTTCAGCGGCGACCTGCGCGGCGTACGGCGTCGACTTGCGCGAACCCTTGAAGCCCATGGTGCCGGCGCTCGACCACGAGATCGTGTTGCCCTGTGCGTCGGCGATCGTGATCATCGTGTTGTTGAACGACGCGTTCACATGCGCGACGCCGGTGACGATGTTCTTGCGTTCACGCTTTTTGACGCGTGCTGCTTCCTTAGCCATTGCGGCGTGTCCTTACTTCTTGGTCGCTTGCTTCTTGCCGGCGATCGGCTTGGCCGGACCCTTGCGGGTGCGGGCATTGGTGTGGGTGCGCTGGCCGCGAACCGGCAGGCCTTTGCGGTGACGCAGACCGCGATAGCAGCCGAGATCCATCAGGCGCTTGATGTTGGTCGCGGTCTCGCGGCGAAGATCGCCTTCGACGGTATAGTCGCGGTCGATGGTTTCGCGGAGTTGGAGAACTTCCGCGTCGGTCAGTTCACTGACGCGGCGTTCGGGCGCGATGCCGACTTTCTCAGTGATTTCCTTGGCGTAGGCTTTGCCGATGCCATGGATGTATTGCAGCGCGATAACGACGCGCTTCTGGGTCGGAATGTTTACGCCGGCGATACGTGCCATGTTGGCGGTGCTCCAAACGCAATAGGCGCGACGCCGCCGGACCCGCTGGGTCCGGGGAGCATCGCGGTGAGGTGTTCGCGAAGTGGGCGGTTATAGCGGGGCGAAATGCCGCGTCAACCGGCCGAAACGCGCTCCTGTTGCGGCTTTTGCGCCGCCTCGGCAGCGTCAAATCGTGCGCGGGCGGCCTCAATACAAGGGGTGTGTTCGATCGCCCAAGTTCCGAGTGCCGAAACTGGTTTGAGCAGGTCCCGGCCCAGCTCCGTGAGGGCATAATCGACGCGCGGCGGGACGGTCGGCGTGACGGTGCGGCTCACCAAACCATCGCGCTCCAGATTCCTCAGAGTCAGGGTCAGCATGCGCTGCGAGATGCCGCCGATGATCCGTTTGATTTCATTGAACCTTCTGGGTCCATCGCCGAGGCGCTGAATGATCAGCACGCTCCATTTGTCGCCGATCCTCGACAAGATCGCACTGACCGCCCGGCAACCATGCGATCCGGGATCGGAAACACGGTTGTGACTAGGCCGCACGGCTGTGCGTTCTTGAGCGGACTTCATGGGCACTCATATAGCGCTAGTTACTAATCGTTACCAGGGGAAATAGAGTGCCTGTCACCGTCGCCGTCGTTATCGGCAGCCTCCGCAAGAACTCGTTGAACCGGCAGTTTGCCCACGCCCTCGCAAGGTCGGCGCATCCGACCCTCGATTTGCGCATCGTCGAAATCGGCGACTTGCCGTTGTACAATCAGGACCTTGAGGCCGAGCTGCCCGGGCCGGTGCGACGGTTCAAGGACGAGATCGAAGCCGCTGATGCGGTCCTGTTCGTCACGCCCGAGTTCAATCGCTCGTTTTCCGCGGCCTTGAAGAACGCGATCGAGTGGGGCTCGCGTCCATGGGGCCGGAATTCATGGGCCGGCAAGCCGGGCGCCATCGTCGGCGTCACGCCGGGCGCCGTCGGCACCGCGGCGGCGCAAGCACAATTGCGCAGCGTCGTGGGCGCCGTTGGCGTGGCGCTCACGGTCCACCCCGAAATCTATCTCTCCTACCGCGACGGGCTGATCGTCGATGGCGAGATCGCCGACGACAAATTTAGGCGACTGCTGAATGAGTGGGTCGCGCAATTTTCCGCGTGGATCGTTCGGATCAAAGCGCCGAGCGCTTAGGCGGCATCGAGCGCGGCGGCGATGGACGTGGCCACATCCTCAATCCCGGCCATGCCATCGACGCCGCGAACTTTTCCCTGGGCTTCATAGTAAGGCACGAGCGGCGCTGTCTGCGCGAGATAGGCGTCGAGCCGAACCTTGAAACTCTCGGGATTGTCGTCGGCCCTGCCCTCGTCGGCAAAGCGCTTGGCGACGCGAGCGAGCAATTTCTGCGGATCGACTTCGAGACGCACGACGCGATCGATCTGCTTGCCATGGCGCGCGAGCATCGCATCCAGCGCTTCGGCTTGCGCCACGGTTCGAGGAAACCCGTCGAAGATGAACCCCGGAGCGCTTTTGTTGTCGGCAAGCGCCTGTTCGATCAGCGCGATAACGATCTCGTCGGAAACCAGCGATCCGGAATCCATGATCGCCGCCACCCGCTGGCCCAGTTCCGAGCCCGATTTGCGCGCCGCGCGCAGCATGTCGCCTGTCGAGAGCTGGACGTACCCGCGCTCAGCGGTCAGCCGCTTCGCCTGCGTGCCCTTGCCGGCAGCCGGCGGGCCGAACAGGATCAGGTTCATTTCTTGACGATCCCGCCACCGGAGCCGCGCAGCTTCGAGCGCTTGATCAAGCCCTCATATTGGTGCGCGACCAAGTGCGACTGGATTTGCGCTACCGTGTCCAGCGTCACCGAGATCACGATCAGGATCGACGTGCCGCCGAGATAGAACGGCACGCCGTAGTACGTGATCAGCATTTCCGGCAGCAAGCAGACCAGCGTGATGTAGGCGGCGCCGATGACGGTCAGGCGCGTCAGCACGTAATCGAGGTACTCCGCTGTTTTCTTGCCCGGGCGAATGCCGGGCAGAAAGCCGCCGTACTTGCGCAGATTGTCAGCGGTCTCTTCCGGATTGAACACGATCGAGGTGTAGAAGAAGCAGAAGAAGATGATGCCGACCGCATAAAGGAACATGTGTCCGGGCTGGCCGTAGCCGATATAGCCTTGCATCACGTTGACCCATTCGGGCGCGTTTTGCTGCATGCCGAGGAAGCCGACGATCGTCTGCGGCAGCATCAGCAGCGATGACGCGAAAATCGGCGGGATCACGCCGGCCGTGTTGATCTTCAGCGGCAAGAATGAGCTTTCGCCCATGAACATCCGGTTGCCCTGTTGGCGCTTGGGATACTGAACCACCAGCCGACGTTGAGAGCGCTCGATGAAGACAACGAAAACGATCGCGCCAAGCAGTAAGGCGCCGATAGCAAAAACGGCAAAGAAATTGAGGTCCCCCGTCCGCGCCAAGGCCAATGTCGACATGATGACGCGCGGCAACTCAGCGATGATGCCAACCATGATGATGAGCGACACGCCGTTGCCGACGCCGCGCGCCGTAACCTGCTCGCCCAGCCACATCAGGAACATAGTGCCGCCGGTCAGCGTAATGACCGTGGACGCGACAAAGAACCAACCGGGGTTCGACACCACGCCCGCGCTTGACTGCAACCCGATGGCGATGCCGTAGGACTGGATGACGGCCAAGCCGAGCGTGAGGTAGCGGGTGTATTGGTTGATCTGCTTGCGGCCGACTTCGCCTTCCTTCTTGAGCCGCTCAAGCGAAGGCACCGACGTCGACAACAGCTGCATGATGATCGACGCGGAAATGTACGGCATCACGTTCAACGCGAACACGGCCATACGCTCGACGGCGCCGCCAGAGAACGTATTGAACATGCCCAGGATGCCGCCGGCCTGCTGCTGGAAGGCCTGCGCGAAAGCGGCCGGATCGATGCCGGGGATCGGGATGAACGTGCCGATCCGGTAAACGATCAGCGCGATGATCGTGTACCAGATGCGCTTCTGGAGGTCGGTCGCCTTGGCGAAGGCCGCGAAATTGATGTTTGCGGCCAGTTGTTCTGCGGCTGATGCCATGTAAGCGCGCTGCTCCGATCCGTTTCACTCCTCCCCCTCCAAGGGGGAGGTGGTCGCGAGGCGACCGGAGGGGGTCCGACCAACCGACGCTGTATCGACCCCCTCCCAGCCTCCCCCTTGCAGGGGGAGGAAGAAGTTCAGCGCCAACTTAGGCTGCCGCTTCGTCCGCGGCAGGCGGATTCAGCAGCGTCACCTTACCGCCGGCCTTCTCCACAGCGGCCACGGCCGCGGCGGAGGCGCCGGAAACGGTGATGTTCACTTTGGCCTTCAGCTCGCCGCGCGCAAGGAGGCGGACGCCGTCTTTCTTGCGGCGCACCACGCCGGCTTCGACCAGCGTGTCTTCGGTGATCTCGTTTTTGGCGTCGATCTTCTTGTTATCGATAGCGTTTTGGAGCGTGGCCAAATTGATCCATTGGGTGCGCTTGCTGTTGAGCGCATTGAAGCCGCGCTTCGGCATGCGCATGTGCAGCGGCATCTGACCGCCCTCGAAGCCATTGATCGAGACGCCGCGGCGAGACTTCTGGCCCTTCACGCCGCGTCCGCCGGTCTTACCCTTGCCCGAGCCGACGCCGCGGCCGACGCGCATCAGCTTCTTGGTCGAGCCCGGATTGTCGGCCAGTTCGTTCAGTTTCATTTGCTTCGCTCCGCGAAGCAGAGGCAGTCGGCATTCGGCAGTGGGCAGATCGTATCCAGCCCCTTATTGCCTATTGCCCATTGCCTACTGCCTCATTTTACCACTTCCACCAAATGCCCAACCTTGCGGATCATGCCTTGGATCGAAGGCGTGTCCTCAAGCTCGACGACTTGGTTCGCGCGCTTCAGGCCGAGGCCCAACAGCGTCGCACGTTGATCGTTCTCACGCCGGATCGGGCTGCCGACACGGCGCACTTTGATCTTGCCGCCCGCGGCGGCCTTCTTCTTGGCAGTCGCCATCTATCAACCCTCCGCCGGCACTTCGCCGAGGCTCGCGCCATCCTTGCGGCGGCCGACGAGGTCCGCAACCTTCAGGCCGCGGCGGCTCGCGACCTGGCGCGGCGAACTTTGTTCCTTCAGCGCATCCATAGTCGCACGCACCATGTTGTAGGGGTTCGAGGTGCCGACGGACTTCGCGACCACATCGTGCACGCCCAGAGCGTCGAACACCGCACGCAGCGGACCACCAGCGATGATGCCGGTACCCTGCGGTGCCGGGCGCAACACAACCTTGCCCGCGCCGTGACGGCCGGTCACGTCGTGATGCAGCGTGCGGCCTTCGCGCAGCGGCACGCGGATCAGCGCCTTCTTGGCCGCTTCCGTCGCCTTGCGGATCGCTTC
>FKKE01001018.1_pt2 | contig 87199 bp, 94 predicted proteins | sample 1106331 | NCBI WGS metagenome assembly FKKE01 (sample SAMEA3931202, study PRJEB13176) | freshwater metagenome | biome: Drinking water system; feature: drinking water; material: freshwater | place: China | collected 2013-02-06 | reverse complement strand
TGATCTTGCACCGGGCTTCGCCATGACTGCCGATGACCCGATCCATATCAATCGTGAAGTCGATCGCGCTCATGATACCGTCACCGAACATTTCGTTCGCCTGTTCGCGCAACGAATCGCCGTAGACGCCGATGATTTCCATGAGCCGATACTTGAACGGGTCCGTCGTGTTGGGGAAATCGGTCCGGACGGGAAACTTCGACAGGGATTCGGTCGTGGCCTTATCCAAGCCCAGAACCTTTCCGATCTTCGCTGCTTCCCTTGGCGGCAATCGATGCGTGCCTTGCAGCGCCGCCGCCACGAACGTGGGATTCCGCCCCACGAGTTTGGCGACCTGCGCAATAGTCATTTTCTTGGCCAACCGCTTTGCTTTGATCGTATCCTTCACCGCCATGGACTCCTCCTTATATGGGTTAAGACTGCGCGCACAGAATGATTCGTTCGTGACCTTACGACCGGACTGCCGCCGTCGTCGCAGATGGAGCCGCTTGGCCGGCCGTGGCCGCGGCACTGCTTCGGTACGGACTCACAAACCAGTACAGCCCGCCGACGAAGATGCCGCCGCCGACGATGTTGCCCAAAACGACGAAGACTTGGTTGTACCAAAACCCGCCCCAAGACACTTCTGCGCCGTGAGGCAGAAACAGCGCCATGCCCAAGAACGACTGGTTGGCGACGCTGTGCTCGAACCCCGTCCCGATAAAAGCGAACAGGCACCAGAAGATCAGCATGATCTTGGCGGCATCGTTGCTCGTCCGGCCGGATGTCCAGACTGCCAGGCAGATGAGCCAGTTACAGAGAATGCCCCGGACAAACAACTCCCACGGACCGAGCCCCATCTTCATCGCCGCGACTTTTTGGATCATATCCAACTGGGGCGCCTTCGAGAGCACCCCGGACTCGGCCATGAGCCAGGCCAGCCCCAGCGACCCGACCAGGTTGCCGGCCCAGGACCAGAAATTGAACAGGGCCACGTCCGCCCAACTGAGTCCGCCGGAAAGCCCGCCGATCGCTCCCACCATGTTGTTGCCGGTGAACAGCTCGGCCCCGGCAAAAATCACAAGGGTCAGAGCGATACCGAAGGAGGCGCCCATCACCAATTTCGCCGCCGGTGAGGCAGCCGCCGCAAAAGGGGCCCCGACGCTGAAAATCAACGCAATGCTGAATCCCAGATAGATGCCGGCAAAGGCCGATAAGACCAAATAGCCGGGCAAGGATCGATTCAGAAAATCGCGCTTTTTAACTGCCACTTGTGTGATGCGTTCATGGTCGGCTATGTGCATGACTACCTCCTGATTGATGCGGCCTACGGCTGCCTTTCGACAGTGCCTTGCGGCCGCCGTATCTCATGAGATATCAACCAAAACCAGCGATCCTGCCTGCCTCTCCGGTAAAAAAAAAAGCGCCCTCTCCCCTTGTGGGAGCAGGACGCCATTGTCCGGAACGCCTATTTGTTTCAGCCGAGGACGCCTTTGTCCCAGCCGATGGGGTAGCCGTGTACCATAGGCCCACGAGCCCTGTCAAGATGCTCGCTCTCGGTCCTCTCTTTTTCTTTGTATCCCTTTGCCCTCTGAATCACCTAGTACCGGCTTCGGACAGGTGGTACTTTCTCATCCTATAGGCAATTTGCCGGGCTGTGATGCCCAAAACACGAGCGGCCTTGGCCTGTACCCATCCGGTCCGCTCTAAGGCCGCCAATAGCTTTTCCCGCTCCAATTCCCGGACTGTCTCCCCCAGAGAGGCGGCTTCTGCACCCCGCCGGCCCGTCTCTCCCCCGTCACGCGTCACTTTCTGCATGTCTTGAAAGTAGCCCCGAAGGGACACGGGAACCGTCTCGACGGTAAGGAGATGCGTGCTGGGTTCCGCCATCACGACCAACCGTTCAATGCAGTTTTGCAGCTCGCGCACGTTGCCGGGCCAATGGTACCGGTTCATCAGGGACAGCAGGTCCGCCCCTAACCGCACTAGTCGCCGATTCTCCCGGTTCGACCGCGCCAGAAAATGCTCGATCAAGACCGAGACATCGCCGGCCCGTTCGCGGAGCGGCGGCAGGGTGATCGGGACGACATTGAGCCGATAATAGAGGTCTTCCCGGAAGGTACCGGCCCGTACCATTGCTTCAAGGTCCCGGTGGGTGGCCGAAATAACCCGTACGTCGACGGCGACTTGGCGGCTCCCGCCGACCCGCTCGAAACAACGCTCCTGCAGCACCCGCAAGAGCTTGACCTGCGTCGGCAAGGGAATATCGCCTACCTCGTCGAGAAAGAGGGTCCCCCCGTCGGCCAATTCGAACCGCCCCTTGCGGGTCTCGACCGCGCCGGTAAAGGCCCCCTTTTCGTGTCCGAACAATTCGCTCTCGAGCAGGGTATCGGCAACGGCGGCGCAATGCAGGCGCACGAACGGGCCGCGCGCCCTCTCGCTGGACAAGTGGATGGCTTTCGCCACCAGTTCCTTGCCGGTCCCGCTTTCTCCCCGCAACAAGACCGTGGCATGGCTGCGGCTGACTCGTGCGATTTCTTCCGCCACCTGCCGCATCGCTGGACTGGCCCCAACGAGCGTCGCTTGCAAAGCAGGGCCGCGATCCTCTGGAGGACCGCTCCCCATACCTTGCCGCTGCAAGGCCTTGAGCCGATCCCGCACCAGCGCCAACGCCCGAGTGACGCGGAGGTCGGCCTCCCCGCTCCCCTCCAAGATCATCTCGACGGCTTCGAGGAGTTCGTACTCCTGATCGAGTTCATGCCGGTCTGTCACAGCCGCTTTCATTCGATCGACCCACTGAATCCTAAACACAAGGGCGCCACGCGTTGATCGAGGAAGCCCCTTGCCCTTCCCCTTGCACGCTGGCGCCCTTGCCAGTCACCTGCCCGACCGCAATGTCGAGCCCCGACCTGTGGGGCCGATCGGCGACATTGCCGACCGGCCGCCGCTCGCCGCCGTTTCTACACGTCGTAGTACAGGAAGAACTCGTACGGATGCGGCCGCAGCCGCATCTGATCGACTTCCTTGCTCCGCTTGTAGGAAACCCATGTCTCGATCAGGTCCTCGGTGAACACATCGCCCTTCAAGAGGAACTGATGATCCTTTTCCAAATTGCGCACCGCGTCGTCGAGGCTGCCCGGCATCGTCGGCACTCGCGCGGCTTCCTTTTCTTCGAGATCGTACAGGTCCTTTTCCATCGGCTGCCCCGGGTCGATCTTGTTCTCGATTCCGTCCAGCCCGGCCATCAGCATGGCCGCAAAGGCCAGGTAGGGATTGCACGAAGGATCGGGGAACCGTACTTCGATGCGCTTGGCCTTCGGGCTCGGACTGTACATGGGAATCCGAATGCCCGCCGACCGGTTGCGGCTGGAATAGGCCAGAAGCACCGGCGCCTCGAAGCCCGGCGTCAACCGCTTGTACGAATTCGTCGTCGGATTGGTCAGCGCGGCCAAGGCCGGCGCGTGCTTCAGGATACCGCCGATGTAGTGCAGGCACATCTGTGAGATGCCCGCATACTCTTTGCCGGCGAAGAGAGGCTTGCCCTCCTTCCAGATGCTCTGGTGCGTGTGCATCCCGGAGCCGTTGTCCCCGAAGATCGGCTTCGGCATGAACGTGACGGTTTTGCCGTGGCGGCGCGCGACGTTCTTGACGATGTACTTGTACATCATCATCTTGTCGGCCATCGAGACCAGCGAATCGAACCGCAAGTCGATTTCCGCCTGTCCCGCCGTCGCTACTTCGTGGTGATGTTTCTCGACCGGGATGCCGGCCTTCTGCATCTCCACGATCATCTCGCTGCGGATATCCTGTTGGGTGTCGGTGGGCGGAACGGGGAAGTACCCTTCCTTGTGGCGGATCTTGTTGCCCAGGTTGTCGAATTCCCGCCCCGAGTTCCAGACGCCCTCGTCCGAGTCGATGAAGTAGAACCCGCTGTGACTGGTTTGATCGTAGCGGGCATGGTCGAAAATGAAAAACTCGGCCTCGGGGCCCCAGTAGGAAATATCCCCGATCTTCGTGGATTTGAGATATTTCTCCGCCTTCTGGGCAATATACCGAGGGTCCCGATCGTAGGTCTCGCGGGTGATCGGGTCCATGACGTTACCGACCAGGCTGAGGGTCGGCACGCTGGTGAAGGGATCCATGCAGGCTGTCTTGGGATCCGGGACCAACAACATGTCGCTGTTGTTGATCGCCTTCCAACCCCGGATCGACGACCCGTCCAGACCGGAACCGTCCTTGAACAGATCTTCGGTCAGCTCTTCGACCGGAATGGAGAAATGCTGCCAGGTGCCGAGCAAGTCGACGAACTTGAGATCGACTACCTGCGCCTTATTCTTCTTGGCAAAATCCAATACCTCACGCGGATTCATCCCCTGCCTCCTTTCCTCTGCTTTTACGATGATAATGCCGACAACACCCCGCCTCTTGCTTCTTCGGCTTGCGCCAGAAACCGATCGACGGCCTCGCCGATACCCCGGCGGATACGGTCGAGCTCGGCTCGTTCGACGATTTTCCGGCCATCCCCGCCGGTCACATAAAATACGTCCGCCACTTGATCCAGCCTGGTGGAAATCCTCGCCGCATGCACCGACAGGCCGAGCGCGAAGATCGCATGGGTGATGACGGAAAGCAACCCCTGGCAATCGTCGGCGAACACGTCCAGGATCGTATGGCGATCCGATGTTTCGTTGTCGATTTGGACTTCCGTCGGCTGGCGGCGGACCGGCACCCGACGCCCGACCGACAGCCGGCTGCACCGCGCCTTGACGGCGTCTACCGTCTCACGGCCCAGCAACACGCGCTCGATCGAGACGGCCACGTCTTGCAGCCGTTCGACCGGCGGCTCGTCCCGATAGTCGGGATCCTGGACCTGAAACGTATCGACGACCACGTCATCTTGCCGGGTAATGATTTGCGCATCGAGCACGTGCAACCCCTTGGCCGCCATCACGCCGGCGATCTTGGAAAACAGACCGGGCGTCAGGCTGTTGGTCGTCACCACCGTATATTCGCAGGTCTGCAGAGCCGGCTGATAGGCTCCCTCTACCGAGACCGATCCTGGCTGCAACGCGCGAATGGCGGCCAGATGTCTGACGATGCGATCCGGCGGCGTGCCGTGCACGTACCGGGTCGGAAACGTCCGCATCTGCCGGTCGATCCACTGCCATTCGTCCTGCTCCCCTTCGGTCCGCCCGAACAGACGGGCCACCTCGGCGACCAAGGCTTTCAGGTGCTGCTCGCCGAGGCCGGCCTCTCGTTCGCCGGACACTTCCGGCAAGGTCCGCAGGTACAATTCGACCAACAACGATTCTTTCCACTTGGTCAGCACGCCGGGACCGACCGCCGCAATATCCGCCGCCGTGAGCACCAACAGTTTGCGGAGGACGGCCGGCGTGCCCGCGGCGCGGGCGAAGGGCAAGAGCACCTTGTCGTCGTGCGGATCGCGCCGAAACGCCGTATGGGCCATGAGCAAGTGCTGGTGGACAAGGAACACGAGGGTCCGTGTGTCCTCTTCGTTGAACCGCAGCCGCGCGGCCAAGTCTTCCGCAAGTCGCTTGCCGACTTCGCTGTGGTCCTCCTCCTGCCCTTTCCCCAGGTCGTGCAGAAGCAAGGCCAAATGGAGCAGGTCCTTGCGTTTGATTTCGCGGTAGACCGAGCCGATGACGCTGTCTTCCACGCCCAAGGCCTCCGCTTTCGCCACAGCCAGGAGGCTATGCTCGTCCACGGTGTACTTGTGGTATTGATTGAATTGCATCAGGCCGCGGACGGCGGCGAAGGCCGGCACCAGTTTTTCCAAGACATGAGCCCGATGCATCGCCTCGAGCGTACGCGCAACGCCCCCCCCGTCCGAGACGATTCGCAGGAACACCGCGCTGGCTTCCGGCGTCGTAAAGGCGTCGGACGGCAAGGCCTCGGCATGCTGGAGGACCTCGTCTTGGAGATCTGCCGCGATCACCAGTCGCCGGTTACGCGCGACCTCGAACAGCGTGAGTATCCGGATTGGATCGTCCAGCACCTTGGCCCGTTCCTCGGTGGGGATCGACAGTTCTTCTCCCACTTGCACGAACTGTCCTTCGAGGCGAGGCGTCGGCAGGAATCGCTGGACCCGATGCCACATGGGCACGCTCCGGCATCGCGCCAGGAAGCGCATGGCGCGTTCGTGCAGGCCCATCGTCAATCGGTAATACTGTTGCATGAACTGCTCGACGGCCAGAAGATGTGGGCGATCTTGGAATCCCGTCAGCGCGGCCAACCGTACCTGCTCGTCGAAGGTCAACATCTCCTGCGCCATCCCGGCTCCGAAGTGCAGCAGGGCGCGGACCTTCCACAAGAATTCCCGCGCCTCGGCCAAGGCCTGCACGTCCGGCCGGGCCAGAATGCCGCGATCCGCCAGTTCGTGAAGCGTGCCGGCTTGATACTTGGCCATGCCAATCCATTGCAGCAAGTGCAAATCCCGCAAGCCGCCCTTGCTTTTCTTGACGTTGGGTTCCAGAAGGTAGACCGTTTCGCCGAATTTTTCGTACTCGCGCCGGCGCTCCTCTAGTTTTTGTTCGAGAAACCGGTCCACGCCCCGCTTGGATACTTGCCGCATATAGCGGCGGTGAAACTCCTGGAAGAGGGACGCGCTGCCGACCAAAAACCGCGACTCCATCAGGGACGTGCGAATCGCGAGATCGTTGGGCGCCAAGTCCAAGCAATCTTCGATGGTCCGCACGCTGTGCCCGACCTGGAATCCGAGGTCCCAGAGATAATGCAGGACATGTTTGGACAGGTCCTCCGCCGCCGATCCCGCCTGCCGATTCACCAGCACCATCACATCCACGTCGGAATGGGGCGCCAGCTCGCGGCGGCCGTATCCGCCAAGCGCCACTAAACAACAGTGGGTCATGGCGGCGACGGCCAGGTCGTCTTCTCCCTTGCGTAGCGCCGTGCGGTACCGACCGATGATCAGGCCGTCCACCAACTCCGTCAAGGCGCCGACGACCTCGGCACCCGTCGCTCCCGCGAGCAGGCGGGAGTTGATCCGTTCTCGTTGCTGCGACAGCTGATGGCTCGCCGATTCGGTTTCGGCGTCGCGCACCGGCGTCTGGATGGTGCACAGGGTCACAGCGCGCCTTCCCCCGCTTCTCCCGTCCTGATGCGGACGGCGGCCGACAAATCGCGCACGAAGATTTTGCCGTCTCCGATGCTGCCCGTCTTGGCGGTACGCGCAATCGTCTCGATGACCGTCGGAACCTGGCCGTCCGTCACCGCCACCTCGATCTTGACCTTCGGCACGAACTCAATCGTGTATTCGGTCCCCCGATAGGTCTCTTTATGGCCCTTTTGCCGGCCGAAGCCCTTGACTTCCGTGACGGTCATGCCTTGGACGCCGATTTCCAGCAGGGCGTCCTTAACTTCGTCCAGTTTGAACGGCTTGATGATGGCCTCAACGAGTTTCATAGTCCCTCCCGCTGCTCCCCTCAACCGGTTCGTCGCACGTGCGTTCCGCGGCTTCCGCTCCCCTCGGCTTGCAGATCACGAATAAGCCCGTTCGTTGTGCTGGCTGAGATCGAGACCCGTCGCTTCCTCTTCGGGTGACACCCGTAATCCGACCATGCCGTCGATCAGCTTGAGAATCGCGAAGGTTCCGACAAAGGCAAAAAGCGCCACGGCGAGAACGGCCACCCCTTGGGTGCCGAATTGCGCAGGATTGCCGAAGACCAGCCCGTCTGCACCGGCGGGATTGACCGCCTTAGACGCAAGGATTCCCGTGCCCAGAACCCCGACGATGCCTCCGACACCGTGGATGCCAACAACGTCGAGGGCGTCATCATAGCCGATCTTTCCCCTCCAGACAATTGCGAAATAGCACGCGATGCCTGCCACCGCGGCAATACAGAGAGCCGACAGGGGCCCCACGAAGCCGGCCCCCGCTGTCACGCTGGCCATGCCCGCGACGGCGCCGCTCGCGACGCCCAATACCGTCGGTTTCCCACGGTGCATCCATTCGGCCGTCATCCAGGCCAGGGCCGCGGTCGCTGCAGCGATCTGGGTCGCCACCATGGCATGGCCGGCCACGCCGTTCGCCCCTCTGGCGCTGCCTCCGTTGAACCCGAACCACCCGAACCACAAGAGGCCCGTGCCCACCAACACTAAGGGCAGGTTGTGCGGCGGCATATAGTCCGTTCGCCACCCGCGCCGACGACCGACCGCCAAGGCGCAGGCCAATCCCGCTGCGCCGGAGCTGAGATGCACCACCGCCCCCCCGGCAAAATCCAGCGCACCGAGCTTGGCCAGCCATCCCCCGCCCCACAACCAATGGGCCAGGGGGGCATACACGAACAGGGACCAGAGGCCGGCAAACAGTAGCACCGCACTGAATCGAATCCGTTCGGCAAAGGCGCCGGCGATCAACGCAGGAGTAAAGGCGGCAAACATCAATTGAAACAGCATGAACGTGGCGTGAGGAACGGTGGGCGCATAGCGCGGGTTCGGCTCGCTGCCGACTCCGCTCAATCCGATCCAATCCAATCCCCCGACGACACCGCCGCGGTCTGGCCCGAAAGCCAGGCTGTACCCGCAGAGGACCCACAGGACACTGACTACGCACAAGGTACTCAACCCGTGCATGATCGTGCTCAGGACGTTTTTGCTGCGCACGAGCCCGCCGTAAAACAGGGACAGTCCTGGCGCGATCATCGCCAGAATCAAAGCCGTGGAGGCCATCATCCAAGCTGTATCGCCACCGTTCAAGATCGCGCCGCTCGGCGGCTCCCCGGCTGTCTGGGCGACAGCTTCCGCTGCAGCCGCCGTCAGAGCACCCAGAACCATGCCTCGCACCAAAGCTGCGCCTTGCATGGATGGCGTGTTCACCGTCGCCTCCTCTTGCTTTCCGTTGGTCGTCGGCACCGCGCCGTACGTTCTGCCCGTCGACGCAGCGTCATGGCTCCCGGTAGCCGTTGGTCACCGGCATACGCCGGTCTTTGCCGAAGGCGCGATGCGTGATCTTGATGCCGATCGGCGCCTGCCGTCGTTTATATTCGCTCCGATCCACCATGCCCAGCACCCGCCGGACCGTCGCCGACTGAAACCCCATCGCGACGATTTCTTCCGCCGACCGGTCCTCTTCCACATAGGCCTTTAAGATCGGATCGAGCAGGGGATACGGCGGCAGCGCATCCTCGTCTTTTTGATCGAACCGGAGTTCCGCCGTCGGCGCCCGATCGAGAATCCGCTTCGGAATCACCTCGATCGAGTCGCGCCGGTTCCGCCACCGCGCCAACTCGTAGACGAGCGTCTTGGGCACATCTTTGATGACGGCGAAACCGCCCGCCATGTCGCCGTAGAGGGTCGCATATCCCACGCTCATTTCACTCTTGTTGCCCGTCGTCAGCACAAGATGGCCGAATTTGTTGGAGAAGGCCATAAGCAGATTGCCCCTGATTCGCGCCTGGAGATTCTCTTCCGTTTCGTTCGGCTTGAGCCCGCGGAACGACGGGGCCAGGGATTTGAGATAGGTACGGAACATCGTCGTAATGGGAACGGTACGGATCTGTACGCCAAGCCGTGCGGACAACTCCCGCACATCCTCTCCGCTTTCCGGCGACGTATAGGGGGAGGGCATGAAAAGCCCCAGCACGTTCGGCGCGCCAAGCGCATCGGCGGCAACCGCCGCGGTCAGCGCGGAATCGATGCCACCGCTCAATCCGATCAACACTTGCTTGAACCGATTCTTCCTGACGTAATCGCGCACGCCGGTGACGAGCGCCCGATAGATTTCTTCCGTCGAGTCCAATGAGCGCCCCGCATCCGGTACGAGAGCCGGACGTCGGCGGCGCACATAGCGGGACGACACCGTGACCTGTTCGACCGAGAGTCCCGACCGCCGCGCCGACCACTTCTTCCGCCCCGCCGCCAGGCGGCTACGAAAAACCGTATCGACATGCAGATCCACGACCAGCAGGTCTTCTTCGAAAGCCTTGCCCCGCGCGACGATGTCGCCGTGCTGATCAAGAACCAGGCTATTGCCGTCAAAGACCAATTCGTCCTGCCCACCGACCATGTTGGTATAGGTGACGATGACGCCGTTGTCCCGTGCCCGCGTGGCGAGCATCTGCTCGCGGAGGCGGCTTTTGCCCGCATGAAAGGGCGACGCGTTGATATTGACGATGACCTCGGCGCCGGCCGCGGCCTGCGCGCGCGTCGGCCCTTCCGGGTACCAGATATCCTCGCAGATATTCACGCCGACCGACGTCCCGTTGACTGTCACCACCGTGGCCCTGTCGCCGGGATGAAAGTAGCGGCTCTCGTCGAAGACCCCGTAATTGGGCAGATAGTGCTTGGCATAGACGGCGACCACGCGCCCCCCGGCCAGGATACCGGCGACATTCCGCAGGGAATGGCCGCCCGAGGGAACCACCGCGGGAACCGATGCCGAGGCGCCCGTCTCACCTCCGTCGACATAGCCGACGATGGCCACCGTATCGCGGCAGGCTTTGACAACACGATCGAGCGCCCGCGCGGTCTCCCGAAGAAAACTTGGCTTTAACAGCAAATCTTCCGGCGGATACCCGGTCAAGACCAATTCGGGGAAGGCCACGAGATCGGCTTTGGCGCGCCGAGCAGCGCTCAGCCAGCCGGCAATCCGGTCGGCGTTGCCGCACACGTCTCCCACGGTCGGATTCATCTGCACCATGGCCAGCCGGAACACGCGCATCGCCGTCACTCCCGCTCGTCTGTCATCGTGTTATGACAAAAAAAAACGCCCTCGCCCCATGCAACCTAGGGGGCCGAGGACGTCATCGTCCACACGTCAGACTCTCTACTGACGGGCACCTCCTACGGAAACCCCATCGTCTCCGCAGTGGAATATGCGTGCCTTATAACATCGGCTCTCCAGCCTGTCAAGGCTTGCCGCTCTCGGCTTGACGCTCGATGCCGATGGTCAAGATCACCGCCTCGGCGATCTCCCGCATCGACTTCCGCGTGTCCATGCTCTGCCGCTGCAGCAGGCGGAAGGCCTCTTCTTCGCCGATACCCTTGGCCTGCATCAAACACCCCTTCGCCCGCTCGACGAGCTTGCGGACTTCGAGGGCTTCCTGCATCTCGAACGATTTTTCCACCAGTTTCGTATGCTCGATCGCAACGGCCGCCTGATTCGCAATGGCTTGGAGCACTTTCACCTCCTCTGGCGAAAACGCATGCGGCACCGAGGTGTAGCTATTGATCACGCCGACGGGACGATCACGGCTCATCATGGGCACGGACAGGAGGGAGCAGAGCCCTTCTTTCTTCGCCATGTCCGGATACATGTAGTCTTTCTCCTTCGTCACGTCGGGCACGATGATCGCCCGCCGTTCGAGCACCACCCGGCCGCTGACACTCTGACCGAGTTTCAGGCTCGGTTTGCGCCGATACGCTTCGCTGAGGCTTTGCGTGGCCATGATGCGCAACTCCTTGGAGGACTGATCTAGCAGCATAATCGAGCAGATCTTGGAGTTCATCATCTGGGCCGTCATCGTCACGATCAACTGCAGAATATCCTCCAGTAACCGGTTGGAGGCCACGGTCTCTGACACCTGCGACAAGGTATCGACCTGAATGGCCTTGCGCGTCATCTCCGCGTAGAGCCGGGCATTCTCGATCGCTCCCCCAACCTGACTGGCGATCGTCGTCAACAGCGCCAATTCGTCGGGCCGATACCGTTTCGACCGCTTGTGCTGGACATTGATAACGCCGACGACCTCTTTCTTGGCCATGATCGGCACGGAGACGAAGGCTTGGTAGCGGTCTTCCGGCAGATTGTGGAAGAACTTGAAACGCGGATCGTCGTTCGCATGATTGGGGATGACGACGCTGGTTCGTTCGCGGGCCACCCACCCGGTGATCCCTTCGCCCATGCCGATGGTAATACGGCCGATCAACTTGGGATGGGGGTTCTTGGACGCCCGCAGGATCAGCTCTTCCTTGTTGTCCGACAAGAGATACAACAGGCAGGCATCGGCCTTGGTGACTTCGACCACCACGTCGACGATATGCCGCAACACGCTCTCCAAATCCAGCGTGCCGCTGATGGACTCCGTGATGCGGTGCAAGACGTCGACCTCACGGGTTTTCTCCCGCAAGGCTTGCTCCAGTTGCTGGACCGATTGAGTGCGCGCCGTCCCCATAGCTATCGCCCGCCCCCTGTCGCCTTCGCACCTGCCCGCGCAGCAAACCAGTCGGCGAATTCCGTCCGTTCGACCGGCCGGATACACACGTCCCCGACCCGCCGGGGCAACACGCAATAAACTTGCCCGGCAGCCACCTTTTTGTCGTGCTGCATCGCGTCCCAGATCGCACCTCCCCGCACCGACGCCAGCGTAGCCGGCAAGCCGGCAGCCAGGACCAGCGCACGCTGGCGATTGACGAGTTCGGACGAACAGAGGCCGAGATGTCTGGCGAGATCCGCTTCGTGCACCATACCGATGGCCACCGCTTCTCCATGCACCAACGTGCGATAGCTGCCGAGCGTTTCCAGCGCATGGCCGATCGTATGGCCGTAATTGAGAACCCGGCGCCGATCCGATTCTCGTTCGTCTTCCATCACCACGTCCGCCTTGATCTGGCACGATCGTGCCACGATATGCGCCACGGATTTCGGCTCCATTCCCCGGACTGCGCCCATACGGCTCTCTAAGTAGGCGAACAAGTTGGCATCCGCGATCATGCCGTATTTGATGACTTCCGCCAGCCCGGCCCGCCACTCGCGCGCTGGCAAGGTCGCCAGGGTCTCGGTGTCGGCCAGCACGAGGCGGGGTTGATAAAAGGCACCGATCAGATTTTTCCCTTTCCGGTGATTGACGCCCGTTTTCCCTCCGACGCTCGAATCCACTTGCGCGATCAGCGTGGTCGGCACCTGCACGAACGGCAGGCCGCGCAAATAGACCGCCGCAACGAACCCGGCGAGATCACCCACGACGCCGCCACCGAGCGCGACTACGACGGAGCGCCGTTCGAACCGCAAGGCGACCAGTTTGTCCAGCAGCCGGGCTGTCCAGGCCAGCGTCTTGGCTCGTTCGCCGGACGGCACGACGAACACATGGGGCTGGAACCCCGCCGCCTTCAACGTCCGAACGGTCCGGGCCGCATACAGCTTGCCCACGCGCGTATCGGTCACGAGACCGATTCGACCCAAAAAGCCCAGCCCGCGCAGCCGGACGCCGAGGTCTCGAAGCACGCCGGCGCCGATCACGATCTCGTAGCTTCGCTCGCCGAGTGAAACCTTGACGCTGTTGACGGCCATAGGGATCGAGGCTCTCCGCCCCTCGCGCGTCACAGAACGGCCGTTCGAGAACAGGAGAAATTCGTTCCCGTGCGAATGGAAGAATATCCGTGCGGCGCAAGGAGAAAACGGGGGGGATGGTAGCACACCGTCGGGGAAACTAAAAGCGCTGGACGTAGGCCTGGTAGGCGTCGTAATTGCGCTTCATTTCTTCAAGACTGTCGCCGCCAAACTTGTCCATCATCGCGCAGGCCATTTCGAAGGCGATGACGGCTTCTCCGACCACCCCTGCGGCCGGGACGGTACAGATATCGGACCGTTCCACGGTCGCCTCGAACGGCTCTTTCGTGACAATGTCCACGCTTTTTTTGGGGCTATATAGGGTGGAAATGGGCTTCATCGCAACGCGCAGCACGATGGGCTCTCCGTTGGTGATTCCACCTTCCAACCCGCCGGCGTTGTTGGTCTTTCTGACGAAGCTCGTTCCCTCGTAATAGATTTCGTCGTGGACTTCCGAGCCGAACCGTCGGGCCGCCTCGAATCCCATGCCGATTTCGACGCCCTTCATCGCCTGAATACTCATGGCCGCCATCGCCAAACGGGCGCTGAGCCGACGGTCCCATTGGGCATAGGTTCCGAGCCCGATCGGCACGCCCAAGACCACGACTTCGAAGACCCCGCCCAAGGTATCGCCCCGGTGTTTGGCAGCCCGAATCAGTTCGACCATTTTCGTCCCCGCGTCGGGGTCGGGACACCGGACCTCGGAGGCTTCCGCCTTCTGGAATGACTCCAGGGGATCGGCACCGCGTTTAGCCAGAACGTTACCGATTTCGAGCGTATAACTGATGACCTGGATGCCGAACTGGCCCAACAAGGCCTTGGCCACGCCACCGATGGCGACGCGAATGGCGGTCTCTCGCGCACTGGCCTTTTCCAGCACGTTGCGGACGTCTCGATGCCCGTACTTGATGGCCCCCACGAGGTCGGCATGACCGGGCCTCGGCCTGGTCACCACTTTCTCCGCGGGAACCGGGCCTGGCTCCGCGGCCATGACTTCCTTCCAGTTTTCCCAGTCTTTATTGGCGACGAGCAGCCCGAGGGGATTGCCGAGCGTCTGCCCTTTGCGCACACCGCAGGCGAATTCCACCCGGTCCTCTTCCACCCTCATGCGCCCCCCACGCCCGTAGCCCTTCTGGCGTCTGGCAAGGTCGCGATTGACGTCCTCGGCTGTCAAGGGCAGCCCGGCCGGCACCCCTTCCAAGACGGCGAGCAGAAACTTGCCGTGGGACTCTCCGCCGTTCAGATACCGCAATGTCGGCATGGTTAGTTAGGATTAACTCTTGACGATGGTCGGAGTGAGAAAGATGAGAAGCTCTTTCTTGGTGACTTCTTCCACTTTCTGCTTAAAGAGCCATCCGACAATAGGAAGCCGCGCCAGATAGGGAATGCCCGTCACCGCGTTGCTCTGCGTATCGTCGAGGATGCCACCGATGACCATCGTTTCGCCGTCGCGGACGAGCACCTGCGTAATCGCTTCACGTTTCGAAATGCTCGGGCCGGCTTGGGACCGGCTGGCACCCACGTCGTTTCGCGTCGCTTTGACCTTAAGCAACACCTGCTTGTGCAGATCTTTGGGATCGCGGGACGTGATCTGCGGCGTCACCTGCACGGACAAGAGGGCATCGACGAAGGTCGTCTGCGTCCCCTGGAGCGAGGTCGTTTGGTACGGGACGGACTCGCCCTGCTCGATCTTGGCCTCGCGCTTATCCAGCGTGGTGATCTTGGGGGCCGCGACGATCTTCACGAGCCCCAACCGTTCGCCGGCGGAAAGACGCAAGTCGAGGAATGCCCCGTCGTCCGTCAACTTGCCATAGGTAAAACCTGCGGCCGGCACGATCGGCACACCGGAGACCGAGGCCGGAAGATTCACCAAAAAGTTTCCCGTTTGATTGGCGAAGGTGTCTGTACTCCCGGCTTGCCCACGAAAATTGGAGATGCGGTTTTGGGAGACGTTACTGACACTCTGGAAGCCCCATTGCACGCCGAGCGAACGGGCATAGTTCGTATCGGCCTGGACGATACGGGCCTCGATCTGAATCTGGGGGACTTCCAAATCCAGCTCGCGCACGAGCTTCGCAAATTCGGCAATACGCGTCTCCGTGTCTTGCACGACAAGCGCGTTGCTCGCCGCATTTAAATTCAACTGGCCGCGTGCGCTCAAATATTGCTTGAGCGTACCCTGAATTTCTGCGGCCGGCACGTTCTGGACATACAGAATCCTGGTCACCAGATCTTCCGCTTTGACTTTGGCTTCCTTGGCCTTGGCTTCTTCTTCCTGCTGACGCGCGATGTTCGCCAAAGTATCGATCCACACGATCGTCCCTTCCTTGATCATGCCCAAGTTGTTCATCTTGAGGAGCATGTCCAAGGCCTGATCCCACGGAACGCTGACCAACTTCAGCGTCACCTTGGCTTTGACGCCTTCGCCGACCACGATATTGAAGCCGCTCACATCGGCGATCAATCGCAAGACATTGGTAATATCGGCCTGCTGGAAATCAAGCGATATCTTTCTCCCCACATATTTCGTTTGCCCGATCAGTTCGTCCGACTCACCACTCCCCGCTGCATCAGGAGGCATTTGCGCGAGCCGAGGCGGGGCCGACTGAATACGTGCCAAGCGATCGGGAAACGGTACGGCCCCCGCTTGAGCCATGACAACCTGCCGATCGCCGGACCCGACGCTCTGTGCCACACGTTCCTTGCCGCTCGCCTCCTTCTCATCGCCTTCCAAGCGGCGGATCGCGCCGGCCGACGTCCCCTGCCCGATGCCTTCCGACTTCCCGACCGACGCCAACCTGATGGCGATGGTCTGCGTGCCGGGCTGAATCGCATAGTTCACGCGTTTGGGCAAATCCAACACAAGCCGCACTTTTGTCGCGTGCTGGCCAATGCGAATTTGCTTGAGGAGCGGGTGGTCGACGGGGAGCACCTGGAGGCGCAAGGGCGACGTCACATGCGCCAGGTCGACGACCAACCGATCTTGCGCCAACAATTTGACGTCGTATTCGAACGCCCCGTCCCCGTGAATCACGACGGTGGCTTCGCCGCTGCCCCGCTGAATCTCGACCCGTGTCATCTGCTTCGCGGGCGCCGTCTGCGGCATGATCGACTCGGCTGCGTCGGACTGGTCCTGAGCGAGGATTTCCGCTGCTTCGCCGGCCTTAGCCGTATCATCCGGCATCATGGCTCCAAGCGCGGCAGCCCCAGCCCCTCTGGGGAACTCCACAAGCAGTTTTCGCCCTTCGATCTTCGCCTCAGGCTGAATGGCCGACGCCAACTTCACAATGATCTGCACACCCTGCCGTGGGCCGCTGATCTCGCTGGAATTGACCTGCACGACGGGCGTCTTATTCGCAGCGATCTCCGACGGCGTATTGCCCAATACGAACCCGGGAAGATCGATCGTCACGCCAGCTGGCGCCACACTGGTGGACAGATCGTAGGCAAGCGGTTGGTCTCCCGTGATTTCGAGCCGCACTCGGTCCGCCAATTCAATGACCTGCATCGCTTCGATCGTCTTCGGCAATGCTTTGTCGAAAGCACGCGGCGTTCCGTCAGGTTGATGTGCACAAGACAGGAGCCCAAGAAGCAGAACCCCTATCGCCCGATTGCCTTTTTCGCGATGGGCGCTCATTCCACCCCTTCCTTGTGAAGGCGTTTCACATATTCGCGCACTTGCTTGTTCCCATAGACGTCCGTGTACCGCTCTTGCACGACGAAGCCGTTCGGCGTGATCTCGCTGACGATGCCCTTATTGATGCCCAGTTGGGTGCCACGCTTGACCGAATAGCCCTTGCCGTCCGGCGTTTGAACCATCGCAGTATAGCCCAGTTCGCCCCAAATGACCGCAATCAGAGTCAATTCTGTCAAACTGACCCGCTGGAGCGGAGGGAGATTAAGATTTTCTCCGTCACCGCCGCCGGCACTCTCGGGGACAAACGGCATGAAGGGATCCCGGCGACCGGAGGGATCATACCCTGCCATGCCTCCGGACTTGCCTCCGCTTGGTTCGCCTGGTGCAAGACCTTGCTGAATTGGCACGGCAGGTTGAGGCGCGGCCTCTCCCCCCGAGACTTGCGCCACTACGATGGGCTCACCTGCCCATGCCGAACCCCACCCCCCGAACATGCCGCAGCTCACCACTACGACCACAAGGCTGACCGACCAAGCCAGGCTTCGTGCCGGCCATCTGTTGAATCGTTTAGCGCTCCTGTCATGTCCGCCAGACATCTCCATCTGCCTATTTTGCCGCGCTGGCTGATGGCTTTGCCTCCGGAGGAGCCACATAGGCCAGCAGTTCGAACACGCTTTGCAACACCACCCGGTCCTGATCAACTTTCGGAGCGCCCATCCTGAGATCGTTGACGCTCATGATCCGAGACATGTGGGCGATGCGATCAAAAAACAACGCGACGGTATGATACGTACCGGCCACTTCGACGCTGACCGGCTGCGTAATATAGAGCTTTGACGCGTGCATGGAAGATGCCGAAGGACGCCAAAGTTTGATGTCCAGCCCAAGCCGCACGCCAATATCCGTTACCTGCTTCAAGAGCGATGATGCTTCTTCTTCGGGCGGCAACTTCTCGCGCTTTTTTTCCAGTTCGGCTTCCAATTGTCGATTGGCCGCCATGAGCTCGTCCAAGTGCTTCACCTTCAAATTCGTATCTTCGATTTCTTTGTCGAGATTCCCGATATCCGTTTGCAACTTGGCAATTTCCGCGTCTTGCTCCGTCCAAGACGTGAACAACAGGCCGTAATTATCGTAGAAGGCCATGACGACAAATCCCGCTACCAATGCGAGCAGAAGCACCTTCTGCGCAAGCGGGATCGTCCGGAGCACCTCCAAATTGACCTTCGGCAGTTCCACGCTATCCTTTCACCGTCAAGATCATCTTGAATTGAAACACGTTGGCCTTCCCCTCGGTCGCCGACCGGCTTTCGGTTAATTTTATGGCGCTGAACCGATCGGAGTCTTTCAAATTTTTCACGAACGTCACGACCTCGTCATTCGTGAACGCGCGGCCGTCCAATTCGACATCGCGCCCCTTCACATTCAACGCCACCAACCAGAGCCTCAACGGGTCCAGACTCTTGCTCACCGCATCCATCACACGAACCGGGCCCCCGCGCGCTTGCTCCAACTGGTCGATAATCCGATTCTTGTCCTCGAGCTGCTTCTTTTTTTGCTCGAAATTCTCGACCTCTTTGATCTTTTCCTTCAGCCCGGCAAGCTGTTTTTCTTTTTCTTGCTTCTCGGTCTTCTTCGCTGCGATTTCGTCGTCTAATATGCTAGAATAATACATACAGCCAGCCACCGTTGCGACAATCACGACTACCGCGACCACTACCTCCAAGCGAATGTCGTACGGCTGCGGCCCTTTTTTCGACCGCGGGACCGGCAGCAGGTTGATCCGAATCATCGATCTCCCACCATCCGCAACGCCAACCCCACTCCCACGCCGGCCTGGGGCGCAATAGACGCCAGGTAGTCCAGGTCAAACCGCCCGCCCTTGGTATCAAGGACATTGAACGGATTCGCCAACTCGACCGGCACCCCCATCCGATCGTTCAACTGCTGGACCAGGCCGGTAATTTTCGCGCTGCCGCCACAGAGGGCAATTTTGCCCACTTCGCCTTCCGTGGACGTGGACTTAAAATAATCGATGGAACGAGCGATTTCCGAGACCACCTCGCCGTTTACGCTATCCAACACCGCCGATACCGATTCGGGCTCCACCCCCTCGCGGCGCTCGCCGCGCTTAGCCGCTTCAGCATCCTCATACGAGACACTCAGTTCCCGCTGCACGGCTTCCGTATAGCGGTTTCCTCCTATCGATACATCCCGCGTAAATAATGAGGTTCCGCCCTTGAGAATATTGACGTTCATGACGCTGGCGCCGACATTGACCAGCGTAGTGATCTCGTCAGGGCCGATCGAATAATTGATGCCATACATGTTCTCAATGGCAAACGCATCGACATCCAACACGACCGGATTGAGCCCGGCCCCCTTCACCAACTCGATCAATTCGTTGACTTTCTCTTTCTTGGCCGCCACCAGAAGCAGAGACATCTGCGGCTGTCCATCTTCCGCCTGCTCCAACGCGTTGATGACGTGAAAATCTAAGTTGACCTCACTGATGTCGAAAGGAATGTACTGTTCCGCCGCCGCCTTTACCTGAGCTTCAAGCTCTTCTTCGGGCATCGGAGGCAAGGTAATCTTCTTGACAATGACCGAGTGGCCTGAAATGGACATGGCCACGTTTTTCAGCTTGATCCCTGCCTCTTGCATCAAATCCTTGATCCCTGTCACAACTCGTGCGGCGTCCATCACCGTCCCATCGACAATCACTTCGGGTTCGAGGGGCATAAGGCCGAATTTCTGCAGCACGTACTGGCCCTTCTGCTCTTTGATCTGGACGGCCTTAATAGCGCTCGATCCGATATCCAGCCCTACTAATTGCTTACTCGGCCCTAACCACGAGCCGACATCGATCGCCCCAAGTTGCTTAATGACATCCAGCATTTCTCTGTCTACCCTCCAGCGCCACGTGCATGGATGATTTGACGGATTTCTTTAATGTTGTCAGGGGTATAGACTCGCCAGTTTCGCCAATCCCTTGGGGGGCCAGAGATCAGCCCCTCGCGTTCCCATCGAAACAGGGTTGCCTTGGACACATCGAACATCTCACAGACTTCGATCGTTTTATAGCGGCTTTTCTTGGCCTGTGGCACCATCACATTCCCACTCCTACCAACGTCATACGCTAAATAGAGTGCGGCTGGTAAGTATAGTCAATATATTTGATCCGTCAAGAAATCCTGCATTTTAGGCAGAACGGTCTGCCCTGCCAAACGATTTGCTAACCCTTGTCAATATCGCGGTGGCGAATGGCGGTAGGACGACCACGGGTGGAAAATTGGTCGCGCAAACGATCGACGACGGCAACGGATCGGTGACGTCCGCCGGTGCAGCCAATGCCGATCGTCAAATAGCTCCGCCGCTCCCGTTCGTAGAGCGGCAACAAGAAGAGCAACAGGCGCTCAATGTGCTCAAAAAACGGCTCGGCGGCCTGATCCGCGAACACATATTGCTGTACGGGCTGATCGTGACCGGTCAATGGCTTGAGCTCTCCCACGAAGTTTGGATTGCGAAGAAACCGTACGTCGAAGAGCAGATCGACATCGTACGGAACCCCGTACTTGAATCCAAAACTCATCAAAGACAAAGTCATCTGAGCCCCATCCCCCCCCGCCCAATAGAACTTGGCAATGAGCGTTTTCAACTCATGGACGGTTAAGTCGGATGTGTCGATGATACGACCCGCACGGCGACGGAGTTCGCCAAGCCGCTCTCGCTCAAGCAAAACCCCTTCCTGCACGGACTGGTTCGGGGCCAACGGATGCGGCCGCCGAGATTCGGAAAACCTGCGGATCAATACTTCGTCGCGAGCTTCGAGAAACACTAGATCGGCAGAGTATCCCAACGCCTTCAATCGATCCAAATTGTCGAAAAGGTCTTGGAAAAACCCGCGCTCGCGAATATCGATGCCCAGGGCAACCTTCGTGACTTCCCCTCCTTGCTGCACACACAACTCCACGAATTTGGGAAGGAGCGCCGGCGGCAAATTGTCCACACAGAAATAGCCGATGTCTTCGAAACATTTGAGGACAAAGGATTTCCCGGACCCGGACAAGCCGCTGACGATGATTAAATGAAGCGCACCCATGGGTTTGCTAAGGCGATTGCGGATCGAGCAGCTCCGCTCCTCCGTTCGTCGAACGAACCAGAACCTGGATACGCCCGGACTTGGCCGCTCGAAAGACCACCAATGACGAAACGCGCGAGCTCAGTCGAGCAACGGCCTCTTCGACCGTTAACACCGGGGCTATTACACGAATGGTTTTGACGTCCACCGCAGCCCCTTCGACCGAAAGCTGTCCGGGCTGCATCTCAGACCACTTGCTCCCTTTTCGCTCTACTCGTTTGTCCTTTCGCTTGCTCAACTGATGATCGATCTTATCCATCACTTCGTCGATCGCGCTATACATCTCCTTGGTCGAGGCCTTCGCCTGCACAACGGCTCCGTTGAGCGCCACAACAGCCTCCGCAACATGGCGATATTTCTCGATACCGAGAATGACTTGCAGGCTTTTTACAGGCAATCCGTACCGATCTAATTTGGCGACTCGCGCTTCGACGTACTGCTTCAATGCCGAAGTTACCGTAACATGGCGCCCCGTAATCCTGATGTGCATCGTGTCACTTCTCCTTCTACTCAAACTTTTAGACATACGCTCACCCCATCGGAACCGCGCTGAGATCGTTACGGCGCGCCTAGAACAGCCGCTTGCGCTGGCTTGCCGAAGGGATGTTCACCTCGGACCGATACTTTGCGACGGTACGTCGCGCGATCAAGACATTCTGGCTACGGAGTCGAGCAACGATCTCCTGGTCGCGAAGCGGCCGCCTGGCATCCTCTTCCGCCACCATCCGTCGGATCATTTCTCGGACTGTTTCCGACGAGAGCATTTCCTCATGCGGATCCGTACATTGCAATCCCGCATTGAAGAAATACTTCAGTTCGTAGAGCCCCTGTTGGCAATAGAGGTATTTGTTGGCGGTGACTCGGCTGATCGTCGATTCATGCATGCCGATATCTTCCGCCACCTGCTTGAGCACCAAAGGCCTCAACCCTTCGATCCCTCGCTCAAAAAAACTCTCCTGAAATTTCACGATACTGGTCACCACTTTGACGATCGTCTTGTTACGCTGCTCGATGCTCCGAATAATCCATTGGGCACCACGGAGCTTTTCATCCAGATAGACCTTGGTCTCTTCAGTTTGAGCGTGCTTCGCGCCCATGATTTTTTTGTAGTAGGGCGCGATGCGCAGCCGGGGCAGCCCGTCCTCGTTGAGACGTACCTCCCATTCGCCTTCGTTTTTGAAGACGAACACGTCCGGCACGACCACATAATTGTCCTGAGAAGAAAAAAACGGCCGGCCCGGCTTGGGCTCGAGCACTTCGATAACTCGAACAGCTTTAAACACCTCGTCCGTAGAGACTCCGAGCAGTTTGGCGATGCGTCCATACTGTTTCTTTTCAAGATCTCTCATGTGGTGCGTGACGATCTCTTCCACGAGCGTCCCCTTGACGCCCTGCGACGGACGGTTCGCCGGCGCGCCAAAGTCACGATTGAGGCATCCCAGTTGAAGGAGAAGACATTCCCGAAGGTCTCGCGCGGCCACCCCTGCTGGGTCGAAGGTCTGGACTAGCCGTAGCACCGATTCAACGCTTTCCGGGGAACAGCCGCAATCGGCGGCCAACTCATCGATGGGCGCCCGAAGATAGCCATCCTCATCCAGGTTGCCGATGATCAGCCGCCCGATGGATTTCTCTTCTTCGCTGATTTCTGCCAGTCCCAATTGCCACAAGAGATGCTCTTCCAAGGACGTGGGCTTGACCGCCGTCTGGTCGAATGTCGGCAAGTCGTCTTTCCCTGAGCCTGGATACTCGACATCACCGGCTCGGCGCCCACCGTCAAAATACTCCTCCCAGCCTGCCTCATCGTGTTGCGGCTCATCGGCATTTTCACCACCAGACTCTTCGGAGACCTCTTCGCGGCGCGCTGCATCCCATTCCTGCTCCTGCTCTTGCTCTTGAACGTCACTGGCTTCTTCTGCTTCAAGTGGAGTCTCTTCCAGAAGCGGATTTTCCATCAGTTGCTGGGACAGCGTTTGCTGCAACTCGAGGCGAGACAACTGCAACAGCTTGATGGCTTGCTGCAATTGCGGCGTCAAGACCAGCCGCTGTTGAAGCTTGAATTCAAGCCCTAGCCGAGGCTTCATCGAACAGCCCCCGTGTCAGTCCCGCATGAGATCACAACCGGAACCGCTCCCCCAAATAGATCGAACGAGCCGTTTCACTATTCACGATCATTTGTGGAGAGCCCGCCTCAAGAATACAGCCTTCATTGATAATATACGCCCGATCTGTAATCGACAGCGTCTCTTGCACGTTGTGGTCGGTAATCAACACGCCAATCCCTTTTTGGCGCAACCGAAGAACGATTTGCTGGATATCGCCCACCGCGATGGGATCAATCCCGGCAAACGGCTCGTCCAGCAGAAGAAACCTCGGATGGATCACCAGCGCACGCGTGATCTCTAAGCGTCGGCGCTCCCCTCCTGACAACGCGTAGGCCTTGCTGCGACGAAGGGCCGTGAGATCAAGTTCCTGCAACAACTGCTCAAGTCGGTTGAGTCGTTCGTCGCTGGAGAGCCCAAGCATTTCCAGAATGGCCAGGATGTTTTCCTCGACCGTCAAGCGGCGAAACACCGAGGATTCCTGAGGAAGGTAGCCGATGCCCAAACGAGCCCGGCGGTACATCGGCAACTGCGTGACGGATTTTCCGCTTAAACGAATTTCTCCCTCATCGGGCTGGCCCAGCCCCACCATCATGTCGAAGATGGTCGTTTTCCCGGCACCGTTAGGACCGAGCAACCCGACGACTTCTCCAGCCACGACTTCCAGCGTAACGCCCTTGACGACTTCCCGTCCGCGAAAGCTTTTTTTCAATCCGATCGCTTCAAAGCGCTCGACCGTCGCCCCTCGCTGAATATTTTCGTGGCTCGTGCCAACGCGTTCCGTATCGATGGATGGCTGGCTCACCGGCCACCTCCCTGACGCTCCGGCTCCAAGAAGACACGAGATTCCCCCTCGACCACACTTCTGTCGTCCGTAAGATAAAGGGTGATCACTTTGCCAGACACACGATTCCCATTTTGCCAGGCAATGGGATTACCCGTCAGCACGATTTTCGCCTCTTGTTCGTAGTAGATAGCCTTTTGACATGTCGCCGTTCCACCATCTTTCTCGATTTGCACATGTCCTGTGGCTTCGACCAGGCCGATGCTTCGCCCCCCTCCGATAGACGGCGTCCCCCCTCCCGAGCCAGCCTTCAGGGGATCGAGGCCGCTCTCGTTTGGTTTCTTTTTAGACTCATCCCCTCGTATGTCTCCCCCATCACTCTCCTTGGCCTTGAAGGTGACCACCATTTGGTCCGAATGTACGACTAAGCTCCCCTTCGTCAACACCACCGTCCCCTCAAAATATGCCTTATTTTCTTTGTTGCGCACGGTCATTTTTTGAGCCGTGATGGTTGTCGCCTCAGCTTGCCCCTGCACAGACGAGGGCTCAAGCGCCAAGCCGCTGTCCGACAGTATAAGGGTTGAGGGCAATACGCTACTGGCGTATATCCACACGCACGTCACGAAGAACCTGAAACTCTTCGGCATCAAGCCTCCCCGTCAATCCTTGTCCCTGAACCCTTAGTCCATTTCCAGAAATAGTTACAGGATCGTCGGTCACGATCTGCCGATCCCTATCACGCCATATAAAGTGATTGCTCGCGATCGTATAGCCCCCCTGGATATGAACAAGAATCGGGTCCCGCGCATTCGACAAAGAAAAATCCTTGGTCACTAAGTTCACCGTGCCCTTCTCCCCTTCAAGCTTCACTTCCCATCCTCGGGTTCCATACAACGTCACGGCCACTTGATCGAGAAGAGCCCGTTTTTCTATTTCGAGCACGTGCGCTTGTTGAGCGAGGACCTCCCATTGGACTATGCCAGCTTGGGTCTGCGTATATCGAAACTGGTTGATGCCGGCATGGGGGGATTCCGAAGAAAGGTTCTCAGCAGCCACAGGGGGCTGGGCTGATTCCGTTCGAACGGTCAGCAGGTACGCGAGGAAGGCGGCCAGAATAACGGTCAATGCAAGGAAAGCTCGTCGAGCCCGTTGTTCCCACATTCATGGACCGGACAGATAGTGTACGGAAGGCAACCAAAATTCCGGCACGATACTAGCATAGGAAGGATGGCAAGTAAACCGCACCCGCGAGCCATTTCATACCAAGCCGAGCGTCTGGTAATGGGTTGCCCCGACGTGAAATGGGCTCAAGCTAGGCGTTGGCTGCCTCGGACGATGAGGCTGAAGCGGATTCGGACTGAGAACGTTTCTTCTCGACAGTCCCCGAAGACTTGGCCTTTGAATCCTGGGCGGCCCCTTTGGCAACAAGCTCGATCGCCACCAGTTTGGCCCGATCACCTGTTCGACGACGGGTCTTGATCATCCTGGTATATCCGCCCTGACGATCACGAAATCGCGCGGCGACGTCATCGAACAGCTTGGACACCACCCCCTTGCTTCTGAGAAAACTCAAGGCTTGCTGCCGGGCTGGAAGATCGCCCTGCTTGCCGAGGGTGATCATGCGGTCTGTGAAGCCACGGATTTCTTTGGCCTTGGCCTCTGTGGTTTCAATGCGCTCGTGCTCCAGGAGCGACGTAACCAAGCTTCGAAACAAGGCTCGCCGGTGCTTTGTTTGCCGCCCTAACTGTCGTCCCTTATTGAGATGCCGCACGGTAATTCTCCGATGGCTTAAGATTTACTGCCGCCCCCGTCACCTGCCGACGATTGGTCCAATTTCCCCCCGAGGCTGAGCCCCATCTCGGACAGGATTTCCTTGATTTCGTTAAGGGATTTCTTGCCGAAATTCTTTGTCTTCAACATCTCGCCTTCGGTTTTTTGCACCAGGTCTGCGATAGTCTTAATGTTAGCGTTTTTCAAGCAGTTCGCAGCCCGAACCGACAACTCCAGTTCGTTGACGCTGCGGAAAAGGTGCTTGTTGATCTCGCGCTTTTCCTCGGACCCGCCAGTAGCCGCTCCGCTTTCTGCCTGCTGATCGGGATTCACAAAGATCGTCAGGTGATCGCGCAGAATCCCGGCAGCGGTAGAAACCGCGTCTTGTGGCGTGATACTTCCGTCGGTCCAGACATCAAGAATGAGCTTGTCGTAATCGGTCATCCGGCCGACACGGGCATTTTCAACCTGAAAATTGACGCGCTTGACCGGCGAATAAATGGAATCGACGGCGATCACGCCAATGGGTAACCCCTCTTCTTTGTTCCGCTCGGCTGGCACATAGCCACGGCCCGGCGTGATGGTCAACTCCATATCCAATGTCACTTCTTTGTCAAGCGTAGCGACGTGCAAATCCGGGCTCAGAATGGCTAAGTCGGCATCATGGACAATGTCCGAGCCTTTAGCCTCTCCAGGGCCTTTCTTTCTGAGCCGCACCGTCTTCGGCTTGTCCGTATGGAGCTTAAATCGAAGACTTTTGACGTTCAGAATGACCGTCGTGACATCCTCCGTGACCCCAGGGATCGTCGAGAATTCGTGCAGCACCCCTTCGATGCGGACAGTCGTGACCGCCGCCCCGGTCAGAGACGACAACAACACACGGCGCAACGAATTCCCGATAGTCGTCCCAAAACCGCGCTCGAACGGTTCGGCCGTAAACTTTCCATACGTCGAAGACAGCGAGTCCTTATCGGCTTCGATCCGCACTGGGACTTGGAAGCCTTTCATCGCCTTAATCATAGCCCCCCCTTCGCCTCACGCACAGTCCGCTGGTCATGTCCGTCTTCAGTGGCAAGATCGCGTAGCTTCTTGCAACGACAGGCCGTCAGCGAGAATACAATTCGACGATCAACTGCTCATTAACTGGTGCGGCGATCTCTTCTTTGGTCGGAATCCCGCGCACGACACCTTTAAACACATCTTTTTCCAGTTCAAGCCAAGCGGGCACGCCGCGCCCTTCCACCGCATCAAGCGCCATCTTTACGGGCAGGATCTCGCGGCTCTTTTGCCGAACTTCGATCACGTCACCAGGCTTCACAGTATACGAAGGGATATCGGTTTTTCTCCCGTTGACCAGGATATGGCCATGGCCGACGAGTTGTCGCGCTTCACGGCGAGATGAGGCAAATCCAAGCCGATAGGCCACGTTGTCCAGACGGCACTCCAAGAGTTTCAAGAGATGCTCTCCAGTGATGCCCTCTTTTCGCTCCGCTCGGCTGAACACGACCCGGAATTGCGCTTCGAGCAGCCCGTAGATCCGCCGGAGTTTCTGCTTCTCACGCAATTGTGCGCTGTATTCGGAGAGCCGTTGTCGCCCCTGGCCGTGTTGACCGGGCGGATAACTCCGTCTCTCGATGGCACACTTTTCCGTCATGCAGCGTGTACCCTTCAAAAACAGCTTTTCTCCCTCCCGCCGACAGAGCCGGCAGACAGGGCCTCGATACTTGGCCACGGCTTACTCCCTCCCTCTCTTTAGAGCCACATGTACCCTTCTCACGCCTAGACTCTCCGCCGTTTAGGGGGGCGGCAGCCGTTATGAGGAATGGGCGTCACATCTCGAATGAGGTTAATGCGCAGCCCCGCACCTTGCAAGGAACGGATGGCCGATTCTCGCCCGGAACCAGGCCCGCTCACATAGACATCGACCTGCCGCATGCCATGCTCCATAGCCTTTCGCGCAGCGACCTCCCCGGCCTTTTGCGCCGCAAACGGCGTACTCTTGCGAGAGCCTTTGAATTGCTGACTCCCGGAACTGGCCCAAACGACGGCATTGCCGCTCATATCCGTGATGGTCACGATGGTATTGTTGAAAGAGGCCTGAATATGGGCGACCCCACTTTGGACGACTTTTTTTTCTTTTTTCTTTCCCTTCTTGATACTCATCCGCCCTCTCCTCTACCGACTCAACACCCGGTGGCTCAGGCCTGCTCGCTGTTTCATCCTGCAGGCGCCGTGGGTGCCTTCTTCGGTTTCCCGATTGCCGAACGACGTCCCTTCCTCGTCCTGGCATTCGTGCGCGTCCGTTGGCCACGGACTGGCAAACTCTTGCGATGACGCAGTCCCCGATAGGTTCCAATATCGATAAGCCGTTTAATATTCATCGAGACTTCCTTGCGAAGATCACCTTCAACTTCATGGTCCCGCTCGATGATTTCACGGAGCTTCACGATCTCTTCTTCGGTCAGGTCTTTCACCCTCGTGGACGCGTGAACCCCGGCTTTGCGCACAATGTCGGAAGCCGTGTGGCGCCCGATACCAAAGATATAGGTCAAGCCAATATCCACACGTTTTTCTCGCGGAAGATCGACCCCGGAAATGCGCGCCATGTTCCCTCCCTTACCCCGCCAAACCGCTCCGGATCCGTTTTACCCCTGGCGTTGCTTGTGGCGCGGATTTTCGCACAAGACCCTCACCACACCTCGCCGCCGAATGACTTTGCATTTTGCGCAAATGGGCTTGACCGATGATTTCACTTTCATGATGCGGTTCCTTTAACTCCTGACAATCATTTAAAGCGATACGTGATGCGCCCGCGCGTCAGATCATACGGCGACATTTCGACCGTCACGCGGTCACCGGGCAAAATTCGAATAAAATGCATCCGCATTTTCCCGGAAATGTGCGCCAGAATGATATGCCCATTCTCGAGTTTCACCCGAAACATCGCGTTCGGCAGGGTCTCCGCGACGGTTCCTTGCACCTCGATAATGTCCTCTTTCGGCATACCCTCCTACAGCTTCGTCAAAATCCGCGGCAGCCCGCTGGGCTGAATAGCGATTGTATGTTCAAAATGCGCCGAGAGACTTCCATCTTTCGTCACGGCCGTCCACTCGTCCTCCAGGATGCGCACGTCGCTTTGACCGGCGTTGATCATCGGCTCGATGGCCAACACCATACCGGCCTGGAGGCGCGGCCCCTGACCCGCTTTCCCATAGTTCGGAACCTGCGGCTCTTCGTGCAATTGCCGGCCAATCCCGTGCCCGACAAAATCCGTTACGACCGAGAACCCCGCCGCCTCCGCATGCACCTGGACGGCGTGACCGATATCGGACAGGCGATTACCCACGACCGCTGCCGCAATTCCTTTATAAAGCGCTTCTTCCGTTATACGGAGCAATTCCGCCGTTCGTTCCGGAATACGCCCAACCGGGACCGTCACGGCCGCATCCCCGTAAAACCCATCGACGATTGCACCAAGATCCAACCCAATGATGTCGCCTTCCTTCAAGCTCCGCTTTCGAGACGGAATCCCATGTACAACCTGATCGTTAACTGATGCGCACAACGTTTTCGGATAATTACGATATCCCTTAAAGGCTGGCACGCCGCCGCGCGCCCTAATAAACTGCTCGGCAATTGCGTCCAGCTCTTCCGTTGTAATGCCCGGGCGCACCGCGCGCTTCAATTCCTCAAGCGTTTCGGCGACCAGCTTGGACGCTCTCGAGATAATTTCGATCTCTTCAGTCGTTTTGAGAATGATCATGCCGAACCGCGAACCGGCAATACGCGCATCAGACGGACATAGACCTCCTCGATCGACCCTGTTCCATCAATATCAGCCAGAATGCCCCGAGCGCGATAAAATGCAATCAAAGGCGCCGTTTGCTCTTCATAGACTGCCAGCCGCGTTTCCACCGCTTCCCGGCGATCATCGCTGCGCTGCATCAAGGCCCCACCGCATTGATCACACACATCCGCTCGTTTGGGCTGGCGGTAGTCGACATGATAGACGGCCTGGCAGGTTGGACAGCTTCGGCGTCCGCTCAGGCGTTTGACCAATTCGTCTCGCGGCACAATGACATTGACCACTTGATCGAGCCTGACCTTCGCGTCTTCCAGCAGCCTGTTCAATGCTTCGGCCTGCGCTACGGTTCGCGGGAATCCGTCCAACAAGAAGCCCTTGGCGCAAACCAATTCGGCCAGCTTGGCCTTGACAATGCCGATAACCACCTCGTCTGGCACGAGTTTCCCTGCATCCATACAGGCTTTGGCCTGTTGGCCAAGCGATGTCTGGTTGCGAACAGCCTCCCGCAGAATATCGCCCGTCGAAATTTTGGGGTGTCCAAACTGCACGGACACTCTGTCAGCTTGCGTTCCCTTCCCAACCCCTGGCGCGCCCAAAAACACCACTCGCACGACTCTCACCCACTCCGGCCACGAAGGCGCCCTTTGGCCAGGAATCCCTCGTAGTTTCGCATAAGCATGTGCGACTCAATCTGCTGCGCCGTATCAAGCCCGACGCCGATGACGATGAGCAACGACGTCCCGCCGAAATAAAATGGGACGTTGAGCCTATAAATCATGAACTCCGGGACCACGCACACCGCGGCCAAGTAGACGGCGCCGACGGTCGTAATACGAGTCAAGACATTGTAAATGTAATCGGAGGTTCGTTGGCCGGGCCGAATGCCTGGAATGAACCCCCCGTATTTTTTCATGTTGTCGGCCATGTCCACAGGGTTCAACACGACGGCCGTATAAAAAAAACAAAAAAAGATGATCAAGCTGACATAGAGGATCGTATAGAGCAATGACCCAGGCGCCAAATGGGTTCCTAGCGATTGCACCCACGGCACTTGAATGAACCCCGCGATGGTCGCGGGGAACGCGATGATCGACGAAGCGAAAATCGGGGGAATCACGCCAGCCGTGTTGATTTTGAGTGGAATATGCGTCGCTTGTCCCCCGTAAACTCTTCGCCCGATAACTCGTTTGGCATATTGCACAGGAACTTTCCGTCGCCCGCTTTCCAGGAAAACGATTGCCGCCACGACGCCTAACATCACCAGCGCCAGCGTTACCAGCAAGAGAAAGCTGAGCTGGCCAACCTGATAGAGGTCGTATGTTTGAGCAATGGCGCTCGGCAGCCGCGCGACGATGCCGGCAAAGATGATCAGCGAAATGCCGTTCCCTATTCCTCGCTCGGTAATCTGCTCCCCCAGCCACATCAAAAAAGCCGTTCCGGCCGTCAACGTCACCATCGTCATCAGCCGGAACCCCCAACCGGGATTCAACACGAATGCCCCCTGATTCATGCCTTCCAGCCCGATGGCGATACCGAAGGCCTGGATCATGGCAATGGCAATCGTGCCGTAGCGCGTGTACTGGATGATTTTTTTACGTCCTCGCTCTCCTTCTTTGGCAAGCTTTGCCAGTTGCGGAATGACGACCGTGAGCAACTGCAAGATAATCGATGCGCTGATGTAGGGCATGATGCCCAGCGCAAAGATCGTCAGTCGCGACAACGCGCCGCCAGAAAAAATATCGAGAAACCCGAGCAGTGACCCGCCTTTTTCAATGAGAAATTTCGCCAGCTCATCGTTATTGATACCCGGCGTCGGAACATGCGCCCCTACGCGATAGACAACCAGCATCCCCAGCGTGAAGAGAATGCGCGTGCGCAGCTCGGGAATCTTGAAGATGTTCTGGAAGCTGGTGAAGAGTCTCTCAAACACCGCCGATGACCTCAGCCCTCCCGCCAGCCGCTTCGATCTTTGCCACGGCCGATTGGCTGAACTTATGGGCCTGGATCACGACCGGCCTCCCCACTTCTCCTAGGCCCAGTATCTTCACGGGCCTGGTCGTCCGCTTGACCAGCCCCGCATCGACCAAAACCTGCGGCGTGATGGGATCGACAGAAGCACCTAGCGTCGCCAACGACTTGAGATTCACAATGGCATATTCGATACGAAATGGATTATTGAAGCCATACTTGGGCAAACGTCGGATCAGCGGCATTTGGCCACCTTCAAAACCAGGCCGCTTTCCGCCCCCAGAGCGCGCTAATAGGCCCTTGTGGCCCTTGGTGGCAGTTTTCCCGTGCCCGGAACCAGGCCCCCGTCCAATCCGCTTTGGGCGATGCTTGGCGCCTCGTGCCGGGCGTAACTCGTGTAATTTCATGAAGGCCGAACCTCGATGAGATAACTGACCTTGTGGATTAATCCGCGGACCTGTGGCGTGTCCGGACGCTGGACCGTCTGATGCCGGCGGCGCAACCCAAGCCCTTGCAGGACCAATCGATGATTAGGCGGAGTACCGATCGGGCTCCGCTTCAGCGTGATCGCCAGTTGACTAGCATTGTGTGATGCCGCTTTGCCCGCCATCCTTCGTTCCTTTGCTTAACCGCGTTCCGTTCCGCTTCGTCGTAACTTGACGACCTCGTCGGGTCTGCGAAGTTGCTGCAGACCGTCCAGCGTAGCACGCACGGTATTGAACGGATTGCCACGCCCGAGCGTCTTTGCGATGATGTTATGCGCACCGGCCAATTCGACGACAGCACGGACCGCGCCGCCGGCAATGACACCAGTTCCCGCCGCAGCAGGCTTAAGCAACACATGCTCGGCTCCGAACAGCCCATGCACTTCATGCGGAATCGTGCCGTCTTTTAACGGCACATGGACAAGATTCTTTTTGGCTTGTTCGACGGCTTTTGCGATCGCAACGGGAACCTCTGCCGCCTTACCCTTTCCGATTCCCACCCAACCTTGCCCGTCACCAACTGCGACGAGTGCTGAGAAGTTGAACCGCTTGCCGCCCTTCACCACCTTGGCGACACGATTAATGAAGACGACTTTGTCCTTGAGGCTCAGGTCTTCTGGATTGACTCGCACGCCGCTTTACTCCTTACTTCCAACGTTAGAATTTCAGCCCGTGCTCTCGCGATGAATCCGCCAGGGCCTTGATACGTCCATGATAGAGTCGACCGCCTCGATCGAAGACCACAGCGTTCACGTTGACCGCTTTAGCCCGCTCTGCTAGCAACTGGCCGACTGCTTTGGCCGCCTGCATTGTCCCCCCGCTCTTCAGCGTCTTTCGCAACGAAGCATCCAAGGTTGAAGCGGCAGCGACCGTGAGACCCTTGGCGTCGTCAATAATTTGCGCGTAAATATGACTTTTGCTCCGAAACACGCTAAGCCGCGGCCGTTGACTCGTGCCAAAAATCCGTTGCCGGACTCGGCGATGCCTACGCTGTAATTGCTCACGCTTTTGAACGGTATTCATGCGCACCCTATCCTACTTCCCCGTCTTGCCCTCTTTTTTCCTGAGCACTTCCCCGACGAACCGAATGCCTTTTTGTTTATAGACATCCGGGACTTTGATCTGACGGAGGTTTGCGGCAGCCTGCCCGACCAATCGTTTATCGATCCCCTTGATCGTGATCATTGTCTGCTTATCGACTTTCGCCTCGATGCCCTTGGGAATCTGAAACAGAACCGGATGGGTATAGCCGACGTTCAAGTTAAGGGTCTGCCCTTGGAGCTGGGCCTTGTACCCCACACCAGTGATTTCCAGGTTTTTTTCATATCCCTTCGTTACACCGACAATCATATTGCTCAATTCCGCACGCGTCAGACCATGAAGCGCACGGATATGGGGATCATTGCCCTCGCGACCGACCTGCGCGCGACCGTCGGCCACTGTAACGGACACGCCCTGGGCTAGCGGCCACTCCAAACGACCCAACGGCCCCTTGACGGACACGGCACCGCCCACCACTTTCACCTCGACGCCAGCCGGAACAGGAACCGGTTTTCGTCCTAGCCGTGACATAGTCCTACATCCCCTTTGTCGGAACGGCCTTGGGCCATGCCGATACCGCTACCACACGTGACATAGCACTTCTCCGCCCAGCCTCGCCTGTCGCGATTCGCGATCAGTCAATACCCCTTTGGACGTCGAAATGACCGCTGTCCCCATGCCCCCCATAACCGGCCTGACCTCGTCGTGCCCGACGTAGACCCGCCGACCGGGCTTACTGATTCGCGTCATCCCGCTGATAACTGGCTGTCCTTCCCCAACATACCTGAGCGCTATTGTGAGGACGAGATGGCCATCCTGTGTTTCCGCCTCAAAACCGGCAATGTATCCTTCGCTCTTAAGCACCTTGAGGATATCGCGCTTCAGCCTTGACGCCGGGACTTTCGTGGTTTCATGACCACGCCGTGCCGCATTTTTTATTCGTATCAGCAGATCTGCAACCGGGTCAGTAACCATGATAACTCCCGCTTATCGTGCAAGTCCTATCTGTCTATGACCTTACCAACTGGCCTTGATTACACCGGGAATTTCGCCTCGAAGACTGAGGAAGCGAAAGCAAATACGGCACATCTGGAAACGACGGAGAAATCCTCCGCCTCGTCCACACAAGGGGCAGCGATGATACCGTCGAACTTTGAATTTTGGCTCTGATGCAGCCTTGTTTCGTAATGCTTTCCGCGACACGTGTATGCTCCCTAATCCAATCCTGAGTTGAGTATGCCCCTAAAGAATCAGGTCCGAAACGGCATTCCCATGTGCCGGAGCAACGCCTTCCCTTCGTCATTCGTCGAAGCCGTCGTGACAAAGGTTATGTCCATTCCGTGAATCGACGCAACATCGTCGTACTTGATTTCCGGAAAGATCAACTGCTCCTTAAGGCCGAGGGTGTAGTTCCCTCTCCCGTCGAAAGCTTTTGGCGAGACGCCGCGAAAATCGCGGATGCGTGGCAACGCCAACGTCACAAGGCGATCGAGAAATTCGTACATCCGATCACCGCGCAGCGTTACCTTTGCGCCAATCGGCATGCCTTGTCTCAGCTTGAACCCCGCGATGGCTTTTTTAGCGCGCGTGACGATCGGCTTCTGCCCCGTAAGCGCTCCCAACTCGGCCGCGGCGCTCTCGAGCAACTTGACGTTTTGAATAGCTTCCCCCATTCCCACATTGAGCACGATCCGGTCGAGCTTCGGCACCTGCATCGGATTTTTGTACTGAAACTCTTTCATCAAGGACGGGACGACTCGCTCACGATATATGCCCTTCAGCCGCGGAGGGACACGCGGAGCAGCCGACTCGCCGGACGCTGGTCTCGCCTTCGCCGTAACGGGGACTTCTTTTTTCGCCGGCTTGCCTAACGGCTTCTTTCCAGCATCTTTCCCGGAACCAGTCTTTTCACTTTTCGACATTCGCTTGCCTTTTTTGCCTATTCAACAACTTGTTGATCTTTCCGGGAAATACGGGCCTTGCGCCCCCCATCCAGTAATTTTACCCCCAATCGCACAGGCTTTTGCAGACCCGCGCTGAAATACATGACGTTGGAGATCGCGAGGGGCGCCTCTTTTTCCAGAATCCCCCCTTGCCGGTTCTGCTGATTAGGCTTCGTATGCCGCTTGACGACATTGAGCTTTTCGACAAGAACGTGCCCCTTCTCAAGACTGATCGAGAGAATCTTTCCCGTCTTGCCTCGCTCACGTCCAGCGATAACCATCACCGTATCGCCTTGTTTTAATCGAGTTTTTGCGACCGCTAGCCTGGCCATGATCAATCCTTACAGCTATAGCACTTCCGGGGCCAAAGAAATGATCTTCATGAATTTCTTCCACCGCAGCTCCCGCGCAACCGGGCCAAAAATTCGCGTCCCGATCGGCTCGCCTTGCGCATTGATCAACACACACGCATTGCGGTCGAACTTGATGTAGGAACCATCCTCCCTGCGCACACCCTTGGTCGTCCGAACGATCACAGCCCGGCTCACATCGCCCTTCTTGACCGATGCCTGCGGAATGGCCTCCTTGACTGCAACCACAACCACGTCGCCGAGCGACCCATACCGACGCTTCGAGCCTCCCAGCACATGAAAACACATCACCTGCTTGGCGCCGGAATTGTCGGCTACGTCCATGTAGGTGTAATTTTGAATCATCGCTTTTCCTTACCGTTGCCGCCTACACCCCCGAAGCCATCAAGCCTGTTGGCCCTTTTCGACAATTTCGACAACGCGCCAATGCTTGTCTTTGCTTAACGGCCGCGTTTCGATCAGCCGGACACGATCGCCGACTTTGCACTGATTCTGCTCATCGTGTGCCTTCAGCTTCGTGACTCGCCGCATAACTTTTCGGTAAACCGGATGCGAGACAAATCGCTCGATAGCCACGACGACCGTTTTATCCATCTTGTCGCTGACCACACGTCCGGTCCACTGGCGTCGCTGGCTCTGCTGCCTCTCCATTCGCTACTCCTTCGCCGCTTTTCCGCCAGACTCGGCAAGCGCTTTTTGACGTATAAAGGTTTTCACGCGGGCCAAATCACGCTTTGTGTGCCGAACCTTCATAGGGTTTTCGATACGTCCTGTCGCCAACTGAAATCGAAGATTGAATAATTCCTGAGTCAGCAGTTTCGCTTTCTCTTCCAATTCGCTAGGCTCCAGCCCTCTAAGCTCTTTGGCATCCATCATGACTCACCCTGCGGCATAGCCGTTCGACTACATTTCCCCGCGCGCAACAAATTTGGTGGCGACCGGCAACTTGTATGCTGCTAGCCTGAACGCTTCCACTGCCACATCCCGCGTTACCCCATCCATTTCGTACATAATACGTCCGGGCTTGACGACCGCCACCCAGTATTCAGGATTGCCCTTGCCTTTTCCCATTCTGGTTTCGGCAGGCTTCTTGGTAATAGGCTTGTCCGGAAATATCCTGGTCCAGACCTGACCGCCCCGCTTGACGTATCGCGTAATCGCGATGCGCGCAGCCTCGATCTGCCGGCTGGTGATCCATCCGGGCTCCAGCGCCTTCAAGCCGAATTCGCCCAAGGTGATTTGCCCGCCGCGGTAGGCTTTCCCCCGCATGTTGCCTTTTTGCATTTTTCGGAACTTGATCTTTTTTGGTGCGAGCATGACCTTGCCTTATTCGTACGCCACCAGACAACTTATCGACGATCGAATCCCCCGTCGGCCTTATCTGGGCGAACGGGCTGCACCTCTCCGCGATAGATCCACGTCTTCACCCCGATCTGCCCCATCGTCGTATGTGCTTCTGCAAATCCGTAGTCGATCCCGGCCCGGAGCGTATGCAGAGGCACCCGCCCCTCTCGATACCACTCTGTCCGCGCAATCTCGGCTCCGCCCAACCGCCCTGCGCAGTTGACGCGAATCCCCTGCGCCCCCAGCCGCAATGCGGCCGCAACGCTTCTCTTCATTGCCCGACGGAATGCCACTCGCTTCTCCAACTGAACGGCGATGTTTTCACTGACGAGCTGGGCATCAAGCTCGGGCTTTTTGATTTCTTTGACAGTGATGTAGATCTGATTGCCATATTGCTTCTCCAGCATCGCTTTGAGCTTATCGACCTCGGCCCCCTTGCGACCGATAATAATTCCGGGGCGTGCGGTATGGATAATGACCCGGGTCTGATCGCCGGACCGCTCGATTTCCACTTTTGCCACACCGGCATGCCGGAGCTTATCCTTCACGACTTTACGAATCTCGATATCCTGATGAAGCAGCTTGGCGAATTCCTTCCCGGCGTACCATCGAGAACTCCAGGTCTTGGTAAATCCCAAGCGAATACCGACCGGATGCGTTTTCTGTCCCATACTGTGTTCTAGCTCCGCGATTTCCCGCTACCAAGACGCCCGCCGCCCGCCTTCACTGCACCGCTAGGGCTAGAGACAACGAGCGTAATGTGGCTCGTACGTTTATGGATCGTGAATGCGCGCCCCTGCGCCCGCGGCTGAAACCGCTTCATCGTCGGGCCGCAATCCACAAATGCCCGCGTGACTCGCAGAGTTTCGGCATCGCCCAGTTCTTTTTGCTCGGCATTGGCAACCGCCGAACGCAACAGCTTTTCCACGACTTGCGCTGCCATGCGCGGAGTATGCCGCAACACGCTCAACGCTGCGGGCACCTGCTGCCCGCGGATCAGATCAACGACCGCGCGCGCCTTCCTCGGCGGCACCCGCACAAACCGTAACACTGCCTTGGCCTCGGCCATGCCTATTCCTTCTTATTTCAACGGTACGGCTTTTTCGGTTTTTGCCGCGCCGTGACCTTTAAAAAACCGGGTGGCCGCAAACTCGCCGAGCTTGTGACCAACCATGTTTTCGCTGACGAACACGGGAATGAATTTCTTGCCGTTATGGACCGCAAAGGTGTGGCCGATCATTTCCGGAACCACCGTGGAGCGCCGCGACCACGTCTTGATGATTTTCCGATCCTTGACGTCGTTCATCTGCGTGACTTTCTTCAGCAAATGCTCGTCGACAAACGGCCCTTTATGAACTGACCTCGGCATGACTCACCCCGCCCCTCTCCTACCGCACGCCCCTCTTCCGACGTGTAATGATGTATTTATCGGTCGCCTTGTTATTCCGCGTCTTATATCCCTTCGTCGGCAATCCCCAGGGAGACACGGGATGGGGATTCCCCTGGCCAGATTTCCCCTCTCCTCCTCCATGCGGATGATCGACAGGGTTCATCACGACTCCACGGACATGCCCGCGCCACCCACGCCATCTGCTTCGGCCAGCTTTCCCAGTCGATTCGTTTTCATGGTCCACATTGCCGACCTGGCCAACCGTGGCCATGCACGCGCCCAAAATACGGCGCATTTCGCCCGACTTGAGACGAATCTGAACGTAGTCGTTCTCCCGCCCCATGACCTGCCCGAATCCACCGGCACTCCGAATGAGCTGCCCCCCCTTGCCAGGCCGTAACTCAATGTTGTGGACGGTGGTGCCAAGAGGCATGTTGATCAATGGCAACGCATTACCGGGACGGACTTCTGCCGTCGCACCAGACTGCACCATATCACCGACCGCCAACCCGACGGGAGCCAGTATGTAGCGCTTCTCGCCATCGGCATAATGCAACAATGCAATGCGCGCCGAGCGATTCGGATCATATTCGATCGTCGCCACCTTTGCCGGCACGTTCCCCTTATCCCTCTTAAAATCGATCGTGCGATAGGCCCGCTTGTGCCCACCACCACGAAATCGGACGGTCATCTTGCCGACATTGTTTCGGCCGCCTGTGCGGTGCAGAAACTTCGTCAAGCTCTTTTCCGGATCGGTTCGCGTGACATCATCGGTCGTGACCCGTGTCATACCACGACGACCTGGCGAAGTCGGTTTGTATTGCTTAAGTCCCATGCTATTCCTCTTGCGCCAGCTTCACACCGGCCACCTGCCGTGCTAGGCGCTTTCGTAGAGCTCGAGCTTCTCGCCCTTTTTGAGCGTGACAATGGCCTTTTTCCAGTCCGGCCGTTTGCCGGAAAATCGGCCAAGGCGCTTAGTCTTGCCCATGACATTGATGATATTGACCTTCTCCACCTTCACCTTGAGCGCCGATTCGACCGCCCGCTTGACTTCAATACGATTAGCCCCAGCGTGCACTAAAAACCCGACCTGGTTTGCTGTCTCGCGCAGACCTGTCAGTTTCTCCGTCAAAAGCGGTTGAATCAATACAGCTTGTGCGCCGCGGCTCATGCCCACGCCTCCTGCACCCTTGCTACAACTCGCTCCGGCATGACGATATGCTGATGGCTCAACACATCATAGACGCTCAATCGATCGGGCGTGACCAACCTTACGCTATCCAGATTACGTCCGGCTTGCTCAAGCCCACCCTGCCCTTCTCCTATCAGGATCAAGACCGTCCCTTTCAACCCAAGCTGCGCCAGAAGCTTGGCTAAGACTTTCGTCTTGGGCTCGGGGAGCACCAAGTCAGCCACGACAAGAATTGCGCCTTCCGCCAATTTTGCAGAAAGTGCGCTCTTGAGGGCTCCGCGATATTGCGCTTTGGGCATTGAATAGGCGTACCGCCTCGGTTTGGGCCCAAAGACTGTACCGCCGTGACGCCATACAGGCGATCGAATCGATCCAGCTCTCGCACGCCCCGTGTGCTTCTGCTTCCACGGTTTCTTCCCGGATCCGCTCACTTCGCCACGGCGAAGTGTCGACGCAGTGCCCTGACGGCTCGACGCGCGCTGCATAACAACAGCCGCATGAACCAACGGCCCATTCTCCTTGACCCCAAACACTGCATCGTCAAGCTGCAGAGTACGAATCTTGTGACGCTGTGCGTCTACGACATCAACGCTCGGCATGCTTACGCTTTCTTGGATTTGCGGACCGCGACAAGGCCACCCGTGGCCCCCGGCACCGCCCCGCTGATCAACAAAAGGTTTTCGTCAGGCCTGGCTTCCACAACGCGCAGCCGCTGAACTGTCACGCGTTCGCTGCCCATATGCCCAGGCAATGTCTTATTTTTCCAAACATGCGAGGGATACGCACTGCTGCCGATGGAGCCTGGCGCACGATGGAACATCGACCCATGCGTTTCGGGCCCCCCATTATAATGGTGCCGCTTGATGACCCCCTGAAAACCCTTCCCTTTCGAAACGCCAATGACATCCACCCAGTCGCCCTTCTGAAAGACGTCAGCCTTGACGACTTGTCCGATCTGCACATCGCCCGTTTGCTGAAATTCCCGCAGATATTTGCTTCCGGGCAGATCCTGCTTCTTCAAATGTCCGCTCTCGGCCTTGCTCAACTTTTTTTCCGCGACCTCGCCGAAGGCCAATTGGACTGCGTCGTAACCATGCCGCTCCCGAGTCCGCACTTGGGAAACACGGCAAGGCCCGGCTTCGATGACGGTGACAGGAATCAGCCGCCCCTGCTCATCGAACACCTGGGTCATGCCCAGCTTTTTCCCCAACAACCCGTTCGTCATGATCAACGCCCTCGAAAAGCCGAGCCCCTATAGCTTGATTTCGACATCTACACCGGCAGCCAAATTCAACTTCATCAACGCATCCATGGTCTCCGGAGTCGGCTCCATAATGTCCAACAGCCGCTTGTGCGTCCGGACTTCAAATTGCTCCCGTGACTTCTTGTCCACATGCGTCGACCGCTGCACTGTAAACCGCTCGATTCGGGTCGGCAAGGGAATAGGGCCGACGACCTTTGCCCCGCTCCTGGTGACCGTGTCGACGATTTCGACGACGGATTGATCCAGAACCCGATAGTCGAAACCCTTGAGCCGAATTCTAATTCGCTGATCAACCTTGACCATAGACGCTCGATTCTCTCCAAATGGGCGACGGCAAGTGCATTTCCGCCCGTTTAGCTACGCCAAAATCTCCGTTACGACGCCGGACCCGACTGTTTTTCCACCTTCACGCACGGCAAATCGCAAGCCCTGATCCATCGCGATCGGAGAGATCAGCTCGGCCGTCACCGAGACATTATCTCCCGGCATAACCATCTCAACGCCGGGATTGAGGGAGACCACGCCCGTGACGTCCGTGGTTCTAAAGTAGAACTGCGGCCGGTACCCATTGAAAAATGGGGTGTGGCGTCCGCCCTCCTCTTTGGTCAACACATAAATTTCAGCCTTGAACTTCGTATGAGGCGTAATGCTCTTGGGCTTGGCCAAGACCATGCCTCGCTCGACCTCTTCTTTCTTGGTTCCGCGCAGCAGCACGCCGATATTGTCGCCTGCCTGCCCCTCGTCCAGGACCTTTCGGAACATCTCCACTCCGGTGACAACCGTCGTTTGCGTGGGTCTCAAGCCGACGATTTCGATCTCATCGCCAACCTTGACGACGCCTCGCTCGCAACGTCCCGTCACGACGGTTCCCCGACCGCTGATCGTAAAGACGTCCTCGATCGGCATCAGGAACGGCTTATCTACTGCGCGCTGGGGCGTGGGAATGTACGAATCAATGGCATCAAGAAGCTTGAGGATTGAGGGAACGCCAAGCGGTCCCTGATCACCCTCCATCGCCTTGAGCGCCGACCCTTGGACAATCGGAATCTTGTCCCCCGGGAACTCGTACTTCGTGAGCAACTCCCGAACTTCAAGTTCCACCAGGTCCAACAACTCCTTGTCGTCGACCTTGTCGGCCTTGTTCAAAAACACCACGATGAACGGCACGCCGACCTGGCGAGCGAGCAAGATATGCTCGCGAGTTTGCGGCATCGGCCCATCTGCCGCACTGACAACAAGAATAGCCCCGTCCATCTGCGCCGCACCGGTAATCATGTTCTTGACGTAGTCGGCGTGGCCCGGACAGTCCACGTGCGCGTAGTGGCGCTTGTCCGTCTCGTACTCCACGTGCGAGATGGCGATCGTCATGATTTTTGTTGCATCGCGGCGGCCTTGCGATTCGCTAGCCTTGGCAACCTCGTCGTAGCTGATAAACTTTGCCATGCCTCGATCGGAGCAAATTTTTGTGAGCGCCGACGTCAGCGTTGTCTTTCCGTGGTCCACGTGACCGATCGTCCCGATGTTCACATGGGGTTTGCGCCGTTCAAATTTGGCCTTCGACATCGTCCCCTCCTCGTCTTACTCTTCGCCCCGGAGCACTACTCGCCCCGATTTTTGGCGATGATGGTATCGGCAATCTGCCGTGGCACCGGCTCATACCGGTCGAATTCCATGCTATATGTGGCACGCCCCTGGGTTCTAGATCGAAGATCGGTCGCGTAGCCGAACATCTCGCTGAGCGGCACCGCCGCTTCGATTGCCTGAGACCCGGCCCGCACCTTGATCCCGTGCACCTTCCCACGCCGACCGTTTAGGTCGCCAATGACATCCCCCATGAATTCCTGCGGGACAAGCACTTCAACTTTCATGATCGGCTCCAGCAAGACAGGATTGGCCTTCCGACAGGCCTCCTGAAATCCCATCGAAGCCGCGATTTTAAATGCCATCTCGTTGGAATCGACCTCATGGTACGACCCGTCGGTGATCATAACGCGCACATCCCGCATGGGATAACCCGCCAGCACACCGCTCTCCATTCGCTCCTTAATACCCTTCTCAATTGCCGGAATGTATTCTCTAGGAATGGCGCCGCCGACAATTTTATTAACAAACTCAAGCCCCTTTCCCGCTTCGCCCGGGCCCACAGTCAAACAGACATGCCCGTACTGACCTCGCCCACCAGTTTGCTTGATGTATTTCCCTTCCGCATCCGCCTCAGTACGAATCGTCTCGCGGTACGCGACTTCCGGCTTCCCAACGTTTGCCTCAACCTTAAATTCGCGCAACAGGCGGTCTACGATGATCTCCAAATGCAACTCACCCATGCCCGCAATGATCGTCTGAAGGGTTTCTTCGTCGGTATGCACACGAAACGATGGATCCTCTTGGGCCAGCTTCTGGAGCGAGAACCCAAGCTTTTCCTGGTCCTGCTTGGTTTTAGGCTCGATGGCCATTGAAATGACCGGCTCGGGGAACTTCATAACTTCCAATAGAACCGGCTTCTTCTCGTCACTCAGCGTGTCCCCCGTTGTCGCCCCCTTCAGCCCCACAGCAGCCGCGATATCTCCCGCATAGACCGTATCGATTTCCTCTCGCTTGTTCGCGTGCATCTTAAGCAGTCTGCCAATGCGCTCCTTACTGCTCTTCGTCACGTTCAGCACGGACGACCCCGTTTTCAGCGTTCCCGAATAGACTCGGAAAAATGTCAGCTGACCGGCAAACGGATCGGTCATGATTTTAAAGGCCAACGCCGCAAAGGGCTCGTCGTCACTGGCACTGCGCGTAACCTCTTTCTCCGATCCCGGGTCAACCCCCACCACTGCAGGAATGTCCACGGGCGAAGGGAGATAATCAATCACGGCATCGAGCAACTGCTGAACCCCTTTATTTTTAAACGCAGAGCCACAAATGACCGGCGTCACTTTCATGGCAATGGTCCCGGCACGAATTGCACGCTTGATCTCTTCAATGGAAAGCTCTTCTCCATTAAGATAGCGCTCCATGACCTGCTCATCATGCTCGGCAACCTTATCCAGCATTTGCTCGCGATATTCTTTCGCTTGCTTCAATAAATTTGCCGGAATTTCCTCGACCTTGTACTTGGCCCCCAACGTCTCGTCGTCGTAGATATAGGCCTTCATCGTCAAGAGATCGATAGACCCCTTATACTCAGCCTCACGGCCGATCGGCAGCTGAATGGGCACCGGATTGGCCCCAAGCCGATCGATGACGGTCTGGACACTCATGAAAAAATCTGCCCCGATACGGTCCATTTTGTTCATAAAGGCAATGCGTGGCACTCGATATTTATCAGCCTGCCGCCAAACCGTCTCTGATTGCGGCTCCACGCCCTGAACCGAATCAAAGACCGCCACAGCTCCATCGAGCACTCTCAGCGACCGCTCCACCTCGATCGTGAAGTCGACGTGACCGGGGGTGTCGATAATATTGATACGATAATCACGCCAAAAGCAGGTCGTTGCCGCAGCCGTAATGGTGATCCCGCGCTCCCGCTCTTGCTCCATCCAATCCATCGTGGCTGCGCCGTCATGGACTTCCCCCATCCGATGCGACACGCCGGTATAGAACAAGATGCGCTCGGTTGTCGTCGTTTTACCGGCATCAATATGCGCCATGATACCGATATTACGCGTTCGCTCTAGAGCAACCTGCCGACCCACTGCCTACCTCCGAAAACAACGATGCTGCAGCGCCACTTTGGCATCGGGCTCAACGCCAGCCGCCCGAACGCAGGGTGGCCCACTGCAGCACCGGAACGCAGTGCTACCAGCGATAATGGGCGAAGGCCTTGTTGGCCTCAGCCATACGATGCACGTCTTCCCGTTTCTTGACCGACGCGCCGGTATTATTCGATGCGTCTAGCAGTTCGCCCGCCAAGCGTTCAGCCATGCTCTTGCCGCTCCGCGCCTGCGAATACTCAGCGATCCATCGCAAGGCCAGCGACAACCGCCGCACGGGACGTATTTCAACCGGCACCTGATACGAGGCGCCGCCAACACGTCGAGACTTAACCTCGACAATCGGCTTGACATTGTCCACTGCCGCTTTAAACACTTTTAGCGCGTCACCGCCCGTTCTCTCTTGAATCATATCCAACGCGCCATAACAGACTCGCTCCGCCGTACTCTTTTTCCCCTTCCGCATTAAAATATTGATAAACTTCGCCACAAGCCTATCATGCAGGCGAGGATCCGGAGCGACCCCTCTTTGAGCATACAACCGTCTTCGCGACATTAGGAATCCTACACTTTCCCTACAACAGCGACCCCAGGCTACTTCGGTCGCTTCGCACCATACTTTGATCGACTTTGCTTTCGATTTGCCACCCCAACGGCATCCAGTGAGCCCCGAACGATGTGATATCGCACACCCGGCAGATCCTTCACGCGCCCCCCGCGCACAAGCACAATGGAATGCTCCTGAAGATTGTGCCCTTCGCCTGGGATATAAGTAGTGACTTCCATGCCATTTGTAAGCCGCACACGGGCAACCTTCCGCAATGCCGAATTGGGCTTTTTCGGCGTCGTCGTATACACGCGCACACAGACCCCACGCTTTTGCGGACAACGCCTCAGCGCCGGACTCTTCGTTTTCAGCTGAGTGAGCGCGCGCCCCTGTCGCACAAGCTGATTAATTGTCGGCATAGATCCCCGCTCAAACCCCGCCAGACGACTTACAATTAAGTATTCTTACTATCAAATTTGATCGTGAACCGGTGAATTATAATTGGACTCTAGCGATCTGTCAAGCCGTCAATTTTGCATCGACTCAATTCTTCTCGGAACCCTCTCGGCCTCCACTTTCCAGCCCGACAGCCGCTGACTCCGTGGGGATCTCAGGAATTTGAGGATCTCGCTTAGGACTCAAGACAAACGTATCGCGATAGGCCTCAAAGCCCGTCCCAGCTGGAATCAAACGCCCTACGATGACATTCTCTTTGAGGCCAAGAAGACCGTCTTCCTTGCCGTTGATCGCCGCTTCAGTCAACACTCTCGTGGTTTCCTGGAAGGACGCGGCCGAAATAAAGCTGTCCGTCGTAAGAGCTGCTTTGGTAATGCCAAGCAACACGGGCTTTCCTACGGCGGGACTTCCGCCCTCGGCCAGCACTTCTTCATTACGCTCTTCAAACTCAAACTTACTGATCTGGCTACCCGGCAAAAACCCTGAGTCTCCCGGCTCTTCAATGCGCACTTTGCGCAACATCTGTCGAACGATAATTTCTATATGCTTGTCGTTAATGGAGACGCCCTGGAGACGATACACATCCTGCACTTCGTCGACCAAATACTTCTGAAGCTCTTTGGGCCCCAACACATCCAAAATATCGTGCGGGTTGGCGGATCCATCCATCAGAGGTTCGCCGGCCTTAACCCAATCTCCCTCGTGCACGTTGACATGCTTCCCTTTAGGAATGAGGTACTCCTTCACTTCTCCCATTTTATTGTCGACGACAACTTTCCGCATACCTTTGACTAAACCGCCATACGAAACCTCGCCGTCGATCTCACTGATCACGGCTTGCTCCTTTGGCTTCCGCGCCTCAAACAGCTCGGCGACCCTCGGCAATCCACCGGTAATGTCTTTGGTTTTTGTGGTTTCGCGTGGGATCTTGGCCAAGACATCTCCCGGATGTACGGCCGCGCCCTTCTCAACAAAGATATGGGCTCCAACGGGGAGAAGATATCTGGCTACCGTGGCATGAGACACCTTGGCTGTCTTTCCCCCTTCATCTTTAATTGAGATACGAGGCCTCAGGTTCCCACCGGCATGTTCAATGACGACCTTTCGCGACAGGCCGGTGACCTCGTCGAACTCCTCTTTCATGGTGACGCCTTCGGTAATGTCTCCGAAAGCGACCCGGCCACCGACTTCCGTCAAAATCAGCAAAGAATAGGGGTCCCATTCCACAAGCTTTTGTCCAACTGCGACATGGTCGCCGTCTTTGAGCTTGATCTTTGCGCCATAGACCACCGCGTACTTTTCCCGCTCTCGGCCGTTTTCATCGTAGATCGCGATTTTGGCGTTGCGATTCATCACGACCCACTCGCCCTCCTTGTTGCGTACGGCGATGCCCGTATTGTGTACATCGGCATTCTTCTTGGCGTCGAAACTCATGTAACGGATCGCCCCGGCGTGTTTCGCCTCAAGGACTGTCTGCTCGACGACTTTGCTCGCTGTGCCGCCAATGTGGAAGGTCCGCATCGTCAATTGCGTGCCGGGCTCTCCAATGGACTGCGCGGCAATCACGCCAACTGGCTCACCTCGCTCCACTAACTTCCCGCGCGCCAAATCGCGTCCATAACACCGCACGCACACCCCGCGCCTCGACTGGCAGGTCAATACCGATCGAATCTTGGCTCGATCAACTCCCGATTCTACGACAACCCTGGCTCGCTCTTCGTCAATCTCTTCGTTGGCCTTGACGATAATTTCCCCGGTGAGCGGATCATGAATGTCTTCCGCAGCCAACCGACCCAGAATACGCTCTTCGAGCGGTTGGATGATCTCTCCACCTTCCACCAAGGCCGATACGACGATGCCATCGGCTGTGCCACAGTCGTCTTCATTGATGATAACATCCTGCGCAATGTCCACCAGCCGGCGGGTCAGATACCCGGAATTGGCTGTTTTGAGCGCGGTATCGGCCAACCCCTTGCGCGCACCGTGCGTTGAAATGAAGTACTGCAAGACGGTGAGTCCCTCGCGGAAGTTCGCCGTGATCGGTGTCTCGATAATTTCTCCTGATGGTTTTGCCATCAGTCCGCGCATCCCCCCCAACTGTCGGATTTGCTGCGAACTGCCGCGCGCCCCAGAATCCGCCATCATAAAGATCGGATTGAAGGCTCCCTGGTTCAATCCTTCACCAACTCCACCGGTTCCCAATTCCTTCATCATCTCACCCGACACCTGCTCGGTGACATGGGCCCAGATATCGATCACCTTGTTGTAACGTTCGCCGTTCGTAATCAGACCTTCCGCATACTGCTTCTCGATCTCGTTGACCTCTCGCTGCGCCTTGGCAATGAGGTCCTCTTTCTTTTTGGGAATGTGCATATTGTCGATGCAGATGGACACTCCAGCCTTGGTGGCATACGTAAACCCGATGTCCTTGATCTTGTCGAGCAGCAAAACCGTATCCCGATGACCGGCCTGGCGATAGACCGAGTCGATCAACCGCGTCATTTCCTTTTTCGTCATGACTTGGTTGGCGACAGAAAACGGCATGCCTTCAGGGAGGATTTCGGCAATGAGGACTCGCCCGACGGTTGTTTCCAGCAATCTCCCGCCGATACGCACTTTCACTTTCGCATGTTCCTCAACCATCCCCGCGTCATAGGCCATCCGCACCTCTTCAGCGGAGGAAAATATTTTTCCCTCTCCTTTGGCGCCAGGCCGTTCCTTGGTTAACCAATAGCATCCCAGCACCATGTCCTGCGACGGTACGGCGATGGGCTTCCCATTGGCCGGCGAGAGAATATTGTTGATGGACATCATCAAGACGCGCGCTTCGACCTGCGCCTCGACAGACAAGGGCACATGCACGGCCATCTGATCGCCATCGAAATCCGCGTTAAACGCGGCGCAGACTAACGGATGTAAGCGGATCGCTTTCCCCTCGACCAAGACGGGATCGAATGCTTGAATGCCGAGGCGGTGGAGGGTCGGCGCGCGATTCAGCATCACTGGATGCTCGCGAATCACCTCATCCAGCACATCCCAGACTTCAGGCCGCTCTTTCTCAACAAGTCGCTTAGCGCTCTTGATAGTCGTCGCCGCCCCACGCTCTTCCAGCTTGTGAAAAATAAACGGTTTAAACAGCTCGAGCGCCATCTTCTTGGGCAAGCCGCACTGGTTCAGCCTCAACTCTGGGCCAACGACAATGACCGACCGCCCCGAATAGTCTACGCGTTTCCCGAGCAGGTTTTGGCGGAATCGGCCCTGCTTCCCCTTGAGCATATCGCTCAAGGATTTGAGCGGCCGCTTGTTGGGCCCCCGAATGGCCCGCCCCCGCCTCCCGTTGTCGAACAACGCATCGACGGCCTCTTGCAGCATCCGCATTTCATTGCGAATGATGACGCCAGGAGCTTTCAGCTCGATCAGCCGTTTGAGCCGGTTATTGCGATTGATCACGCGCCGATAGAGATCGTTGAGGTCGGACGTAGCGAATCGCCCTCCATCGAGCGGCACGAGCGGTCGCAATTCCGGCGGAAGCACCGGGATGACATCCATCACCATCCACTCGGGCTTGTTTTGCGACCGACGAAACGCTTCAAGAACCTTGAGCCGCTTGGCGTATTTTTTCTTCAGCGCGGCGGAACTCGCGGATTTAGACTTAACTTGCAGTTCATCCCACAAGGCATTGACATCGACTTCCCTGAGCAATTCGCGGATCGCTTCGGCGCCGATTCCCGCTTTGAACGCCGACAGACCGAACTCGTCCTGTTTTTTCCGCAATTCCTCTTCGGTGAGCAATTGTTTCTGCTTGAGATCGCTGTCGCCCGGATCGACCACGACGTAGCTCTCAAAATAAAGTATCTTCTCCAGATGTTTGAGCGTCATGTCTAGCAGGATTCCGATCCGGCTCGGCACGCCCTTTAAAAACCAAATGTGCGCGACGGGAGCGGCCAGTTCGATATGCCCCATGCGCTCGCGGCGCACCTTCGACTGGATCACTTCGACTCCGCACTTATCGCAGACGATGCCGCGGTGTTTCATTCGCTTGTACTTGCCGCAATTGCACTCCCAATCCTTGATCGGGCCGAAAATTTTGGCGCAAAACAGCCCGTCTTTTTCCGGCTTGAAGGACCGATAGTTGATCGTTTCAGGCTTTTTGACTTCTCCGTACGACCACGACCGGATCTTCTCCGGTGAGGCGATACGGATGCGCATGGCATCGAACGACACGGAGTCGCGAGGTTTTTCGAAAAGTGTGTAGATGCCTTCCAAGGGGTGCCCTCCTAAGAAGCTCGCCGGCGTCGCCGGCTCAAGCCCGTTAGTCCTTCGCCTTGATCAACTCCACGTCGAGCCCGAGGCTCTGCAACTCCTTCACAAGCACGTTGAAGGATTCCGGCAGGCCCGGCTCGAGGAAGTTTTCGCCCTTCACGATGGCTTCATAGATGCGGGAGCGTCCCGGCACATCGTCGGACTTGACCGTTAAGAATTCCTGAAGCGTCGAGGCGGCGCCATAGGCCTGCAAGGCCCACACCTCCATCTCACCTAGTCGCTGCCCACCAAATTGCGCCTTCCCACCGAGCGGCTGCTGCGTCACGAGCGAATACGGGCCGATCGAACGAGCGTGAATTTTGTCATCAACGAGGTGGTGAAGCTTAAGCATGTACATGTAGCCAACGGTCACAGGGCTTTTGAACGGCTCCCCGGTTCGTCCGTCATGCACGATAAACTGCCCGCTTTGGGACTGCTTGGCTCGCTTGAGCAGGTCTTTGATTTCCCGTTCGGAAGCCCCGTCGAAGACCGGACTTGAGACATACAGCCCAACAGCACGCGCCGCCATGCCGAGATGCGCCTCGAGAATCTGCCCAACGTTCATACGCGACGGTACGCCGAGGGGGTTCAGCACAATTTCCACGGGAGTGCCGTCCGGCAAATAGGGCATGTCCTCTTCCGGCAAGATCCGAGAGACCACGCCCTTGTTCCCGTGGCGACCGGCCATCTTGTCGCCGACCGAGATCTTCCGCTTCATCGCGATATAGACTTTGACTAATTTGATAACGCCAGGAGGCAACTCGTCGCCGCGCTTCAACCGCCCGACTTTTTCGTCGTACAGCGTTTGCAAGATTTCGATCTGATCTTTCGCGGCTCGGTCCAAGTCCTCAAGCTGTTTCTGCTCTTCGGGATCGCTCAAAATAATATGGCGGATGGTATCGTCCGAGAGTTTTTTCAGAACCTCCGCGTTCAGCTTCCCCTTTTTCTTGAGAATGACATCGCCGCTTTCCGGATCCATCAAGTCCCGGCCAACGACCTTGCCGAGGAGCAGCTTGCGCATCTTCTTGTTTTTCTCTTCTTCAATGATGCGCAACTCGTCTTGATGATCGCGCTGCAATTTGAGGACATCGTCGCTCTCGATGCTCTTGGACCGCTCGTCTTTATCAAGCCCCTTGCGCGAAAAAATCTTGACATCGACGATGATGCCTTCGACCCCGGGAGGAACGAGCAAGGATGTATCCTTGACGTCGCCGGCCTTTTCTCCAAAGATAGCTCGCAGCAACTTCTCTTCGGGGGTTAACTGCGTCTCGCCCTTCGGCGTGACCTTGCCAACCAGAATATCACCAGGCTTGACCTCTGCCCCAACCCTGATAATCCCGCTTTCGTCGAGGTTCCTCAGGACCTCCTCTCCGAGGTTGGGGATGTCGCGAGTGATTTCTTCCTTTCCGAGCTTCGTGTCTCTGGCCTCCACCTCGAACTCTTCGATATGAATCGAGGTGAAGGCATCTTCACGAACTAACTTCTCATTGATGAGAATCGCGTCTTCGAAGTTGTATCCGCCCCATGGCATGAATGCGACTAAAATGTTCCGCCCCAAAGCCAATTCTCCGCGATCCATCGCGGGCCCATCCGCCAAAACCTGACCTTTCTTTACCGGCTGCCCCACCCTGACAATGGGGCGCTGATTGATGCAGGTGTTTTGGTTGGAGCGCTGAAATTTGATCAACTCGTAGACATCCGAGCCTGTATCCCCGCGACGCCCGCCTTCGCCCTTCCGCTCCGCACGGACCATGACTCTGGTCGCATCCACACTCTCGACAACGCCCGCGCGCTTCGCCTGGACGACATACCCCGAATCCCTGGCGACGACCGCTTCCATCCCGGTTCCAACGATGGGCGCATCGGTTTGAATCAGGGGAACCGCTTGCCGCTGCATGTTGGAACCCATCAGTGCACGGTTCGCGTCATCGTGCTCCAAGAACGGCACCAGGGCCGTCGCCACGCTCACGACCTGCTTGGGGGAGACATCCATGTATTCGACCTTGTCCGACGTGGCAGTAATAAAGTCCCCCCCGAACCTGGCGGAGACCGTGTCGGACGTCAGTCGCCCCGAACCATCAACCCTGGAGTTGGCTTGCGCGATAATGTACTTCTCGCCCTCGATGGCGGAAAGGTATTCAATCTCATCCATCACACGCCCCTTGCGAACCTTACGATAGGGCGCTTCGATGAACCCGAACTCGTTGATTCGTGCATAGGTTGCCAACGAGGTGATGAGGCCGATGTTGGGACCTTCCGGTGTTTCAATCGGACAGATACGGCTATAGTGCGAGGGATGTACGTCACGAACCTCGAACCCTGCACGTTCTCGTGTCAAGCCGCCGGGCCCCAGCGCGGACAAACGACGCTTATGCGTGATCTCGGCAAGCGGATTGGTCTGATCCATGAATTGCGACAATTGACTGCTGCTGAAAAACTCCTTGATGGCCGCCACGACGGGCTTCGCATTGATCAAATCGTGCGGCAGCACCGTTTCCATATCCAGCAGGTTCATGCGCTCCTTGATGCTACGCTCCATCCGCGCCAGCCCCAGCCGGAACTGATTTTCGAGCAACTCTCCGACCGACCGGACACGCCGATTGCCCAAGTGGTCAATATCGTCGATTTCTCCCTTGCCGATCTTGAGATTCACCAAATACCGTACGACCTCGACGATGTCCTGAGCCATCAAGGTCCGCTGCTCTAATGGAAAGTCCAGTCCGAGTTTTTTGTTGAGCTTCAGCCGACCGACGGGCGACAAATCGTATCGCTTGGAGCTATTGAATAGACTGTCGAACAGAGTGCGCGCCGTTTCAATGGATGGGGTTTCGCCCGGGCGGAGCCGCTTATATATCTCCACCATGGCCTCTTCTTTTGAGCTGGTCCGCTCCATCTCGAGCGTATCGAGAATGACCGGTGTCGCCGTCGCCGAATCGAGATAGATGACTTTAAAACTCTCTACGTCACTATCGAGAATCTTCGACAGCGTGGCCTCGGTCAGTTTGTGGTTCTTTTCGAGGATTTTCTCCTTACTGGCCGGATCGACAATTTCCGTCAACACCGCGCGCCCTACCAATTCGGACGGCTCAACGGGAATCTCCTTGACCCCCACCCCCTTCGCCCGCGCGATGAGCGTCTTCGTGAGCTTCCCCCCCTCGCGAACAATCACCTCGCGGCTTCCCTTCTCAGTGATCTCAATCGAGGATTTCAAGCCATGGTGAATCTCAGGGTCCAGCTTTCGCAAAAGCTTCCCCTTGATGACATGAATCTCCTCGACTGGGTAGTACATCTTCAGAAGGTCATCGCTCGAATACCCGAACGCCTTCAGCAACACCGTTGCCGGCATCTTCCGCCGGCGGTCAATCCGCACGTACAAAATATCGCGGGCGTCGAACTCGAAATCGAGCCACGACCCACGGTAGGGAATGATGCGCGCCGAATACAGGACCTTTCCGCTGGCATGGGTCCGCCCCTTGTCGTGGGTGAAGGATGCCCCAGGTGAGCGGTGCAACTGGCTGACCACGACACGTTCCGTTCCATTGATGATGAACGTGCCCCGCTCGGTCATCAGCGGCAACTCGCCGACGTAGACTTCCTGTTCGCGGACGTCCTGAACTTTCTTTTTGGGAGACTTGTCCTCTTTATCGAACACCACGAGACGCACGCGCACCTTTAACGGGACAGCAAACGTCATGCCCTGTTCAAGGCACTCGCGCTCGTCGTATTTAGGCACCCCGAGCGAATAGTTCGAGAATTCGAGGATCGCCGTATTGTTGTAATCGGCAATCGGAAACACGCTTGTCAGCGCCGCCTGAAGCCCGACGTCGGCTCGGCGATCTGGACTCGCCTCCATTTGAAGGAACTGCTCGTACGAGCGCTTTTGAATTTCGATGAGATCCGGAATGTCGATATTCGCCCGGATCTTCGAGAAATCCATCCGCTCGATCAGGCTGTTCGTCGTGGCTCCCGCCATGCCAGGTCCTCCCACAAGAAATCGTGTCGTTCGCTTGCCCCTACCCGTGGACTACTTCACTTCGACCTTGGCACCGCTCTCCTCGAGCTTCTTCTTCATGGTTTCGGCTTCTTCTTTGGTCACGCCGGTCTTGACAGGCTTCGGCACGCCCTCGACCAAGTCCTTGGCCTCTTTCAGACCCAGACTGGTAAGCTCGCGGACCACTTTGATGACCTGAATTTTCTTGTCCGCCGCTGCACTGGCCAGGATGACGTCGAATGCCGTCTTCTCTTCCGCCGGCGCCGCAGCCGCCCCGCCGCCCCCAGCCGCCACAGCAGCCACGGCAACGGGTGCCGCCGCCGTCACGCCATAACGGCTCTCCATGGCCTTGACCAACTCGGCCAATTCCAGCACCGTCATGGCATCGATGCCCTTGAGAATCTCTTCCTGCGTCAACTTGCCTTCTGCTGTTGCCATATCCCCTTCTCCTTTCCTTTTCTCCTGAATCGCCGTCAATACGCCCACTGTTTTCCTCAACAGCCCGCTCAAGGTGTACACCACACCGCGTACCGGCCCCTGCATGACCGACATGAGCTGAGCCAGCAAGACCGGCTTGGTCGGCAGGGTCGCCACTGCCGCCAGTTGAGCCGGCTGCAGAAGCTTCCCCTCCAGCACACCTGCCGCAATCTTGATCTTCTCGTCCCGTTTTTCTCCCGCGATGAAATCGCGAAGAATCTTCGTCGGCGCAACCGGATCGTCGAATCCCAGCACCAGCGCCGTCGGGCCCTTGAAGTAGGGCTTGGCCCCCTCGAAAGCCGTGCCGGCCACCGCCAATGATGCCAAGGTATTCTTCACCACACGCAATTCTGCCTTTGCTCCGCGCAACTGTTTCCGAAGCTCGGAAATTTGGTTGACTTCAACCCCTGAGCACTCGGTCAGGATGGCTAATTTGGCTGAGGTGAATTTCTCGTGCAGCTCAGCGACTGCCGAAGCCTTGTCTTCTCGCTTCATACCTCTTCTCCCGTCAGCGTAGAGGTCAACTCCACTGTTTTATGATCGCGACCGTATCAAGCTTCACACCGGGTCCCATCGTGCTGGAGATCGTCGCACTTTGCAGATAGCGCCCCTTCACCGAAGCCGGCCTGGCCTTGACGACTGCCTCCAATACCGTATTGGCATTCTGATACAGGGCCTCTTCTGCAAACGAGACCTTGCCGATCGGCACATGCACCACACCGGCTTTATCGACCTTGTATTCCACCCGCCCCTTGCGGATCTCTGCGATGGCCTTGCCCACCTCAAAAGTGACCGTCCCCGTCTTAGGATTGGGCATCAATCCGCGCGGACCGAGTATCTTGCCGAGCTTCCCGACCGAGCCCATCAAATCCGGAGTCGCAATGGCTTGGTCGAATTCCATCCAGCCGCCCTTGATCTTTTCCATCAAGTCATCGGAGCCGACATAATCCGCTCCGGCTTGGCGTGCCTCCTGTTCCTTGTCGCCCTTGGCAAACACCAAGACACGCAACTTTTTGCCAGTCCCGCCGGGCAATAGGGCCGTCCCTCGAACCATTTGGTCCGACCGCTTCGGATCGACCCCGAGCCGGAGCGCAAGATCAACCGTTTCGTCAAACTTGGCATAGGCAACTTGCTTGACCAGGCCAACCGCCTCTTTAAGGCCATGCATTCGCGGCTCAACCTTTGCCGCCGCCGCATCCCATTTTTTCCCCATGATCAGACGCCTCCGTCCTTCCTGCCCGACTACCCCTGCACCGTGATGCCCATACTCCGCGCCGTCCCCTCGATAATGTGCATCGCCCCCTCAAGGTCGGCCGCATTCAAGTCAGTCATTTTCTTGGCTGCAATTTCTTTCAACTGCGCCTTCGAAATCTTGCCGACCTTTTCTTTGTGCGGCACGCCGGAGCCCTTGATAATTCCCGCCGCCTTCTTCAGTAGGTCAGACGCCGGAGGGGTCCGCATAATGAACGTAAAGCTCCGGTCCTTGTAGACCGTGATGACGACGGGAATAATGCTATCCCCCTCTTTCTGCGTGCGGGCGTTGAACTGCTTACAGAACTCCATAATGTTGACGCCATGCTGTCCGAGCGATGGCCCAACAGGCGGGGCCGGATTCGCCTTCCCCGCGGGAATCTGCAATTTAATCTGAGCCGAAATTTCCTTTGCCATTGCGCGATCTCCGTAAGTCCCTTTCTATGCCTTCCACGAAATCCACGTCATCGGCCGACGTCAGATCCGTTCAACCTGCAAAAACCCAAGCTCGACCGGCGTCGACCGCCCAAAAATACTCACCAACACTTTCACGCGATGATGGACTTCGTCGACTTCATCCACCAAGCCGCTGAATCCCAGAAATGGCCCGTCGACGATCCGAACGTTGTCGCCCTTGATAAATAGAATCTTCTCCCGTGGCGCGGCCGTCCCGGCATCGACCTGCTTCATCAATGATTCCGCTTCGTCCGTCGTCAAAGGAATCGGCCGGACCCCGCCACCGACAAATCCGGTGACTTTGGGCGTTTCCTTGATCATCTGAAGCGTCTCGTCGGTCAACGGCGATTCCAGTTGTACCAGCACATAACCGGGGAAAAACTTGCGCTTGGACGTACGCCGCTTGCCATCCCGAATCTCGATCACATCTTCCGTCGGCACCAAGATTTGCCCGACCCGTTCAGCCAACCCCATCTGATTTGCCCGCTCCTGAATACTCACCCGGACTCGCCCCTCGAATCCGGCATAGGTATGAATGACATACCAGTCTTTTCCCGCCACTGACGTTTTGGCATTTTCCATGGGTTAGATGACCTTTGCCACAAGCCACACGAGCAGCGAGTCCACCACCGACAGATAGAGAGACATAATGAGGCAAAAGACGATCACGACCAGTGTCGAGCCGAGAGTTTCCTCTTTTGTGGGGAAGGACACTTTCTTGACCTCCCCCCTCACATCGCCGACAAACTCACCGAGCGAGAGCCACCAGCGCTTGATCACAGGCCACCCCTTCGAATGACACATGGCCGGCTCTGCCAGTTGCTGGCCGACCGCCTGGCAGGGGCACTAGGATTCGAACCCAGACTTTCGGTTTTGGAGACCGACGTGCTAACCGTTAACACTATGCCCCTCTGCTCCAAAGACCTACTTCACTTCCTTGTGCGGAGTATGCTTACGGCACGAGGAGCAATACTTGCTCCTCTCGATACGATCCGGGTCGTTTTTCTTGTTCTTCGTCGTCGAATAATTCCTGGCCTTGCACTCCGTACAGGCCATCGTAATGATCTCTCGCATGCCTCAACTCCTCGATGATGTGCTCTCTTCCGATGTGGAGCCCACGACGCGGATCGAACGCGTGACCTCGTCCTTACCAAGGACGTGCTCTGCCAACTGAGCTACGTGGGCCACCGCCACGTCTATCGCTGAACCGCTCTCAGCCACATTGGAGCGGGCGACGGGATTTGAACCCGCGACAGCCAGCTTGGAAGGCTGGAACTCTACCACTGAGCTACGCCCGCCTCTGACTTTGTCCCTTAATTCTTAATGATCCAACTGGCATGTTGCTGCCATCACAGCATCCATTGCGTACGCTCGGAAGTGGTGGGCAGGCAAGGATTCGAACCTTGGAAGCCGATGGCAACAGATTTACAGTCTGCCCCCTTTGTCCACTTGGGTACCTGCCCGTGATTTCAAATGAAATGCCTCAAAGACGATTTCCGCGGCGCATAAAAGCAAACCACCCCACCTTCAGTTTCCCTTTCGCTTCCGGGTCCTAATCCCAGGGAACTGAAAGAAGGGAGAGCACTCTATCTGGAAGTGGTGGATTATATTGCTTGAACTGCCGACTGTCAAGCTTCTTTTTTAAAGGCTTTATGGGAGATGTTTTTCCGACACACAAGGAGGATTTTCTTTAAGCGGTGGCCTCTGCTGTTCCATGCCTTGCACGACTTTCTCAATGGCCCCTGGTGATTCACCAAAGACGTGACTGAGAATGTACACAATCTCTTGTGGGGTGATTCTGTAAGAAACCGCAAGATATCGCTTGCTCGTAATGCTCCGTTCACGGATGTCCTCCGGTTCATAATAGCCCACTAAGGTTCCCGCGCGATCGGCCTGAGCCAACCGCACTCCCCAACGAGCGTTACCAGAAAGGTGTGCCGACCGACCGCCACGGACTATTTCCAGGTAGCTCCATACAGCCCACCCGACAAATACGGCCCATGTTTCCTCCAGCGCCTCCCCTGCCTCTTTACTCGTTAAAAATCTGATTTCCTGAACGGACCTCCGCTGAACGATCGGCGCAATAGGAACCGCCTGATACCGGCATTCTTGCAAGAGGCGCATAGCAGCAAACAATTGGCGATCATCGGGAGAGAGGCTATCCTGAATGGTTGCCTTGAGATAGTCGATGTAGACATGAAACAGCTCATGAAAGAGCGTTCCGACCTCTTTGTGCGTCATCGCCCCAATGGGCTTCAACGTTCCGCCCGCTTGATTGAACGACAACGACCGGTCGAGCACCATCACGTGCTCCGATGGATGGTATTCAGCGGCAAACGCACGAAGATCGGCGAATTCGATCGTGAAAAAATCCGGAGGGATGGCACGGAGAAACTTGGTCGGCAAGCCGCGCGCTTCAGCTTGTACAATAAGCGGCGCTAAAGACACAGACGGACTGGCCGCCTGAGCCGGCACAGAAGCGAGCAGCCCTAGACAGATTCCGCAGAGCCCCCGATGCAAGAAGACACGGACGGCGCGCGGCATCCTAACGTCCTGCTTAATCCCAGTCGCGATAGGGCTCTTCTGTGGCACGATCGCCAAAGGACATTTCCTCTTCGACGAGAGCCCAGACGTCCAGCATGGAGGAAGGCACATCGTCGAGGAAGCGAGACGGCTTGGAAAGCACCGACCCGGTCGTTTTGTCGAAGATATTGACAGGATAGGTCAAGAACAGCCGCTGCTTCGCACGTGTGACGGCAACGTAGAACAGCCGCCGCTCCTCTTCGAGCTCTTCCTCGGTAACAAACGAATAGGCCGAGGGAAACCGTCCATCCACGGTCCAAATGACAAACACGCACTGCCATTCTAGCCCCTTAGCCGAATGAATCGTCGACAGCACCAATCGCTCGTCGTCACGCCTTGCGGCATCGACATCCGCAACACTCGCATCCGGCGGCTCCAAGGCCAAGTCGGCCAGAAAATCCTCTACGGACCGATACCGTTCGGCCACGGCATAGAGATGTTCAAGATCGCGCATCCGCTTGGGATAGTCGTCATATTGATCCTTGAGGATCGGCAAGTAGTAGCTATAGAGCTCGTTGATTCGTTCGGCCGGCGTTAGTACCTCGTCGCGACCGACCTCCTCGAGCACCCGCGCGAGGTCGTTGAGTCCGCGCCCGGCCTTGCCCCCCACTCCACGCAATAAATCGACCGGTCGCACCGAGATCCCATCGGCCCTCGTGAAGCTTGAGACCAGGTCCTGCGCCTTCTTCGGACCGACACCGTCAACGAGCAACAGAATGCGCAGCCAACTCACGGCATCGAGGGGATTGGCCAACACCCGGACGTGCGCGACAAGATCCTTCACATGCGCCGTCTCGATAAATTTGAACCCGCCTCGCTTTTCAAACGGCAGGTTCCGCCGGGACAGTTCGATTTCCAAATCGAACGAATGGAAACTGGATCGAAACAGTACGGCCATCTCGTCGAGTGGGATACCTTCCTCTCGCATCTCCAGAATCTTCTGCGCGACGAAACGGGACTGCGCATTTTCGCCGGCAGCTTGCACCAATGCCGGCAATGGACCATCGAGCTTGCGCGTGAACAGATGCTTGGTGTACTTCTCGGCGGCGCCGCTGATGATCTCGTTGGCCAGATTGAGGATCGGCTGCGTGCTCCGATAATTCTCTTCCAGCTTATACAGCGTCGCGCCCGGGAACAATGCGGGGAAATCCATGATATTGCGAAACGTCGCGCCGCGAAAGGCGTAGATGGATTGAGAATCGTCCCCGACGACCATGACGTTGTCGTGCGCGGCCGCCAATTTTCGAACCAGATCAGCCTGCAACCGGTTCGTATCCTGATACTCATCGACCAACAGATACCGATACTGCGCGGCAACGACTCGACGCACCGTGTCATCGGCGGCGAGTAGGTCTCGGAGTTTGACGAGCAGATCATCGTAATCGAGCAACTGCCGCTGTTGCTTGGCCGCCGCATAGGCCTTGCGCAGCTTACCCAGATCCTCCAGGTGCTCCGAGAATTGCGGGAACTCGGCGAGCACGATGTCTTCAAGGCTCTGCATCGTGTTGTCGCACTTACTGAACATCTCCATGACCGTGGCCTTGCGAGGGAACCGCTTTTCCTTTTCGCTCAGGCCCAATTGATTTCTTAATAAATTGATCAGGTCTTCCGCATCGCCTCGATCCAAGATCGTGAACCCCGGCTCAAGCCCCACCGGCCGGCCATGCCGGCGAAGCAGCATATTGGCCACGGAATGAAACGTTCCGCCTTGGACCCGCTCGCTCCGCGCCCCAATCAAAAGCCCCGCGCGATGCAACATTTCCTGGGCCGCTTTGCGCGTGAAGGTCAGGAGCAAGATCGCCGTGGGATCGACCCCCTTGTCGATCAAGTAGGCCACTCGATAGATCAGGGTCCGCGTCTTACCGCTCCCCGCACCGGCGATCACCAACGACGGCCCATCCGCCGCCGTCACGGCCGCCAATTGCTGCGCGTTCAAGGCCTCGGCATAATTCAACGAGAGCGATGCCTGTGAAGGCTCCTCGGCCAGCCGCTTGAGAACATAGGGTTTAATATCCCGATCCATGGTCTCCTATCGCGCTTGTCCGTTCCTCGCACACCGATCGCCCAGCACCCTTCGGGCGGCAGAGAAATACCACAGAGCCCTACCCGTTGCAATTGCACTTCCCGCGACCCACTGTATCTTGGAGTCTGCACACAGCTTGTAGTATAACTAGCCTCACTTTCGGAGGATTAGATGAGCGCGTCCAAAGGTGAATACGCCGCGGCACTCAAAGAGTTGGCTTCGCTTATGGTCGGCGTCGCCGGAGAATCGGTGACGGTCGTCAAACGGAGCGTCCCCGACCAGGCGATGAAACTGAAACCAAAGCAGGAGTGGGACCTCTATTTGGAATTTTTGATGATGCTGTTCAATCTAGCCGACCGGGTCTCCGCCTTGCACGTCCCCCTCAAGGACCAGCCGGTGTTCATGGACAGTTTGGAGGACGAGGTCACCGCCAGGCTCAAGGGCGTCCTCGCTCCAGCCCTTGGCCCTCAAACCGACGACATGGAAGTGACGTTGACCATCGGCCGCACCGTCGCCGAAAGCCGAACGCACTATGACCAGTTCAAATTTTTCATCTCGGAAGAAAGTCCCGCCAAACAAGCCTTTTTAAAGCACCTCGCCGAACGCATCGTGACCGCCTTCGGCGCATCGGGGAATGGCATGGTGGCTTCAGCTGCAACCCTCTGCGCGACCTCCGCAGTCGAGGCAATCAACGCCTTGTTCGACAATCTGCTGGGGACCCACCGTCCCGGCACCGATCGCCGCACGGAGCCCGTCCCAACCGTCGGCGGGCATCCGTCCTCCGCTGCGTCTCCGATCTCCAACGAAATCAAGTTGCTCGTGGCTCAATCGACGATCACGGGAGAAGAAGTGGAAACGCGCTGGGGCCTTCACCCACGGTTTCGCCAAGACTTGACCGCGGACGAGCATCGCGAACTGACGCGCTTGATGAATCGCGCCACGAAGATTCTCGGCGAACGCTACGCCGCCGTCGCATTCACACCGGCCTGGACTGCAGGAGACAAGGTCGGCAACGCATGACCCCGTATAATCCAGCCACCACCTCCGGCTTCCCCCCCGCCCTCGACCGCTTGGCCGAGCTGGCCCACAATCTCTGGTGGTCGTGGAAACCGGACGCGCGCCGCCTCTTTGAAGCCATCGATCCGACCCTGTGGCGCTTGACACTGCACAATCCGGTGAAAATGTTGTATGAGTTGAAGCCGGATCGCCTGGCGGCTTTGGCCGCGGACCCTGCTTTTGTCCGACAGTATTCGGCCGTCCTGAAATCCTTCGACCACTACATGGAAAGCAAGCACACGTGGATCGTGACCCAACACCCGCACATGACCAAAACGCCGATTGCCTACTTTTCTGCCGAATTCGGCATCCATAATTCCATTCCCATCTACAGCGGAGGCCTCGGCATCTTGGCCGGCGACCATTGCAAGGAAGCCAGCGATCTTGGCATTCCGCTAGTCGGAATCGGATTCATGTATCCGCAGGGCTATTTCCACCAACGGCTCACCCCGGATGGCTGGCAGGAAGCGGACTACGCGTCGTTCGATCGAAGCCAGTCCCCCATCCACCGGGTGCTTTCTCCGGACGGGACCCCGCTCAAGATTGGAGTCGACATGGGGGGACGGCACGTCGCGGCAACCATCTGGAACGTCCAGGTTGGGCGCGTCACGCTCTACCTCCTGGATACTGATGTTCCGGAGAATGCACTGGAAGACCGGGGATTGTCCGCCCGTCTGTATGGCGGCGGCCAGGAAATGCGCCTGTGCCAAGAGATACTCCTCGGGATCGGCGGGGTGCGGGCACTTCGGGCGCTGAGCATTCATCCAACGGTCTGGCATGTCAATGAGGGCCATTCGGCGTTTCTGGTGCTCGAGCGGCTCCGCGAGTTTCGCCATTCCGGGATGTCCCAAACCGAAGCAACCGAGGCGGTGCGCCATAGCACAGTCTTTACCACCCACACACCGGTCCCCGCTGGTCACGATGTCTTTCCCTTGGACCTCATGGAACGGTACTTCAATGGGTACTGGGATCAATTGGGCCTCTCCCGCTCAGCCTTCTTCCGATTGGGCGAACACCCCCAACATCCGGAAGCCGGCTTCAACATGACCGCACTGGCCATGCGCATGGCGGCCCACATCAATGGCGTCAGCCGCGAACACGGGCACGTCTCGCGCCGCATGTGGCAATGTATGTGGCCCGGGCTGGCCGACGACCTCATTCCCATTCGCAGCATCACCAACGGAATTCACGTTCCAACATGGATCGCCCCAGACCTGCACCATCTCTACAGCAAGTACCTGGGTCCTGACTGGATCAGCCGCGCAGACGACACCGCGAATTGGCAACGCCTATTGGATGTCCCCGACCATGAACTCTGGGCAGTTCGGCAACAGCTGAAACGTCGGCTCATGTCGTTCATTCGGGAACGCGCACGCCGAGGCTGGGCGCAAGGCAGCCTGTTGGCCTCCCAGGTATTGGCCCGTGGGACCATGCTGGATCCGGAAGCCCTGACCATCGGGTTCGCCCGACGCTTTGCCACCTACAAACGCGCCACACTGATTTTCCGTGATCTGGATCGATTACTGGCGCTGCTTCACAACCGCTGGCGCCCCGTCCAGTTGGTCTTCGCCGGCAAGGCCCATCCGGCGGACGAACCGGGCCGCCAGTTTATTCACCAGGTGTTGAACTATTGCCAGGACCATCGACTTGGCGGCCACATCGCGTTTTTAGAAGACTACGATATGCACATGGCAAAGTTCCTCGTCCAAGGGGTGGATGTCTGGCTCAATACACCACGCGCACCGCTGGAAGCGAGCGGTACCAGCGGGGAGAAGGCGGCCCTCAACGGAGTCCTTCATTTTAGCGTGCTGGATGGCTGGTGGAAGGAAGGGTATGACGGCAACAATGGGTGGGGCATTCCAGCCCCTGAAGGTACGCCCGACCAGGAAGCACAGGATCGTGACGATGCCCTTGAGCTGTACCGGCTGCTTGAGGAGGAGGTCGTCCCGTTGTACTACCAGCGCGACTGCGACGGAGTGCCGCGCGGCTGGCTCCAGATCGTGAAGCAATCGATTCGCACGAATGCCCCTCGGTTCAGTGCCCGACGTATGGTCAAAGAATACATGGACGTGATTTACGCCTCAGCAATGACGAAAGCACCAGCGTCATGGTAGGTCGCTTCCCGGAAACGCTTAGGCGCCCCCGCGGTCAGTTTCCCGAGTACATCCGCAGGAGCAACCTCTCCGATACACGTCTGGGAAAGTTCCTGGTTTTTCCTATCGGATTCCTGCGCGTGTGTGCCCTGGGAGGCATCCTCGTCCTCGCCCTTGGCGCCCCCGCGCCGACATCGGCCGAACCGCGCTCGCCAGAGGGATCACCCGAAGGGCGGGCCGCTAAGGCCTTTCAGCATAGTGACTATGACCAGGTCACCCGGCTCTACCTCGAGCAGGCAAGTAAGGGCAATACGGGCAATCTTCCGAGCAGCCTGCTTCGCATGGCCACCATCAGCTACATCCGCCTCGGACGATCTGAGGAAGCTCTCACCCTCTACAAGCGCCTCATGCCAGGGGGAACCCCGGAAGACCGCCCCCTGTTGAGGGAACTTGCGTGGGGGATGGTCAGTGGCCACGTCCGTGACCCTCAAGAACACGTGCGCGCCTCGGCCTATACGGTACTGGGGGAACTGCGGACGCCCGCCGTGGTCCCGCTCCTCGAAGACGGCCTGCTGGATACCTCAGTCATGGTGCGGGCCAAAGCCGCAGAGGCCCTAGGACGGTACGGGAAACCCACCAAGACCTCCCACCTCCTGCGCCTGCTGGACGATCCCTCTCCTTCCGTCCGGATGGCCGCCATGACCGCCTTGGGGGAGTTGGGTGTCAGGACGGCACAGGAACGACTTACCCCCTTGACCCGAGGACAGGACGGCGCCGAACCAATTTTTGCCGCCGCCGCCCTCGTCCGGCTGGGCCACGAGGACATGCTGACGGATATCCTCAACGCCGCGACCTTTCCTGAGCCTGAAATCCGCATGGCTGCGCTGGGCGTCCTGGGAAGACTGCGACGTCCCAATACACTAAGCGTCCTTTCCCAAGCCGTGTATGATCCGGAAGCGAGCGTCCGGGCCTTTGCCGCTGGCGCATTGGGAGAATTCGGACATCCAAACACCACAGCTCCATTGACCCATGCAATCGGAGATGAAAATCCACGCGTGCGTAGCATCGCCGCGGCCAGCCTAGGACGTTTGGGCGGAGCCCATGTGAGGCAGTTGCTCCAACCATTGCGCAAGGACGCAGACGACTTGGTACGAGCCAGCGCGATCGAAGGACTGGTGCGGTCGGGGGAACCGGACATCCTGCTTGTCGCCGCAGATCTGGCCAAACATCCGGCACCGATGGTGCGCGCGACCGTTGCACAGGGAATTGGGGTCCCGGGCCATCGCCCTGCCCTGGGGTTACTGGAGCAACTCCTCCGCGACCAACACCCCCAGCCCCGCCTCGCCTCCGCCCGTGCCCTCGGACGCATCGGACCGCTGTCAATCTCCTTGCTGGTCAAAGGCCTTGAGGATTCTGACGCGGCGGTTCGGGTCGCAGCCGCAGGGAGCCTTCTTATGGTGATTGACGGTCCCCGTCAAGGAAAGGCGCCTTAACCCATGCTGCGATTCATCGGCTTGCTGGTCCTGCTAGCCGCATCCTTTGCATTGGGATACATGACGGGCCAGCTCCCGCTCCACCCGCTCTCGGAAAAAGTCCGCGAACTCTCCAAGAATGTCTTGGATACGACCCTGGGGCTCGAACGGGACTTGCGTCAGCGTCAGGGATTGATCGATGCCAAGGGCCACTTGGTCCAGGCAAAAGTCCACCTCGCGGACCACAATTATGGCAGCGCGGGAAGAGAACTCGCGGAGTCGGTCGACGCCCTGGAGCAGGCCCTACAGGGCGGGAAGGACCAAACCACACTGGGCAGGATTCGAGCACTCTCCGGGGAGGCCCGCGAACTCAAGCTTGAACTGTCGATGGGAAAGAAGATTCCCCCCGCAAGAGTCGACGAACTCCAAAAGGAACTCGACCAGCTCCTGCGGAAGTAGTCTCAGGAGACCGTCACCTCGCGTTGCTTCTTCTTCCAAGCGGCGAGGATTCGTTCCACTCGCATCCGCACCACCAGATCTGGATCCTTCATCAGCGGCTTGATGGCTTCCCGGCCACGCTCGTCATGAATCGACTCTAGTGCCGCCGCAGCCGTCAGCCGCACATACCAGTCCGGATCATGCAACAACTCAATGAGCGAATCAATGGCTTCCGCGTCGCCAATTCGGCCGAGGATAATGACGGCCTGCTTGCGAACGAATTCGTCTTTGTCTTTCAGGGCAACGACCAATCGGGACACCGCAGGTTTTCCGACTTCAGTCAGAGCCGTCGTGGCATCTTCCCGAAATTCATCGATCCGGAGCTGACTCACGAGGGGATCCAATACACGCTCATCCTTGATCTTACCGAGAGCCTGGATCGCCGCCTTCCGTACCTCCCAATCTCTCAACAACTTGATGAGGACTTCTACGGCCGGAGAGCCGACGCTGGCCAGAGCCTCCACCGCCGCTTCACGCACCTGCCAGTCACCATCGCGGAGCGCTTTCGCCAAGGGAGCCACGCACCGCTCATCCGCCATTTCCCCAAGCGTCACGACCGCTTCGCGACGCACGACCCAATCCGAATCCTTGAGCAGGTCGATCTGAATATCGATTTCGTCCTTGACCTCTTCCTCTTCAAGGACTTCACTCGTCTCCTCAGGCAGGAGTTGCGCCGACTCCACCTGGCCGGATGCCTCCGCTGCCACCGTGAGCCGATCAGAGACCTGATCGGCCAACGGATCATCGTGAAAATCTTCCGACATGCCCGCTGTTTTTGAATCGTCTTGATGTTCTGCCATACCCGACTCCTCTACGCCATCCTCACGTCCGAGACCCACGGCTCCCGGCCGAGAGCCTCCGACCAAAAAATTAGGACGACTTCTCTCCCGCCTTCCCTTTCGCACGCAGTTGGCGGGCTGCCAAGGCGCGCCGCTTTCGCTGAGTCCGCTTCAGCCGTTTCCGGAGTCCTCGTAGCGGAGCATCTGCCTCCGGGTTTTCATGCCCGGCCAGCTTCGTTTGCACTTTCTTCTGCAGCCGTGTTTCGTCTTGTTCCGCAGGACTTACCTTTGCCATAGGAGCTCTTCGCTTCCTTTCAAATTAATGAGGTGCGATATCTACTGTGGCCCAGTGTAGAAGGTCGCTCAAAACGCTGTCAACTGGGGACCAGAACGGGGACCTGCTCAGACCACCATGAGACCGGCGGCACGCTGGTCGACATGGTAATCGGCCGCCAACACGTCCACGACCCGCCGCTGCCTCGGCTCTCTCCAGAGATCCTCCGGCTGCCGCACACGGATCGCCCTGGGAAAGCGGCGAAGATCACCCGATCCATGCCCGTGACCCGCCACTTCAATGTCCGACCGCAGCTGCCCCGTCGCAGGGGCCTCTCGGTTAGCCCATTGCCCCATCCAAGTGCGTTCGCCCACGACCTCCAAGACAACCGCGGCGACTCCTTGCCTCATCATGCCCAACTGCTCCGCAGCCGCCTGAGACAGATCGAGCATGCGACCCTGTACATAGGGCCCCCGATCGGTAATGCGCACGTGGACAGACCGGCCATTCCGAACGTTCAACACCCGGGCAACACTACCAAGAGGAAGACTGCGGTGGGCGGCCGTCAGCGCATACATATCGAAGGGCCGGCCATTGGCGGCACGCTTGCCGTGGAAATCCTCCCCATACCAAGAGGAGACCCCCAAATCTTTCGCACTCACATCCAAGTTCGCCTGCCCCTTTGGAAGCAGTCCGCAGCCCCCGAGGACCAGCACCCCCGCCACAAGGCCCACGGCCGTCAACTTATGGGCGCCCTCGATTTCCCGATGCTTCATAGTGCCTCCGCCTCAGGATCAGGATCATGCCCGTCCACTGTGCTCAGGCTACCCTTCTGGCGCATGCCCGCCAACCCCCTGAAACGCGAGGCCACCACCTACCTATGCGGGAGGCGCAAATCCCCCTCACCCACAACCACGCTAGTTCAGGCGAAGCGCTCCGCTCTCGAACTTGGTAGAACTTGGCAACTTCGAAAAGCTTTCCGCGAGGACATCATTGATCAAGGACTGGGCATCGTTCTCACTAAACCAAAACACCTTGTCGGACCCCGTCCCGGTCAACGTCATACGGACCTTGCTCCCATCGGTGCGATTATTGCCCTGCACAGCGACCTTGCTCTTGGAGGTCAGTTCCGTGGAGAAAAATCCCGCCTTTGCATCCACGTCCATTTCCAGGATTTCCCCGGAAATGGTTACATCCGATCCGGCCTTGGCCGCATCGGACACCACGGTCGCCTGCCATCCCTTGGATTTCAGATAGTCGGCAAGCGCATTCGCCACGGCCTGTCCCGCATCATTCCCGCGAACGTTGAACCGTTCCTCGCCACCCATGCGACCGGTATGTGTCCCCAACCAAGCCTTATTGGCCCGCCTGTCCTCAAATCGGAGAATGCTGACCGTCGGACCGGCCGCCTTGACCATGGCCTGCCCCCCTGGTTCCCGCAAGGCCGGAATGGACAAGTTCACCACTTCCCCTTGCGAAGCACAGCCCGCTATCAACAAGATCCCCATGACCCCGAGCCGCACGAATGGCTTCTTCACGATTGCCTCCCTCTGCGAGTTATTCGTAACACGGCACCTACCGGACCGCGATGGACAGCGCGACGAGCCCGGTGGATGTTTTCTGATACGTCAGTTGAACTGTTTCACCGACACGGAGTTGTTCAAAGCGGATCGATTTGCCCGCGCGGCGCACCGGCAGTCGGTCCCCAACCGTTGCCCCAACAATGACTTCTCCACTCATCGACTTCGCCTCCACCACGATGGTGCGAGGCTCCGATTCGCCAACAAGCGCGACGACGTGCCCGGTGATCTGCCGCGAGGTCGCCGCCTCCCCGGCAAAGCCCTCGATGCCAGCAAGGAAGACCGGTAGCCAGACAAGCATCGCAACAACCAGTGTACGTCTCACGGTGTGGCTCCCGAGCCTCGACGGGATGAGTAGCGTGGAAAGCGGGAGGGAACTATAGCCATTCCAGCCCATTCTGTAAAGACTTCCCGCTGGGAGGCGAAGTGCCCACCGAGGAGGCCGGACTCCTCCAGCTCAGACCCGACCTTGACCACTGTGGAGCGACTCAGTATGATCGCGCCGTGTCGTGATGACAACGCGACGAGCGCCAGCGTCTTTCACTGTCGCCCGACGACGCGCCTTCCACGATTCAGGTCCAGAACCCCTGCGGCATGATTCACGTTCATCACGTCACCAAACGCTACGGCCAGCACACGGCCATTCATGACGTCTCTTTTTCCGTTGAAACGGGGCAAGTCGTGGCATTTCTGGGCCCCAACGGCGCCGGAAAGACCACAACGATGCGCATCCTCACGTGTTTCATGCCGGCCACGGAGGGACGTGCCACGGTTGCGGGCTTCGATTGCCTGGATCAACCGACCGAGGTCAAACGACAAATCGGCTATCTCCCCGAAACCCCGCCCGTCTACCAAGAATTGACGGTGCAGGAATACCTGACGTTTGTCGGGAGATTGCGTGGTCTGACGGGCGCAACGTTGACCCAGCGGGCCAACCACGTGGTCGACCGGCTCTCCCTCGGTCCCGTCCGAACACGGCTCATTGCCAACCTTTCCCGCGGCTATCGCCAGCGCGTCGGCCTCGCTCAGGCCTTGATTCATGATCCGCCGGTACTGATTCTGGACGAGCCAACCGTCGGCTTGGACCCGAAACAAATTATCGAGATCAGACAACTGATCAAGAACTTGGCCCAGTCCCATACGATTATCTTGAGCACCCACATCCTCCCTGAAGCCACGGCCATCTGCCAACGCGTGGTGATTATCAACGGGGGACGCATCGTGGCGGAGGACACTCCAGAACAACTGTCCGCCAGACTTCGCCGCTCGGAAAAAATCAGCCTGACAGTCAAGACCCCTCCCAGGGAGTGGCTGCAGCAGCTGCAGCGGATGGATGGGGTTCTGGCTGTCTCCGCCGGTGAGACGTCGTCTACTGCCTTAGTCGAGGCGGAACTCGGACATGACGTCCGTGAGGACCTCGCCCGATTCGTGGTCACGCACGACTGGGGGCTGCTCGAAATGAAGAGCGTGTCCATGACGCTCGAAGACGTATTTCTCCGCCTGACCCAGCATGAGGAGGGGCTGTCGCCTGAATCGGTCCCAGCGGACCTCTCCCACACACAGTCACCAGGGACCACGTCTCAGCCATGACCCCCATCCAAGCGATCATTGCGAAAGAACTTCGTTCTGCGTTTGTCTCCCCCGTCGTCTATGTCGTCGGCGCGATCTTCCTCTTGATTTTCGGCGTTCTCGCCCATCTGGCCGTCCAAAGCGCCAGCATGCAGGCGGTCCGCATGATGCAATTGCAGGGCGGCATGGCCCAGCTGAATCTCAATGACATGGTGTTTCGACCGACTTTCTATAGCCTCGCCATTGTCCTCTTACTGAGCTTACCGCTCTTGACCATGCGGCTATTTGCCGAGGAGCGGAAGTTGCGGACGTTTGAATTTCTGATGACGGCCCCCATTCGTGTCAACGACATGGTGTTGGGCAAGTTTCTGAGCGTCTATGTGATTTACCTTGGATTGATGGCCCTGACCGGCTTGGTGCCCCTGATCATGGCCGGATTCAGCAGCTTCGATTGGAATCCTGTCCTAACCGGGTACCTCGGACTCGCGCTCCTTGGCGGACTCTTCTTGGCCGTGGGAGTCTTTGCCTCGAGCCTGACCGAGAATCAAATCATCGCGGCCTTCTTGAGCTTCGGCCTCTTGATCCTTGTCTGGCTGCTGGGGGCCGTCGGCACCCTCATGGGCGATACCGGACCGGGGCAGGTCATCGGGTACCTCTCCTTTATTGAGCACTACGACCGGTTCGTGCGTGGATTGATCGATACGAAAGACTTCGTGTACTTCCTTTCAGGGATCACACTCATGCTCTTTTTGGCTCACCAAGTCGTGGAGTCCCAGCGATGGAAGTAGCCCGATTTGCCCCCGTCGTGGGTGCCGCCGGGCTCCTGTCCGGTGCGGCTGGTGTGGTCCTGTATACACTGGTACCGGGGCAAGCCTTCATCGTCAGCCTCTGTGAATTGGTCGCGCTCGGTTGCACGATCGGCTACGTCGCGCTGCGGTATCAGGCCCTCAAGGCCTATTCATCCCGCCGGAGTACTAAACTGGGCGCCAACAGTCTCGTATTGACTACGCTGGTCATCGGGGTGCTCGGGATGGTGAACTTTTTGGCTGTTCGCCATTCCCAACGGTGGGATTTGTCCGAAACACAGAATTTTTCGCTCGCCCCACAAACGCACAAAGTCCTTCGAAGCCTGACACAAGACCTCACCATTACGGTGTTCGCACAAGAGCGCAGCCCCGGGTTCAACACTTATCGGGACCTGCTCGATTCCTATCGCGGTGCGACGGACCGCATCCGGCTGGCTTTTGTCGATCCGGAGCGGCAACCCGATGAGGCCAGGAAACGCGGCATCACTCGACTCAATACAGCTGTGCTGGAGTCCGGCACGGAGACGATTCGCGTCACCACGCCCTCGGAGGCTGAACTGACCAGCGCCATCATTCGCGTCACTCGTGGGTCAAAAAAGAAAATTCTGTTCCTTGAGGGCCATGGCGAGCACAGTCTGAACGATCGCGAGCGGAACGGCTATGACGCCATCAAGGAGGCCCTTACCAAGCAAGGCTATGAGGCAGCCCCTCTGTCGCTGCTACAGGAATCGAGTGTCCCACAGCAGGCGGCCGTCGTCGTCGTGGCAGGCCCCCAGCGGCGGGTCACACCGGAAGAACAGACACGCCTCAAGGAATACGTCGTCCGCGGAGGACGCCTCCTGCTCCTCTTAGACCCGGATACCACCCCAGACCTGGGCGTTCTTCTGGCCACCTGGGGCCTGTCTGTCGGGCCCGGCGTCCTTGTCGACCTCCAAGACCGATTGGCCCAAGGCGATCTCACAACCCTGCTCGTTCGCACCTTTACCGAACACGAAATTACCCAGGACTTGACGTCCGCGGTACTGATGCCGACCTCGCAGCACATTTCCTTTAAAGATGACGCGGCCAAGGAGTGGGAGTTCATCCCGTTGGCACGGACATCGCCCCGAAGCTGGGCGGAAACTGACCTACAGGGCAAGGTGGTCGCTTATTCGGCGGAGCAGGATATCCAAGGTCCGCTTCCACTGGCAGCCGCGCTGATTCCGAAACAAGCACCCGCGGAAGGGCAACCGAGCCCAGCCGTCCTGATCGTCGGGAATTCGACTTTTGCCAACAACACCTATTTCAACTTTGCAGGCAACACCGACCTCTTTCTGCACATGATTGGATGGCTGGCCCAGGAGCGTGATCTCGTCTCCATTACCCCCAAGGAACCGGCCTTCCGCCCATTCATTCCCAATCCAATCCAAGCCTCCGCGTTGTTTTGGCTCCAGGTTATTCTGCTGCCCGCCACGACCTTGGTGTATGGCCTCCTGGTGTGGCGGCGGCGACGACGCCTCTAGCTCCTCATGACACGCTACGGGACGACAGCCCTCATGGCGCTGGTGCTGCTAGGCCTGGCTGCCTACCTCTACCTGGTAGAGTTTCCGTCACAACAGCGTGCCGAGCAGGAGGCCGTGCAAACCAGCACGCTCCTTACGCTGCCAGAGCAGGACATCACCAAGCTCACTCTGGAATCGGTGCTCGGGACAGTGGTACTGATGCGCGATGAGCGCCGATCGTGGACGCTGGTCAGCCCCGTCCGCGCCGAGGCGGACGCACGAGAGGCTGAAGCCATCGTGCGAGCCCTGATTCTTGGAAAGGTATCCCGCACGGTTGAGGAATCTGCCTCCACGCTCGGCCCGTTCGGCTTGGAACGGCCAGCCGCGGTGGTGACCGTGGAAGCCGGAGACAAGAAGGAGACCTTCTCAATCGGTGATGGCGGTCCCATTTCCTCTACCCTCTACGTTTTGCGCGGATCCGACAAACACGTGCTGCTGACGGACCTGGCTGCGAAAGACTTCCTGAACAAGTCCGTCATGACGTTCCGACGGAAGGAGATCTTGCGGGTCGATCAATCCCAAATCGACCGCTTGCGCCTGCACTATCCGCCGACCGAGATCGTGCTCTATTTGATGCCGGAGAAACCAGCCAAACGCTGGAAGATCCGTGCGCCGGTCGAGGCCAATGCCGACCAAAGTGAAGTGCGCGCGTTTCTCTACCGACTGAGCGATTTCAAGGCCATCGGCATTCTAGACCCAGGTCCTGAACGGGACGCCATTGCGCCCACACTCACCGCTCCACTGGCCACCTTGACCCTGCACGGGGGAGGAGCCGACCAAACCGTCCGGCTGTATCAGCCGACTCCAAGCACAGGGGAGGCATTTGCCGAAGTAGCAGGACACGCCTCCCTGTATCGCATCAGCCCGAACGACATCAAGGATCTGACGAAGGACCTCTTTGCCTTGCGAGACAAGCGCCTCCTTGGGATGGACCTTCCGGATATCACCATGCTGAGCGTGAAAACGCGGGAGGAACAATACACCCTCATCAACCAAAGCGGTGAGTGGGTCCTGGAGGACCAGCCCACAGAGAAACTCAGTCAGGAAGCCACAGAACTCTTCGTCAGTCGTGTGGTCAATCTTCCAGCCGAAATGCGGGAGATCAAACAACCTGGGGCGTTGGCACCCTACGGTCTGGCTTCCCCCACCGCCGAATTTACGGCCACCGGACGAGATGGGCAGACGACCGCCAGACTCATCCTGGGGAGCCATGCCAACGGCCTGATCTACGCCAAGGGACAGGGCCTCACCGGGATTTACCAGGCCCGAGCTGACATCCTGACGCAGATCCCCTCAAGACAGTCGCTTCTGAAGCCGACACCGGCCCCCCGGCCGACGGCCAGCCCCATCACAAAGTAGCTTGCGCCGGACAGGGAGTTCGTATATAGAGGCAGGCGGATTTTCGGATCACTCTAAAGGAGTTGGAGGACAAATGGCACGCACGCACCGCAAAATGATGACATCGGGGGTCCTGGGAATCATGTGCCTGCTGGGTCTGGGCGCTTGTGCATCCGAGCAAGGAGCGATGCAATCGGGAGGCGGATCATCCGCGGCAATGAAGGGGGGCGCGTCCGAAGCAGTCGCTGACTCCCTGACCGCCTGTTTGGGCAGAATCCCAAAGGATTCCAGTGAAGGCGCGCGGATGGTGGCGGAACAGTCCTGCCGCACCAATGACGCGCTTCGGCAAAGCGTCGCCGGCACGGCCACGGCCAAGAGCGGCGATCGGGCTTCTGCTGGCACGCAAGGAGACTCGCTCGAAGCCTGCATGGCTCGTATTCCAAGCAATGCCACCGCCGGCCAGCGCATGTTGGCAGAGGAAAGCTGCAAGCGGGACCAGACCTCCCATCGCTAGGTACACGGGGCTCCAGGAGTCAGGCCCCCCTGACTCCTGGCCTTTTTGGGGCCCACCGCCTCCGCTGCCCTTCCCATCCTAGACTTTCGTGCCGTCAATTCAGTATCGTAAGTGCTACGCCCCCGTAGCTCAGTTGGATAGAGCAGCGGTTTCCTAAACCGCGTGTCGCACGTTCAATTCGTGTCGGGGGCACCATCTCAGCGTTCAATCGAGTGGCGGGCCTCACCGAGGGAAGCCTCTCCGCCGTGATCCCCGCCCGAGTCCATCCGCCATCACGCTCCCTTCGAACAAACCCACCGTCATAGTGACTGCTACCACACCCAGAAACCAACAGCGCTCCCGTGTGCGTTCCCTCCCCCGCTGAACAATCGTTTTCCCGCAGACCCAGGCCAGCAGGTAGGAACCGTCGCCTCCATCCAATAGGCACACGCCTTCGGCGGGCATCGCCTAAGATATTGTAATTTCATCTCTTTCAACAATTTACCCCCTTGCGGTTTGGCCCGACTCGCTCTTCAGCAATCATTTGCTACACTTCAATGCAGCAACACGGCACGGTGCCGTGACTAGAGGAGTCGAGGGATGTCCCTACGTCAACGATCCAAACCCCGTGTCGGGGTGAAGTTTCCGGTTCAATTCCTCGGGGATGCCATGGTCGGGCGCGGGGCTCTGGTCAATCTCTCGGGCCCCGGTTGTGCCGTGGAGAGCAAGACCGTCCTCACGCCCGGATCGTACGTCTCGCTCCAGATCAAAATTCCGAAACACCGCAAACCGCTCATCGTCGCTGTGGCCCAAGTTCGGTGGGCCAAGGACGACCAATTTGGGCTGGAATTCATTCGCTACGGCAACGGCGGAAAAGCCCAATTGGCCAAACTCCTGGAAGGGAATCCTGATTCGATCCTGCTCAGCAAAACCGAAGCCGATGCCTGGCTCGACTAGCACCTTCTCCCCTCCGAGTGCAGAAAGACTCGAGTTTCTTGCCGGTTTGCCCCACCTCGGCTAGACTTTTTTCTACGCGACCGATCAGCCCGATCCACGACCCCCCATGGCCAAACTCAGCGCCAAAGAATCCAGGACCCGTCCAAAGCAGACCGCCGTCGTCGAAACGATCAGTGCGAGCATTGCCAAATTGCGCGAACTCTCCGTTCAAGTGGAGGACCTCCGGCAAGAAGGCTTTCCGTACCGCGATGCCGTCCGCGCACGGGTCGAGCTCCATGTCCGTGAATGCGCCAAGTTGGTCTTCCCCGAACGCTCGCCGGAACTCCAACAGTGGAAGCACTATCGCGTGCGCGCGACCTCGCCCGCGGAGGTGACGGAGACACTTGCGCATCTCCATGACTTGGCCGCCCAACTCGATCGCCGCAAATTGGAGTTGCTGGGGATCGCTCCTCCCATTTCACCTTCAAAGGCCAATGCAGCGGGAACATTGCCCCAGCCAATTCCAGCCATCCAACCCGTTACTCAGCCTATGCCCGCGTCCCGCGAACCGGCCAGCGCGCCGCCCCCCGCAGCAGACAGGATGGGGAGCCCGGTGTTGGATACGACGACAGGAGCACTCCATTCCCCGGTCAGTACAGTGACACCGGAAGCGAGAACCCCCCCTGACGTTCCTAATCCACCCGCACCTCCAGCACCCGTGCCCAATCACCCACACCCTCCCATCGAGATTGCGAGAGGGCCACAGCCCTCTCAGAGCCAGGCCTCGGCTCCGCAGATCAGCTCTTCGCCAGCGCCGCCACCGACGGTCACCCGTCCGGCCGCGCCAATCGCACCCGACTCCCGTGAGCAGGATCGGGCCGCTATCATTCAGGCAGAAGCGCCGGCTGCGGCCCCGAGGCCACTTTCGCCGCCCCCAACTTCCCCAGCTCCCTCTCCGCTGAGCATCCCGGAACCGGCCCAGAGCCAGACTCTCCACCCTTTGCCCCCCGATTCCGCCAAGCAAGAGGTCGAGCCCCTCGACGTCATCCGAAAGGTCTGCACTCGCTTTCATACGATTGCGCGACAGTTGCGCCTGCGTCGGGAGTACCGACCCACGCTGGATGTGGACGATGATCGTGACGTCCAAGACCTGCTCTACGCGCTGCTGCGTTATGAACTGGATGAGGTGGCCCCGCACGAATGGACCCCTTCGTACCAGACGGACATCTCCTCCTTGGCGCTCGTGATGCCGCGGCAGCGACTCGCCATTGTCGGCAAGAAGACGAAATCCGGTATCGGCCCGCGTGAGATTGCGCAGCAGCTGACCCTCGACGGTCGGGAGTTTTCACCGGCCGCCGGGTACCTGACCTTGGTCTGCTTTGTGTACGATCCCGAGGGACGCCTCGGAAATCCTCGTGGGCTTGAGGCGGAACTGACCAAGGTGAGTGACACTCAAATCGTCGAGGTGATCATTTTCCCCAAGTAGCCGATGGAAACCCGCGTGAGGCTCGCGCCACGGCTTGATTGACTTCCCATCGAAGCTTCGCTAGTGTCAAAGGGTTTGCCCGACAGGGAAACCGACATCAGAACCCCATTCGTGGAGTGACCGCATGGCAGATCGTGCGTACGTCTTGATTACCGTGTCGGCCGGGCAAACGCGGGACGTTGTGAAATCCCTGTCACAATTCCGCGAAGTCAAAACGATCGATCCCTGCTGGGGCAAGCCGGATATTTTCATCGTGGTCGAGGTGGCGGACCAAGACGCCCTGACCTCTTTGGTCCGCACGAAGATTCACGCCATTCCTGGCGTCGCCCAGACCGAAACGCACCTCATCTACAAGCTGGGAACCTGACCCCATGCCGCGCCAGCACCACAGGGACAGCCGGTGGAGCCTATCGCTCGGCCTCCCCCTGGGGTTGCTGCTCCTCACGGCCTGCGCCCATACGCCGCTCAGTTCGTCGCAGGACGCCGCCGAGGCCGTCTTGGCCCTCCCGGCCGATCAGGTTCGCCTCGCCGCCCGGGACGTGTTGACGGAAGAGGGCTACGGAGTGGACGAATTGGCCGACCCACGAACGACACTCACGACGGGATACCGCCGAGAGATCGACTCGCCGTGGAATTGGCTCCTGCGCGCCCGGTTCGGAGTCGGCCGGAGCCAGGCGGAAGCCCGCATCACCGAGTTGTCTGACGCCTCCACCAAACTCACGATTCAGGTGCAGCATGACAGCAAGGCCAGCTTCTGGAATGGCTGGACGGAGAGCGAGCCGCCACTTGCGCAGCGGCCTGACTACTACCTCCGTCTGATCAAACAACGCCTCCAGGTTTTGTAGTCGCCTCGGGCCCCTCGCCGTCCTCTCCCAAGTCGATCCCGAACCGCTCCGCCATTCGGTACAGGGTCCGCCGGTCGATACCGAGGACTTTCGCCGCCTTGACCTTGTTGCCCTTCATCTCCTTCAGCACCCGCAGGAGGTGCCGGCGTTCGACCTCCTCCAAGGTCAACATGGATTCGGCCGCTTCGTCGCTTTTCGGAGCAGGCGCAGAGTCCGCGCTGGGCACCTCGGCCGCGGTCCCTCCCCGCACCGCTTCCGGCAAATCCTCCGGCAGCACCACCGGCCCATGACTCAGTGAAACCGCACGTTCCACGGCATTTTCCAGTTCGCGCACATTGCCCGGCCATCGGTATCGCTCCAAACACTGCCTCGCTTCTTCCGAAAACCCGCGCACACTCTGCTCGCCGGTACCCGCATATTTCCGCAAGAAATGTTCGGCCAACATCCGAATGTCCTCCCGCCGCTCTCGGAGCGGCGGCAGCTTGATGCGCACCACGTTGAGCCGATAGAACAGGTCCTCCCGGAACTTGTTCTCCTTCACCATCGCGACCAGATCCCGATTGGTCGCCGCGACAAGCCGCACATCCACCTTGGTCGCGGTCGTCGCACCTACTCGCCGGATTTCCTGGTCCTGCATGACTCGCAACAGCTTGACCTGCAAGGACGGACCCAGCTCCCCGATTTCGTCAAGAAACAGCGTCCCTTCGTCGGCCGTCTCGAACAACCCGTGCTTGGTCCCTACGGCGCCGGTAAACGCGCCCTTTTCGTGTCCAAACATTTCGGACTCCAGGAGCGTATCGGGCAGAGCTCCGCAGTTCACAGGGATAAATGGTCGGTCCCGACGTGGGCCGTGTGCATGAATGGCCCGAGCAACGAGTTCCTTCCCGGTCCCGCTTTCCCCTTCCAGCAACACGGTACTCTTCCCCTGGGCCACCCGCGCCACGAGTTTGTACACTTCGAGCATCGCCGGGCTGCTGCCCACCAACCCGGTCAGGGCCGGACGCTCCTGAAGCGCCTCGCGATACCGGGCATTTTCCTTCATGAGCCGCGCATGCTCAAGACTGCGCTGGACCACCAAAGCCACTTCCTCGCGGCGAAACGGTTTTGCCAGATAGTCAAAGGCCCCCTGATTGACCGCCTCCACCGCGCCCTCCAACGACCCGAATGCCGTCAAGAGCACAATCGGAGTCTCTGGAGCCATCCGCTTGAATTCCCGCAGCACATGAAACCCGTCCACCGCCCCCATGCGAATGTCCGTCAGAACCAGGTCGACGGGGCCCCGCTTCCCTCGGGCCACGGCATCCGCACCGTTGGTAAAACTCTCCACCTCATGGCCGGCCTTTTCCAGGGCCTCGACCAACAATTCGAGCGCCACCTCGTCATCATCGACCACCACGATCTTCGCCCGTGTCCCCATCGTCACTCCTATCCGACCGTCGACGGCGCGCTTCCCGCAGGCAACGCAATCGCGACGGTAGTCCCCTTGCCCACTTCGCTGTCGATCGTCAATCGCCCGCCATGAGCCTTGACGATTTCCCGACTCAAGAACAATCCCAATCCACTGCCCTTTCCAACTTCTTTGGTCGTGAAAAAGGGCTCGGCGGTACGCCGCAAGTTCTCCGGCGGAATACCGCAACCCGTATCCTTGACCGTCAGGACGGCAATACGCTCCGGTGGCTCCCCGGCGTCTCTGGACCACTGCTCCCGCTCCTCAGGGCTGAGGCGTCGCTCCTCCGCTGACATCGTGACTTCCCCGCCCGCCGGCGTGGCGGCCAACGCGTTGGAGAGCAGATTCACCAAGACCTGCTGCAGCTGCGCGTCATCGGCCCAAACCATGGGGGCCTCCGCCCCGCACACGACGTGCAACGCCACCCCTTTGCTTAGATACGTGGGTTCCATCAACGTGGCCACCGGCTGAAGGAGCCGCAGTGCGGGAGACCAGGCAGGATTCGGTTTCCGGCGCCGCGTAGCACTGAGCAGATCCTGAATGATGTGCACCACACGATTGATCTGCGATTCGATCGTATTGAGGCGCTTGGTGGTCTCCGGGGTCTCGGGGACGGCCTCGCGCAATGCCTGGACATGCCACGCAATGGAATGCAGCGGGGTGCCGACTTCATGCGCTACCGATGCCACCAGTTGCCCGACAGCAGCCAACCGCTCCGAGCGGGCGAGGGCATCCTTGACCTCCACCAGTTGGGCGTTGGCGTGCAGCAGTTTCTCCGATTGAAGCGCCAGCGCCGCGCGCGCCGCCTCCTCTCGAGCCTTTCGCTCCTCCCAGAGCACACCCATCGTGGCCACGCCGCCTAGCACACAGACCACCACCGTCCGATTGATGACCGCCGACATGAATCGCCCCGGCTTGGTGGGCCGCATCAGCCCGATATAGGTGGCTACGATACAAAAGATCAGGGTCACATAGACCAGACGTCGGTTCCGTGTCGACGCGACGAGAAGGATGGGCAGCACGAACGCGTAGGCGCCGACGACGTTGGCCGGCACAAAGGTTTCGATGACGACGATGGCGACAAACAGGACCGCCGCTGCCACCAACACCGCGCGTCGACGATTCGTCATGGCCGTGGCCAATCCGGCTCCAGCGTGGGGCCCGGGGGGATACCTTCGGGCAGCCGCTCACGCCCCATCAACGCAGCCAAACGCCGGCAGGTCCCATCCCGGATAAGGAGTTCCAGGGGCACACTTGTTTTCCGTAGCCAATTGGGATATTCGTCCACGGTTCCCGGCACGTTGGCCTGGTCCCGCTCTCCCACCCAATCGTCGAGACTGGCTAACACGACGAGCGACGAGGTGCGGGCCAGAAAACGATGCACGGCCTCGACCAGGCCCGGTGGCACCCCCTCGGAAGCCGATGCCGCCGCATCGGGGCCCACCCAGCCGCCATGGGCCCGCAGGCTCTCCGCCATGCGCAACTGATCGTGCCGGCGCTCGGCCCAGGTTCGCTCCTGCACCGTGTCGTTGGGGAACAACCCCAGTCGTTCACGCACCCGCAGATCCTCTGCCATCCAAAAGCCGGACAGCGTCGGCAAGTCATGGGTGGTAGCCACTGCCAAGGAATGGGCGGGGTACTGAGTCGGAGCCTTCCAGGACCCGTCGCCGTTCCGCTCAAAATACCATACCCGGTAGGAAAAGGCCTGGGCCCGGCCCAACTCCTGACGAATCCAATCGGGCACGGTGCCGAGATCCTCGCCGATGACCAATGTCCGTGCCCGATGGCTTTCCAACGCCAGGATGGCCAACAGTTCGTCGAAGGGATAATGGACATACACCCCCGCGGACGGTCGCTGCCCTTTCGGAATCCAGAACAGGCGGAACAGGCCCATCACATGATCCAGGCGCAGGGCCCCTCCCCGACGAAGATTTTGTCGCAGCATATCGATCCATGGCTGATAGGCCGCCTCTCGCAAGGCCGTGGGATGGAAGGGTGGGAATCCCCAGTTCTGACCCTGCAGGGCAAACGCATCCGGCGGACAGCCGCAATCCACATCCAACGCGAGCACATCTTGGAGGAGCCAACCCTCCGCGCCGTTGGGGTCGCTCCCCAAGGCGAAGTCATGATAGAGGCCCACCGGCATGCCCCACTCCCGAGTGGCGCCCATGACACGGCTCAGTTGTTCCTCCGTCTGCCACTGGACATACTGATAGAATTCAATGCGCTCGCGATGCGCGTCGCGAAAGGCCGCCACCGCCGGTGCACGCGGATGCCGGAATTCGACCGGCCACTCCCGCCAGAGTCGAGGAGCTCGGGGATCACCGCCAAGCTGCTCCGACAAGACACGATACACGGCAAATTCCTCGAAGGCCGCTCCCCGTTCAGCACAAAAGCGAGCAAATGCGCGGCCCCGTTCCGTGCGCCGGATGTCGGCGGAGAGCCCGGCATGCTCACCGCAATGATCTGCCACGAACTGCCGATAGAGCAGCTCCAACACCTCGAGCTTGGCCCCGGCGACCCCCTCATAGTCCACCAGATCGCTGCGCCGGAGTTCATCGAGCCGTGACTGGAAAGCCTCACTAGTGACCAAGTGCTGGGCCGCCGCACAACGGTCGTATTCCGGCACTCGGAGCGGATCGAGATACACCTCGTTCAGGGCGGACCGGCTATCCGGCGAGTAGGGACTGACATGATGTGGACGGCGATTCTTGAGCGCATGCAGGGGGTTGACCCCCACCACGGCTCCACCGAGGTCCCGTCCCACCCATCGGGTCAACTCGGCCAGGTCGGATAAATCCCCTATCCCCCAATTCCGCTGCGAGCGGAGCGAATAGAGCTGAACCCACAGGCCCCAGATCCGCCGCCCCGCCGCCACATCGGAGGGGACATAACAGGAGTCCGGCGCCACAATCAGGCGGGATCGGCCCTCGTACTCCCGTTCCCCATTCGTGACGCGGACCTGCCAGGCATAGTAGCCGTGCGCGAGACCTGACGGAACCGGGGCACGAAGAGCGACATGGCGCTCACCATCCACCGCTGACACCTCGACCACGGGACAACCGGGCCCCATCTCGTCCCGGAGGACGACGGTTCCCTTCTCATCGGACACACTCCAACTGGCGCGCCAGGCAGCGTCTTCCCCCTCGTGACTGCGAACACGAAGCCTCCAGTCTGCACGCGCGGCGGTGGCGTCTCGAAGCACGAGGACTGGGTCACAGAGTCGGCACCAATACCGGGCATGCAATGCGGCAAGCGAGGCCACCCGGTCGCCGTGGGACGCAACCGGCACACCCATCGCGCGGAGCACCGCCGCTTGCGTCTCCGGCGACACTTCGTGCCGGGTGCCCCAAATATCGAAATAGTCCGCCGCGAGCCCATAGGCCTGTGCAAGACGGCCTAGCAGCGTCCGGTCTTCTTCTGGCATCATAGTGTGTGGAGTCTGAGAGATGTCCCCCCCTCTGTCAAGCGATCCGCAACACTCAGCGCCCTCGCCCCCAATCCAAGCCAGCCTGAACTTCGGGAGCCAAGCCCTGCGCGCCGAAGGATCGCCCCCCTCCCCCCACGGCACCATCCGCTTGGGAACCAGTTCCTGGGCCTATGAAGGGTGGCACGGACAGGTGTACCACCGCCGCTATCCGGCCTCCCGGTTCAGTCGAGACTGCCTTGGGGAGTATGCCGCCTTTGCCGTCGACGGGCTTCCCCTGTTTACGACGGTGGGTATCGACCACACATTCTATCGTCCCGCCACGCGCCCCCAGCTTCACCACTATGCCGATCTCGTCCCCGACGAGTTCCGCTTCTGCCTCAAAGTGTGGGAAGAGCTGACCATCGCCCGCTACGCGACGGTCCCTCGCTATGGCGCCAAACAGGGCATGCTCAACCCCCATTTTCTCGATCCTCGATTGTTTCTGGATATGGTGGCCGGGCCAGTCGCCGACGCCTTGGGGCCGAAGCTGGGAGTGTTTCTTTTCGAGTTCCAACGAACCGGGATCGGCGCCACAGAGTTCTTGGATCGGCTGGCCGCTTTTCTGGCGGTTCTGCCCCGGCATTTCCGCTATGCGATCGAGGTGCGAGAGCCCACGATCGTGAGTCCCCACTACGCAGACATCTTGGCGACTCACGGAGTCGCGCACGTGTACAACCACTGGACCGCCATGCCCGCTCTCTTGGATCAACATGCGCGCCTGGGTGGCCGATTCACCGCCGAGACGGTCGTCCTGCGCCTGTTGACACCCCTGGGCCTTCGCTACCAGACCGCGGTGGACCGTTACCGACCCTATAACCGCCTTGTTCAACCGCTGCCGGAGATGCGCAACGAGACAGTCATGCTTGTCAAGAAAGCGGTCGCGCAAGGCCGCTCACCCTATGTCCTCGTGAACAACCGCGCGGAGGGCAACGCGCCGCTGACGGTCCAAGCCCTCGTCGAGCTCCTCAAACGGTCCGCACCCTCAGCTCGGACCTCGGAGGGTGGTGCTCGCACAGCCCACTTGTTATGATGACACCGGAATACCAATGCCGACAGCGAGGGAGGCACATATGACCCACGGTCGCCGACCCATGGCCCCCACGATTCGCCTGATGTTCGTCTTGAGCCTCCCCCTCGGACTCGTTTCCGCGGCGAGCGGCGCGGACTCGGACGTGATCGGGGACTATCGTTACGCCTTTCGCGAGCCAGAAAGTACGATCAACGCCCAAAGTCACGCCTGCAGCCAGGCGGCCCTCGCCGCCGTCAGTCGGTCCACCGCGTTTCGAGAGGCGACGGCCACAATTGTGGACAGTCCGTTCTTGCGGAAAGCCTTGGAAACGGTGACGCAGGAGGCCCTCAAGGAGGTCCAGATCGTCGAACAGTTTGTGAAAGGCAACACGGCCGCCTGTACCGTCAAAGGACGGCTCGATCCCCAGGAGGTCAGCAAGATTCTGCTCGCCCAATCCAGAGGCCCCGCCGATCCCGCACAGCCGGCCCTTGACCAAAACCGAGCCTTGCGCGTCCTACGGGTCAGCGAACTCCCGGATGGACAGGTGCTGATCGTCTTTCAAGCCCTCCGCCGCTTGGACTGGCTCAGCACCGCCTATCAAGGCACCCTGCGGGATGAGGCTGAAATTCGGGTGGAGTTTTTCGACGACCGCGGCCAGGTGGTCAGCTTGATCCGCCTCCCGGCACGGCGGACACCAGCCGGCGACGATGTGATGAATCCCGGCGATATGGGCACCCGCCAGCTGGCCAAGCCTCCCGGTACCCACACATTTCGTGTGTGGGTCTCCAAGTGAGCGGTCCACCGGAAACCGGACAAACAAAAGGGGAGCCCCCGCCTTCACGGGGCGCTCCCCACGGATCATCTTATACGTCGGAAGGCAGCAGGCGGGTCGGCCTCACTGACCGCCGGCAACCGGCGGCATGTTGATCCCGATCCGCTCCAATCCCATGATCACCGTAAGTGCAGACGGTGAATGCTGCACAATCTCTTTTTGGACCTCGATACGCCGGAGATCGACAAATTCCGGCGCCGTCAGCCCGAGAGCCTCCCGATAGGCCCGGTCGGCAATGCCTCGCTGCTTTTCGGCCTTCTCCCGCGCCTCTTCCGCCTTCTGGAATTCCACCATCGTAATCCGCCGCTGTTCCTGAATGATCGTCTGGGCCGTCTGCTCCAGGACGCCCTTCGGCGGGAGGATACTGCCGACGACGATGCGATTGAGCCGGACAGGGATGGCTTGCTTTTCGAGGATATTAACCCGCACTTGCTGCGCAATCGCTTCCTGCAGCTTGGTGCGCGTGGTCGGATCAGTGGTCAGTTGGAAGAGGGGGTAGCGCTGGACCTCCTCTCGGACCGCCGTACGGAAGGCCTCCTTGACGTTGTTGAGATACCAGGTCGGCCCGAACCGGCTGATCAGTTCCGGAGAGCGGCCTTCGACTACGTTGGCAATCATGAAGGCATCGAACGACACCGGGGCATTCTCGGAGGAGATGATATCGAAGTGTTCAGCATATTGGACGGGCCGGATATCGATATCGATGACCTGCGTCGTCGCTGCCACCACCTGCCGCCCGGTCTTGACGGGAACCGGGTCCACCCCGCCGTGCCCGAAGAAGAAGGGCTTTTCCACTAACACGCCTTCGTGCCCCGCATCGATCGACGTCAACGCACAACCGGTGGTCCCTCCCATGACCCCCATCAGGATCAGGGCGAAGATTCCGGCACGCCGTCCTCTCTGCATAGCAACCTCCCTTCCTCAAGCCTCCGGTTCACCGCAGCCACGCCACCGAGAAGCACGCGGGAACCACCTCTGTCCGTGTGTGCAGCTTACCGACCGGAAAATCCCAAAGTCAAACCACCGGCAAACCTGCCCGCCGTGCTAGTTGATCCCTGCCTGCCGCTGCAACCAGCGCACGTACCCGATGATCTGGTCGACATCGGACGGCGTGACCCCCTCAACCTTGGGCATATCCCCAAACTTCCAGTGATGGGCTCGCACTCCGTTGGCGGCCGCCCGCTGAAACGCGATATCCGCGTGATGGTTGGGCTCGTAGATCTTATGCACCAGCGGAGGACCATGATCCGTTCCAACCGCTTGCTCCCCATGACACTTGGCGCAATGTGACTTGAACAGGGTCTCCCCTCGCTGATACTCGGCCGGAGCAGCCGCCCCGTCCTGCTTGGCACAGGACACCCCGGCGGCCACGATCAGAAACCCGCAGGCCAATCCGGTGGCCAGCAGTTCCGCGGCCCATCGCCGCGGCGGCCGAGCCTTACCCTCCGTCACTTCATCCATCTCTCGCTCCTCCGTCAGAGACTAGGCCTGGGGCGGGGAGGATCCCGGCCCCGCTTTCCCGGCATCCGAGCCAAACTGCTCCCGCAGCATGTCCGTGGTTTTTTTCATGGTCATCCGTCGATAGAGACGGGCCGACAAGGGCACCAAGACGATCAAGGCGATCGTGAGATACATGAAGAATTCTTCACTGGATACGCGCATCGCGGCACCTCATCCTGAAACGTAGGCGATGGGGTCGGTCAGTCCCGCCGCCCGAAACCCCTCCAATCGAATCAAACAACTATCACACTGACCACAGGCCATGCCATCCTCGGTTGGATCGTAACAACTGTGCGTCAGATGAAGAGGGACCCGCAACGAGACCCCAAGGACAATGATTTCCTTCTTAGACAGATTGATGAGCGGCGCATGGATTTCGATCGGCTGCCCCTGCAGGCCACGCTTTGTTCCCAGTCGGGCCACGGTTTCGAACGCGCGCAGGAATTCAGGACGGCAGTCGGGATAGCCCGAATAGTCGATGACATTGGCCCCGATGTAGATCCGATGCGCCTCGACCGTTTCCGCAAAGGCCGTCGCCAGAGCCAGGAAGATGGTATTGCGGGCCGGCACGTAGGTTGAGGGGATTCCCTGCGCCCGCTCATGGGCCAGGCGGCGTTTGGGGACCACCTCCACCGTGGTCAGCGCGGACCCTCCCAGCGACCGCAAATCCAGTTCGAGCAGGCGGTGTCCCGCCACTCCCAAAGCCCGCCCGACGGCTTCGGCCCGCCCGACTTCCTGCTGGTGACGCTGTCCATACCAGACGGTCAGAAAATACAGCTCACACCCGTCCCGTTTCGCGACGGCGGCCGCCACACTGGAATCGAGACCTCCACTGGCGAGGATGACAGCCCGTAGCATAGCAGAGTCCCGGCGCGGAGCTGCCCGCCCTCAGCCCGCCGAAAACGGCAGGCCTGGCACACGAGGGCATTCACGCGGATCACCCCGGCGCGCTGCCCTCCTTGGAAACCTCACTCAGGAAACGGCGGACGAACAGGTGTGGTCTAGTCGCGGTCTTCTTCTTTTTCGATCTTCTCGAGGAGTTCCGTCCGAGCCTGGCACTCCACACACAACTTCGCGAAGGGCACCACAGCCAGACGCTTTTCGCTGATGTCCACTCCGCATTCCGCACAGATTCCGTAGGTGCCTTCGGCCAAGCGCGTCATCGCCTCGTCGATCATCTGGCGCTTGCGATTGCGCATCTCCATCAAGGAGATATCGACTTCACGCTCCAGATCCATCAAAGCCTGGTCACCGATATCCTTCGCGGATTCCAGACGCTGCTGCTGATCCTCGGTGACAGACTGCCCCAAGCTCCCGCCAATCTCCTTCAGGACCTCCTGACGCTTGGCCATCAGCATCCGGTGCAAGGTGTCGCGCCGCTGTTCTTGCTCGGGAGTCAGTGCAAGGGCCCGGCGCGCCTGAAAATCTCCCGCCTGCAGACTGGCTGCTACCTTCGCCAGATCTCGGGCTTGAGGCATCGCCTTCGAGGAAACAGCCGGTTTGGCCGCCACCGGGGGCTCAACCGATTTCGCGGCTGGCGCGGGCTTCGTTTTTGTGGGTACTTTTTTCTTGGGCTGCGGTTTGGATGTCATGGACTCCCCGTACGCGAGGTTCAGATGTGGGGACGCCGAAAAAAAGCCCGGCATCTATAGCACGGCACTTTTGTATTTACAAGGGCGGAGCAGAGAGGGCCCGGGGGGCAGCACCGTGGTCGGTCCGGCAGAATTTCCTACGGATAGGTCACCGTTGCAACGATCTGGTGGCCCGCCAGCCGGGAGCGTCCGTTGAGGAACTTGAGTTCGACCAGAAACCCCAGCCCGGCCACCTCCCCCCCCAGCTGTCGGACCAGGTTCACGGTCGCCTCGGCGGTCCCGCC